>VFQQ010004250.1_pt1 | contig 12846 bp, 11 predicted proteins | sample 3512341 | NCBI WGS metagenome assembly VFQQ01 (sample SAMN10412373, study PRJNA504923) | tailings metagenome | isolation source: Relicate 2 Philex TSF1 revegetated site | place: Philippines: Tuba, Benguet | collected 2017-08-29 | reverse complement strand
ATCGAAGTTTTTTGCTCCACTTTTTGCAGTAAAAAGTGGAAAGAAAATCGTGGGAGGTGGCATTTTGGAATATAATTTCTTGATAAAAAGCAACCTCAATGATTTGAAAAATATACCTTTCCCTCATAACTAATTGATGATAATCAATCGTAGTTATGAAAATAATTTACTTGTATGAATTTGCAAGATTTTGTTGGTAGTTCTTGGATTACTTGCAATTTAAAAATCAAAACAACTAAAATCCGCTGCTGCTGTATGTTGAAATAGCTTTTTAAGGAACGATTATTTAGCTTTATTAACTGCGGTTTTAGTGTTTTTGTATCCGGTAAGTGTTAGTGCAACCGAGCCAATAAATACTTCAGATTCGGCTTTTAATACAATGTGGTTTTCATCATCACTAACCCAAATGGTAAGCGAGTCGTCGCTTTTAAAAAAATCGCCGGTTTTTACTTGCGGACGAACTTTTATGGCATTAAATTTTCCGGCATCTATTTTTATAACTTCTTTGCCTAAGTATTTTATGTTGTAGTCGTAAATTTTACCATCCATGTAAAATATGGTAGGGTAGGTTTCACCTACTTTAACATTGGTTACATCCCATAAGCGGGTCCAGTAATAAACCGATACCAAATCCTGAACTTGCACCGGAGCATTGGGAATGCTGCCTTTTTTTGCGCTAACGTTTACGTTGGCATTATCGCGTTCGAATAATGCAAAGTCGCTATCGCGGTATTTTCCTTCTTCAACAGATTTGGTGAATTTGTATGGCACCATAAATTCTTCATCAACAAAAGTTTCATAATCGTTGCGAATTTTATTTACCATAACATCTACCACCCTCGACGAACGAGCAGAACACTTAATATTGTAAGTCTTTCTGCCATTTATCATTACCGGGTTTGGCATTACTTCAAGTGTTGCATATCCTGCGTTAAACGGGCCATAATGCATGCGGTATTCAAGTTTTTCGCCATAGGTAAATGCTTTGTTTGCAACCTTGGCCATATTGCCGCCATCTCCCTTTTTAATGGGAGGGTTTTCTGCAAATAAATTGCTAGTAAACAAACTAACAACCATTACAACAATATTCATTTTGGTTTTCATGGCAATTTTGGTTTAAATAGGTTAATCAATACTTGTGCCAAAGTGGGTTCAAAACTTAAATATTAAATTCAATGCCTTGAGCCAAAGGGAGTTCTAATCCATAATTAATGGTATTGGTTTGTCTGCGCATGTATGCTTTCCATGCATCACTACCACTTTCTCTACCGCCACCGGTTTCTTTTTCGCCACCAAATGCGCCACCAATTTCTGCACCACTTGTGCCAATATTAATGTTTGCAATGCCGCAATCGCTGCCATTTGCGCTTAAAAACAGCTCGGATTCTTGCAAATTATTGGTAAACATGGCGCTACTTAAGCCTTGTTTTACACCGTTTTGTATGGCAATGGCCTCGTTTATGGTTTGGTATTTTAGCAAATATAAAATAGGTGCAAAGGTTTCGTGTTGCACAATTTCAAAATGGTTTTCTGCTTCGCAAATAGTTGGCACCACATAACAACCGCTCTCGTAACCGGGCCCGGATAAAACTTGATTGCCATATACCACATTGCCTCCTTGCGCTTGTAATTTGGCAATGGCTTGGCAATAAGCATCAACGGCATGCTTATCAATAAGTGGGCCAATTAGTTTGCCTTCAAGGGGGTTGCCAATACTAAGTTGTTTGTATATAGCAACTAATTTTTCTTTAACAGTGTTATATAAATTGTGGTGAATAATTAACCTACGTGTAGTTGTACAACGCTGTCCGCAGGTTCCGGCTGCGCCAAATACAACAGCGCGAAGTGCCAAATCTAAATTGGCATGTTCGCTAATAATAATGGCATTATTGCCACCTAATTCTAATAAACTTCTTCCCAATCGGGCAGCAACCGCTTTGCCAACTTCTTTACCCATACGTGTAGAGCCGGTAGCAGAAACTAGCGGAATGCGTTCGTCGTTGCTTAGCCATTCGCCCACTTCTGCTTCGCCGTTTATTAAGCAAAAAATGCCTTCGGGTAAATTGTTTTCTTTAAGTACTTGTGCTATTAATTTCTGACAAGCAATGGCGCTTAATGGTGTTTTTTCGCTGGGTTTCCAAATGCAAACATCGCCGCATACAGCTGCAAGCATAGCATTCCAACTCCATACGGCAACCGGAAAATTAAAGGCCGAAATTATACCAACCAATCCAATAGGATGCCATTGCTCGTACATGCGGTGGTTAGGACGTTCGCTGTGCATGGTTAAACCGTGCAATTGCCTGCTTAATCCAACCGCAAAATCACAGATGTCTATCATTTCTTGTACTTCGCCAAGGCCTTCTTGCAAAATCTTGCCCATTTCAAAACTCACTAATTTGCCTAATGGCTCTTTGTATTGGCGTAATAAATTTCCGTATTGTCTAATTATTTCGCCACGCTTAGGTGCAGGAATGTTTCGCCATGCTATAAACGCTTGTTGCGCTGTGGCAATTACATGCTCATATTCTGATTTTGTTGTATACGATACGCTGGCAATTGTTTGTCCGTTAACCGGCGAAATTACCGTTTTTACTTTTGCCGATGCGTTACCATTAAAAATCTGGCCGGTAGAAGTACCTTCGTTATGTGTTTTAATGCCTAATGCATTTAAAAAATCTAATTGTTGGCTGCTTGTCATGCTAAATTAAAATTATGTCTCAAATGTACAAAAATAATTGCCAAGTTGTAAAAATCTTGCTGGCATGGGCAGATGTTGAGGCGCAGCGCGATAGATTGGTAGATTTTTTGTTTGTAGTTTAGGGTTTTTGTAGAGCGGTAGAGTGTAGATGCGTAGACAGGTAGACAGGTAGATAGGTAGATAGGTAGATAGGTAGATAGGTAGATAGGTAGATGGGTAAGGAGGTAGATGGGTTGAAGGTTTAAAGTTTAAAAATACGATTATCATTCATGATTGATGGCATTTTAAAAATCCGCTTTTTAGAGGGTAGAAAGTACACGGGTTGATTAGTAGATAGGTTGGTTTTTACAAACGGCTTTTGCAGCTACAAGTCGTTTATGTTTTGCAGGTAGTAGTTTGCCTGGTTTAGTATTTTTTGTTTTTCGTCGGCTGGCATTTTATTTAGTAAAACATACATCATGCCAATGCGGTTGTTGTGTTCAAGCAAAGGCCTGTTGCGCTCGTAAAAATGCCAGTATAGGCTGTTAAACGGACAAGCATTTTGGCCGTATTTTAGTGCCTTATTGTATTTGCAACCTTTGCAATAGTTGCTCATTTTGTCTATGTAGTTTGCAGTGCTTACATAAGGTTTTGAACCCACAATGCCACCATCTGCAAACTGACTCATGCCTCGTGTATTGGTAATTTCAACCCATTCTATGGCATCTATGTAAATACCCAAGTACCATGCATCAACTTGGTCTGGATGAATACCTGCCAACAAAGCAAAATTACCTGTAACCATTAATCGCTGAATATGGTGCGCGTAAGCCTTGTTTAAACTATCTTTAATGGCTTGCTGCATACACTTCATGTGCGTTTTGCCGGTCCAGTAAAATTCGGGTAATGGCAACTGATGGTTAAAGTAATTTAACGTGGCATATTCGGGCATTTTCCACCAATAAATGCCGCGCATGTACTCGCGCCAACCAATAATTTGCCTTATAAATCCTTCTGCTTGAGCCAACGAAATTTCATGCTGATTAGCTTGGTAATAGTATTCTACTTTTTTAACCACCTCTAACGGATGTAGGAGTTTACAATTTAATGCAAACGATAAAAGCGAATGAAACAAAAATGGTTGATCGGTTACCATTGCATCTTGGTATGTTCCAAAATGCTTTAGCTTTTCTTTTAAAAATGCATCTAATACTTGTAAAGCCTGCCTGCGGTTAACAGGCCAATTAAGTTGTTGTGCATCTATATGGCCAAATGTTATACACCCCGATGCTTGTATTTCTTTCAGTATTGCAGATGCATCATTGTTAAATAATGGCATACTTGGAATGGTTTCTTTGCCATTGTATTTTTTTCTGTTTTCGGCATCGTAATTCCATTTTCCGCCAACCGGTTTCCCATTTGGTTCAAGCAAAATGCTGTATCGCATGCGCATGGTGCGGTAAAAGGTTTCCATTAATACTTGTTTTTTGTTTTCAAACAAGTGTTGCACATCTTGGCGGGTACTTAAAAAATGTTCGGTATCTACTGCTAAATAATTTATGGAAAGGGTTTCGCAAAAATCTTTTAGTTGTTTGTCAAGTCTATATTCATCGGGTAGTTGGTATTCAAATGCAGTAAAGCCATGCTGCTGTATAAGCCAATTTAAATTAGCGGTTAGCGATTGTTGGTTATTGCTATCGTTTATTTTTAGATATATAACGGTATGGCCTTGCTGCTGCATTTCGTAAGCAAATTGTCGCATGGCCATAAAAAAGGCTGCTACTTTTTGAATATGGTGCTGCACATAGTCGGTTTCCTGACGCATTTCCATGATGCAGTAAACCACTTGTGCATTGGTTTGTGTAAACCAGCTGTGTGTGTGGTTTAGCTGATCGCCTAAGATTAAACGAAGCGTTTTACCCATGTTTTTTATGGTTTAGCGTAGGGCAGCGTGCTTAACTTATTAACTGTGTAGTAAGTATCTAGGCCGCCGGCACCAACCGTGTTGGAAGTTTCTAATTGCAATGTAAATGTTTCGTCTAACAAGTTATCGTTAACCATAACTTCAACTACTTTGCCCACAATAAGTATGGTATCGTTGCAGGCAATGGTATGCTCCTCTTCAAAAGATAGTCCAATTTTAACCTTACTTTCTAAAACATAAGGTGCAGGTAAAGTGGCCGAATTAAAGGGCGTTAATCCGGTAGCATCAAACTCAGAAATGTTGTACCTTGCCGATGTTTGATGTGCCTGTTTGTAAATGCCATCGTGTACATGGTTAATGGTAAAAAAACCGGTTTCTTTTATGTTTTGATACGTGTGGCGTTCAACCGAAACAGGCCGCATAATAAAGCCCATATACGGCGGGTTTGCACCAATGTGCATAACCGAATTAAAAATGGCAATATTGGTTAAACCTTTGCTGTTTCTTGTACCAATTAAGCATGCATTTCTAATGCCCGATAGGCTATTAATTAAATTGGTGCGAGGTTGTTTATCCATCGCTAAAATGTCGTTAATATTAAATGTTTGCATTATTTTAAACTACTTATACCACCATCAACAGGAAGAATTTGTCCGGTAATCCATTGTGCCTGCAATAAAAATAAAACTGCTTGAGCCAACTCTTTTGCGGTACCAACCCTTTTAAGCGGGTGTCGTTCTGAGGCAGCTGTAACTTTAGCTTCGGCATTTAATAGTTTTTCTGCCAGCGGTGTTTGTGTTAAAGAGGGCGCAACGGCATTAACGCGAATTTTGGGTGCAAATTCTGCGGCCAAACTTTTTGTTAATCCTTCTATTGCGCCTTTAGCAGCGGCAATGCTGGCATGAAAAGGCATGCCGGTGTTTGCCGCTACCGTGCTAAACAATACAATGGCAGGTTGTTGCGCTTGTTGAAGTTGTGGCAAATAATGCTTAATGGTTTTTATGGCACCCAATACGTTTATGTTAAAATCGTGCTGAAAGTCTTCGGGTTTAAAAGCTTTAAAAGGTTTTAGGTTAATGGTACCCGGACAATAAATAATGCCTTCAATGGGTTGTGCAATTTCCGGAAACACGGGCGCTACTTCGCTAATGTCTGTGGTGTAATGTGTGGTGTTTGGTAATGTGCCAAGGTTTTTTTCGGTGCGACTTAACACATGTACATGATGATGTTGTTTGCTTAATAAATCGGCAAGTTCAAAGCCAATGCCCGAGCTGCCACCTACAATTAAATAATTTGCCATACTCATTTAAACAATGGCAGTATTAAAAGGTTTCTAATACTTTGCTAAAAGGGTTTTCCGTGCGTTAGTTTTATGAGCTGTTTGGTTGCAAATGGCATTGCTTTAAAAGTGTTTATTAGTGCGTTGGTAGCAAGTGGTTTGCCAAATAAGCTTTGAATAATTCTGCCGGTTTTTAAGCGTGTTGCAAATTGTTTTTGCCACTGTTGGTTGTAGGCTTGCTTTGCATTTTCAATGGTTTGTTTTTGGTTAAACACCTTTACCAGTTGCGTTGATAGTAGTTTAGAAGCATGCATGGCCATGCTCATGCCATTGCCGCAAAGTGGTGTAATTAAACCGGCTGCATCGCCAAGCATTAAAATATTATTTACAGCAGTTTCTTTGGGTTCAAAGCTAATTTGCGATATGGCCAAAGGGGCATCGTATAATTTAAGAAAACGTGTAAAATAATCGCGCAAAAATGGATTTTTGTACAAATACATTTGTTCCATTTTTTCAATACTGCCTCCGGCTTTTTTAAGCATATCGCCATGCACCAGGTAGCACATACAATATTTGTTGTTTTCTATTTTAGATATACCACAATACCCATTTTCAAAATTATGCAGCTCAATTAAATCACTTGGTAAATCGGCTTGCACATGGTATTTAACCCCAACATAATTGTTTAGCTTTCTGTTTTTAGGTGTTATAAAACTACGTTTTAATTGCACATCTAAATTGCTGCGTTTACCCCAACTACCCGCTACCAGTTGTGCATAAAATGTACCTGCGGTAGTATTAAGTATATAGTTGTTTTGTTGGGTTTTTATATCAGTAACCTTAACACCATCGAAAACAGCAACGCCTTGTTGTTTGGCAATCTCCACCAATTGGTTATCTAGTTTATACCTGCTTATGCCAAATCCGCCCAAGGGCAATTTTACTTGTAATTTGTTGCCATTAGGTGCCGAAACGGCCAGATTTTTAATTGTAGGCAATTGTAAAGCCGTTAAGTTTATTCCCAAACTTTCTAAAAAGCCATAACTTTCTAAGCTAATATACTCGCCACAAACTTTATGAAAGGGGTATTTTTCTTTTTCGAAAAGAGCAACAGCCATGCCGGATTTTGCCAGTTGAACAGACAGGCATAACCCAGCCAGTCCACCACCCACAATGGCGCAGTTATAGGGGTAAGTTGTTATCATGGTGTTTGTAAATTATCATCCACCTAAATGCCCAAGCCCAATTAATTTGTGTTTGGTTTGTTTTAAATAACGCAAGCCAATCTTGTTTTTTAAAGCCTCGCAAAACACTTATTGGTGCATCGTTTTTTACCAGGGGCGAATTAGAAAAAAGTGCGGTAAGCCATTTAATGCTGTAATATGCCAAAGGATGGCGGTGTAAATCGTTAATAAAATAGCCCAATTTGCTGTTTTGCGTTTTAAAAGCCATTACGTTTTTAAGCTGGTTTGTTGTAAAATGGTGACAAAAAAGCGAGCTAAAAATAATATCGTAAGGTTTGTTTTTATTAGAAATGTTGTTGTAATCGGAGGTTAAAAAAGTAATTTCCGGGTAGTTTTTGCATTGTAATTTGGCAAAATCAATGCAATCTTGTTTTAAATCTACTCCTGTAAATTGCAGGTTAAAGTTGTTTTTTCTTGCCCATTTGGCCAAATAAAGCAGGTTATCGCCACCGCCGCAGCCAATTTCTAAAATGCTGTAAGTTTGGTTTTTAGCAAGTTTAAATTTTTTTAATGCCCGCAATGTAACCGCATGGCCGCCTAACCAGGTATTAATAAAATTAAGTTCTTTTAAGTTTTGAACCAACAAATGCTTTGGAATATCGGGTTCGTCGAGCATTTCGGTTAGTTTAGAGCGGTTTTTAAACATAGCTTATAAACGCAATATATAAGTCTTGGTTTTGTAAATACAAGCAAATGCAAAAACAATTGTTTAATAAACAGGTTTTTAGCTATTATAAAGTTGTGCAAAATTGGGTTAAAATCCTAAACGGTTTTAAATTTCGGGTTTTACCGATTATTGCTATTTTTGCAACGCAAAAAAATTATGGCATTACAAATTAAAGTACCTACCGTAGGTGAATCGATTAGCGAAGTAACCATAGCTCGTTGGAATAAAAAAACGGGCGATTATGTTGAAATGGACGAATTGTTGTGTGAGTTGGAAAGCGACAAAGCAACATTTGAGTTAAATGCTGAAGCTGCCGGTGTATTAACCACCAAAGGCGCCGAAGGTGATACCATAAAAGTTGGCGATTTAATTGCCGAAATAGATACAGAAGCTGTTCGTCCGGCAGGAGCTGCTGCTCCGGTGGCCGAGAAAAAGTCGGTTCAACCAGCCGAAACACCTAAAGTTGAAAGCAAACCCACAGAACAAACCCAAACCAACTACGCTACCGGAACACCTAGTCCGGCTGCCGCCAAAATATTGGCCGAAAAAGGTATTGATGCCAGCAATGTTAAAGGCACCGGTAAAGATGGAAGAATTACCAAAGCCGATGCCATGGCTGCTGAACTTAAAGTTACATTTAACGAAGAAAAATTACGCAACGAGCGCACAGAAAAAATGACCTCGTTACGCAAAACCGTAAGTAAACGTTTGGTTGCGGCTAAAAACGAAACAGCTATGCTAACAACGTTTAACGAGGTTGATATGAAGCCAATAATGGATTTACGCAACAAATACAAAAATCAATTTAAAGAAATGTATGGCGTAAATATTGGTTTTATGAGCTTTTTTACCAAAGCGGTTTGTGTTGCGTTAAAGCAGTTTCCGGCTGTAAATGCTTATATTAATGGAGAAGAAATTATTTACCACGATTACTGTGATATTTCTATTGCGGTTAGCGCACCAAAAGGTTTGGTTGTGCCTGTAATTCGCAATGCAGAATCGATGGCTTTACACGATATTGAAAAGGCGGTTGGTACATTAGCCGGTAAAGCCCGCGATAATAAATTAACCATTGAAGAAATGACCGGTGGTACCTTTACCATTACCAATGGTGGCGTATTTGGCAGCATGTTAAGTACACCTATTATTAACCCGCCGCAAAGCGCTATTTTAGGCATGCACAATATTGTTGAAAGACCGGTTGTAAAAGATGGTGCTGTTGTTATTAGGCCTATTATGTATGTGGCTTTAAGTTACGATCACCGCATAATAGATGGCAGAGAAAGTGTTGGCTTTTTGGTAAAAGTAAAACAATGCTTAGAAAATCCAACCTTGTTGCTAACCAATGGTACCGACCCTGAAAAGTTGTTATTAGGTTTGTAAAAAGTGAAAATACCTAACACTATAAAAAGATTGGCAGCCACATGTATATTGTGGTTGCCTTTTTTTTGTTTGTATGCCCAAGTGCTGCAAAAACCGGTAAGCATTGAGTTTAAAAATACTACGGTTGCAGGTGCCTTAGATATGTTGGCTGCACAAGAGGGTGTTTTGTTTTATTACAGCTCGTCGCAAGTAAATATTAACCGTGTTGTAAATAAAAGGTTTGCAGCTACACCCATAATAACTATTTTACGTTTTTTAGTGCCCGACCCTAATATGGTGTTTACATCAGATGACAATAAAATTATTTTGTCGCTGAATAGGCCGCTAAAATATACACTAAGCGGTACGGTAAAAGATGCAGCATCGGGCGAGTTATTACCTTATGTAAATATTTATACAGCTGATAAATCGTTTTCGGTTCAAACCAACGATAATGGTTATTTTGCTATTACCTTACCACAAGGAAATTACGAGTTTGTGTTTTCGTATGTGGGCTACCACAGTATTCAATTGCCGGTTGCATTAAACGAGCAATTATCGGTTGGCATTAAGCTTGAACCCAACCTTAGCTTAAACGAGTTATTGATTGAATCGACAAGAGATGAAACCATAGTAAAACCCGATAAAATTGAAATTGCCCCGGCGCAAATTAAGCGTATTCCGGCCATGTTAGGCGAAAACGATGTGGTAAAATACCTCATGTTAATGCCGGGCATACAAAAAGGTAGCGAAGGCAATAATGGCATGTATGTGCGTGGTGGATCGCCCGACCAAAATTTAATTTTAGTAGATGATGCCATTGTTTATAACAACTATCACTTGTTTGGTTTTAATTCGTTGTTTACCGGTGCCGAATTAAAACATGCCGAGTTATATAAGGGTGGGTTCGACCCAAAGTTTGGTGGCAGATTAAGCAGTGTGTTAAACATGCAAATTAAAGATGGTAACAGCCAAAAAATGCATGGTGAAGCAGGCATTGGCTTTATAAGCAGCAAGCTTATGCTTGAAGGGCCACTGGTAAAAAATAAAGCTTCTTATATGTTTTCGGCACGCAGAACTTACTTAGATTTGGTACTTATGCCATTTGAAAATAAAAACGACTTTTTTAGGTATTACTTTTACGATATACACGGAAAAGTAAATGTGCAGTTAAATCAAAAACATCAATTGTCGTTTAGCACTTACAATGGCAGAGATGTTTTTAGAAACCAATCGAAAGGCGAAGACTTTAAATCTAACAACAGCATTATTTGGGGCAATAATTTGGCCAGCTTAAAATGGGTTTATAAACCGGTTCCAAAGTTAGAATTAAGTTCGTCGGTTAGTTACAGTAAATACCGGTTGGGCATAGGTTTATTAGATGAAAGTGCTTCAGGCACTTCAGAGAGTAGTGTTTCTTCGGCAATTGAAGATATTGGCTATAAGACCGAATTAACTGCTTTTGTTAATCAGGTGCATCAATTTACCACAGGCATATCTGTTATACAACATTCCTTTTTGCCAACCGTTGTAGGTTTTTCAAAAGTAAGCAATCAAACACAAGAAAGTAGGCTGGTAATTCCTGCTACCGAGTATGCATGGTATGCCTCTCATCAGTACAAACCATATAAAGCTTTATTGTTAAATTATGGTTTACGTTTAAGTGCTTTTTCGGCATTTGCCAAAACATATCAAAACTTTGAACCGCGCGCACGCGCGCAAGTTGCTTTGCCTAAAAAATATTTGTTTAGCATGTCTTACTCAAGAATGGCACAGTACCAGCATTTGTTAAGTACATTTGGTTTAGGACTCCCTACCGATGTTTGGCTTCCGGTAAGTAATAATATAAAACCTGCAACTGCAAATTTATTTACTACAGGCATTAGTAAGGCATATTTAGGGGGTAAATTACAAGTTACAACAGAGGGTTTTTATAAAGAAATCCAAAATCAGGCCATTTACAAGGAGGGTAAGAGTATAGTTGGCATATTTCCTGCCGGCTTAAACAACTCGTTTACCATGTGGGAGAATATGCTAACCCAAGGAAAATGTATTGCATATGGCGCAGAATGGTTAATTAAATATGCTACCACCAACTATACTTTTATTACAGCTTATACTTTAAGTAAAACCACCCAACAATTTAGCGAAGTAAACCTTGGCAGACCATTCCCTGCATTTTTCGATAGAAGGCACGATTTATCGTTGGTTCAACAAGTAAAATTAGGAAAACATTTTTTGTTTAATGCAGTTTGGCTTTTTGGTTTACATTGCCTGTTGCCGAATACAATACTTACACGCATGTGCCCGATATTGGCAATATGCCCATTTTTATTCCAGACCAATCACACGCAACTTTTTACACCCAACGCAATAACTTTAGAACACGCAATTACCACCGCTTGGATTTAGGATTGCAGTATATTAAAAATGGCAAATATGGTGTTAGTACAATAGATTTTAGTGTGTACAATGTTTACAACCAACAAAATCCATTTTATCATACCATCGATCAGGTAAGCGAAACCGATACAAGGCGTGTTTTAAAGCAGCAAAGTTTGTTTGGTATAATTCCATCGTTAAGTTATAATTTTAAATTTTAATGCCATGAAGCAAATAGTTTACCTTAAAAAATCTGGCTGTATTTGGTTGTTTTTACTGCTTTTATTGGCCATTTCGTGCGAGCGTGAAATGGTGGTATTGGATAATTATAACAACGGTACCGATTATGTGGCAGTGCATTGTTTTGTTGGGCCGGATGAAAACAGCATAAAGCTACGCGCAGAAATGGCATTATCGGTAATTGGAAAGCCATACAGACAATTAATGCCCATTACAGATGCGGTAGCTTATATTTTGTCTGAAAATGATTCGATGGCATTTACCTTTGATAATATGGAAAATTATTTTTATGCTTTTCCTAATGCCGGTTTTTTTAAACCCAATAAAACCTATACCTTACATGTGCAATCGCCCGGTAATGGCAATGTACATGCTACATGTATTATTCCTCCTGTAAACGATGTGTTGCAGGTTGCACAACAAACAACTTTACACAAAGAAGATTCGAACCGGTTTTTAATACAAACAAAGGTAAGTATTACCGACCATCCGGGGCAAACCAATTATTACCGCATAATTCCGTTGGCCATTGCGCGCGATCCAAACGTTATGTTAGATACCATGTACGTTAATTTTAACCAAGGTTTAAATGGTTGTTTTGTAAGCGATGCAGGTAAAAACGGACAAACATTAACAACCACCATAGATTTTAATTACACTGCCTTTGGAAGCGAACAAATTTATGGCATGCGCATAATGGTTATTAATTGCAGCGAGGCATATTTTAAGTACCATAACGCCATTAATTCGGTTGGTTTTGGTGGTGTTTTGGGCGAACCAACCATTATACCTACCAATATTGTAAATGGAATTGGCATGTTTGCGGGTTATTCAACCGTAGCCATATCTGATTATTTTTTTGAGTAATAGACGAAATAGTCAGCCCTTAAATAGCCTGTAAAACATTCAAATGTGTTATTCAAGTTTAATGTACAATTAAAATTCTGGTAGTTTTTTCTTTTTTTTCCGAGTACTCGGGTCTTCACCCCCCACCGCTTATTCGCCAGGTAGATTTGAGTTGAATTCGAATGCTTTCTTCAAGTGGAATTAACATGAAGAATACTATTC
>VFQQ010004248.1_pt1 | contig 12853 bp, 15 predicted proteins | sample 3512341 | NCBI WGS metagenome assembly VFQQ01 (sample SAMN10412373, study PRJNA504923) | tailings metagenome | isolation source: Relicate 2 Philex TSF1 revegetated site | place: Philippines: Tuba, Benguet | collected 2017-08-29 | reverse complement strand
CAAGCGCTCAGGCCTCAGTGCCCAGTTGCCGATGATGCCCAGATGGGGTGCAACACATGGAAGACGTGCTGCCGAGCGTGCTCAGCGAACACCCCGCGAGTGGATGGTGGTGTTGAATAACACCGGTGGGGAAGGAGAAGGAGAGCGGGAGGCGAGAACCCCCCGCGCCTTGCATGCATCGCAGCAGTTCTCGTGTGCATGCAGCCCACTCGACTGCCTTGCGGTGCTGTCAGGGGCACCAGATGAGATAACGACTGTTTGCCCAGAAAGTTTACACTTGACAATGTTGAAGAAAACCGCGGGAACGAGGGCCTGGGGACTGTTGGAGAGGCAGAAAATGAACAGAACAAGGGGCCAAAACTGCGGCGGAGGCATTGGAAGTGAGAAACAAACAGGGAGGGGCACAAAAGTTCGAGGTACAGGCAAGGTGTCTCCAGGGATCGCACAGCCTGAAGTAGGGGGAAGAGCAATGTGCACGAGAGAGGGGGTGCGGCTGCAGGGGCGGCTCGGGGCAGGCGGGACACAGAGCAAACCAAAGGCCAGAGAGGACCAAGGGCACGGCTAGGGAGGGCTTTGTGCAGGAGAGGCCCGGAAAAACACGGCTGGCAATGGCGGCTCGAAAAAATGCAGAGAATGGGAGGGCCTCTCCTCTCAGAAGGGTCGGAACGTCAAAATTGGGGCCGCAAGGGCTGGTGAATGAAATTCAATGTACGCCACCGGCGCATTTGGGCGCGGCGCGGCTGGGTTGTGGAGGCCGGGGGAGGCGGAGCAATGTGGTCACTCAGTACAGCATGGCGCCGCTGCAGGCACAGGCCGGCTGGCAGGCCGGCCTGCCCGCAGCACAGGCTGTGCGGTGCGCAAGCGCAGGGCATTGTTCTGCTTGCGACCTGCGCATGCGGTGTGTATGTGGCGAGCCTAGTCTGTTGCGCAGGCCAGCTCCCCGCGAGCAATCTCCTCCTCAATCTCGATTTCCTCCTCAAAAGTGAAGTTGACCACCGAGGTGGGGGACAGCTCCTGGGCCGGCTCTGCTTGGGAGGCAGGAGGGGCCATGGGGCAGGGGCGAGAGGAATGACTAATCTGCCATGGCCTAGTGCAAGCAGGAGTGCGAGTGTTGAGCAGCATGATGGGTTGGCGGGCTGGGACTGCGGCTGCAACCTCGGCAGCGCTTGGAAAAGCCCTGCAGCCTGCAGGGCCGCTCTTCATGCGCTCCCAGCGATGAGTGCCACCCCGCCCTGCTTCTGACCCCCCTCCCTCCCTCCCCTGCCACCCCCCACCTTTCGTCTCCATGGCCAGCAGCAGGCTGGTGGACAAGTTTTGGAAGAACTGGGAGCTCTTCATGCTGGTGTTGGTCTTCAGCTCGTGCCGGCCCAGCGGCAGCGCGCCCGCGCACCCGCTGGAGGCGTAGCCGCCCACGAAGAACGGCAGGGCTGCGTGGGCGGGAATTGGTGGGAGGGATGGAGGGCGGTGGAGTTGGTGAGAGGTGAGCGGTGCGGCCAGAGGGTTCAATAGGATAGGGTGTGTGAGGGGGCTGGTGCACTGGGCCGGGCGGCAGGGCGGCGGGCACCTTGCGCTGACCAGGACAAATAGTCATCCGCCAGGCTGGTCAGCGGCTGCCCACGACTTGCAGCTGGCGCCCCACCGCCATCGGGCAGGCTCACCCTGGCCGGTGCCGCGGCAGCCGCCCAGACCCTCAGCAGGCCATGTGTCGCCTGCAGGCGTGGCAGGAAGGCTGTTCAAAGTGAGCGCAAGCGCCACAGCCGCCGGGATAAGGGCCCCACAGTCAGTGCTGCATGCAGCTCAGGCCTCAGCGGCATGCGCTGGCTTGCCTGACAGGGGCGTGACGCCGCTGCGCGAGCTGGCGCTGGACCAGGTTCGCTCCAGGGAGCTCATGCTGCTGCTGCTGTCGTCTGGTCGGCAAGCTGGGGGCGCCTTCCTGGGGAGCAGTCTGCGGCAAACGTAGCAGGCGTGCGGATGCGTCGGCCAACACATGCAGCCCCACCGCCCAGATGGCAGCAATCTTAGGATCCTGATACTATGTATGGCAAATGGAAGGGAGGACAGGCCAGCGGATGGAGGCGCGGCAGTGCCCCGAACCAAGGGTTTCGCTGAGCGGGCAGGACGGTGGCGCCGCCGGTGCCGGCAGCTGGGCGGGCTTTGGCAGCCTGCCGGAGCACTCGGCACCACACAAATCACATTCTGGGCGAATTGGTGAGCGCGAATGCTCCTGGAAGCCAAAAGCCCTGCTCCCTGACCTACCGTGCCACCACAGGAATGTTGTAGGGCTGGGGCGACTTCAGCAGGTGCGGGCCGACGAATGGGAGCCAGACTGAGGCACGGCAGCCTAACTCGTCGACAAGCCAAGGGGAAGCCACGGAGCCTGAGCACGCCGCAGCACGTTCATAGCTCATTTGCGTGCCTGAACCGCTTTCAAAGCTCAAAAGACCCCAATGCAGGTGGGTGGAGGGGGCGGCATGCGCCACGGGGACCCACGGGCCCCTGTAGCACCGATCACGCGGGACCGCCGCCGCCGCCGAACTTGCATGTCCCAAGGCGTTGCAACATCCATTCTACTGGACGGTGCAGCAGGGCATGCGATCCTGCAGGTAACAGAATACAGGGGCAACGGACTGGGCTGCGGCAGCGTGTTGCAGAATCCATTTTGAGACAAAAAAAATGCTTGTGGACACTGGCTCCACACTGACGTGCCCGCTGTCGTGCCCCTCCTGTGGCCCGTGCGCAGATCAGAGGCTTACCGCAGGCAAGGGAAAAATGAACAAAACGAACAGCAAAAACTGGGGGCGTGGGTGAAAAGAGTGCAGCAATTTTTTGGGTGGGAGTTTTTTTAGCATGGGCTGTGCACAAGGACTGGAAGAGGCAAGCTGGGCAAAGGGGTGAGCGAAGTGTGCTACGGTGGCACTTCTACAAAGCGTGGCCGCCCGGTGCGGGTCTTTCTTCAATAGCAGATGGGAGCGTGGGGAGAGGGGAGCGGCGGCGCGGCGTGGGGGGCGGCGGGCCATGTGCCCGGCGCCCGCGCCTGCGGCGGACGAATAAAATGGGGAGGGGCAGACAGCACACGCACACGCGCACGAGGGATGGGAGCGAGCGAGAGGGAAGGGGGTAGCTAATGGGGGTCGGACACGTATGGCGGCACAGGTATCAACGTGGGGTGGGTTGGGGGGTCGGCTCCGCGGCGCCGTGCCGGCTCACGGCTGGCACCGCACGCCGCATATACAGGCCGGAGGGAGGGCGCCGGCACCGCCAGAGGCGGTTCCGCACGGAAGGGCTGTGAGGCATCGATGCAGGGGACAAGGATGGGAGCAAAGGGATGGGATGGGCGAGGGTGCGCGCATGCGCCCCCAAGCAGTGGCTGGCGGGAAGGCCCGCCTGGCCAGCCCGGCAGCGCCGCCTCAGCTCGAGGCAGCGGCCGCGGGCTCTCCATTGGCTGCCGCAGCGGGCGCCTCGGTCTGCACATGCACGTGCGCCGCCGCGGCCGGCTTGCCGGCCTTGTGCGCCACGCCGCCATTCACCGCCGCCTTGCCGCCGTGGTGCGGCTTGCCGCTCTTGTGGCCGTGGCTGTGGGCGTGGGCGTGGCCGTGGTGCGCGCTCTTGTGCCCCTTGTCGCTATGCTGCGTCTGGTTGTGCGGCTTGTACTGCGGCAGGGGAGGGGTGGCACGCAGGGGGTGCGGTCTGAGTGGGATGAGGCTGGCGGCAATCGAGCGCGAAAGCAGCAGGTTCAAACGCATTTGCACCGAGGAGCCAAAGGGGTAAACGGCGGAGCCGGCTCCAGTCCAACGGTCGGCCGCTGGCTTGCACATGAGCACCGCCAGCAGCCCAGCCAGCCCCTGTGCCCCCCCGCCCCTTACCTGGCTGGCCTTGGCCTTGAAGTCATCCAGGGAGCGGAACTCCTCCTTCAGCAGCTGCTTGAGCTGCAGAGGAGGGCAGGGGATGGGGGTTGGGACAGGAGGATGGTGAGAGCTGGCATCAAATGCAGCTGGGTGCTTGCATGGATCATGCGGTGCAAGCGATGCAGGGTATCAAGTGCTCAGAGTGTGGCAGGGGCACAGAACATGTGCAGCGGGACTGTGGGGAGGCCTCAGAACAGATCTTGGTGAGAAGGTTGCTTTCCACACCGCCTGGTGGGCGTTGTTCGGAATTAGCATGGAATGATAGCATCAGCGGCCTTTGAGAGAAAGAAAGACAGCAGCAATCGTAGCTGTTGTGCAGGCCTGGCTAGCCTCAGAACAGATCTTGGTGAGAACAAGCTTTTCCACACCGCTTGTGCAGCGTTTCGGAGAGCTGGGATAATAGTTGCATCAACGGCTGTGCCAGGAAAGGCTGTGCAGGCAGGTGTGCAAGTGCATCGCAGTTTGAATTACCAGCAATCCTAGCTGTGTGCAGGCCTGGCTAGCCTCAGAACAGATTTTCGTGAGAACAAGCTTTTCCACACCGCTTGTGCAGCGTTTCGGAGAGCTGGGATATATATTTGCATCAACGGCTGTGCCAGGTGGGTCTGTGCAGGCAGGTGTGCAAGCAGATCGCAGATGCACACTGCAGGCGGTTTCAACTACCCTCAACCCCCGTGCAGCCGCACGCCAGTGGCCAGCAGCATTCCAAGCCTGCCGGCGGCATCAATAAACTGACACCAACGGATCTGCCCCCGCTCTCACCTTGGGCAGCATCTCCAGGTTTGGCTGGTCCTTGGGGAAGCCGGTGTAGTGGTGGAAGGCCCAGAACTTCTCCAGCCCGTACAAGCTGCCGCCCTCAAAGTCCTGAACAAAGGGGGCGGGGGGGGGGGGGGGGGGGGGGGGGGGGGGAGGCAAATACTGGTGAGCAGGGAGCACGATAGTCACGTGCCAACAAGACTGCCGCCTCCAAGTCAGGAGCTGGTACTACACAGGTCTCCACCCATCCTCTTCATCCTCTCCCACCTTGAGCGTGAGCTCCTCAAAGTCGCGGTACAGCGGCTCGCTCCACGCGCGCTCCAGGCCGTACGAGTAGAAGCGGAACAGGCACTCCATGCCGTACTGGTACTCAGCGGCCGCGTCCTCCTGCGCAAACCTGGTGGTGGTGCGGGGTGGAAGGGCGGGTGGAGAGTGAGTGTTGGGTGCTTTGTAGGCGCGAGGTTGTAGGCGAGGCGGGGGGCGTTTGACAGGCGTAGGATTTGCAGTGTGATGCCATGGGGCAGCAAGAAGCCAGCAGGAACACAGGCGCATGGCAGCGCGGCAGCAAAAATCCGGGCAGATGCAGCAGTCCATGGCCAGTGAGCAGCAGCGCTGCCCTCCCAGGTGCTGCCCTGCTGGCCCCCTGCCGCCCCGCCCTCCCGGCTCACTTGCGGAAGTCGTCGTACATCTGCTGGTTGAAGTGCTCGCGCAGGAAGTAGCACCAGAAGCGGAAGAGCGTGTTCATCTCCTCGCTCTGCCCCGCGCCGCGCTCGGCGCGCTCCTGCGGCGGGGTGAGACGTTGGTGAGTGGGGTGAGACATTGGTGAGGTGGGGTGAGCATTTGAGGTTGCTTGCATGGGCCGCTCAGGTGGCCATCTCCTGCTGGCGACGCAGGAGCAGCGTCACGTGCATCCTGCCCAGAGGCCCCGCCCTCCAGAGAGTTCAGCAAAGCAAACTGCTCGTCCCCCTTGCGCTGCCCCGCCCTGCGCTGCCCCTGCGCTGCGCTGCCACCTCCGCACCTGGATGCAGCGGGCGTAGAACTTCTCGTACTTCATCTGCGTGAAGCCGTTCTCCTCCAGCAGCGAGTGCGAGGGGTGCTGGAACTTGGGGATGGGCGCGGAGCTGCGGCAGGAGGGAAGGTGGGGTGGGGGGCTTCGCAGGTTGAACGCAGTGAGAGCCGGCGAGTTTGGGCACCCACAGAGAGCTGGGGCATGCTGCTGACCTCCGGTCAGTGGTGTCTGGCCACGAGAGCCCAGAGAACCGCGTTGCGCTGCGTTTGACGCTGCCATTGCACCACAGCACAGTGCAAGATCAACCTCAACCCTGCAGCAGCGGCAGTGGGTGCGCACCTGCCCAGCAGTGAGCCGCCCATGCGGGGGGAGGCGCGGCGCGACCCTGGGGAGCTGCCCAGCAGCCCGCTGTCGTTGGCGGGAGACGAGCCCAGCAGCCAGCCTGGGAGGAGAAGGGGTCGGGAGGCAGGAGGAGGCGAGCGTCAGGTGGGAGGATGGCTGGTGGTGCACACGCAGGCTGGGTTGAAGGGAGGCTGTAGGGTGCCTCTGCGCAACCCAGCACCGACTGCACGATCACATGCTGAGCTCCAAGTGCTGCCTGCCACATGCTGGGGGGCATGATTCCACCAGGCCTCTGTGCACCATCCGGCTGCGGTCGCTCACCAATAGACGTGGATGGCGGCGACTGGCCAAAGGGCCGCATGCGCGCCTGGTGCCCGCTGCCCTTGGGCAGGGAGGAGGGGTAGAAGTTGGAGGCCTTGCGGCCGCCTGGGCAACAGGGAGGGAGGGCGGCAGCGGCAGCAGAGTGGGTGGACGAGTCAGAGCTGCAAAGCCGTGCTGGCAAAGCAGCAGCAGGAGGGCCAGGTAGGGCAGCCTTGCAAGATCAGCTGCGGCAACAGCAGCAGCAGGGGCTGGATGCGCACCGGGTGCGCGGGGCGGGCGCGCCGCGTTGAAGGAGCTGCCGCCGCTGCCGGCGGCCACCGGCTGCGAGGCTGCGGGCCTCCGCGTGTTGATCTTCTGGAGCTCCTGCAGACAAGCGGACGGAGTGAAAGGGGCGGGGCGGTAAATGGTGAGGATGCACTGTGTGGCGTATGGACCTCATGCCAGCATGCACAATGTGGTGACATGGCTGCCCCTTCAGCACCCCTTGCATAACCTGCGCAAGCACAGAGCGGGCAATAGCCTCTTCCCAGCACCCACCTGGGCGTACAGCTCCAGTCCGTCGTTGATGACGGCCGCCATGTCGTCGTCGCCCAGCTTGGGCTTCTGCGGGCTGCGCAGGCTCTGCAAGGAGCAGAGGGGGAGGGAGAGGGCAGGGCAAGTGAGGCGCCGGGGAAAGAGTGCAGAATGACAAGGATGCAGGGCATGGTCGGCGGCCACAACCGAGCGCGGTGCGCAACCAGCACCCGCCGCCTCGCTGGCGTCGTCCAAAGCTCATAAAGCATTCTTTTGCTCACCGGCTTGACGACGATGAGGCGCGCCAGGTCTGCGTTGCTCAGGCTCTCCTTGCCCTTGCCGCCGCTCTTGGGGGGCTCCGCGGCCGCCGCCTCAGCCTCCTTCACCGCGTGCTCCTGCAGTGGCAGGGCAGTAGAAAGGGCAGGTGAGTTGAGTGAGTTCCTCTGCTGCGGTTGCTCCTGGCAGCCGTGAGGCGTGAGAGTGGCAGCAGGGCAGTGCTGACAACCCAGCTGCTCGCAGCCGAGGCACACTGCAAGCCACGCAGGCAGGCAGGCAGGCAGGCAGGCAGCCAGTCAGCACGCACCTCATCCAGCTCAAACATGTCGTCCTCGTTCATCTCCTCATCCTCGTCAATCTTGCGCACACCTGTGGAGGGCGCGGGCGGCGGCACCGACGCATCCGCCGCCTCTGCCGCCGGCGGCTGCTCCGCCGCCGGCGCCGCCGGCTCGGCGGCGGGCTGGGCGGCGGCGGCGGGCTCCTTGGCCTCTGCCGCTGCCGCAGCCGGCACCTCCTTGGGCTGCTGCTGCTGCTGCTCCTGCGCCTGCTGCTGCTCGGCGGCGGGCGGCGCGGCGGCTGCCTTGGGGGAGGTGGGCCCCTCCTTGCCCTCCTTGTGCCCGCCCTTCTTGTGCCGCGGGCTGTGCACCTGCTGCTGCTGCTGCGCGTCCGCGCTGGCCGACACCGCCTGCTGCACCACCACGTGCACCGTCTTGTCTCGCTGCTCCTCCGGCAGCACCCACTGAGCCCAGCTGTCCTTGGGCCGCATGTACATTGAGTCGCGAGACACCTCTACCACAGACGAGCCCTGCTCCAAGAGGCGGGGGAGGGGAAACAAGACGGGGAAGGTCGGTGCAGAAAGTGAACCCGACTACGCATGGCAGCACGGTGACCAGTGGCTGGCCGCCACAGCCACAGCGAGCCCAGCAGCCGGTGCAGCCCAGCCACCTCCAGAGCAGCCGCCGCCACAGCCCGAGGGCTGACACCCACACCCCCTGCACGCAACACTGGCAGGCCGCCCGCACCTGCATGGCGCTGACGATGACCATGGGGTCGGGGGTGAGCATGCGCACGCGGTTGAAGGCGCCGATCACGTGCAGCGGGATCCAGCCCTGCAGGGCGCAGTGGAAAGCGGCGGCAGCAGGGTCAGCACGCCGACGATGGCGACAAACATGCAACACTTCCCAAAGCGGGGGACCAGCACAAATGCAGGCGGCCAGGCAGCTCCCATCGGACAGCACCCGGCAGGAAGTGTCCAAGCCGCACCACAGCAGCAGCAGCAGGCGGTTAGCCGGGCAGCACCCACCTCGCCGTTCATCTTGGAGCGCAGGAAGACGTCGCGCACCAGGTTGCCCACCGAGAAGTAGTAGTCAATCTGGGTGCGCACAGCCTCCTGCAGTGGGCGGAGGGTGAGGGGGGGCGGCGGGGCGTTGCTGGCGCGGCTGGGGCATGCGGACCTTTGAACATCGCAGCTCCCACTGTCCATAGCGCACCGTCTGAACCAGCACAAAAACAGGTCAACAGCTGGCCGCACTCCCAGCCTCGCCAGCCCAGCACACATGCATTGCATCATAATACAACCCAGACCTCAGCCTGCTGCAGCGAGCAGCGGGCGCACCTGCAGCTTGGACACGGGCGTGCCCTGCATGCCCACCATGGAGGGGCTCACGCCGTACGCTGCAGGCGGGTAGAACACTGGGGCCGCCACGCTGTACAGGAAGCCGCTCTGCGCATAGCCGCCGTTGGCTGCGCCGCCAGCAAAGGAGGCGCCGCTGCCGCGGCCGCCACGGCCGCCGCGGCCGCGGCCCCGCCCATCCACGCTGCCGCTGCGGCCGCCGCTGCGCTGCTCAGCGGCTGCGCCGCTGGATGCAGGAGCTGCGGGTGCAGCTGCCGCAGAGGGAGCAGGGGTGGGGGGCGGCGCAGGAGCGGCCGGCGCCGCCGGGGGCGCCGGGGCAGCCTGCGCGGCCGCGTCGCCATTGCCGCCCATCTCATTCAGCCGCGTGCTGCTGTTTGACCGGCTGCCGCCGCTGCCACGGCCACCGCCGCGGCCGCGGCCGCTGAAGCCGCCACGGCTGCTGGCTGTGCCGCGCTCGCTGGAGGGCTTGGGCGGCGGCGGGGCGGGGGCGGCGGGCACAGCACCCTCGCCGCTGGCTGCCGCCTCCTTGTCGCCCGCTGGCTCGGCCTTGCCGCTCTCGCTGCGCGCCTTGCCGCCCGCCGCTGCCGAAAGGCTGTCAGAGAGGGTGGAGAGGGGCAGGCCGCGGCCGCCGCGCCGCCCGCCGCGCCCGCCCTCCCGGTGCGGCCGCTCCTCGCGGCTGCCGGCAGGCGGCGGCGGCGGCGGCGCGGGCACTGCCTGCTGCCGCTGCTTCTTCTTGGGCAGAGGCTCCTTGGAGTCGCCCAGCGACGGCCAGTTGCCGCCCTCTGCTGCCGCAGGCGCCGCGGCTCCCGTTGTGGGCTGCAGAGGCAGGGGTGGCCAGTGGGCAGGCGGTTGATAGGCGGTTGGCGGGCGTTCCCTGTGTTGTGAGCGCCCCAAGTCGCACTGCCACCCAGCAGCGCCCTCGAGCAAACTGCAGCTGTGCAAACTGCAGCGCATACACCGGCAGGGACACTCACCACCTTCCAAGCGGGTTTGCTGGGATGCGACGGCACGGTCTGCGGAACAGGGCGCAGCGGCAGCAAATGAGGGAGGCCACAGGCTGGGCAGCAGGCGCACGTGCGGCGCAGGCAGCTTCCAAGCTGCAGACACCCCTGGCATGCGTAGCTGCAGCAGCGCACCTGCTTGGGCTTCTTCTCAGCAGCCCCCTCGCCGGCCGCAGCTGCCTCGCCGTCTGCCGCCGCGCCGCCCTCCTTGGCCTCGGCCTCGCCCTCCGTGGCGCTGGCCTTGCTGGGCTTGCCGCCCTCCTTTGCTGCTGCTGCCGCGGGCTTGGCCCTGCCCTTGTCCTCGCCCTTGCTGCTCTTGGGCTCGCGGGGCTTGGGAGCGCCCTCCGCCGCCGCTGCCTTCGGGTCGTCCTCGCCGGCGGCGTTGCCCTCCTCCTTGCCCTCGCCCTTGCCCTTCAGCAGTGCGGCCCAGCCCGAAGTCTTGGGCGCCGGGGGAGGCACGGGCTCCACCTGCAGGCGCGGTGCGAACGACCCGTGGGTCAGGCAGCAAAGGGACGGCACCTAGCGGCCAGCCCGCAATCTTGGTCGCGCAATGCTGCATGTTGCGCGTCAAATTGGGGCGCGGGCAGCACCGGTTGCCTGCCCAGCAGCAGCGCCAATGCTCATGCAGGCTGGCGCGCACCTTTTTAGCGGGCTTGGCCGCGGCTGCTTGCTCCGACGGCTGGTCGTCAGCCGCAGGCTGCTGCTCGGCCGCTGCCGGCGCCTCGGCGGCTTGCTCGGGCTGCTCGGCTTGTGGTGCAGCTGCAGGGGCCGCAGCCTCCTGCGCGTCCATGGCTGCCAGGCCCTCCCGAGTGTCGGGGCGCAGTCCCCGCTCCGCCGCTCCGCCTCGCCGTGCTGCAGTGAAGCAAGCCAGGTGCGCCCGGGCTCCTGCTTGCAAGTGCAAAGTCGCTGTTATCCCGCCTAGGGCGTGGGGTGCGTAACAGAAGGCCCGCTGCGTTCACCTGGCCCATCCATCCGTGCTGTGTGAACAGCCAGCAGGGCAACCCTGCCCCAATGCGGCCTGGATTCGCAGGCTTTCGTTCCATCGTCGCACCCAATTGGCAGTGAATTACAAACTGGGCCTCTGGAGCGAGCGGAAGGCGGCGCCGGCCCGCTCCTCTCTGCCGCCCGCAGGAGCCGCCGCCGCCGCCGCCCCTCCTGCTGCCCTTTGAACACTGCCCGGCCTGGGCTCAGCTGATGGATGGTTTGTTGCAAATGTCTGAGGAAACCTAAAAACACACCACAGCCGCCTCCAGCCAGCCAAAGCAGCCGCGAGCACCTCTCGACGCTGTGCTCACATGGCACGAGCCACCCCGGCTGGCCCACCGCTCTGCCGGCCGCTGCTGGCCGCTGCACGAATGCCCTTGAGCAGCCTGTGATACTCGTCCTCCTGGCCGGCTGCCAGGCTCATGCTGTTGTGCTGCAGAATCTCCTGGGACCTGCGCAGCGGTAGTTGGCGAGGCGGTTGCTGGTTGGTACACCCCCGCAGTTGCAGTTGGGAGGGCACGAGCGGGGGGAAAGCACAGCAAGCGAGTGCATGCGTTGCTCAACAGTCTCTTCCTCTCCTCAAGGGGGGAAGAAGAGCCTCAAACCAGCAAGGCGGCTTCTATCTCCTCACCTCCGCAGCGCGGCGTCTGCCTCCGCTTGGAACAGCGGCACGGCTTGCGGGTGCATGCAGGCATGCGCCATCAGGAAGTAAGCCTGGCCCGTCTTCAGGCTCCAAGGGCCCCACTTGGTCTCCACCTGCCGCACCTTGGCCTGCACCTCCCGCACCCGCTGCGCAATGCTGGCAGCTGCAGCTGAGATGGCGCCGCCCGCCAGGCCTGCAGCCGGTGCGGGCACAATCTCAAACCTGCCCGATGCCACTGCCTCCCCACTCAGCGGGGCCCAGCCAGTGGCGTCTACAAGCACGCTGACTGGCCCAGGCTGCTTGCTGGCGACTGGCACGGAAGCTCTGCCGAGGCTGATGTCCACACCAGCTATGCCACCTGCCTCGCTGTGTGCGGCCTGGCCCACCGCCAAGGGCAGGATGCTGAAGCCCTGCTGGCTGCCCGAGTTCAGAGGAGGGATGGAAGGCAGCTCCATTCGCTGCACCGCCACACCAGCTGTGCCATCAAGCGTGGCCCCTTCCCGCAGAGGCACCATCAGGACTGAGCCTGCTGTGCCGGGCGCAGCGGGAGCGATGGCGGCAGTCGTGGACACAGCACTGCCCCTCAGCGCTGCGGATGCCTGCCCTTGGAGCATGCTGCCGCAGCTGTTGGGCCGCTGCGCATGGCTGGCGGCCTGCTGCTGCTGCTGCTGCTGCTGCTGCTGCTGCTGCCGCCGAGCATTAGAGCCCAAGGATGCTAGGCCGTATGGGGACAGAAGGCTGTGCAGCGTGGCAGGCGTGTTGCTGAGCCAAGGCGCGGCCTCTAGAGGGCTGCGCAAGCCCGGCGCGCCGCTGTATGGGCTAAACAAGCTGCCACGCTGGCCGCTCCCGCCTGCAGGGAGTTGGAGGGGCAACTTGATGTTTTCAATCTGTCCCACTCAAGCACGTGTGTCGGCCATCACAATGCTGGTGCAACAACGTTTGCTTCGGCAGGGCAGACTCAACACAGTCAGTGCTGCAATGAATGCCCAGGCAGGTGAAGTGAAGTGAATGAATGCCCAGACATCCCCAGGCCGCACCTGAGCCTGCAACTGGCACGCGGGCAGGCGGGCTCTGCAGCACCAGGTGCAGCGGCGGAGACAGCAGGCTGGCGCCGCCGCCTCCGCTGCTTGGGCGGCGGTTGTGCTGGCCCCCTCTGACCTCAGCACTGGCTGGGCGCAGGTTGGGAAGACTGAACGGCTCCGGGGCCGGCAGGGCTGCAGGCGCTGCAGCTGTGCTCTGGCCGCCCGCAAGGCAGGGCGCGTTCCTGCAGCAAATGTAAGGCAGCACATGCAAGTGCGAATGGAATTCTTGGTTGCATAAGTACCCACGCCAACCCCAAGGGGATGCAAGTCAGGTTTGCCTGGCGGTTTGCCTAGCGGTTTAATCAGCTCACCAAGCAGTGGACAGGCCTGCTGCTGCAGCGGCGGCGGTTGCAGCTGCTGCTGCCGCCGTGGCAGTCTCTACAGCGTC
>VFQQ010004247.1_pt1 | contig 12854 bp, 17 predicted proteins | sample 3512341 | NCBI WGS metagenome assembly VFQQ01 (sample SAMN10412373, study PRJNA504923) | tailings metagenome | isolation source: Relicate 2 Philex TSF1 revegetated site | place: Philippines: Tuba, Benguet | collected 2017-08-29 | reverse complement strand
CCCGCAGTTCCACCCCGAGTTCAAGTCGCGGCCCTTCAAGCCCTCACCGCTGTTCCTGGGCCTCATATTGGCGTCCGCAGGTGGGTGTGGCGCTGGGCACCAGGTGCACAGCCTTTGCTTTGGTTGCAGCATCTGCCTTTCTGCTGCTGGTGCGCTCTGCTTCCCTGCTCACTTGCCTGCTGCGCTCCCCACCCCTCCCACCCCGCCCGCCAGGCAAGCTGGACCACTTCCTCAGCGGCCGTGCCACCCCTGTGACCTCCCCCGCCAAGGGCGGCCTGCGGCCCGTCAACAACGACACCATTGCCGCGCTCACCGCCGCCAAGCTGCAGCTCTGAGGCGGCGGCAGCATGGCAGCCCAGCCCACAGAGCGAGGCTGCCTCAACTTAGACTCAGAGCAGCATTGCTTAGGACAAGGGGCGGCAGTGCTTGGGGTTGCTGCCGCTCCCACATATGACCAGACCACCCGCTCTCCCGACAGTTCGCTCCATTCTTTTTACCCCCCTCACAATTGAACCTTCACACGCTCTGCTTTTCCGGCACCGTTCCTCCAGCTCCTCCCCTCCCGCCTGCTCTTGAACTGCTGCAGTGCCGCTGCAAACGCGCCTGTACATGTAAGTCACAGGAGCAGCGCTGGCATGGTGGTTGGGGGCGGAAGGCAGCCACGCCCAAAAGAAGAGCAGTTCAGGCAGAAATGGACAGTGCTGCGTAGCCGGGCGGCTAGCGGGCGGTGGCCTTGCCGGACCAGGCGGGTGTGCGCCCCTCGCGGATGGCCGCCGTGAACGTCTCCCACTTGGGTCGGTGCTTGGGCAGTGGCTGGCTGTCATTGTCGTAGCCCTGCGACTCACAGTCCCAGCCGCAGCGCAGGCAGCGCGCGTCCCACTCCTCGCTGCTCCACCAGGGGCAGCCGCACCTGGGAGTAAGGGTGGGGATGGGAGGCGCCGATTGTGAGCGATCAGCAGAGCAATAAGGCTCACACAAGCGGCCCCCAAAGCACAGCACAGCACGGCCCAGTGCAGTGCAGCACAGCACGGCCCACCCTCTCAACCGACCGGCGCCCACCTGAGGCAGGGCATCTTGGGGAAGAAGTAGCCCATGCGGCCGTCGGGGAAGCGCTTGGTGGCGCCTGGCTTGGCAAACTTGCCGCCTGGCGGGTCGAAAACGCCGCTGCTGCCATTGCTGCTGCTGGCGGCTGCAGCTGTAGGGGTGGCTGCTGCTGCTGCTGCTGCTGGCGACGCGGTCGGCACCGCTGCTGGCGCAGCCGTGGCCGATGCACTAATGCCGTTGCTGCTGCTGCCGGGGGCGAGGCGTGCCAGCAGGGCCACCAAAGCTGCGGGGGTGACCTGCGCTCCCGCCAGCTTGGACGCCAGCTTCATGTCTCGGTAGACGTGCACCTCTGGGCAGGCCACTTTGAGGGCACCCGCCAGCACTTGGTTGGCCGGGGAGGCGCCGGCATCCGCATCCACAACCACAAGCCCAGGAGTGGCTGCTGCCGCCTGTGCGCCCGCCGCACGTAACGCTGCCGCGCCGCTGCCGCTGTCGCCGCGCGTCCACACCACCACTGCGGGCACGCCGGCGTCCCGGGCGGCGGCCAGCGCCTCCTTGTACTCGGCTGCACCCTTCTTCAGAGCCACCAGCCGACCCGCTGGCGCTGGGCCGGCACCTGCTGCTGCCGCCGCTGCTGGAGCCACTGCTGCCGTTGCTGCGTGCTCCCGCAGCGCCGCCTGCAGCGCCTCGACAGCGCCGCTGCCGGCCAGCGTCTGCACCGGCTGCAGGCTGGGCAGGTAGTGCAGCGTGATGCAGGGGAACTTGTCGCCGCTGCGCAGCACCGGCTTGGCGCCTGCAGACGGGGGCGGTGGCAGCGGGGAGGCAGCCACATCAGCAGTCATGACAACCTCCATGAGCAGATGCTGGGGCATGCCTTGCTTTGCCTTGCTCACCAGCAGACACTGCTACAACCCCTTCTTGATCGAGCCCCTCATTGAACAGGCATCCTGCTTCAGCCCCGCCCCCCTCCAATCGGTCGAGACCCCCACCTGCACGGCGCGACTCCGGCTTGCGCATCACCTTCTCCAGTGCAAAGGCGGTGTTGGCAGCAGAGCCCTCCACATCCAGGCTGAAGAAGGCTGCGGCGGGGTGGGCCGCTGCCAGCTGGCGCAGCGCGGCGGCCGCCACCACACATGGCTCGCACCACGCCGCGTGCCACGACACCACGCCCAGCACGGGTGGCCCGCCTGGCTGCGCCAGGCTCACTGCTGCCGCATCAAACATCTCCTGCAGCTCGGCTGCGCCGTACGCCACGTCGTGCACGCTGCCCGGCGCCGGCGCCGCCTCCTCCTCACCCTCCTCTACCGTCGACAGGCGGCTGGCGCGCTCAGTGTCCACCTCCCCATCCTCCCCTTCCTCCTCATCCTCATCCTCATCCTCATCCCCGGCATCCAGGATCTGCTGCAGCGAGGGCCACTCCAGGAAGGGGTCAGCCAGCTGCCCCGCTGCCGCCGCCTCCATCTCCGCCTCGCTGCACAGGCAGGCGTCCAGCGCCGCCGTCACCGCCTTGCCGTTGAGCCGCACGCCAATCAGCACCAGCTCCTGCCTGCGGTGGCAGACAGTGCAGGAATGGGGCAAGAGGAAGTTCAGAACGAGCATGATGGTGGCACACATTGCATGCCAGGAAGTTTGCAGTGCATGCCTAAGTGCGCCCACCATCCTCCCAACCCCTCTTTCCCAATCCCATCTACCCGCCTCCCACCTCCAGCCCCCACACCTGCGGTCGCCATGCGGCTCCTGGAAGTCCTTGCGGATGGCCGCCCGCGCTGCCTCCTCCTGGGGCCACGCCTCGTCGGGCAGCGCAGCATACCATGGCCCGCCCACTCCCAGCCGCACAATGCCGCCCGCCTGGCTCCACTCGCCACACAGGTCGGGCCGGGTGGCCAGCCAGATGAAGCCCTTTGAGCGACACAGCTGGCCGCACTCGGCGGTCAGGCGCGCCTGGCGGGAGGCAGCCTCTGCGGCTGACACCGGCGGGCCGTGCTGGCGGTAGTGCTGGTGCGGGTGGGCGTGGTGGTGCCCCTGCTGCTGCTGCTGCTGCTCGTGATGGGCAGGCAGCACCGCTGCCGATGCTGCCGCAGCACCGCTGCCGCCCAACTGCAGCTGAGACAGCAGGATGGCAGCCGCGCTGGATGCTGCTGCAGCTGCCGAGGTGGCCGCTGCCACCGTGGCCAGCAGCGCTTGCTGCTCTGGGGAGCTGCTGCTGCTGCCTGCCGCCTGCTGCTGCACCACTGCCTGCAGCGCCGTGGCAGCCTGCGCAGCTGCCTGCGAAGCATGCAGCACTGCCTGTTGCACTGTGCCGCTCAGCCCTGGCTGCTGCTGCTGCTGCTGCCCATGGCTGCTGTGGTGGTGGCCATTGCACAGCGAATGGTCATGCTCCGCCTCCGCCTCCGCCGCCAGGGCCTCGCTCCAGTCCGGCTCTTGCAGCACAAAGTGGGTGGTGAGGAAGTCATGCAGGCGGCCCGGGTGGAAGGGGCGGCGCGCGCGATATATGACAGAGGAGATGTCGTACTCCTCCGTCTCGGGTGTGTGCCGCTCCTGGAGCGACTGCGGGCAGAGGGAAGGGAGAGGGTAGAGCAGGGCTGACTTGCAAGGTGCGGCATGAGTTAGCTGCATTGGCAAACTGAGCAGCGGTGCTGCACTGCAGCCCAACTTGCACTACAGCACTGCTGCTGGCCACCCCTCCAGCACCCCCACGCACCTGCAGCCAGCCCGCGTTCTGCTGCGCCTGCTCAAACGAGAAGCGGCCGGTGTTGATGACGCGGGCGAGCGGCACGCTGGAGTGGGTGGTGGGGATGAGGTCGGCGCCCGGGTTGAGGGCGCGCAGCAGGCCCAGCAGGCGGCGCTGCTCATCCGAAGACACCAGGTCCACCTGCGGTAATGGGGGCGGGGGACGGGGCAGGGCATGCTGAGATGCAGGCAACACGACCACCAGGACAATGCAGCCCGCGCTGCTCTGGGCACGCAGGGCAGGCCAGGTGTTGCTGTACCTCTCCGACCCTCACTTCCCAACCCGCTACCCGCGCACCACCCCACCTTATTGAGCAGGATGACGTCCGCAAACTCGATCTGGTCCAGCAGCAGCTCCGCCACTCCTCGCTCATCCTCCTCGTCCGCTGCCTCGCCGCGGTCCCGCAGCGTCTCCAGGCTGGAGCTGCACGATTCAGAAGGTGGGCCACATGTGGGCCGCAAGGTGTGGTGACCATGGGGCATTGCAAGAGCGGGAGGCGTGGCGGGCATGCATGGTGGTGTGGGAGAGTGCGGCAGTAGCGGCAGAGAGGGTCCTCCAACAGCCATGGCTTGGCAAGAGCGCGACCAGCGCCGGCACTCCACAGCCAGCCAAACATGTGCTTCCCAACCAATGCCCCATGCCCCGCCCTCACAAGTTGGCCATCAGGTTGGCTGCATCCACCACAGTGACGCAGGTGTCCAGCGTGGCCACATCCGCCAGCGGCGGCCCGCCCTCGCCGGCAGCCAGCGCAAACGTCTCGGCCACCTGGGGCCGTGAGCAGGGGAAGGAGCAGGACAGGCAGTTCCTGGAATGGGCAAGCATTCCTGTTGCATGAACTGGTCAGGACAGTACCGCTGAAGGGGCTGCTCCCGCAATTGCCACCACAGCTGCACCTGGCTGTGCCCTGGGGCCATCAGCAGCCCCCTTCCCTTCCCTTCCACACTCCCCCACCTGCATGGGCTCGCCGATGCCGGTGCTCTCGATCACGCAGTAGTCATAGCAGCCCTCGGCCGCCAGGCGCCCCACCTGCGGCAGCAGCAGGAGTGGGAGCAGGGTGTGATCAAGGTCCCAGTCAAGCACGGCATCTGGATTGGCATGCTGTGCACCACAGACTGTACATTGAAGGCTAGCTAGTTTCTGGGCACGCTTCGCTCATTCGAGCAGGCCGGCAGGCGCACCTCCACCGCCAGGTCGTCGCGCAGCGTGCAGCAGATGCAGCCATTCTGCATCTCCACCAGCCGCTCCTCGGCCTGCGGCAATACAAGGTGACGTGACATGCTGAAGGTGGCCTGCCTGGTGCAGCATGCGGCGTCCCATGCATGCAGGCCTGCCACACAGCCGCACCTCTTGCCAGCCTCAGCGCACCTGCACGAGCGCGCCTTGCTTCACCAGGCTCGCGTCGATGTTCAGCTCCGCCATGTCGTTCACAATCACGGCGCATCTGGTAGTGGACAGGGAATTTCAACCCAGTAAGACGGTCGTCAGCACAGGGCATGAGTGAGCACCTCGAAGCAGCACTTGCTCTTCGGCACGCCTTGCTGCAGAGCTGGCATCCAAGCATGCCACACATCCCATCAAAGCGCATCAGCACGCCTCGATACCGCCAACACGGCTCTACCCACCTGAGCCCCTCCTTGTTGCGCAGGATGTGGGTGAGCAGCGTGGTCTTGCCAGAGCCCAGGAAACCCGAAAGAATGGTGCAGGGCAGCTTGCGCAGCCCGTTGCTGCCGCTGGCGGGCGGCGGCCCGCCGGCGCCCTGGCTGCCGGCCATGGCGGCGTGAGGTTGGACGTTGCTGGAAGGAGCGCAAGTGAATGTTCCCGCCAACTGCTGTTCCCCCAGGCAGGCAGAAGGGCCTGGGGTCGCAGGGCACTGCCGTTCGTGCACTGCCGCAAGGCTGCGGAGCGGTGCAGCTGCGGGATGTGGTGTCCTGCTTGTGCACGCCACGATTGCGCCGTCCAATTGCCACCGGGCTCCCCTGCGCCGCCGCATGTCGCTCGCAGCCTGCTGCGTGCTAGGGACCCCGGCCTTGCGGCGGGCGGCGCCCCGCTCTGCCTCTTTGGCCGATTCCAGCGGAGCAGGGAGCAAGCGCCATGGCTCCCGCAGGTGCGGGCGGGGCGCAGACATGCAATGGAGCGGGGCGAGCGCATCGCGGGGGCTGGGGTGCCCAGGGGCCAGCGGCAGCATGCCAGAACCACTAGCAGCCCGGCCCGAGGGCCCCAAGCCCGCAGGCGGCCCGCCCAGCCTCGCCGCCCCTCCTGCCCCGTGCTCGCAGACAAGAGCAAGGCCGCCAAGGCCGCCAAGGCGGTCAAGAAGAGCTCCTTCAAGAAGGTGCGCGTCGCCACGAGCGGCGGCTGCAGCCCCAGGCCGGCGGCGGCGGGCGAGCAGCAGCGAGCGGCGCAGGGCCTCGGCCCGGCTCCTGGCTGCAGGCCGTGGGCATGGCGATGGCTAGCTGCTGCTGCTGCAGCGGGCGCGCGCGACGACGCTTCCCGCTGTGCAGTCCCAGTCTCATTTCAGCAGCTGCTGCCGCCGCCGCCCTGCTCTCCCGCAGACGAAGAAGCCCCGCTACAGCGTGGTGTTCCACCGCCCCAAGACCCTCGTTCGCAGCCGGGACCCCAAGTTCCCCCGCGTCAGGTGCGGCAACAGGGTCTAGTCGTGCTGCTATTGTTGCACAGCAAGTGCCATGCTGTGTGCCATGCTAGGTCATGGGTGGTCGCGCCATGGCGAGCGGCGGCGGCAGCTGCGGCAGCACATCCACGGCTCGCACGGCGGCATGCACGGCTTGCTAGGCGACCAAGGACAAACAGTAGTAGGAAACAGGACGCTTGGAGCAAACAGCCAGATGCAAGCGTTGCGGCAGCAGCTCGGCAGCAGCAGATGGCGAATGGGGGTTCGAGCCAGCCTAGCGTACGTCGCTGTCGCCTGACTGGCGCTGCTGCTGCTGCGCTGCGTGCCCTGTGCAGCGCGCCCCGCCAGGCCCGCCTGGATGAGCACTCCGTGATCAAGTACCCCCTGACCACTGAGTCCGCCATGAAGAAGATTGAGGACAACAACACCCTGGTGAGGCGTGGTGGGGCGTGGCGGGCGGCTGGCCAACAGCGGATTGTGCCGGGCTGTGCAGGTGCTCTTGGATGTCTGCGTGCGTGAGGGCGGGCTGCATCTGTCGCAAATGCTGCAAGCACCAGGCAGCTGGGCAGGGGTCAGCAGTGGAGCTGGATGCAGCAGCGGCGGTTGTGTCAGCGGAGTGGCGGCAGCAGGCAATGGGGAAACAGAGGCACGCAGCTGCCGAAATGGAGAGCGCTGGGGGCCTGCACAGGCAGCATGGAGAGCAGCAGCAGCAGCAGCGAATGGAGGATTGGCATGGGTGCAACACCTCAATGCTGGCATGTGGCTTAGCATCAGGCCAGTGGAACGGCTGGTGTGCACGCCTGCGGCTGACACGGCTTGTGTTGCCGAATGGAGCATGGCTGGCAGACAGATGTGCAGGCAGCTGCGGCACAAGGTGGTGCCAAGGCCAAAGCAGCAAACAGCACTCGGGCACTGTGTGCAGCAGCAACAGCTGCAGCGTTGGCCGGCGGCAGAAAGGACAGCAGCGGTAGCGGCAGCCGGACACCACTTGGCTGCTGCTATTTGCAGCTACCGGGCATCAGTGCTTCAGTGCTCGCTGCTGTCTCCGAAGTGCAAAATTAGACCTGCTTGTTTACACCTTTGCCCCTTCATGCCTTGCCCGTGCAGGTCTTCATCGTGGACGTGCGCGCCGACAAGAAGGCGATCAAGAAGGCTGTGGCCCGCCTGTATGACATCCAGACCAAGAAGATCAACACCCTCATCCGGTGAGGCCTGGGGGGCTGGGCGGGCAGGGCAGGCAGGTGGGCGCAGAAGGGCGGCGGCCGGTGCTGCAGCAGCAGCAGGTGGTAGCCTGGGCTTGGTGGACGAGCTGGAGAGCCCACCAGTCGTCCAGCCTCACAATTGGCTGCTGCATTCGCTGTGCCGTCTCTGATGCCAGGCGTACATGCCCCAGCTCACTGACCATGCTGCGCATGCCTCTTTCCTCCCCCGCAGGCCCGACGGCCAGAAGAAGGCGTACGTGCGGCTGACCGCCGACTACGATGCGCTGGATGTGGCCAACAAGATTGGCGTGATCTAAAGCGTGCGGCTGGAGCGGGGCGGCTCGCGCCCCTCCCAACCCACCCTTGGCCTGGTGCCAAGGCGCCGGCAGCCTGCACGGCCACCCCACGCGGCCGGCGGCGCCGGCGCAGCAGCGGCAGCGGCGCGTCGGGCGCAGTGCGCAGCCCGGCGCGCCACCCCGGTTGCAACACCACGTGCTGTAACCAATCCTTCGGCAGCTGAGAACGAAAGAGGCAGGGAAGGGTGGGGGCATGCAGCTGTGGCTGGATGGATGCTGCTGGGCTGCGCAGGGTGCACCTCTATGGCACCGTTACGGTGGGATGGCTGGCTGAAGCGCAGGTCCCTTGTTTACAGTGTTTACAGTTTCAAACAGATAGATGTGTCAGTGTGGTCAATTGATGAGGCTCACACGCTCAGTCAAGTCTCAGTCACATTGTGTGCCACACTGTTGCGCCTAGCTGGGGGGCACCACGCCCGTCGCCGCGCTGCTGCCGCCCTCTGCCTCCCGTTGCCGCCCCACCATGAACTGCTCCAGGTACTCCAGCTCAATGGGGTGCGTGTCCCCCGCAATCACCAGCGAGTGCAGCGGCGGCCCAAAGTCCACGTCCAGCAGCTGCTGCATGCTGCCCGCAACGATGCGCTGGCTATCTGAGCCGATGCGAGCCACGCCCACGCACAGCGTGTCGGGCCCGTAGGCGCCGCCGCCCCGCGCCTCCTCAACCTCCAGCAGCTGCGAGAGCGCGGTGCCCACGCTCATGAACCGCGGCGGCTCGTACACCTGCGGAATGGGCGGGTGGCTGATGGCAAGCGTGGGACAGGGTGGAGACACATTGCAGGGAATGGGAGGAGCGAGCGGCTGAACAGGCGGGGGGCACAAAAGGAGTAGCAGCAGCTGTCTGTGGATCCCGCAGCACGGCCGGGCAGTCCTCCTCCCATTCGGGTTGCAAGCCCGCTGCTGCTGTCGGAGCGCACCTTCTTGCCGCGCGCCAGGCTCTCCAGGCTGGGCTCCTTGACCTTGATGTCCAGCAGGCACAGCGTGTGCAGCCCCGCGCGCCGGTTGGCCGCGATGCGGTCGTAGAACGAGTCGGGGCGCCAGCTGTCTGCAAGGCGATGCGCAGGGCAGGGTGGAGGGAAGGCAATAAGTGTGGGTAGTTGGTCGGCAGGGTGGCAAACAATGTGGCAAGAGCAGTGGCAGGTGACTCGATTGCAGCAGCTCTGCAGGCATAGCCACATGCAGATGCCCAGCTGCCAACAGGCCCCACCCACCTGTGAAGAAGACGATGGACACGGCCTCGCCAAAGCGGTAGAGCTGCAGGCCGCAGGCGCCCACGGCGTTCATGATGGAGGCGTTGTGGATCACCTGCGGCATGGCAGGGAGGGGAGCGGATGCGGGGCACAGGCGGGTGAACGGGGTGGCCACATGTGCAGCAGGTGGGCACAAGGCAGGGTGCACAAGCGCCGCAGCAAGTTGGGGCCACGCTAGCTGGGCAGCTGCGGGGCGCACCTTGACAGGGATACCCCGCCCCCGCGCCCGCAGCTCCAGGTCGGTGTGAGTGGTGGCGCTGCCGCGTGGGAGGGGAGCAGAGCGGGCGCGGTGGGGTGCATGGTAGGTGGTAGGTTGCAGGTGGAGCCACACAGCATATGCCTCATTACCAGGCGCAGCTGTCTTTGCAGAATTGCCACGTGCACCAGCACGCGAGCACGACGCCTGCCTCACACTTGCCGCAGTGGCACCCCCGCCAACCACGTCCGACAGCGGCGGGCGGCGCTTACCCAAAGGGGTCGCCCACCACCAGGAAGGACACATCGCCCTCCTCAGCTCCCTCCAGGATGCTGTCCGCCTCCTGCAGTTGATCAAGCAGCAGATTGTACGTTAACAAAATTTGCAAACTGGTGTCAAGGTGCTCCCGCTTGGCCAAAGGCAGAACAACAGCAGCTGACATTGATGTATCCCGCCAGGACGTTTGAGCAGACGGAGCGACGGCCAGCTCACCATTTCCACCGTCTCGCGATCCGCCACAATCACCTCCTTGCCATAAAACTCCTCCTGCGGGCAGCAGCAGCAGCATGTGCAGGGCAGTCGGCTGCGGAGCGGCTGCATACCTCTGCGACATGCAGCAGGACGTGGCGCCGTTGTGTACAGCTGTGTGGCTATGGCTGCACCGACAGTGCACCCGCCCACCCACCAGCTTCTCCTTGGGCACCAGCAGCAGCGAGGTGTAGGCCTCCAGGTACACGCGCTGCGAGCGCTTCACAGCCTCCAGGCCCCTGCGGGGTGTTGGAGCGGAATCTCGTTAAGGCACTTAAGTGGGGGCGGCGGCACTCGTGCAGCCGCAGCACACGTTTTGGCACGTGGAGTGGATGTCTTGATGAGCGGCTCAACAGCACATGCATGCGCATCGAACGGCGGCTGGCGGCAGCAGGCGGCACCGGCGGCGGCGGCAGTGGCACCCACTTGACTGTGATGTCTCGCTCATCGGCCAAACCCAATCCGATGATGTAGAACACCATGGCGATCCGGTTAAGGGGCGCAGCGGCTTGCGAGCGGGAGTGGTGACTGCTGGCGACGTGGGAGGCTGTGCAGGCGGCGTGCTTCGCATTCAAGTAGGCTCGTGATTGGGCGATCGGGCAATGGGCGGGGCCCCACATGCATGCACGCCGCCCTGCTGCCGCCAGCCGCCCAGCATGCGTGAGGGCATGCAGGAGTAGTGTCTGCGAACGCCGCCGCGCCGCTTTGTGTCCTCAGACAAATGTCCTCTGCACGCAGCACCGCGCTCCCCGCGCAGGGGGCTGCGGCCCTGCTGCAGAAACACGGGCCCCATGGCCCGCTCGCCCCCAGGCCATCGCGCCTGCCCCGGCGATCCCAGGCGGCGGGCCGCACCGTCCTGCGGATCGACGCGGTGGCTGCGCCCGAGCAGTCGGCCGCGGGCGCCGAGTTCAGGGCCTGGACGAGCCCCAGCGTCCGGCACGTCGCCAAGAGGACGGACCTGAAGAAGTGAGGCGCACATCGGGCATGCGGGGCGGGCGCTGCAGCGCCGCCAGGGCCAGGTTGGGCCAACCCTAGTGCCGCCGCCAGCCGCCGGCCGCCGGCTGCCGCCCTAGACCAGTGGGCCTGGCGCGCAGCCCGCGCTGCCCCGGCCCCTGAGAGCAATCCACACAGAGGAAGGAGCATGGCTGCGCCGTGCTGCGGCAGCGGCCAGCGCTGCGCTACTGCAAAACGCCCGGCACAGCCGTTGGAGGGGTGCCCAGCTCCGCCGCGGCAGCCCCCACGGTGGCGGCTGATTGGGCCGTTATGCCCAGCCTGCCATGCAGCGCTGCCTCGAGCCGCCCTCCAGTTGTACAGCCTTGGTTGTGGGCGAGTCACAACATGCCGGACCTGCTACACGTGGCCTCTGCCACCAATGTGGCGCAGCTGCTGTGCCCGCTTGCGTTGACCCTGCCCGCTCCCCGGCTGTTCGCCTCCTGCCGCAGGATCATGATCCTGGGTGCTGGCCCCATCATCATTGGCCAGGCCTGCGAGTTTGACTACTCTGGCACCCAGGCGTGCAAGGCGCTCAAGTGAGGCCAGCCGAAGCCGGGGGCTGGCCAGCAAGGGACCCAAAGGCGATCAATGCATGTTGTGTAGGACAGGCACCAACAGCACATGCAGCAGGATGTGTGTGACCCGCCCGCCGAGCCCCCACCACCTCCCCGCCTCCTGCCTCTCTGCACCGCAGGTCTGAGGGGTACGAGGTCATCCTGGTCAACTCCAACCCCGCCACCATCATGACCGACCCCGGCACCGCCGATCGCACGTGCGTTGGTGGCTACCCTGGTGGCCAGTGCCGCCTGGTGCTGGGCAGTGCACACTGTCTGTCTGCCTGCCTGGCTGCGCCCCTGCACATGTTACACCGCTGGCCAGCACCGATGAGTGCACGCCTGAGCAGTTCTGTCCCTCATACCTGAGCAACTTTTGTCTGCTTTTGTGGTGCAGGTATGTGGGCCCCATGACCCCCGAGCTGGTGGAGCAGATCCTGGAGAAGGTGCGGCGCTGAGGGTCCGAGGGCGCAGCTGGCGCTGGCTGCTGCTGAGGCTGGGAGGCCAGCTCAGAGAGCTGCGCTTCTGACGCCTGCTCAAGTGCACGTAGCATGCAGCCCAGCATGCTGCTGCCGGCTGCCATCACCCTGCTTCTCAAGTCCATGCTCAACTGCCGCCCCTGCCCTCCCTGCCTGCCCGCAGGAGCGGCCAGACGCCATCCTGCCCACCATGGGCGGCCAGACCGGCCTGAACCTGGCCAAGGCGCTGTCCGAGGTGCGGCTCGCTGCCCACGTGGCAGGGTGCAGTGTGCCGGCCTGCACTTTTCGGCATGCTTTGTGCCAGCGGCGTCCCCACCCACCATGACCAACCGACCCTGCCCTCATCCCACGTTCCCAAACCACTCCCTCTCCACCGCAGGGCGGCATCCTGGAAAAGTACGGCGTGGAGCTGATTGGCGCCAAGCTGGCCTCCATCAACAAGGCGGAGGACCGCGACCTGTTTGCGCAGGTCGGTGGGTGTCCAGTGGGCAGACTTCAGCTGGGTTACTACCCTAGTAGGGCAGGGAGTGCTAGTCCCTGCTGGGCTCTGTGGGTGCCCGCATGGGAAGGCAAGGGTTTGTGCCCCAATGGACCTGCCACTGGAACACGGCGGCATGGACGGTGGGTGTTGCTGAGCACGCGAGCCTCCCCACCCCTGCTGCTGCGCAGGCCATGGACAAGCTGGGCCTGAACATGGCTGTGTCCCGCATCGCCACCACCATGGAGGAGTGCATGAAGGTCAGTGGTCTGTTGGTGGCCGGTGCGCTTCGCATGGTAGCATGGTACCTGGCACAGCTGCAGCGCCAGGCCAACTTGGACCCTGCGGCGCACATGATGGCTCAGGGCTGCCTGCTTCTGAGGTGCAATCGTGCGCTGACCTGCCTGCCCAACTGCCCAC
>VFQQ010004242.1_pt1 | contig 12868 bp, 20 predicted proteins | sample 3512341 | NCBI WGS metagenome assembly VFQQ01 (sample SAMN10412373, study PRJNA504923) | tailings metagenome | isolation source: Relicate 2 Philex TSF1 revegetated site | place: Philippines: Tuba, Benguet | collected 2017-08-29 | reverse complement strand
GTCAGCCTGGGCGACTTTGGCACCAAGCGCTTTGTGGACGCTGAGAAGCAGCAGGCGGCGTGAGCCCAGCGCAGCCGAACCTACCAAACCCAACCCCTTCAGACTGTCCCCTTGTTGCATGGCATTTTCACCTCCTGCTGCTCCCCGCTCCCGTCTGCTTCTCGCTCCCCGCTCCTGCTCCTATCCTTTTACCTATGATGTTTTACTCACTTGCCAGCAGTGAATGCCTTTGCTGCGCCTCCACATCCATTGAGGACGAGATTCACATGGTTTTCCACTGCCCCATCTACGAACGGCTGCGCCTCCAGTACGCAGACCTGTTCTCCCCACTGCCTCCATCCCTAGCTAGCTTTTTGTCCCAGAACCAGACCAGAGTAGCTTCATTCATCCACGACTGCCTAGTTTTACGCCGCCAATATGCGTAGTATGAGCCTCGCTGGCTCCGAAACCGCTTTGTAAGTTAAGTTAAGTTAAGTTAAGAATGGCAAGTGGCAGCAGCAGGGATGAGGGGGAAAATACAGGGCAACATGGGGGGCAGCGCATGCACTTGCAGCGGATAGACAACATTGCGGAGAAGTACGCAGTACGAAGTATCCAACATGGGCATTTGGCAAACAGTTGCGGCAGCACAAGCAAACTGGGACGGGACACTCCTGCCTCGCCAGTCTTCACAGGCCGCCCAGCCTTCACAGGCCGCCCATGCCGATGCACTTGTCCACGCCCCAGCTGCAGGTACAGGTGGCTCGCTGCAGCGCGGGCTGGTATTCAACGGTCATGCCGCTCACGCTGCCCACGCTGCCCAGCCGATACTTCTTCACCCAGCGACCCTGCAGCAAGAAAGGCGGGCAAGAGGCGTGGCGGGAGGACTGAACTCACTCGAGCGGCGTGGCGGGAGGACTGAACTCACTCAGGACAGCCGCAATTGACCAGTGTCCAGGGCCAACAGGGCAGCTGGCAGCAGCTCCCAACAGCTCCCAAAGCAGCACACAAGGCAGCACACAAGGCCTGCACTGATGGCCCATCCCGCTGGACGGCGCAGCTGGCGGCACCGCGCACCTTGCCAAAGACAGCAAGCGCCTGCTCGGCGCTCAGCTTCAGCTTGCATCGCTCGCCGTCGGCACCCACCAGACCGAACAGGTACTGCCAATTCAGAGACAAGGGGGACAAAGACTGTTCGACAGAGCAGAGTGGCCTGTATTGCCGCCAGCACTGCACTTGGCAAGCCTGGCTTGCCACCACACAGGCACCTGACTGCTGCCGCTCATCTGCCCACCTGGAATGCTGCTGAGTCCAGCGCAAGGCTGAAGGAGAAGGCGACGCCGCGGCGCTGCCACGCCATGCCTGCTCAGCACAGCGCAGCAGGGCGGAGGAGGCACGTAAGCGGCCAGGTATGTCTGTGTGGCATGGCCTAAGGTGGCGATTGACATGACTTGCAGCGCTCAAGCATGGTTTTCAGTGCCAGCTGTGCCTGTGTGTCGCACAATTTTCCACCCTCTGATATCATGTAGGGCAGCGCACGCACCAGCCTTCATCTTCTCTCCTGCCTCGTTCAAGAACAGCTGCGCCCGCTGCCGCATCTCCTTTGCCGCCTGCTTGTCCAACGCCGCCGCCGCCGCCGCCCCGCTGCCGCGGCCCTGGCTGTTGCGCCGCTTGGTGCCGCGGGCGGCACCGTCTGCGTGGCAGAAGTGAGGGCGGCTGTGCTGGAATTGTGCAGCTGGGAGAGATGCCAGCAGGGGTGGCGGTTGCAGGAGGATGGCCGTGCTGCTGTACACCTGCATGCATTCTCCGCTCTGTTGCGAGCAGAGCGGCCCTCATGCAGTTGCTCCTCCGCACCTGACTCAGCATCGCTGCCGTCAGACGCCCGGTAGTCCTCATCAGAGTCCTCGTGCCGCTTGCGCCGCTGCTGCTTCCTGCGGCCGCCGCCCGCCGCCGCTGTCGCCGCCGCCGTTGTCGCCCCTGCTGCCGCCGCCGCCGCGCCGTTCTTGGCCTTCTCCGCGGCCAGCAGCTGCTGCAGCACCGCGACCTGCGCCTTCAGCGTCTGGTTCTCTAAGAGCAGAGCGGCTGCATCCACGGGCAGGGGAGGCTGCAGCCCTGGGAAGAGGGCTGGGAGCAGGAGGGGGTTTTGTGCGGCCTGCATGCTGCTGTGCGATCGACGTGGAGCTGAGAATCGATCGATTTGATCGCTGCAAGCGGACGGCGATGGAATGAACCGCTTAGCGAGAACTGGAGTCAAACCTGCAGGCCGTCGACAGCCTGCTGTCGTGCGGCGCTGTGCCGCCTCGCGGCGCATTGTATTCTGCTGCAGCGCTTTCAGGCAGGGCATGCACATCCAACATGCTGACAGGTCAAAGGGCTTTCATCTAGGGCAGGCAGCTCCATTGGCTGCCAGAAAGGGGCTCGGGATGTCGCTGGCGCTGCGGCATGCTGCGAGCGCTCGGCGGCGGCGGCAATGGGTCAGGCAGCCGTGGCTTCCTGCGCATTGGCCAGCGCCCACATCGCTCGGTGAACATGCCTCAGTTTGCCTCAGCGGCTTGCGCAGCGGCCCCAGCCGCCCTTAGCCGCCCGGCTGGCCGCACACGCCGACAGCACCGTCCAGCAGCAACTCTGCAAGCACCAGGTGAGGCCGCATCCAATTTAGAGCACCGCATGAGGCCGCCGCGCATCCTCCAACACCGCCCGCGCTGGCGCCGCCGCCGGCCCGACCAAGCCCACATCTGCAGCCACCCTCATCTGCCTGGCCATGCCTTGCAGGCACAACAACCAACCAAGCGGCTGAGAGGGAGGCAAACGCGCTGGGCGAACAGATGCGGGAGTGGGTGGAGGCGGCGGGCGGCATGGTGCACCCGGCGCTGCGGCTGTCCTTGGCGACACCCCACGGATGCAGGTTGTGTGTGTTCTTCAATCTCCGTAAGCCACAGCTGCTGCGTCTGTTTTGCTGTGCTGCGCTTCCAGATGCTGTTGTGCTGCATGGCGCGTTCTGCAAGCCGCCGCTAACCCAGCACCCACACCGCTCACCACCCTGCAGAGGCATAATCACGGATGAGGCGATCTCGTTTGAAGCAGCACAGCAGCAGCCTGTTGTGGTTGTGCCAGAGCGCTTGCTGCTGACCACAGAAGTGGCGGCACAGCAGCTGGGGCCCGCGCTAGCAGAGGCGCGGGCGCGGCGGCAGCGGCAGCAGGGGCGCGCGCCCTGGTGGGCGCTGGGCCGGGCGCAGCAGGCGCAGCAGGCGCAGCGGGAGCGCATCGACCCGACGCTGCTGCTGACGCTGCTGCTGGCCACTGAGCGGCGAAAAGGAGCCGACAGCTTCTGGTGAGGGAATTCAAAGGCACAGAGTGGCCGCAGTTGGGAGCAACGCCCTGCTGCCCTCAAGACTTGCTGAGGCGCCCTGGTGGCCCAGTCGCTCTGTTGATACTACCCCGCCTCTGCTGCGCTGCCACTGCAGGTGGCCCTACATTGCAGCGCTCCCTGAGGGGCTTCCCTGCGGTTGGGCGCTGCCGCCAGCTGAGCTGGCTGCCACACTGGCAGGCCTTGGCAGCCTGGCTGATGGCTGGCAGCCCAAAATTGCGGCAGCGGCGGCGGCGCTGCAGCAGCGGTGCGAGGCGGCGGCGGCAGCCTATGGGCCGGAGCTGGGAGGCGTCACTGCAGCCGAAGTGCGCTGGGCGCTGGGCCATGTTGTGTCCCGCTGCTTCGGTTCAGGTGGGGCGGGGTGCGTGGGAGCGTGTTGGATGGCCCTGGCGGCACACAACATGCCGTGGCGGCACAGAACATGCCGTGGCGGCACAGAACATGCACGAGGGGGGCCAACACTCTGATTGGAGTTGTGCCAACAGCCAAGCATGGGCGTACACGCTGCGACTGTGTGGCTGACCTGCATTGCTGTTCTGACTCTCACTGCTCGGCTGCCCAGGTGATGAGCTGGCGCTGCTGCCGTTCATCGACCTGATGAATCACCAACAGCATGCCGACACGCCGCAGCAGTGAGTCGGGGCAGGGGCGCGGCGGGCAAGAGCAATGCGGCGGCAATGGCAGGATGGGCAGAGCATTTGAAGAGCTGCATCAGATGCATGATGCCATCATGTGAGGCTCATTTTTTCTCGCACCTGGGCATCTGTCTGCAGGTATGTGGCTGCAAGCGGGCAGCCGTGTGCAGCCATCTACGTCCGGCATCAGGGGGAGCCACGAGCGGCGGCTGCCGGAGACGAGCTGGTCATTTCCTACTCGGCAGGTGGGTGATGCTTGTGAGGGTGCCAGCTCAAGCATACCTGTTTCCAGGCACCGAGCCTCGCTGCACGGCTGCTGTGCAGGTTGGGATGCACAAGTTCCTGCGGTGCAGGCATCTGTCGCTCCGCACAGCTGGATGCAATCCAGCCTGTTTCGAAACAGAATTCTCTCACCAGCCATGCCATGCCGCCTCTCAACCTGCGGCATTACCTCTCTACACTTCCTTGTTCAACACTGCTCCTTGTCCTGCAGGCACCTCTGCGCTCAACATGCTCTTGAACTTCGGATTTGTGGCAGAGGAGCTACGCTGACATTTCATTGCATTTTATTGCCAGTAAGCCAGCCAACGCCTGCATGTAACTCTCACACCAACCTGCGCCCCGCCCTGAATTTACTGGCGGCATCAGTCCTGCTGCACACTGCTAGAGCAGCTGGTGGGTGTGTGTGATCATGCGTGGCGGAGACTTGCAAATAGCTTAAAGTTGCGCGCGGCATGCGGTGAATGCAGAAGCAAGTGACAGCTGCTCAGTGGGTTTGAGGTAGTGGGCGTTGGTCTATTTTCATTAAGGTCATTAAGCCAAGCGATGTTTGAACAGTTCAAGTCGGTTGGGGCGACTAATACATGCATGCTGGAAAAACGCAGCAAGTGATGGCAGTGTGCAACGACATGGCGGCGGAATAAATCGTAATTTCGTACATGGCTGGCCGGCGGGCCTCATCATTGCACATCGCAAAGTGTGGCATATGCACTGGCGTGTAGCATGAACAAACCTGCGCTTGTTCCCGTTCCGCTGCTACCAGCCGCTCGCCTTGCTGCCCGACACACAGCCGGTGAGCGGCTGCTTGCGGAGCAGCACAGTGGAGCTGGTGCGCTGCAGCAGCAGGCATGTGGTCCCGGGGTTGAAGACGCCAGGCACGCTGCGGCAGGGTGGGGAGGCGCAAAGTTTGTCAGCTTTGCAGGTGAACATTCACGAATGACAACCAGCCGGTGCTGCCCACAGCCGGGCCGCTGCGTGCTGGGCAGCGAGCAGCGGCGGGCACTGCTGTGTGCGCCTCACCCTTGAGCGTAGTAAATGAACCAGTGGCACCAGTCCACGTCCGAGCAGCTGCAACAGTAGTTTGAGGGTAGTTTGAGGTTAACAGCGTGATGCCATTCGTGAACCGCACAGCGTGGCCAGCTTTACTGCCTGCTGACAAGCGGGCTGTTCAGAGGGCAGGCCAGCACCTGGGCAATGCTCAGCTGCAACTGCCCCACGCTGTGGAACTCAGGCAGCCCCACATTGCAGCCATGCTCTCACAAGTTTCGGCATGTCTGCCAGTCAGGCATGGCAGTCGCCGCGGCATGCGTTGATGGGCTGCCGCCGAAGGAGATGTTGTAAAAGGTGTTGGCCTCCACATCAAAGGTGGCTGCAAGCAGGCAAATTATCGGCGGCTGTGGACGTGCAGGCGGTGAAGGGCAGGCCGCCAATGCCCCGCTGCCTGAAGAGTGCGCTGTTGCCATGAAGCTCTTGGGTGCCCTCCCCTTCCCCAATTACCAGGGGGCTTCGTGGGATATGGCGGCACCACCACTGGATACCATGGCAGGCGCTGGGGATTCCAGACGGCCGCCAGCGCAGCTGCGATGTTAAGAATGCCTCCGCTGCGGACGTACGGCTTCAGGGCCGCCCTCTTCGTGACAGTGCTCAGGAGGGAGCGCCTGCGCATGGCACAACTCAGGCGGAAATAAATGTGGAGCGATGGGCTGGACAGACCAGAAGCAGCGGCGTCCCTCTCAGACCTGGCTGGCTGACCCTGCCGCACTTGACTTGCTGATAGGTCAGGCCTGGCCGGGCGGCCCACAGAAGCGCCGCGGCCCCTGCCGTCATGGGTGTTGAAAAGCTGGTGCCTGCAGATATGGTGGGAGGCCCATCTAGTAGGCATGGGGAGCCCCAAGCTGAAGCGAGCAGCTGAGTTGCACGGCTCAAGCAGCAGAAACAAGCAGCAAGGGTACAGGCATAGGGTGGACCACCAGTGCAGCCAGCTGCCACGCTGCTGCAGCGGTTGGCACGCCCTGCGGCATCCGGCAGGGCCCACCACGGTGCACAGCCAGCTGCTGTGCGGCGGCGGCCGCCAGTCCACCCCATCGCCTGCCTGACACATTTGAGTACAGCACGTTGGGCGTGATCTGGCCGGTGGTGGGATCCACTGCAAACTGCGAGGTCGTCCAAATGCCCACAGACGGGGCCACCAGGTGCACCAGGCTCCTGGGGCGCTCGAGGGGTGGGCGAGGCATGATGGGGTCAGGCAGCTGCACGTGACGAGCCATCGTCTCTCGCGGCGCTGCCGCAATGCCAGGGCGGGTGCAGCACTGAAATGCAGGTCAATGGTCAACACAGCGGTGTGGTAGTTTGATGCCAGCTGGCCGGCTCACTTTCCGTAGTTGGAAAAAAACCAGTGGTCCGATGCCTGATCGGAGCCGCCGACGGCAATCACATTTGGCAGCAGGTGGCTGGCCGGATAGAATCGCATGCTGGGTGCCAGAGCATCATTGTTCAGGCCATCGTTGCCGGCCCCAGCAATCTGCAATGCAAGGGCAAGAGAGCAGGTGCAAATGCGTGCGGTTGGTCGGGAGATGGGTGGAGTGCGGTGGTATGATGGGCTGCAGGCTTACTAGCAAACAATCAGGATGACGTGCTATGGCGCGCATGCGCCACGGCGAGCTTTGGCAGGCAATTGGCAGTCAATGCGTCGCACCAGCATGACGCCGTTCTGCCCGAGCCGCTTCACAGCTTGATACTCGATGTCGCTCCATTGGTAAGCGCCCCAGCTGGCTGAAATGGCCCGGGCGCCTGCCTGCAGAAGAAGCAGAAGAAGAGGAAGATGACACGCGCGGGTGACTCTGGGGGAGGAGGCAGCAATGTGTGGGAGGCACAGGAGGCGGGGGATGGGCAGGGGGTTACATGGCAAAGCGGGCCATGCCGCATGCATGCTCATGCTCACTTGGCCACGGCAGCTTCAAGTGGCAACAAGCAGGCCGGCGCATGGCTCCAAGCGGCACTCAAACTGTTTCAGTCTCATGAGCCCCTTTCTGGCTCCGTGGACTGTACAGTTTTTGAAGTGAAGTGAACTCAAACTGCAGAGCCAGCGGCCCGCACCTGGGTGCACAGTGCGTAGCACTCTAGCTGGGCCGAGAACCAAATTCTCCCGCCGCCCTCATGCTTGCACACATACAGCGACAACTGCGAGGTGGAGGCAAAGCAAAGCATGGGTTGTGCAAACAGTGGCGGCGGCACGTGCACTCCTGCACCGGCACTCCTGCAGCACCTATGCGCTGGCCAAAGCTGCCTCTTCCATCTCTGCCCATGGCTTGCATGGGTCCGCCTGATGGCACGTACCTTCCAGTTGACGCCCGCCAGCCCGACTCCATTGTTTCCCACTGCCGCCATCACTCCAGAGGTGCTGGTACCATGCGAGTATGAGTCTGCAGTCGCGACAGCAGACAGGCGGCGGCAGCAACGCGTGTGGGCAAGCACTCAGCAGCACTGGGCAGCATTGGGAAAGACCAAGTGCTGTGCTGCCGGGCGATGAGCCTCAGTAGCGCAGGCAGTTGGCAGCGCGGCCCGCAGCTCAGCTTGGATTTACCATTGAAGTTGAAGAACGCTGGTGATCCTGGGGCGGGCGCATTGCAGGCGCCGCTTGCGCTTCTACAGCCCCTGCACAGGCAGGGCACGGGCAGGCGGGCAAGCTTGGAAGGGGTAGGTAAAGCATCGGGCAGGCCAGTCACCAGCGGCAGAGCAGCCCACAGGAATGCAGCCGCTGCTTTGCCTGTCCCAGCCGCCTGCTAGGTTGGGCTGAAGGTCGGGGTGGTTCCTGCGCAGCAGCCGTGCCAGGAACATACTTGCAAGCAGGTATCAGGGCATTTGGCTGACAAGCACATTCACAAGCGGGCATCAGGGCATTTGGCTGACAAGCTGGGGCTCCCGCACCATCGAAACCGCCATGAAGCGGCCAACAAACCCACTACACAGCCGGCCGCTTACATGAGGGCGCCTGTGTCAATGATGCACCTGCAGGCATTGGCAAGGCAGCACATCACTGGCTATGCGGCGTGGCGGGGGTGCGGCCGGCCGGGAAGGTGCGTGCGCCACGTAGCGACAGCACAGGTAGCTCTTGGGGGCAGTGCAGCACAGCTCACATCCTGACTGTTCGAGACCCGGTGCCTGTGTGCCAAGCGGACGGGGCGTTCACCGCCGGCCAGTGCCACTGCTGTGAGAACAGCGGGTCGTTGGGGAAGGGGCGGGGATTGCGGCCGCCTCGGCCGCCACGCCGGTGGTCCTGCCCGGCTCCGCCGCCGGAGCCGGCCATCTGGCTGTGCAAGCCACGAAGAGCGCTGGGCTGCCGCTCTGTAGCGTGTAGTCGGGCGAAGCTGCTGCCACCGCTGCATAGGGCGAGACGGCAGGAAGGACGGTTGACAAACGCAAGGGCGACACGCAGGTATGCATGCGCGAAGACCACGTTGCAGCAGCGGCACGGCGTGAAGAAATAGGGGCACAGGGCATGCATGCGCATGCTGGCAGAACTCACCCTTGTTTGCGCGCAGCTGCCGCAGCTTGTCTGCCACACTGGCGCCGTCTGTGATGGTCACAAGCAGCGCCATCCCCGCCTGGGCTGCGCTGGCCACCGCGGCGCCAGCTGCTGCTGCTGTGTTGGCGGCTGCGGGCGTGGCGCCGTTGAGCGCACGCTCCAAGCAGAGGCCAGATGGCAGTGCGCTGCTGCCCGCCACTCGCGCAGCTGCAGCCGTCTGGGGCTTCAGCAGCACAATCAGGCGGCCCTCAGCATACGGTGGCTCTGCACGCGCCTGGCCGTGCAGCACTGCAGGCGCGAGGACATGAGGAAGCAGGTGGGCAGCGGCGGCAGCGGCGGCAGCGGCAGTCGGCAGTGGCTGCCAGGGAGTGACGGAGGCATCCTTCCCGCTGGCATGCCTTTCACAACGTCCTTCGTGCGATGCTGCCATGGGCGCGGATGGCAGGCGAAACTGTGGCCTCGACCTGTCGGCTGGCAGCGTTTCTGGCGTCACTGACACCGTTAACGCCAACCCAGAGGCTCGCACCGCTGTCGAGCGAGTAGCGCAGCGCCCAACACGCGCTGCTCACCAAGTGCCAGGGCCAGCAGCACCGCCACGGTGTTCAGAGTGCTTTGCATCGCTTCTCATGTCTTTGGACGCCATGAAAACTCGTTATGACGTTAGGGCGATCTGGAAGCCCGTGCGGCGCGGGATATCAGTGGCAAGCCCATGCGGCCGCATGCCGACTGCTGCGGCGCCGTTGCGCAGCCGAGCTCACTGCTGCCAACCTGTCGCCCGCCCGGGAAGCCACTTGCTCATGAGCGGCTAGTTTAGCTGCTGGAATGTTGCATGACGCGTTGTGGTCACCAAATAAATTAGTGGGAGCATGTATGTGCCCGTTGTCAACGGTCTGCACATGCGTGCAGGTAATCGGCCTTCGAGCGAGCGGCAGAGGGTAGCAGTGGGCTGCACGAGCAGACGAGTTGGCAGCAAGGGAACGGATAGGTGTGCCAAACACAGCTGTTAATCTGGCTGCTGGCGGGTGTGAAAACTGTGAGAGGGCGGAGGGTGGCCGCTGCGTCACGCAGGGCGAACCCATGCAGATGGAGCAAGAGCGCTGCAACTTGGGGCAGCCGCGAAATGAGCGAGCGGGGGAGCCTGCACCGAGCAGGATGAGAGGGCGTGGGGTTGGAGGGCTGCACCGAGCAGAATGAGAGGCATGCGAGTTTATGCATGGGACTGCGCCGAGCAGCGAAAAAGCATTAGGTTCAAACAGGGTGGGTGGTCAACGGGTGCCGCAGACAGACAGGGCAACTCTCGGGGTTTTGGTTGCTTCAAAGATACCAAAGGGTTTCATGATTGCAGCAGCAGCACCAATGGCAATTGTGTGAAAAGTGCGGCGCCGTGGGAAAAGCTAGGGCGCTCAGCCAATGCGGAGGCGCTCGATGACGCCAGCAGCCGCCTCCGTCCTATCGTCTGCCGAGGCTGTGCCTTCGGCGGCAGCTGCGCCCTGCAGCCCAGCAGGCTGCTCCTCTGCCTCCGAAGCCAGCAGATGGCTGCTCGAGGGCTGTGCAGATGGGCCGTCGCTGCTGCTGCTGTGCAGGGCTGTCCCCTCATCGCCGCTGTGGTCATCAGGTGTGGGGCTGCCAGGGGGCGAGGGCCCGCCTTCGCCGGCCTGCTGCCCTTGCCACTGCCGGGAGCTGGGCCCTTCCTCGGCGCTGCTGGCGCTGGTGCACACAGCGCCCACGGCTGAACCCACAGACGCCTCGCCGCCGCTGCTGGGGCTGCCGACCGCTTGTGGCGCGGGAGCCACAGAGGGAGAGCGTGCAGCCGCGGGCGCCACGGCGGGCAACCGTGCAGCCGCGGGCACAGATCCCCCAGGAACGGTGGTTCCATCCCAGAAAAAGCTGGGTGCCCCTGGCTGCTGCGCCTGCCACTGCCAGGTGGGTGCGGCTGGTCGCTGACCAAACTGCAGGCTGGCCGGGGCCGGCCATGGCACGCCGCTGCTGCCGCCCGCTGCTGCCTGCGGCATTGGCTGCCAGTGCGGCGGCCACTGCTGCTGCATCTGCTGCTGCTGCACAGCCCACCCCTGCTGCACCGGGCTGGCAGCATCGAGCGGGAGAGCCGGAGGCGCGAGCGCCATGGGCGGCAGTGCTGCGAAACCAGCCATTGGCTGCGCAAACTGGTAGGGCGACCCAATCACTGGAGAGCCAGGCACTGGCGAGCCTGGTATGGGGGAGCCGGGGGGCATGGCGGGCACAGCAGGCGCAGCATACATGCCGCCCGCTTGCCAGTAGACAGGCGACATCATGATGGGGGCGACGGGGTAGCCTGCATGGAGGTAAGCAGATTTGAGGCGAAGCATGGGTGGGCCGCCTGAGCGTGCAATGGGCACATGCCAAGAACAGAAGGGGCAGGGTGGACACCAATGCGAACGCTAGATCCGGCGCCTTATTGCGACGCCTCCGGCAGCCTTCCCGCTTTGGATCGCTGGCTTCACAGCCCACTCCAATGCAATCTATAGCCCTAGCAGTCCTCACCTGGAGAGGCTGCCAGCATTGGCACCATGCCTATCGCAGCGCCTGCCGAGAGCCGGGGCGCGGTTGGGCTGAAGTCTCCGCTGCTGCTGGCGCCAAACGAGCGCGGCCGGCTGATCGTTTCCAGGCTGGGGCTGGGGCTGTGCTGCGGCTGCCGCTGGTGCGCCCAGCTGAGCCGCAGCGTGCGGCCAAACAGCTGTTGAATGGAGGCAAGCAGAGCGCAGGCCAAGCAGTAGATCAGGTCAGAAGCTGGTGCCAGCAAGCAGCTGTCGTTCAGTACGCTAAGCCGCCCAACCTCCACGCCAGGCCCTGATCAGATCAGCAGGCATGGCAGCTTGCAGTGCACATGCAAGGCTCTTTGGCGAAACGCCCACCTGCGCTCCGTTCAGCGCCTGCAGCACCAATCGCGCCTGCGAGTGCTCAGCAAACCGGACAAAGCCGCAGCCCCTGCAGGAAACAGGAAATGGGTGCTGATACATTTGGAAGCTAACCAGCTGCTGATCTGCTGTCCAGAGAGGCGCATTCAAGGGCGCCGAAAGGCGGCTTGCTGCTGCTGCCTTGCCAGCACTGCTGCAGCTGCCTACACGCTCCCAGCAGACATACCCCCTCCCACCTGCTAGTGCCATCGGGTAGCCGCAAGATGCGGACAGACAGCACGCCGGCATGCTCTCCAATGAACTCGCGTAAAGCGATTTCGTCCACTTCCGGTCTGAGGAAAACAGCAGAAAGTTGAGCGGTGGGGCATTGTGACCAACAGGCGCATGCTTGTGGGAAGCAGGCAGGCATAACGCAGGCTGAGCAAGCACGAGGGGCAGGCGCAGGCACCAGCAGGCAAGCGGGATGTAAACAGTCCAGCAACCACATGCGGCACACTCCATGCAGCCTAACACCCAACCAGCGCAGGCGAGCACACGGCGCACAGCGGCAAGCTTACGCAAGCGGGCGCGCGAAGAGGGTGTCGGTTGATGACGCCTCTCCAGCTGAGCTGCTCAAAGCGCCCAGCGACCCGCTGGCAGAGGGAGGCCCACCGCCCAGGCCAGACAGAGCTGGGGAGGAGCCAGCCCGCTGCAGGTGCACCTCCCAGCCGGTGCCGCTGGCTGGCAGTCCGCTAAAGCTGCCACGCCGCGGCGCTAGCAGCTGATCCGGCCCGGCAGGTCTGGGCGCCTGCTGCGCCTGCTGCGCCTGCTGCTGCGCCTGCTGCTGGTGCCGCGCTGGCTGCTCCTGTGGCTGCTGCACACGCTGCTCCAGCGCAACAGGTTGCCGGCTCTCACCTGCCGCCTGCTGCGCCTGCTGCGCCTGCTGCGCCTGCTGCGCCTGCTGTGCACGTTGCGCCTGCTCCTCTGGATCGGCCTCCCGATGCGCTGGCCCGACTGTGGGACGAGCTCCATCAATGACAATGCCCTCCCCCCGCTGCAGGGCTCTCTGCACAGCCTCTGCAGTCTGGAAGGTACTGCAGAGAGGGGGCGAGGGAAGGGGGGAGCAGCAGTGGGAACGAGCGACAAATGCCAGTGAGCAGGGGGATGCAGTGCGGGTGTGTTGGCCCCAAGTGTGTTACTGCGGTGATTC
>VFQQ010004241.1_pt1 | contig 12871 bp, 10 predicted proteins | sample 3512341 | NCBI WGS metagenome assembly VFQQ01 (sample SAMN10412373, study PRJNA504923) | tailings metagenome | isolation source: Relicate 2 Philex TSF1 revegetated site | place: Philippines: Tuba, Benguet | collected 2017-08-29 | reverse complement strand
AACTGGTTTAATATGAAAATCACGCGACAGCGCGCTAAAACTCACTATCAAACCCAGCATGGCAGCGGTAAACTCGGTTTGGAAGGTGTTCACTTTCTTGGCATCCGTCAACAAACAGAACAGGAATACGCATGCCCAGCGATATCGACATTGCCCAACGGGCAACCCTCAAGCACATCACCGACATTGCCGCCCAGCTTGGTCTCAGTGATGAGTCAGTGATTCCCTATGGGCGATACAAGGCCAAGATAGACCTTGATGCCAATCCACAATTGCAGGCGCACCCTGATGGCAAGTTGATACTGGTCACGGCTATCAGCCCAACCCCTGCGGGTGAGGGGAAAACCACCACCACCGTGGGTTTGGGCGATGCGTTACAGCGCTTGGGTAAGCGCGCCGTGATTTGCTTGCGCGAGCCTTCCATGGGGCCGGTATTTGGCATGAAGGGGGGCGCTGCGGGCGGTGGATATGCCCAGGTGGTGCCGATGGAGGATATCAACCTGCACTTTACCGGTGATTTTGCCGCGATTGCGCTCGCACATAATCTACTGGCTGCCATGATCGACAACCACATTCATCATGGCAATGCATTGCAGATCGACCCTCGCCAAGTGACATGGAAGCGCGTGATGGATATGAATGACCGTGCACTGCGTCAAGTGGTGATTGGGCTGGGAGGCAAGGTCAATGGCCAGCCGCGCGAGGATGGTTTTGACATTGTCGTGGCATCTGAAGTGATGGCGGTGTTTTGCCTGGCGGACTCCTTGCATGATTTACGTGAGAGGCTGGGCAATATCGTCATCGGCTATAACTTTACTGGTTACCCAGTGACGGCGCGTGATCTCAAGGCACATGGTGCCATGAGCGTGCTGCTCAAGGACGCCATCAAGCCTAATCTGGTGCAGACCTTGGAGCACACTCCGGCCCTGCTGCATGGCGGACCGTTTGCCAATATCGCGCATGGCTGTAATTCGGTCATTGCTACACGCACTGCACTCAAGCTGGGCGAGATCGTCATTACTGAAGCTGGGTTTGGTGCGGATCTTGGCGCAGAGAAATTTATCGACATCAAGTGCCGCAAGGCAGGGATTAAGCCTGATGCTTGTGTCATTGTCGCTACCATCAGGGCGCTCAAGTATCACGGTGGGCAGGAGATTTCTGCATTGTTGCAGGAAAATCTGGAAGCCTTGGCACTAGGTGTCGCCAATCTGGAAAAGCATCTGGAAAACGTCACCCAGCAATATGGCTTGCCCGCCGTGGTGGCATTAAATCGGTTCGATCATGATACGGCTGCTGAGCTGGCCTTGCTGACCGAGCGCCTAGCGGGGCATGGTGTGGAGGTGGTGCTGGCCGAGCATTGGGCCAAGGGCGGTGCTGGCGCTGAAAACCTGGCCAAAAGTGTGTTGAGGCTGGTGGAGTCTGCGCAGGCACAGATGCAATATGTTTATGCAGATGCAGACTCATTGTGGGAGAAACTGGGCAAGGTTGCCCGCAATATTTACGGTGCTGTCGAGGTGCATGCGCCAAGGCGGGTGCGGGCCGTGATTGATAAGTTGCAGGCCGATGGCTATGGGCATTACCCGGTGTGCATTGCCAAAACCCAATATTCGTTTTCTACCGATGCCTCGCAAAGAGGCTTGCCGCACGAACATATCCTGACGGTGCGGGCAGTACGGTTGTGTGCGGGGGCCGAGTTTGTGGTGATGATTTGTGATGACATCATGACCATGCCTGGCTTGCCCAAGGAGCCTTGTGCGACGAGGATTGATATTGATGACGAGGGTCGTGTGACTGGCCTTTATTAAACAGAATTGTTTGGCAAGGTCATGAGGACAAGTAAAAACGGCAACCTCCCTTGAGTGCTGGGAGATTGCCGTACCGGGGTAAGACATTCATGGCTGCTCGGGAGGTGTGCAACTCGCTGAGTAGAGATGAATGTGTTAATGTTAATTATTATCATTTAAAAGGTCAATGGCGAATGTTGGCCTTTTTGTGCGACGACTTAAATCTTCTTGATAAATACCTTGGAGCGCCGTTGCAGGTTGTAGAGTTTTTGTTTTTCACCCGGCAGTTGCTCTACGCTGCCTTCCATGAATCCTCGCTCTAGAAACCAGTGCTCGGTGCGGGTGGTGAGTACGAACACTGATTTCAGGCCCAGCTCCTGGACTTGTTCCTCGCAATAGCTTAGCAAGCGGTCGCCACGTCCGCCGCGACGGAATGAAGCATGAATCGCCATGCAGGCAAGCTCTGCGGTTTTTGTGTCAGGGAAAGGATAGAGTGCCGCGCAGCCAATCACTTTGCCATCATGCTCCATGACATGGAAGTGATGGATCTCCATTTCCAGTCGTTCGCGACCACGCCGTACCAGAATGCCTTCGTTTTCCAGTGGTTCTATCAGCTGCAAAATACCGCCCACATCGCCGATATCGGCAGGGCGCATGGATTCGAGCGGATCTTCGGTGATCATGGTGCCTATGCCATCATGCGTGAATAGCTCTTGCAGAATGGCACCATCGACGTGTCGGCTGATCAGGTGGGTGCGGGCTACACCCTGGCCGCAGGCGCGGACGGCAGCGGGCAGATAATAGAATTCGTCTTCCGTAATTTGCTGTGCGCCGTTGTTGCCGATGTGGCGCAGGAGATTGTTGGCCTTGTCGGTGGTCATTTCGCGTAGCAGTTCTCCGCGGATATTATGTACCCCGCTGGAGTCCATGAGGAAAATCAGTTTGTCCGCATCCAGGGCAATGGCTGCACTCGTGGCGACATCTTCCAGCGTCAAGTTGAACACCTCGCCAGTCGGTGAATACCCCAGTGGTGAGAGCAATACCAGCTCGCCGTCGTCCAGGCGTTTCTGGATGCCGATGGCATCGACCTTGCGCACTTCGCCAGTATGTTGCAGATCAATGCCCTCACGCACACCAAGCGGTTTGGCGGTAACGAAGTTGCCGCTGGCAACCCGGATATCCGCACCTGCCATTGGTGAATTGATCAATCCCATGGAGAGCAGGGATTCAATCTCAACGCGCACAGCACCATTGGCCTCTTTCACGGCTTCCATCGCCTCGTCATCTGTCACACGCAGGCCATTGACCAGCCGCGTTTGTAGGCGGGCACGTTTAAGGCGGCTCTCGATCTGTGGGCGAGCACCATGTACTAGTACTAGCCGGACTTCCAGGCTGGCGAGCAAGTTAAGGTCATGCGACAGCGCAACGAACTGTCCGTCATCCACGACCTCTCCACCAAACGCGATGACGAAAGTACGGCCACCAAACGCATGAATATAAGGCGCGGCAGAGCGGAACCAGCGCACGAACTCCTGTGGCTGGTGCAGTGTCAGCCGCGAGGTATTGGTGCTGTGTCCGCTTTCTGCATCGCTTTGTGCGTAAAGATGTGCTGCGGTGCAATCCAGTGCCGTACAAAGCTTGCGCAACATGGCTTCAGAAACACCTTGTGCGCCGCGTTCAATGCGGGAAAGGTTGCCGCTATTGGCGTTAACCTTGCGCGCAAGCTCTTGCAGCGTCATGTTGAGTGCCTTGCGGCGTTTACGGATTGCACTGCCTAGCGCCATGTTGAGTTGTCCTGAATTTGCAGATAAAGCATATTTTTACAGTAAATGCACTTCAGGTGCAATTTTGATCTGCGTCAGGACAGGGTGTTAGGCAGTGAAGTCGCCCCACAAGGTCTGCATGCTGGCGATCGCAGCCAGGGCTGCGGTTTCTGTGCGCAGTACGCGTGGGCCCATGCGTACCGGGGTGAAGTCATGTTGTGCGGCCATGTCGATTTCCTGGTCTGTTAGGCCACCTTCAGGTCCGATTAATAGGCAGATGTTGCTGCCGGTGAGCTTGAGCTGTGGCAATGCTTGTGACGCATTCGGCGCTAGGGTAATCAATGCATCTGCTGCAGGTTTTTGTGCTAACCATTCAGGCAGGCTGAGTGGCGATGCAACTTGGGGCACAAAGGCGCGGCCAGACTGTTCGCAAGCAGAAATGGCGACATTCTGCCAATGTTCACGACGTTTTTCTGCGCGTTCGCCCGCTAGCTTGACCACGCTGCGCTGGCTGGCAATCGGCTGAATGGCAAATGCGCCCATCTCTACCGCTTTCTGGATGGTGAAGTCCATACGGTCGCCAGAGGAAATGGCTTGCGCCAGCGTGATCTTGAGCGGCGATTCAGTGGGGCGTGGGTGCGCTTCAATAATCAGGGCATTGACTTCCTGTTTGCGGACAGAAGTCAGCTTGCCCAGGTAGTCGTACCCATCTCCGTTGAACAGGGTGACAGCATCCCCAACTTGCATGCGCAGGGCTTTGCTCGCGTGGATCGCGGCGTTGTCTGGCAATGTGGTTTCGTGGCCGGGAGATAGTGCGCCAGGGTGGTAAAAGCGGGGTGCGGACATGAGGTGGTGTAATATTGGCGGTTAATTTACAAGAATTCTAATGGAAGGAGCATGTGTTATGGCAAGTCTGAATCCACCAGTGTGTGATTTTGGCTGGAACGCACCAGATTTCAAGCTGCCAGGTGTTGATGGTCGCGACTGGTCGCTGTCTCAGGTAAAAGGCGTCAACGGCACCCTGGTGATGTTTATCTGTAATCATTGCCCCTATGTGCAGGCCATTCGCGAGCGACTGGTGGCAGATGTGCGTGCTTTGCGTGAGTTGGGTATTAATACCGTCGCGATTTCCTCCAATGACGCAGAGGCATACCCTGATGACTCCTTTGATAAAATGGCCGAGGTGGCCCGCGAGTTTCACTTTCCTTTTCCTTACCTTTTTGATGAAAGTCAGGTAGTCGCCAAGGCTTATGGCGCTGTGTGTACGCCAGATTTCTTTGGCTTTAATGCCCATCTGGAATTGCAGTACCGGGGGCGTTTTGATAACCAGGGGCGCGTGATGACACCAGTGGACAATCCCACACGGGATTTATATGCGGCCATGAAGCTGGTGGCGGAAACCGGGCGAGGCCCGGCGGAGCAGCTGTCCTCAATTGGTTGCTCGATCAAGTGGCGGGAAGTGGCATAGTTGTTTGCTTGTAAAGATGAATATGCGATGACATCAGCAGCATTAATCACGAGTTAGTATTGCTGAAACTGCGCATCTAAGGAATAATTATGGGCTAAATACCTCTTAGTCGCTGGGGCTTGAAATCGTTTCAGTATCCTGACTGTCCAGAGGTTTTCAAGAATTTGAGTGAGGCTCCTCCAGCCTTGTATGTGCTGGAGAAGCCTTTTTCTCTTCAACCGTAGGGAGATATGTATGGCAGCAACTCGTCAAGAATTGGCAAATGCCATCCGCGTGTTATCCATGGACGCAGTTCAGAAGGCAAACTCTGGACACCCTGGTGCACCGATGGGCATGGCAGATATCGCAGAAGTTCTGTGGAACCACCATCTGCGCCACAACCCAACCAACCCTAACTGGGCTGACCGTGACCGTTTCATTTTGTCCAACGGCCATGGCTCGATGTTGATCTACTCCTTGCTGCATCTGACAGGCTACGACCTGAACATGGATGACATCAAGTCCTTCCGTCAATTGCATTCCCGTTGCGCTGGCCACCCTGAATATGGCTATGCTCCTGGTGTTGAAACCACTACTGGTCCTCTGGGTCAAGGTATTACCAATGCAGTTGGTTTCGCGATGGCTGAAAAGCTGCTGGCTGACCAGTTCAACAAGCCAGGTCACGACATCGTTGACCACTACACATACTGCTTCCTCGGCGATGGCTGTCTGATGGAAGGTGTTTCCCACGAAGCTGCTGCGCTGGCTGGCACATGGGGTCTGGGCAAGCTGATCGCAATCTGGGATGACAATGGCATCTCTATCGATGGTCACATCGAAGGTTGGTACACAGACGATACAGTGAAGCGTTTTGAAGCTTACGGCTGGCACGTGATTAGCGTTGACGGTCACGACTTTGAAGCTGTGAACGCTGCTATCGAAGCTGCGAAGAAGGTGACTGACAAGCCAACATTCATTGCTGCCAAGACTATCATCGGCAAGGGTTCCCCAAACAAGTCTGGTTCCCACGACTGCCACGGTTCCGCACTGGGCCTGGAAGAAGTTGCAGCAACTCGTGAAGCGCTGGGTTGGACACACGAGCCATTCGTTATCCCTGAAGAAGTGTACGCTGGCTGGGATGGCAAGGCTAAGGGTTCCAAGCTGGAAAGCGATTGGGATGCTAAGTTCGACGCTTATGCCAAGATCTACCCAGCAGAAGCTGCTGAGTTCAAGCGCCGTATGGCAGGCGAGCTGCCAGCTAACTGGAAGGAAGCCACTGATGCATTCATCAAGGCAACCAACGAGAAGGCTGAAGGTGTTGCTACACGTAAGGCTTCCCAAAATGCGATTGCTGCGCTGGCACCAGTATTGCCAGAATTCCTTGGAGGCTCTGCTGACTTGACTGGTTCCAACCTGACCAGCTATTCCGGTTTCAAGCACGTAGATGGCAAGAAGCCAGGTAACTACATCTCCTATGGTGTGCGTGAATTCGGTATGTTCGCGATCATGAATGGTATGGCACTGCATGGTGGCTTGCTGCCATTTGGTGGCACTTTCCACATGTTCTCCGACTACGCCAAGAGCGCACTGCGTATGGCAGCGCTGATGAAGCAACGTACTATCGCTGTCCTGACACACGATTCTATCGGTCAGGGCGAAGATGGTCCTACTCACCAGCCTATCGAAAACACTGCTGGCCTGCGTTACATTCCTCGTATGGATGTATGGCGTCCTGCTGATTCCGTTGAAACTGCGATTGCATGGGTTGCTGCTGTTGAGCGCAAGGATGGTCCTTCCAGCCTGGTGCTGAGCCGTCAGAACGTACCTGGCATCAAGCACGACGAGAAGCACTTCGACCTGGTTCGTAAGGGCGGTTATGTGTTCTCCGACGTTGAAGGCAAGGCTGACGTGATCATCATCAGTAACGGTTCCGAGCTGGATCTGGCGATCAAGGCTGCTGCTGAACTGAATGCCGCTGGTACCAAGGTGCGCGTGGTTTCCATGCCATCTACCAACGTATTCGATCGTCAAGACCAAGCCTACAAGGACAGCGTATTGACTCCAGGCGTGAAGCGCGTAGCTGTTGAAGCTGGCGTGACCGACTTCTGGCGCAAGTATGTTGGTCTGGAAGGTGCTGTCGTTGGTATCGATACCTTCGGCGAATCCGCTCCAGGTGGCGCGCTGTTCAAGCACTTCGGCTTCACTGTTGAAAACGTAGTGAAGACCGTCAAGTCCGTGCTGTAATGACAGGTAGTAACTAAAAAAGGGGGCCAGTCATGCTGGCTCCCTTTTTGTTTTTGAAGAACACAATCAGGACAGGGAAAAACTCATGACAATCAAGGTTGGCATCAATGGCTTTGGCCGTATCGGTCGCATGGCATTCCGTGCGGCGATCAAGGATTTTACTGATATCGAAGTAGTCGCAATCAATGACCTGCTGGAGCCAGATTATCTGGCTTATATGCTCAAGCACGACTCAGTGCATGGTCGCTTCAATGGCGATGTAGCCGTCAGTGGCAACAACCTGATCGTCAATGGCAAAACTATACGCCTGACCGCAGAGCGTGATCCTGCCAACCTGAAATGGGATGAAGTTGGTGTTGATGTTGTGGTGGAATGTACCGGCTTTTTCCTGACCGAAGAAACCTGTCAGAAACACATTGATGCAGGTGCCAAGAAAGTTGTGCAATCTGCCCCTTCCAAGGACGATACCCCCATGTTTGTCTATGGTGTGAACCATGACACCTACAAGGGGCAAGCGATTGTTTCCGCTGCTTCCTGCACCACCAATGGCCTGGCACCGGTTGCCAAGGTATTGAACGACAGCTTTGGCATCAAGCGTGGCTTGATGACTACCGTACACGCAGCCACTGCCACACAAAAAACCGTTGATGGACCATCAAACAAGGATTGGCGAGGAGGCCGCGGTATCCTGGAAAATATCATTCCTTCCTCTACCGGCGCAGCCAAGGCCGTGGGTAAAGTGATTCCAGAGCTGAACAAAAAACTCACTGGCATGGCATTCCGTATCCCGACCAGCGATGTATCCGTAGTCGATTTGACTGTTGAGTTGAACAAGGAAGCGACTTACGAGCAGATCGTTGCCGCCATGAAGGCTGCTTCTGAAAGTGGTCCACTCAAGGGCGTACTTGGCTTCACTGATGAAAAAGTTGTCTCTACCGATTTCCGTGGCAATGCCTACCCTTCGATTTTTGACGCTGATGCCGGTATCCAGCTTGATCCAACTTTCGTCAAGATCGTGGCTTGGTACGATAACGAGTACGGTTACACCTGCAACATGATGCGCCTGGTGCGTCATATTGCCAGCTAAGCAGGGGAGTAGACCATGACCGTAATCCACATGACAGACCTCGACTTGGCTGGTAAGCGCGTTTTTATTCGCGCAGACCTTAATGTGCCAGTCAGCGATAGCAAGGTAACTTCCGATGCGCGTATCACTGCATCCATCCCAACGATTCGCCAGGCTTTGGATGCTAATGCACGCGTCATGGTGACTTCCCACCTGGGACGCCCGGAAGAAGGCGTGTATTCCGAGGAAAACTCTTTGCAACCCGTTGCTGATGTATTAGCTGACAAGCTCGGCCAGCCTGTGCGCCTGATCAAGGATTGGGTAAATGGCGGCTTCGAGGTGGCAGAAGGCGAAGTGGTGCTGTTGGAAAACTGCCGTTTCAACAAGGGTGAGAAAAAGAACCTCGAAGAAACCGCACGCAAATACGCCGCCTTGTGTGATGTCTTTGTCATGGACGCTTTCGGTACTGCCCACCGTGCAGAAGCTTCCACCTATGGCATCGCCCAATATGCACCAGTTGCAGCTGCTGGCTTGCTGCTCACTGGTGAGCTGGATGCCCTGGGCAAGGCCTTGTGCGAACCTGCCCGCCCCATGGTCGCTATCGTAGGTGGCTCCAAGGTCTCGACCAAACTGACAGTGCTGGAAAGCCTGGCTGAAAAAGTCGACCAAATGGTCGTCGGTGGTGGCATCGCTAATACCTTCCTAAAAGCTGCAGGTAAGCCGATTGGCCGGTCATTGAACGAAGACGATCTCGTGCCTACCGCACAATGCCTGATGGAAAAAATGGCCAAGCGCGGTGCAGCTGTGCCGATCGCCGTGGATGTGGTCTGTGGCAAGCAATTCGACCCTGATGAGCCTGCCGTGCTCAAGTCTGCGGACGATGTCGCTGCCGATGACATGATCTTCGATATCGGCCCAGAGTCTGCCAAGCAACTTGCCGAGATTATCCTCAACGCAGGCACCGTCGTCTGGAACGGCCCGGTCGGCGTATTTGAGTTTGACCAGTTCGGCGAAGGCACCAAAACCATCGCCGATGCTATCGCCAAGACCAAGGCCTTTACCCTGGCTGGTGGTGGTGACACCATCGCTGCAATCCAGAAGTACGACATCTACGACAAAGTGTCGTATATATCGACAGCCGGAGGGGCATTCCTGGAATTTCTTGAGGGCAAGAAATTGCCAGCAGTGGAAATTTTGGAGCAGCGTGCTAAAGGATAAATTGCTGAATTAGTCTGACAAAAAGGAGCTCTTGTAGCTCCTTTTTTTATTTTGTATTACATATAAACTCAAGCAAAAGCATAAGTCTTTATTTTTTCTTTCAATAGGTTGGAGTGAGGCATGACTTTGTATTCTGAGTTGCATCATCAGTTGGGTGTGACAGAAAAAGAGGTTACTGATTTCGCAAGTGATAACGTTGGTTTGTGTCGAGTGGACTGTACTCGTATCAGTCATCTTTTAATAGCTCAGTTGGCATCAATAAGTAAACACAGAGTGTTTAATCACTATTCGGTGACAGATGTTATTCAGCAGTTAGAAGGTATTGGGCGGGGAAGTTGCATTCGAGGAGAGGAACAGTTTAAACATTTGCCATTAAAAGGTTTCTGGAAGGCACATTTTTTCGATGCTAGGTTTCTAATGCAAAACCTCATCACTCATTGGGGGCTGGAGTATGAAAATAGTCAAAAATTTAATGATTTGTGTTTTAGGGTAGCTGAGGAAGAGAAAAATGCCCCAACTCCATATGATTGGCAAGGTAGGTTGGCTCACGAGTTAACGGTAGGTGGTTTTGCTGCGAAAGCAGGAAAGAAGAATTTAACAGGCGAGTGGCTCATATTTTCTAAGCACGCGAATCTTAACTATTACCTATGTATTGCGCGACACTCAAATACAAAAGAAGGTGATGAGGTAATTTATGCTCCTCTAAAGACCTTCTGTGAAACTGAGTTTCCATTTCTATTTGCTAGGTCGATGAAGCAGTAATTATTTTGAATAATCTTTCATGGCACAAAATATGCACCATTCCCCCTAAGTGCTGTCAGTTTTAATATGAATCCTTGAAGAAAATGTTAGGAAACGGTTTATGGCATTACGTAAAACCAAGATTGTGGCGACGCTGGGGCCGGCTTCCAGTGAGGAATCGGTGATTGAACGGTTGGTGGATGCAGGCGTAGATGTGGTGCGGTTGAATTTTTCGCATGGGTCGGCGCAGGATCATATAGACCGCGCTGAACTGGTGCGTGATATATCGCGGCGTAGTGGACGTCCCGTGGGAGTGTTGTGTGATTTGCAGGGGCCGAAGATACGCATCGGTAAATTTGAGCATGACCGCATTTTGCTCAAGGTCGGAGACAAGTTCATTCTGGATGCAGCATGCAAGCTGGGCAATCAGGAACGGGTGGGGCTGGATTACAAGACCTTGCCGGCTGAGGTGGAGGCCGGTGCTGTGTTGTTGCTGGATGATGGACGTATTGTATTAAGTGTGGACACCGTAAATGGTGGCGAGGTGCATTGTACGGTGACGGCTGGCGGGATGCTTTCCAACAACAAAGGCATCAACCGTCAGGGTGGCGGGCTCTCTGCCCCGGCTCTGACACTGAAAGACCAGGAAGATATCCAGACCGCAGTGGCGTTAGAAGCGGATTATATTGCGGTCTCGTTCCCGCGCAGTGGCGCGGATATTGAGCTTGCGCGCCAGTTGGTGGAAGAGGCTGGCGGCCATGCAGCAATTGTCGCCAAGATCGAGCGCGCGGAAGCGATTGATGCGCTAGAGGAGATTATCGATGCGGCTGATGTGATCATGGTCGCGCGTGGTGATCTCGGTGTGGAAGTGGGTGATGCGGCCGTACCAGGCTTGCAGAAGCGCATGATCCGCACTGCGCGAATGCGCAACAAGCTGGTGATCACCGCAACGCAGATGCTGGAATCCATGATCAGCAGCCCGATCCCAACCCGGGCAGAAGTTTCTGATGTGGCGAATGCGGTGCTGGATGGAACGGATGCGGTGATGCTCTCGGGTGAGACCGCAGTGGGGCATTATCCGGTGGAAGCTATCCAGGCCATGCATCGAGTCTGCTTGGAAGCGGAAAAGGAATACGACAGCCAGCACCTGAAAGCACCGATTCATGATGAATTTGGTTTTATCGATGAGGCGATTGCGATGGCTACGGTATATACAGCCAAGCACCTGGATGTGAAGGCGATTGCTGCACTGACCAAGTCAGGGTCTTCCGTCACCTGGTTGTCACGTTCCAATACTAATGTGCCGATTTATGCGCTCACGACTGAGCGCAACACGCGGCGCAAGCTGTCCCTGTATCGCGGGGTATACCCTTATCACATCGAGCAGCCCAGCCAGGAGCTGGGCAAGATTCTTTATGATGCCGAAGAGTTGTTATTACGCCTTGGGGCGGTGCAACGGGATGATCTCATGATGTTGACGTTTGGTGAGCCCATCGGCAAGGCAGGGGGCACCAATACCTTGCAGATTGTTAAAGTGGGCGAGCACCGGCGGGAACAAGATTAGCGAGAGCGGCGCGGCTGCTCACAACATGAGAGGATGTGCCCATGGCACTGATTAGCTTACGCCAATTGCTGGATCATGCTGCCGAGCACGATTACGGCGTGCCGGCGTTCAATGTGAATAACCTTGAGCAGGTGCAGGCCATCATGCAGGCAGCGGATGCCTGTGATAGCCCGGTGATCATGCAAGCCTCTGCCGGTGCACGCAAATATGCGGGTGAGGAGTTTCTACTCAAGTTGATGGAGGCGGCGATCAGCAGTTATCCACATATTCCTGTTGTGCTACATCAAGACCATGGCGCCAGCCCAGCGGTATGCATGCATTCCATCAAGCACGGTTTTAGCAGTGTGATGATGGATGGTTCATTGCTGGAGGATGCCAAGACGCCATCGAGCTATGCTTATAACGTCGAGGTAACGCGACAGGTGGTGCTGGCAGCCCATGCCGTGGGCGTATCGGTGGAAGGGGAGCTAGGCGTACTTGGCTCACTAGAAACTGGTATGGCTGGTGAGGAGGATGGTGTCGGGGCTGAAGGTCATCTTGACCACAGCCAGTTGCTTACCAGCCCGGATGAGGCAGTGGATTTTGTCGCGCAGACAGGTGTGGATGCCCTGGCAATCGCTATTGGTACATCGCATGGCGCTTACAAGTTCAAGCGTCCCCCCACCGGCGAAACGCTTTCCATCAGCCGTATTCGGGAAATACACGCGCAGCTGCCGAATACGCATCTGGTGATGCATGGCTCGTCATCCGTGCCACAGGAGTGGTTGAAGGTCATTAATGATTATGGTGGCGAGATTCCCGAAACCTATGGCGTGCCGGTGGAGGAAATCGTCAAGGGTATCCAGAGCGGGGTACGCAAGGTGAATATTGATACTGATTTGCGCCTTGCTTTTACCGCGGCTTTGCGACATTTTCTTGGGCAGCCGCAACACCGGGCCGAATTTGACCCACGCAAAATACTGGCGGCGGCGACCCAGGCGATGCAGGAGTTATGCCGGGAGCGTTTTGAGGCATTTGGCTCAGCAGGGCATGCGGCGAAAATCA
>VFQQ010004240.1_pt1 | contig 12872 bp, 12 predicted proteins | sample 3512341 | NCBI WGS metagenome assembly VFQQ01 (sample SAMN10412373, study PRJNA504923) | tailings metagenome | isolation source: Relicate 2 Philex TSF1 revegetated site | place: Philippines: Tuba, Benguet | collected 2017-08-29 | reverse complement strand
CACCGCCAGCAGCAGCAGAAAGCCCAGGGGCAGCGCGCTCAGGGCAAAGCGCATGCGTGGCGGCCCATGGTCAGCGCAGCACGGTCTTCACCCAACGGTCCTGCCAGGCACGCAACTGCGTGCTGGCGGGTTCGGTGGCCGGGTTGTCGAAGCGGGCGGGCTCGGCGGCGTGGCGCTGCAGCAGCTCGACTCGCGCCGCACCAGGTTCGGCCGGGTACATCCACATGTGGGTCTGCAGCGCCTGCTGCACCGCGGCCGAACGCAGAAATTCGATGAAATGGCCGGCGGCCTCGCGCGCCACGGGGTTGCCACCCTTCACCAGCGCCACGCCCTCGACCTGCCGGTACACGCCGCCGCGCAGGAACAGGTTGGCGGTGGGCGATTCGGTGATTGGCGTCTTGCTGTAGAAGACCTCGGCCGCGGGGCTGGTGGCGTAGCTCACCACGATGGGCCGGGTACCGCCATTGCGCGTGAAGTCGGTGTAGTAGGCCTCGCTCCAGCCCTTGGCCACCTTCACGCCGTTGGCGCGCATGCGCGCCCACCAGGCGAACGCGGCCTCTTCACCCAGGCCGGCGATGGTGGCCTGCAGAAACGCCTGGCCGGGGCTGGACGTTCCGGGGTGCTGCACCACCAGCAGGTTTTTGTAGGCGGGCGCGGCCAGCTCGTCGAGCGAGGCCGGCAGCGCCAGGCCTTTCTGCGCAAACCAGGCTTTGTCGATGTTGAGCGTGACGTAGCCCAGATCCACCGGCACCACGCCCGCGCCCAGCGGGGCCACCGCGGCGCGCTTCGCGGCCGGGCCGTCGTACGCGTCGAACACACCGGCCTGCTGCGCGCGCGGCAACAGCGCGTTGTCGATGCCGAAAGCCACGTCGGCAATGGGCCGGGCGCGGGTGAGGATGAGTCGGTTGAGCATCTCGCCCGCGTCACCGCCCTTGATCAGCTGCAGCTTCACCCCCGCCTCGCGCTCGAACTGCGCCAGCAGCGGGGCCGGCAGGTCGAAGGAGTCGTGCGTGATCACGCGCAACGGCGTTTGTGCGGCCGCGGTGCCGGTGATGGCGGCGAGTGCCAGGGTGAGCAGGAGGCGGCGTTGCATGGTGTGGCCCTCAAAGTAAAAAACCCGCCGAAGCGGGCTTGTCAGAGCGCGGGGGTGGGGCCCGCTCAACCGCTGTGCGCGCGCTTGCCCGGGTTCTTCTTGCTGCGCGTGGCCACGCCACGCTCCAGGCTCACGCGCTGGCCGCGGCCGGCGGTGGGCAGCACAGCGCCTTTGGCGACTTGGGGACGCGGGGTGGCCTTGCGGTCGGCCTCGGTGACGATCTTGTTGCCCATGGCAAATCCTCTGTTCGACGGGAAAAAGCAAAGCCCGTATTCAACCACAGGCCCCGGGGGCGGCCCGACCGCCCGGCGGAGACGCGCGTAAGCTCACCGCCATGCGCCGCCTGCTCGCCACCTTCTCCTCCCAGGAGCTGCGCCACCACCCCTGGCGCAGCGCGGTGGCGGTGCTGGCCGTGGCGTTGGGGGTGGCATTGGCGTTCGCGGTCCAGCTCATCAACGCATCAGCCCTGGCCGAGTTCGGCCAGGCGGTGGCCGCCGTGAATGGCCAGCCCGACGCCGAGCTGCGGGCGCGCCAGGGCACGCTGGACGACGCGCTGCTGGCGCGCGTGGCCGCCCACCCCCAGGTGGCCGTGGCGAGCCCGGTGCTGGAGGCGGTGGCCGAGGCACGCACGCCGCAGGGCGAGCGCCTGCCGCTGCGCCTGCTGGGGGTGGACGCGCTGCTCGTGGGCCGCGTGGCCCCGGCCCTGCAGCCGGCGGTGGACAGCACCCGCGCCGGCACCGACCGGCTGGACCTGTTCGCGCCCGACACGCTCTTTCTGAACCCCGCGGCGCGCGACGCGCTCGGCCCCGCGGCCAACCTGCCGCTGCGCCTGGGCGCGGTCGCAGCCAGCCTGCGCGTGGCCGGTGGGGTGAACGCGCCCGGTGCGCCGCTGGCGGTGATGGACGTGGCCGCGCTGCAGGCGCTGGCCGCGCGCCCCGGCGCGCTGAGCCGCATCGACCTGCGGCTCGCGCCCGGCGCCGCGCTCGACGCCGTGGTGGCCGACCTGGCCCTGCCGGCGCAGGTGCTGGTGCAGCGCCCGGCGCAGGCGGGCGAGCGCGTCAGCAACCTCTCGCGCGCCTACCGCGTCAACCTCACGGTGCTGGCGCTGGTGGCTTTGTTCACGGGCGCGTTCCTCGTGTATTCGGTGCTGGCACTGTCGGTCACGCGGCGGTTGCCGCAGTTCGCGCTGCTGGGCGTGCTGGGCCTGGCGGCGCGCGAGCGGCTGCGCCTGGTGCTGGCGGAGTCGGCATTCATTGGCGTGCTGGGCAGCGGGCTCGGCCTGCTGCTGGGAACCGCGCTCGCCGCGCTGGCGCTGCAGCGCCTGGGCGGCGACCTCGGGGGTGGTTATTTCACGGGCGTGTCACCGCCGCTGCGCTGGAGCACACCGGCCGCCCTCCTCTACGGCGCCCTGGGCGTGGCCGCGGCGTTGGTGGGGGGCTGGTGGCCGGCGCGCGCGGCGGCGGGGCTGGCGCCCGCGCAAGCGCTCAAAGGGCTGGGCGCGGCCGCGCCCACGGTGCGGCGCCATGGCCTGGCGCTGGCCCTGATGGCGCTGGCCGGCCTGGCCGCGCTCGCGCCGCCGGTGGCAGGCATGCCGTTGGGCGCGTATGTGTCGGTGGGCCTGCTGCTCGTCGGGGGCATCGCGGCGCTGCCGCTTGCGGTGGGTGGGCTGCTCGACCGCCTCGCCCCCGCCGTGGCCGGCCGCGTGCTGCCGCTGCTGGCGGTGGAACGCGCGCGCCGCCTGCGCGAAACCGCGGCCGTGGCCACCAGCGGCGTGGTCGCAAGCCTGGCCCTGTCGGTCGCGCTCACGGTGATGGTGGCGAGCTTTCGCGATTCCGTGACGCACTGGCTCGACGCCGTGCTGCCCGCGCCGCTGTACCTGCGCGGTGCCGGCGCCGGGCCAGACGGCGCCCACCTGCCCGAGGCCTTCGTGGCCGGTTTGCGCGCGCTGCCGGGCGTGGCACGCGTGGACACGCTGCGTGCCCTGCCGCTGCAGCTCGACCCCACGCGCCCGGCCGTGACGCTGCTGGTGCGGCCACTGGCCACCGCGCCCTTGCCGCTGCCGCTGGTGGGCAACGCGGCGGCGGTGCCACCCAGCAGCGTGCCCGTGTACGTGAGCGAGGCCATGGTCGATCTGTACGGCGCGCGCGTGGGCACCGAGCTGCCCGCACTCGAGCAGGCCCTGGCCGGCCCGCAAGCGCGCAACACGCGCTTCGTGGTGGCCGGCGTGTGGCGCGACTACGCGCGCCAGCACGGCAGCATCGCGATCGACACCGACGCCTTTGCACGCCTCACCCGCGACACGCGCGTGAGCGACCTCGCGCTGCACCTCGACGAGGGCGTGGATTTGGCCGGTTTGCAGACCGCCCTGCGCACGCTGGCGGCGCAGCACGGTCTGTCGGACGCAATCGAACTCGCCGGCGTCGAGCAGATCCGCGCCACCTCGCTGCGCATCTTCGACCGCAGCTTCGCCGTCACCGTGTGGTTGCAGGCGGTGGCCATCGGCATCGGCCTGTTCGGCGTGGCCGCAAGCTTCAGCGCGCAGGTGCTTGTGCGGCGCAAGGAGTTCGGCCTGCTCGCGCACCTGGGCTTCACGCGCGCGCAGGTGCTGGGCGTGGTGGCGCTCGAAGGCCTGGCCTGGACGGTGCTGGGCGCGCTCGCCGGCCTGGGCCTGGGTCTGCTGGTGAGCCTGGTGCTGGTGCACGTGGTCAACCCGCAGAGCTTTCACTGGACCATGGACTTGGTGCTGCCCTGGCCGCGCCTGCTCGCGTTGTGCGCCGCGGTGGTGGCCGCGGGCACGTGCACGGCCTGGCTGGCCGGCCGCGCCGCGGCCTCGGCCGACGCGGTGCAGGCGGTGAAGCAGGATTGGTGAACCCATGCTCGCACGCCGCCCCTTCCTGCTGACCCCGCTGGCGCTGGCACTGCCGGCCGGCCCGGCGCGCGCGCGCGACGTCGCCCGCCCCGGCGATGCGCTGCACCCACGCCCCCTGGTGTTCCCGCGCGACCACGGCACGCACAACGACGCGCGCACCGAGTGGTGGTACCTGACCGGCCATGCGCAGGACGCGCAGGGGCGCGAGTTCGGTTTTCAGGTGACCTTTTTCCGCAGCCGTGTGGACGCCGCGCAGGCCCTGCCCGGCCGGCTCGCGGCGCGACAACTGCTGTTCGCGCACGCCGCCATCACCGACGTGGCGGGCCAGCGCCTGCACCACGACGAACGCATCGCGCGCTGGAACGGCGAGCCGCCCGAACAGGCGGAGCGCGCCGTGTTTGCGAGCGAGCGCGACACCGAGGTGCACATCCGCGACTGGTTCATCCGCCGGCACCCCGACGGCGGCTACGCCACGCGCGTGACGGGCGACGCGCTGCTGATCGACATCGAGGCCGAGGCCCCGCAGGCGCTGCTGCTGCAGGGCGACCAAGGCTTCTCTCGCAAGGGGCCGCAAGCGTCGCAGGCCAGCTTCTACGTGTCCCAACCACAGCTGCGTGTGCGCGGCACGCTGGGCCTGGCGGGCCTGCGCTTCAGCATCACCGGCACCGCCTGGTTGGACCATGAATGGAGCGAGGCGCTGTTGCACCCCGAGGCCGTGGGCTGGGACTGGATCGGCATGAACCTGCTCGACGGCCACAGCCTGACCGCCTTCCAGCTGCGCCGGGCCGATGGCAGCAAGCTCTGGGCCGGGGGCTCGTTCCGCGCCGCATCCAGCGCGCAGGACCCGAACGGCATCTACCGCTTCCAGGCGGGCGAGGTGGACTTCCAGCCCCGGCGCTGGTGGACGAGCCCGCTCACGCGCACCCGCTACCCGGTGGAATGGGTGGTGCGCACACCGGCCGATTTCTACACCGTGCGCGCCCGTGTGGACGCCCAGGAACTCGACAGCCGCGCCAGCAGCGGCGCCATCTACTGGGAGGGCCTGTCGGACCTGATCGACAGCAACGGCCGCACCGTGGGCCGTGGCTACCTGGAGATGACCGGCTACGCGAGCCGGCTCACGCTCTGAGCGTTCGGGCCGGGCTCAGGCCGGCTTCTTCGCCTCGGCGCCCACCGCGTCGCGCACGCACTTGTTGGTGAAGCTGGTCTTGGCGGCGCCGGCCAGCTTCTTCTCCATCGCATTGGCGTCGCAGGCCGCGCCCGCGTCCTTCTCGCACTTGGTGAGGAAGCTGGTCTTGGCGGCACCGGCGAGCTTCTTCTCGGCCGCGCGGGCATGGCAACTGCCGGCCTCGGCCAGCGCGCCCGAGGCGGCGAAGGTCAGGCTCAGGGCGGCAAGCAGGGTCTTGGCAAACATGGAACGGCTCCGGGTTGAGTGGTGCGCCAATTGTTATCACCCAACCCAATGGCGTGCAATCGAGTTGCACGCTACTTGTAATCCCGGCGAAACGGGAATGTCGGTTCCGCACGGCAGAATCCGCGCATGAGTTCCCCTTCCGACCGGCCGCGGGGCAGCAACCCGCGCTCGCTCAGCGGCCTGCTGCCCTTCATGCGCCCCTACCGGCTGCAGATGGCGCTGGCGCTGTTGTTCCTGGTGCTGGCTGCGGCCGCCACGCTGGCGTTCCCGCTCGCGCTGCGGCTGCTGATCGACAACGGCCTGGTGCCCGCCGGCCGCGGGGACCAGGCGCTCGCACTGCGCGGCCACTTCGTGCTGCTGTTCGGCGTGGCGGTGGCGCTGGGCCTGTTCTCGGCGGTGCGCTTCTACCTGGTGAGCTGGATCGGCGAACGCATCACCGCCGACCTGCGCAACGCGGTCTATGCCCACGTGCTGCGCCAGAGCCCGCAGTTCTTCGAAACCACGCAGACCGGCGAGGTGCTGTCGCGCCTGACCACCGACACGACGCTGGTGCAGACCGTGGTGGGTTCGTCGCTCTCCATGGGCTTGCGCAACGCGGTGATGGGCCTGGGTGCGCTGGCCATGCTGGTGTGGTCGCACCCGTACGTGATGGTGCAGGTGATTGCGGTGGTGCTGTTCGTGGTGCTGCCGGCCATGTGGTTCGGCCGCCGCGTGCGCCGGCTCTCGCGCGCCAGCCAGGACCGCATGGCCGATTCGAGCTCGATCGCGGCCGAGGTGCTCAACGCCATCCCCACGGTACAGAGCCACGCGGCCGAAGCGCGCGAATCGCAGCGCTTCGACCGCTCCACCGAACACGCCTTCGAGACCGCGATCCGCCGCACCCGCGCGCGTGCTGCACTGGTGGCGTTCATCATCGTGGCCAATGCGGCGCTCATTCTGTGGGGCCTGTTCCAGGGCACCCAGGCGGTGTTCGATGGCTACCTCACGCCGGGTCAGCTTGGCCAGGCGGTGTTCTACGTGGTCATCTTCGCGGGCGCAGTGGCCGTGCTCGGCGAGGTCTATGGCGACCTGCTGCGCGCCGCGGGCGCAAGCGAGCGGCTCATGGAACTGTTGGCGAGCGAGTCGCCCGTGCGCTCACCGGTCGCGCCCGTGGCGGCACCGCGGCCCGCGGGTGGCAGCGCGCTGGGGTTCGAAAACGTCGGTTTCCACTACCCGTCGCGCCCGGCCCAGGCCGCGCTGGACGATTTTTCCCTCGCGGTTGCCCCGGGCCAGACCGTGGCCATCGTCGGCCCCAGCGGCGCCGGCAAGACCACCGTGTTCGCGCTGCTGCTGCGCTTCTACGATCCGCAGCACGGGCGCATCCTGCTCGACGGCACGCCCATCCACGAGATGGAACTGCAGGCGCTGCGCGAGCGCGTGGGCATCGTGCCGCAAGAGCCGGTGATCTTCTCCAGCAGCGCGCTGGAGAACATCCGCTACGGCCGGCCCGAAGCGAGCGACGAGGAGGTGAAGGCTGCGGCGCGCGCGGCCTTCGCGGACGAATTCATCGCGCGGCTGCCCGAGGGCTACAACACCTTCCTGGGCGAGCGCGGCGTGCGCCTGTCGGGCGGACAACGCCAGCGCATCGCGATCGCGCGCGCGATGCTCAAGAACCCGCCGCTGCTGTTGCTGGACGAAGCCACCAGCGCACTGGACGCGCAAAGCGAGCGCGTGGTGCAGGCCGCCCTGGAAGCCGCGATGCGCGACCGCACCACGCTCGTGATCGCGCACCGCCTGGCCACGGTGCAGCGCGCCGATCGCATCGTGGTGCTGGACCACGGCCGGCTGGTGGAACAGGGCACACACGCGGAGCTGGTGGCGCGCGGCGGCGTGTACGCCGGGCTGGCTGCGCTGCAGTTCGCGGCCTGATCAACGCGCTGCGGGCGCCCACTGCTGGAAGAAGCGGATGCGCTCGGCGTCGGCCGGGTGGCTGGCGATGGCGATGGGCAACAAGCCGGCCTCTTCGTCGTCACCGGCTCCCTGCGATCGATGGGCACGCAGCCGTTCGAACAGCGTGGCCATGACCGAGGGCGGCACGCCGTTGGCGTGCAGCAGCTCGGCCGCGCGCTGATCGGCGCGGCGTTCGGCGTCGCGCGAGTAAGCCTGTGTGACCAGCGCGGCGGGCACCGCGGCGATGAAGCCCCCCATGTCGCCGAACACCACGCCCACCAGCGCGCTGATGAAGGTGGAGCGCACCAGCATGTCCATGCCGTCGCGGTGGTGCACGTGGCCGAGTTCGTGCCCGAGAACGCCCATGAGCACGTCGGGGTGGTCGTGCAGCAGCGTCACCAGCTCGTCGGTCACCACAATCTGCCCGCCCGGAAGGGCCAGCGCGTTGGGACCCAGGCGCGGCGAGGCATGAAACGCCAGCGTGTGCACCGGCGCATCGCCCGCGGGGTGCGCCCGCTGCACCATGGCCTGCCAGCGCGCTTGAAGCGCCTGCTGCTGTGCAGCCGGCAGGGTGGTGGGCCGCAGGAAAAGGCGCTCGAGCTGGGTCAGGCTTTCCTTGCCGATGTGCTGCTCGATCTCCTGCGGCAACAGGTGCGCGATGCGCTCGCTGGCCCAGGGCACGCCCCAGGCCCAGGTGACACCCAGCAAGACCACCGTGCTCAACAAGGCGAGCAGCACACCGCGCCAGCTTTGCTGCCAGCCCACCACGAAGGATTCGCCCAGGCCCTGCTCGAGCCACCAGGCGTCCCACTCGACGGGGTCGGCGTGCTGCAGCAGGCTGCCGTCGGGCAACTCGGTCTGGCGCAGGCCGTGGCTGCGGCGCTCGGGCCAGCGCACGCGCGCCAACGGGTGGCGTTGCACGTCCAGTGCGGGCTCCTGCGGTGCGATCACCAGCGTCTCGCCCTCGATGTGCACACGCACCGCGTGGGCGCGCGGGCTGCGCCCGTCGTACCAGCGTGTGGGCAGGGGGGTACCGCGCGGCATCACAGCCCTATGTCGATGCCGATGAAATCGCCCGCCGCGTCACCCAGCACGCCGTTCTGGCGAAGCGATTCCGCGCGCGCCATCCACGAATCGACATCGCCCTTGACCTGCAGGGCCATGGCGTCGAGCCGTGCGCGCGCGAGCCGCACTTGCGCGAACGGCCAGTACAGGCCGAGCGTGACAATGATCAGCAGCCAGTTGACGGCGGTGACCTTGAACAGCGCGCCGTAGCGCAGCTCACTGCGAAAGCGCGTGTTGCGGCTGCGCGTATTGGCCCAGACGAGGTTCTGCAGCCCCACGGTGGCCAGCGGAACCACGATCAACGGCAGCAGCACGTAGGCCACGCTGGCGAGACCGATGACGGCGAGCAAGCCCGCCCCCGGCGAACCTGCGGCGAACACGAACAGGGCCCCCAGGCCACCGGCCACGGCCAGCACCAGCAGCACCACGCCACCCACGCGCAGCGTCAGGCCGTAAAACGCGCCCGTGCCGGCGCGCAGTTCGGTGCGCTCGCCCGCAAACACGTAACCCCCGTGCTGGTAACGCTTCAGGCGCGCGAAGCACCAGGGCAGCAGCGCAATGCTGAACAGTGCCACGGCCCCGAGCACGGTGACCATCTGGCGCTCTTGCTCCGGCGACGGCTTCTCGCCTTCAGGGAGCTCGGGCATCAGCAGCACCAGCGCCAGCGCAGGCATGAAGAACGGCAGCAGCGCCATGTAAGCGCCCTTGAGATCACCCACGAAGGCCATGCGAACACCACACCAGCTGGTGTTGCGCAGGCGGAACTGCAGAGACGCGCGCCACAGCGCAGGCCACACCAGCGCGAGCACCAGGAACATGAGGGCCGCGATGACGGGCACGGTGTTCGACAACACGCTGGAGACAACGCCCAGAACCAGCACGACGAGGTAACCCCGGAACATCTTCCACGGATCGCCATGGAAGCCCAACGGGTCGTCGCCCACGAAGGTGTTGTTCTGGAAATAGGCGATGCGCCGCGCGCGGGCGAACGGCCAGTACAGCGAGAACGTGACCAGCGTGAGCAGCAGGTTGACGATCCAGATGCGGAAATACTCGCTGCCCGAACCCGTGAAGCAGATCGGCAGGGTTTGCGCGCTCACGCGCTGCGGTTGCGCGGGCGTGGCTGTGCTGTCGGCCAAAGCCATGGTTTTTCCTCCCTCTTTCGAGCGTGGCGGGATGCCCGCTCGGCGGCGATCGTAGCAGCGCACCACCGCCGCAAGGGCCCATGCAGCGGCTGCATGAAGCCATCCTGAGCCGGCCTTGGACAGGGGCGAACCGCCTGCGTACAGTGCCGCGCAGGTTGCCGCCACGGCAGCACGAACGGAGAAACGCACCATGTCGCCCACCAACGCACCGGCCGCCTTCACGCAGGCGCTGCCGTCCTATCTCGACCCCAACCACCTCGGCCCCTGGGGCATCTACCTGCAGCAGGTCGACCGCGTAACGCCCTACCTCGGCAAGCTCGCGCGCTGGGTCGACACCCTCAAGCGCCCCAAGCGCACGCTGATCGTCGATGTACCCATCCACCTCGACAACGGCACCGTGGCCCACTTCGAGGGCTACCGCGTGCAGCACAACACCAGCCGCGGCCCGGGCAAGGGCGGCGTGCGCTTCCACCAGGACGTGACGCTCTCCGAAGTGATGGCGCTGTCGGCCTGGATGTCGATCAAGAACGCCGCGGTGAACGTGCCCTATGGTGGTGCCAAGGGCGGCATCCGCGTCGATCCACGCCAGCTGTCGCGCGGTGAGCTCGAACGTGTGACGCGCCGCTACACCAGCGAAATCGGCATCATCATCGGCCCGAGCAAGGACATCCCCGCGCCCGACGTCAACACCAACGAACAGGTGATGGCCTGGATGATGGACACCTACTCGATGAACGAAGGCTCCACCGCCACCGGCGTCGTTACCGGCAAACCGGTGGATCTGGGTGGCTCGCTGGGTCGGCGCGAAGCCACCGGCCGTGGTGTGTTCACCGTGGGCACCGAAGCCGCACGGCGCGTCGGCATGGACGTGGCTGGTGCCCGCGTGGCGGTGCAGGGTTTCGGCAACGTGGGAGGCGTGGCCGGCAAGCTCTTCTCCGAAGCCGGGGCGCGCGTGGTGGCCGTGCAGGACCACGGTGGCACGATCTACCGCGAGTCCGGGCTCAACGTGCCCGCCCTGCTCGACCATGTGGCCCGCCACGGGTCCGTCAAGGGCTTTGCCGATGCCGAGACACTGCCCGACGCGGACTTTTGGGGCCTGCCTTGCGACATCCTCATCCCTGCGGCGCTGGAGGGGCAGATCACCGACAAGAACGCCGGCCGCATCCAGGCACGCCTGGTCATTGAAGGGGCCAACGGCCCGACCACACCCCAGGCCGACGACATCCTGCACGACCGCGGCGTGCTCGTGCTGCCCGACGTGATCGCCAACGCGGGCGGTGTCACGGTGAGCTACTTCGAATGGGTGCAGGATTTCTCGAGCTTCTTCTGGACGGAAGACGAGATCAACGCCCGGCTGGTGAAGATCATGAAAGACGCGTTCGCCGCGGTATGGCAGGTGTCGGAAGACCACAAGGTCAGTCTGCGCACGGCCACCTTCATCATCGCCTGCCAGCGCATCCTGCACGCGCGCGACCTGCGCGGCTTGTACCCCTGACGCGCCCTGCTACTGCAGCGTTTCCTTGGTGGGCGGCAGCAGTGGCAGCGGCATCACGTCCACGCCCTCCTCGATGAGCTCCAGCGCCGCCTCGGGCGTGGCTTGCCCGCGAATGTTGCGGCGCTCCATCTCACCGTGGTGCATGGCGCGGGCCTGCTCGGCAAAGCGCTCTCCCACATCCTCGGTGTTCGCCACAATCTCCCGCATCGCCTTGAGCATGCGGGCCTGCAGTTCGGCCAGTTCGGCGTAGGCCGGGTGGTTGCTCATGGCCACGGCGCGTGGCGCGGCAGCGCCCGGCGCCTCCTTGCCCGCACGCAGGTTCAGGCGCGGGGCCGAAAGCTTCTTCTCGATGCGCTGGTCGCCGCACAAGGGGCAGCTCACCAGCCCACGTTCCAGCTGGCTCGCGAAATCGTCTTCGGAGCCAAACCAGCCCTCGAAAACGTGCTGGTGCACGCATTGCAGATCCAGAACTTTCATGGCGGTGGATTCTCCTGCCAGTCCAATACCCAGGCACCGGCGAGGACGTTCTGCAGCCACAGCGCCCCCACCAGGGTCTTGCAATCGATGACACGACCATCGCGGCACATGGTCTGCAGTTCACCGGGTGAGGCAGCGAAGACGTCGAGTGCCTCGCCATCGTCCAACGCGCGCTCGCCCAGGCTCAGGCCGCGCGCAAACCAGATATCGATGATCTCGTCGGAGTACGCGATGGTGGGCGCAAGACGGCCGGCAAACGCCCATTCGTGCGCGCGATAACCGGTCTCTTCGATCAGTTCGCGCTGCGCACAGGCCAGGCTGCCTTCGCCGGCGTCAAGCTTGCCGGCGGGGAACTCGACCATCACGGCCTGCATGGGGTGGCGGTACTGGCGCTCCAGCACCACACGGCCATCGTCGAGCAGGCCGATCACCATGACCGCACCGGGGTGCAGCACGAACTCGCGCGTGGCCTGCGCGCCACCGGGCAGGCGCACCGTGTCGCGCACCACGTGCAGGAAATGCCCGCGCAGCAGCTCGGTGCGCGCCAGCGGCACTTCCTTCAGGTGCGCGTCATCCATTGCGCTTCTTGTAGAGGTAACGGTAGACAAAGCCTGGGAAGGCCAGGGTGAGGAACAACGCGGCCGTGGTGGCGTAGAACTCCCAGCCCTGCGGGTAGATCTGGCCAGCGTGCTGCTCCAGACCCAGCCCGAGCGCACCGACCAGGCCGTAGAGCACGACCAGCTCGAGCAGGCGAGCCCACGTCGATTTGGGCATGCGCCGCGGCCCGAGCACGAACCAGCGCTCGTTCACAAAGGGAAGGTTGGCGGCGATGAGGGCCGTGCCGAGCACCAGCCAGACGGCAGCGGTTTGATCCATGAAGCTCAGAGCGCGGTGCGCGCTGCCGGTTCCGCGATCACCGCAATCAAGCGAACAGCGCGGCGACCGATTGCGCGCACAGCGCCATCAGGCCGCCCGGCACGATGCCCAGCACCAGCACCAGGGCCCCGTTGAGCGACAGCACCGAGCGCACCTCGAAACCGGCTTCGATGGGTGCACTCTGCGTGGGTGCGTCGAAGTACATCACCTTGATCAGGCGCAGGTAATAGAACGCACCGATCAGCGACATGAGCACGGCGAACACCGCCAGGCCGATGTTGAACGCAGTGGGCACGGCCAGCAGCGCCTGCAGCACCGAGAGCTTGGCATAGAAGCCCACCAGCGGGGGAATACCGGCGAGCGAGAACATGCAGATGGCCATGACGCCGGCGTACAGCGGGCTGCGCTGGTTCAGGCCAGCGAGATCGTCGATGTTGTCGGACTCGAAACCCTGGCGCGAGAGCAGGATGATCACGCCGAAGGTGCCCAGCGTGGTGAGCACGTAGGTG
>VFQQ010004239.1_pt1 | contig 12874 bp, 18 predicted proteins | sample 3512341 | NCBI WGS metagenome assembly VFQQ01 (sample SAMN10412373, study PRJNA504923) | tailings metagenome | isolation source: Relicate 2 Philex TSF1 revegetated site | place: Philippines: Tuba, Benguet | collected 2017-08-29 | reverse complement strand
ATCGGGCTCTTCGATACTGCCCAGCTCACCCACACAACCGACGCACCGTCTGTCAACTGGCCCCCTGCTGCTGGCAATGTGGACGGCATCGCTGCCTCCGGCATGGCCGTACCACCAGGGCCTGAAGATGCTGGTCGCCGCGTGACAATCGGAGCAGCGGTCAACAAGCGAGCTTCTCAGGTAAGGAGTTTCTCTGACACATGGATGTTTGTGTGACACATGGATGTGGGACGCGTGCATGGGGTGTCATGCATCATGTGAGCATCATGTAAGCATTTAGTTTCAGCTCATGCACCCACATCACAAGTGTGTGTATGTGCCAAGCCAATGTTTTGAGTGTGCCTGTGTGCGCATTGCAGGATGGCCCCGGCATGGAGGCTCCCCATGTGGCGGCTGATGGCAACGGCTCAAGCGGCAACGGTTCTAACGACGACGACAACGACAAGGACGCGGCTGCTGCTGAGGAGGGGGCTCTGAGGGGGAGGCTGAGGATACTAGGGCTCCTGAGTAAGTTGCAATGTCGAGCAGCATACACACAGGCAGAACTGAACGTCACACACAGCTCTGATGTGCATTCATGTGTACTTTCTCACAATGGACGTGTGTTACTAGCTGTGTGATTGCAGGCGATGCATGTGCTGCATCCGTACTACGGCCTGACGGCGTGCGGCCTCAAAGAGCATGTGTGTGTGTATGTGCGTGTGTGTGTGTGTGTCCACAGGCGCGAGCTGCGTACGCTGTCCGAGGGAGAGTTCACCGTCAACATGCTGCGGTCTGGGTGGCCGCAGCAGTTTGTGACTGGTATTAAGACCAGCTGGGTGGGGCTGGTGGGCGCCACTGGTGACTGGGGGGGCCTCTACAGTGCTATGAGCGCAGAGCCGACTGGGGAGGCTCTCGCAGGCCTTCTCAACAGAGCACTGTCAGGTATGCGTCCTAACACACATGCACATGCACACACAGGATAGAGAGGCTGATGTGCATGTAACTAGCACACGCATGGAATCTAGACTCAAGTATGATCACGTGCAGTACTTGTCAGAGTGCGGTGTGCGGTACCAGTCACAATACAAATGTGTGTGTGTGTGTGTGTGTGTGTGTGTCGCAGAGGCTTGTCGCCCCGGCATCCCTGCCTTCGTGCAGTCGTATGAGCGCCTCTGTAAGGAGTATCCCCGTGTGCAGAGCGAGGGCGGCTGGCAGCAGGTGCCGTCTACCTCGCGTCGCCCTGTGTCTCCGTCCCCCTCTCAGGCCGCTCCCACTCTGACCCCACAGGCTGTGACAGGCACTCAGTCTGAGGAGTGGGAGCGTAACAACGCCTACGCAGGGCTGGCCAGGATGAGTGCTGACTAAAGCTATATGTGTATGTTGGCTCATGGGTATGGCACAGTGCCGTCCGAGGATGAATGTCTGTGTAGAGCTCCATGTTCTGTTAGTGCTGTCCTGCTGCGGCCTTGCAACTGTGCAGCGGGCTTGTACGAGTATGGTCTCACATGCAGTGTATGTAAGATGATAGTCTAACCTGGGTGGTTGAATGCATGTGACTTACACAGACGGGTCGCAGACAGTCCATGATGCAGCAGCACAGGCAGGCAGGGCACTGCATGAACGAACACAGGCAGCTCAGACACAACGAACACAGGCAGCTCAGACACAATGACACAATTCTCATCAGTCACTTATGTGACTCGCACAGACGACGATCACGCAGGCCCTTGGGCATGCGTCAACTTGATACAGTTTAGTGCCACATGGCAGGCCAGTTGTCTATAAGAGGGCATTACAGTTACATATGCATTACAGTTGTCTATAAGGTATGAGGCCATGCACGGAGGTCAGCATAGGTCTCAAAAACAGCATACAGCCTACGTACACCTACCCTACCCTAACCATAACCTAACCCAACGTATGCGCTCCACACGTAAACACTAGCCCGGTGCCCATCTCTGTCACTCCCCTGCCATACATGCTCTTTGTGGCCCGGGCCGCACCCACGTTCATTCAGCCAGCACTACACAGTAGCAAGAAAACACTCTATTGCTGTCTGAGCATGTCTTCACTCATCAAGACACACACTCTCAGAGCCCCTGGAAGCTCGTGTGGCTTGCGCCTACATGCTCATCGTCCTACTGCGCTGCTTGGCCCTGGGCTCGTGCCTGCCTGGCTGTAAAGCGCATAAGCTCTGCGCATGCCCTGTCCAGCCGCGCCTGGTGCTCTGCCTCAAGCTGAGAAGCAATGGCATCCATGCATGCAGCTAGTTGGTCAGCAGGGGGCCGCATGTACATGTTGCGGTTCAAGGCTTGGTACAAGAGCGCCTGCGAACACAGGACCACACAACATGCCACACAACATGTTCAGACCAGTGTATGTCAGGTGTTTTGGTGTGTCTGTCAATTTGCGCTCAACCGCATACACTGCTGAGCGTGCAGAGACACCAAGCCGCATACCTGCAGGGATGTGTCGAGGGACGCAGAGATGCAAGGCTGTACCAGGTTGTTCTTGGTCAGATACGCCGCCTGCATGTCAGCCATGCCAGCACAACAAGGCTTAGCAAGGACAGGCCCATAACGGCTGATAACGGCAGGCATGCTTGTGCTTGGATTGAGAGGAAATTACACAGCGCGCAAGCTCATGCATGCATGCAGTCGTACCGTTGGTGAGTCGTAGGCAAAGATGTCCTTCTCGCCATACTGGAAGGGCGTGCGCCCAGTCAGCACAGTGTGGATGGTGACAGCCAGGGACCATATGTCCGCACACTGGTTGTACTCGCCACAATTCACTGTGGCGTGCAACCTGCAAGCACACGCAGAAGGTGCAGACACAAAGAAGGCCTAGCGGTAAGCTATGTCGCTTTGCCTGCCCATGCATTTGTCTGATGTGTTCTGTGTGTGTGTGTGTGTGTGTGTGTGTCACTCACTCTGCAATCTCAGGCGCTGCGTACGCCATGGTGCCCCCAGGGAAGGTGCGCGTAAGAGGCGACCAAGCCGCAGTCGTACAGCCATAGTCGCCAAGCTGCACACACACACCAGACAAAACACGGTATCATCTCTTCGTTGGCTGGTTGCACTATCATGCTTCAGTGAAGCACAAACACCATTGTCAGTTAGCCTATAGGGCGTTACGTGCATACAAGGCACTCGCTAGGGATCTGCTCAGGTGACCTTGCTTGCTCGTTGTAAACCAAGTAATGCAAGCGAGGTGTGTGCTGTGAGCATGAGCCCTTCACTCACCACGCCTCTCCCATCCTTGTGGTATGTATTCTCCGGCTTGATGTCCCCATGCATGATGCCCTGGTCATGCAGGGCCTTGACAGCATGGCATAGGTCAGCGAGACACCGGTAGATCTGACGGTCGTACGGAGGCCTGCGCCAGCAAACGTACAAATGCACACAGGGCTAGCTGCAACCAGACTTACATGGGTGTGCTCTGTTTATCGCAGCGTTGGTGTGTATGTGCGTGTGTGTGTGTGTGTATGTACGTGCGTTTGTGTGTGTGCGCGCGCGTGTGGCAGTGGCTTTTCGTGTGGCAGGAAAATGCACTCTGCAGGCTTGCATCAGGCCATAGGGGTCGCTTACCGTTTCCGCATGTCTCCGTCCAGTCTTGGCATGACCAGAATCGCCAGGCCTCGCTCCAAGTCCAATGCAGCCGCTATGAGAGGCACAAAGTCCTTCCTGTGGCCCATCACACAGTGCGTCCTCAGCTCGTCTGAAAAGGCCTGGAAGCTGGTTGGGTCCTGCAGGCCCCGGAAGCGCTTGATCACTACCTGCGAAGCAAGATACACACATGCATTCTTACGCCATGCACTTGCATGTTGTTAGGCATGTTTGTTTGCGCCTGTGTCACTGGTTGCGTGCCTGGACGTAACCTGGACCCTACCACCCACTTTTTCAGACCCGTTCGCTGAGATGACTGTGTAGGGCGCCACTGTGCTGCTGGTGTTGCAAGTAAAGTCATCCTCCTTGGACCAACCAGCCTGAACAAGCAACGCACAAGCACAACACACAAGCAACACATGAATCCAAAGCCCATGTAGATGAGCTTAGCTGCTCACTCATGCGCGTGCAAGCATATGATATATGGTTGTGTCTGTGTGTGCATGGTTTGTGCGCCCAGACACCGTCCATGCATGCGCAAGCACGTCCTGTGTGCACATAGCATAGCATTCAACTTACCGGCAAGGGCTTGTGAAACATGTCAATGTCGACCCTGGGAATGTCTTGCAGTCTGCGGATAACAGTTGTGTACCCCTCACACACCTGCATATCCACAAACGACACACACACACACACACACACACACACACACACACACACACACACACACACGCATGGCATACATGCATACATAGTACACGACTCAGTATTCACCTTCACTCCTCGCATACCTGTATGGGCATGGACGACACACACACACACACACACACACGCACACATACACACACACGCACACATGCACACATAACACACACATGGCACATACGCACGAACAATACACAACAGTCATAGTTTGCATGTGCGTGTCTCTTGCATGCTCTTAGGGGCTGGTCTTGTATGGGCATGCAACGTGTGGTGTGTGAGTACTAACCTTTTGCTGTGCTTCCTCCGGGCTGTACCCTTCGTCCACCTGCTTGCTCCACATGAACCCGCCCAGCACCTCCTCCAGTGGTGTGCGTGGGGGTGGTGTAGCCCACAAGCGTCTCAGCGCTTCCTTGGCCTTTGCCTCTTCATCTTCCTGGCTCTCTGCTTCCTGAGCATCTGGTGCTGCCGGCTCACTGATGCATGTTGCCATGGGCTCATGCAACTCCGGCTGTGGTGCGGCAGGAGCGGGCTCGCTGATGCACGTTGCTGCTGCCTGGCCTGTGGCCTGGACCTGTACCTCTGGCCCAGGCTCACTGGCGCAGGTTGCAGCAGGCTCACTAGCACAAACCGCTGACTGTGTCGTGGCGGGTGCGGGCTCGCTGATGCACGAGGCCAGAGCGTCCTCGGTGCTGGGGGCCTGAGCATAAAGCGCCGCGGGCTCACATGGTGCTGCGGGCTCACTGGCGCACGTCTCAAGCTCGCTGCTGCATGGCGCTGCTGCGGTCACCTCTGGGCTCTGGGCCTGTGCGTCTGGCACCTCTGCCTCACTGACACACGCTCCAAGCTGTGTCTCTGGCTCCACCGGCTCACTGGCACAAGGGGCCTCTCGCTCCCCAGCGCACACCCCAGGCTCTGTGGTGGTGAGTGCAGGCTCGCTGGCACACAGCATGGCCGCTTCGGCATCTGCAGGAGCTGCGCTGACATTGACAATCTGCGCAGCCCCATGCTCAGAGATGGACTGCTGCACCGCGCCGCTTGTGGAGCCCCAGCGCTGAGCACTACTGCGGCTTGTCTGCTCACTGATGCGGGTCGCCGCGGCGGTTTCCGTCCCTGCGGCCGCTGGGCAACACTGTGTAGTCTCTGTGTGCCCGCTGGCCGCAGGGACGCACGCGGCCTGCTGTGGCACATTCGGCGCCCTCGCGCGCTTGCTGCGGCGCACAGGCGAAGCCCTCACATGCTTGGCTGACACACGTGGTGAAACTGTCTGTGTGACCACCACTGACACAAGCAGTGTGCAGAAGAAGGCCAGGGTAGCAGCGTTGCGCTTGGTGGTGGCGGGGGAGGCGCGGGGGGTGGAGAAACGCCGGGGGCGCGGGAGCGCCGCGCGCGCGGGTGGGCAGGTGCGGTGGCGACGCACGCGGATGGTGGCGCGAGGAAGGGTGGCGCAGGGCTCACAGTCAGAAGCTGACTCAGAATCATGAGCCTGGCCACTAGCCTGCGTAGCACACAAGCAGCAAAGATAGAAACACCATAGTCAGCTACTAAGTACGGTAAAGACATTGCGTAGCATAGCCTTGCTTACATGGCCTTGGGTTGACAAGTGCAAGCAGAATGACACACTCACCTCCGCGCAGTCATCCTGGCTGTCAGAGGTGCTCGCCGCCTGCGCATCATCAACTGGGCTGCTGACATCGCACTGCTCGCTGGCCTGCGCGCATTACAGCACAGACAAAGTGCACGTGTGTACTGCATATAGCCCTGCACCGGTGCGCCTATAGGGACTATATTGTCAATGCGCGAGTGTGGACATGCGGATGCAAAGCCAGTGGGGACGGGTGCGCGGTGTGCTGTGAAAGGAGAGGCAGGAGGCCGCGTAGCGCCGACGGGCCCTTCATGCTGCCCCCTTACCTTGTGCCCCTGGCACACCAGCAGACAGCTGGCAGTGAGTAGGCCTAGGTAGCACGGGCCCCAGAGCTTCTGCGGGCAGAGCGTCCCGGAGTCTTTGCGTGCAAGCGCCCAGCCCACGGGAAGTGGAGAGGGGTGGAGAGGAAGGTCACTGTGCTGGAGGAACTCATCATGATGAAGGCTTGCAGCGCAGGAGATGGGGTGGGACGCCAGAAGGCGAGAGGGCACCTGCAGGAAAGCGTGCGAACAGGGGTAAAGAACGGGCTGGCCCCGATGAGCTAGGACCCCCGATGAGTGCTTGCTGCCAAGCTGCATGTGTCCCACTTGGGTCCCAGTCGTACAGAGCTTGCTTTGCCGCACCTGTGAAGGCTCCTGCTGGGCGCAAATGAAGCCCTGGGTGCTCACATGCTCGCTCCAGCGCAGAGTGAGCTTGTGCCTGCAGGACAAGCACACACGACACATCCTTATCCATTGTGAAGGGTTGCTGAGGTCAGAAGCGAGCTCTGACGAGATGTGGTCGTACATGGCAGCTGTGCATCTCCGGGACTGGCCTTGCTCCCTGCTGCTCATCACCACTCACCTGGGCACGGAGCCTGCTGTAGAGGCACTGGCTGCCTGGGTTGTGGGCAAGGAGTCAAAAGCCAATCCGTGCCAGCCAGCACGGCGCCTCTGGCACCTGGGCTGACACCTCTGAAGGTCGTCAAACCAAGCTGGGGGACGAGAGAAGGATGCCCAATGAGCATCGCTACTATGAGACAGGCCTTGTGAAGGGCCCATCCTGCGGGTGACTATTGGGAAATGCGTCTGAGTGACACACGCGCGAAGAACAGTAGGGGTAGACGGCAAGGCTGCGTGTCTACAAGTGCTGCTGCTCTAATGAACAAAGGAGCAGGTGGTAAAGGAGCAGAAAGGGGCAACGAAAGGTTCAACAGACTTCGTTGGATGTACAATGCTCTCTCTGCTCTTCCTGCTTCAGAGCCCCATCATAGCGCTGACAACAAGCAGCAACTTTGCCTCCTAGCCAGCAACCTCCTAGCCAGTAGTCCTTACAGTAGACTACTTAAGCACGCAGTACTTGTGACACTGGCCTCACACGCACAAGGCCACTTGCACGCGCGCAAGGCAGTCTCCAGCTCTGACACACGCTTAGGCTGCTGTCGGCCCTTCTGGGCCTATACCTTCGTGCCCTGCACGGCGTGCTCGGCTGGGTGGAAGCCTGGACCCGTTCCAGAGCCGCGCAGCATTTGCCCAGCTCTGGCACGTCGCCGGACCCTGCCAAGCGGCTAGCAGTGGTCTTCGTGGACACAGACGCAGCGCTTGTGTCGGATAGAATAGCAGCGGACATCCTGCGCTGGTGAGCAAAGGGGAAGCGCGCACCTAGCGCCAGCCTGCAGCCCCGTGCGCCAGCCCAGCGCACCACTTCAACACGCTTTGCGTGCGCCTGCGCCCTGCAGGTGCTATGAGGCAGAGATGGACCTGGTATTCCTGTATGACGCGATGGGTAAGCAGTGCGCACATCGTTCTGTCCGCGGGGCGCAGTGCTGCGCCTCCCCGCCGGCGCAATGCCTGCTCGTCAGCACCCGTAAGACAGGCGCGCCACCCTGCGCTCTGCACCTCGTGTCTCTTTCAGGTCACTTGAAGCAGTCAGCCGCGTATGTGGACGGCCAGCTCCAGGGTCTGGTACAGCCAGCGGAGCAGCGAGCAGAGACGCCAACAGGCGCGCACGCGGGGCGGGCGCACGACTTTGCAGCAGACGCCGCGTCACACCCAGCGCGGACAGCCGCTCTGCAGGTGAGGCGAGACTTCAACTGCGCAGTGAAGCTGGTGCGTCAGCAGTGCAAACCAAGGCCTGAGACTCATTGTCCGCGGGTCTTTCATTGCAGGTCGGTTGGGAGCGCGCGGCGGCCAACGGCGATACAGAGAGGACAGCGCCGCTGAGCCAGACACAGTCAGATACAGCAGGACGCGACGCCGCGTGCACGTGCGCGATGGAGTCGCTGCCAGCTCCAGGCACACACGCGTGCTCTTCACCACCCTCAGTACCTCCCAGCGCGCCACATAGCATGAGCAAGACACAGCAACCCAAGCAGAGCACAGCCTGCGAAGCCACAGCGGGTGGGAAGCAGGCCGCTCAGACATTAGGTACAGCCACAGACAGCACAGCGGCTATGTTACAATCACAGTCACAGTCACAGTCACAATCACAGTCACAGTTACAGTTACAGTCACAGTTACAATCACAGTCACAGTCACAGTCACAATCACAGTCACAGTCACACTTACAGCAAGGAGGGGCCCCAGGAGAGGGCAGCGGGCAGACAGGGGCGGACGTACGCCCAGCACCCCACATGCAGGTGGTGCTGCTCAGTGCACCAGACGCTTATGGACCAGTGTTGGACGCCATACAGGGTGCTGGCACGTGTCCTGTACACAGTCAGATAGGACCCATCAAGGTGAGAGGTCACACACATGGTAGGCTTCACACACGTCAATAACACAGAGAAGCAATGCCACACCATCTCACAGAACGAAGCTCGTCACAGCCTAAAGTCTGTATTTTGTATGCATGTGTGTATGTGTGGGCGCATAACTGTGTATCCGATGTCTCAGCCTAGAGCCTGTTTGTGTGCATGTGTGAATGTGTGGGTGCACGAACGGTGTGTGCACGCTCTGCATGCACGTTGGTGCGAAGACCCTGGATCGCATACAAGGCCGACTCGTACAGGGCTCAGTGTGCATATGTGTTTGTGCTGCATGCTGTATCTGCAGAGTGCAAACAGGAGTCACAAGGAAGCAGCAGTGGAGCTAAACAGACGACTGTCAGCTGCAGGCAGGCGGTAGGCCGCGCAAGAGCCTCAACTCATACTGGTAAGCGCATGTGTCGATTGTGTAGCATGTTAGCATTGTTGAGAAGTACTCAGGACGCATGACCTACATACGGGTGTGTGTGCATGCTCTTGTGAGCCACGTGTTCCGCACAGAGCCTCTTTGCGGCCCGGTACAAGGCCATGCAGGTATTACGTAAGGTGCAGTTGCCTGTATGCATACAGCTTGCTTGGTTTGCGTCCATGCGTGTGTCTGCAGGTGTTCAGTTCAGGGGCGTTGAATCTAGCGGGCTTCCCTCCCTGGCTTGCTCGCAGTGCTGAAATCCTGCATATGGGGCGCAGCAAGGACGTGACCAGGCAGTCGTTCTTTGCTGCTTTGCAAAGGTTCTGTAGCGTCAAGCAGCGCTGGGGACGATGAGCATCAAGTGTCAGCGTATGAACACAGCCCTGCATGTGGCTCATGTGTGCACTGCGTTTGCATAATGTTGCATACGTATGTGTAGTGCTTACCAACTTGGCACTTCTCGGTTGTTCTTTGTGCCCTTATTGTCCTCGTGGCCATTGTACTAGCACTCAGCATCGCTCCAGAGCCTAGAAGGCCGTGTGTGCACAGTGTGCGTTGCTTGGGCATTGTGTACGTACCAACTTGGTAGCATATGTATGCTCGTGTAGTGCTAGCTTACCAACTTGGTACTTCTCGTCTGACTTCATGTCTTCCCTGCAAATCCGTGGTGCTTGTAAGTTATCAACATCGTCCTAAGGCCTGAAAGGGCGTGTGGGCACGGTGCTTGAAACGACGAACGTTGGCGCCCGCCTTTTCCTTCGCAGCTCATTCGCCGCTCCCTACCTCTCAGTTGATCGCTGAGCAATCAGTGGCACGGATTAGGTGCCCCTTTCCCAGATCAGCGCTGTAGGGTTTGAAGGCAATGGCCCTCTCGATGAACAAGCTCAGAGCCCCGGCCGTGTCTAGCCGGGTGCAGCGTACATCAGCAGTGCCAGTGCTGGCTCGTTCAGCATGCAGCAAGAGCGTCATGATGGGCACTCCACTGGTGCAGAGCCCAACGCTCTCAGCGAAGCCCGCTGGTCTCAATGCCAGCCTACGCAGCACACGTCCAGTGAAGATCGTTGCCCAGGCAGCGTCAGGGGGTGCAGCAGCAGCGAAGCCCGCTCCCAAGTTCACTTGGGGAGCGAACATGCGCGACCTGTTCATCTCCATCGGCATCGGTCTTGCGATGTGGTTCATTCCACCACCAGCAGGCGTCAGCGCCAAGGCGTGGCACCTGCTGTCCGTGTTCACGGGCACCATCGTCGGCATCATCACAACCCCACTGCCATTGGGCGCGGTCGCGATCCTGGGCCTGGGTGCAGCGATGGCCACCAAGGTCCTCACATTCGCAGAGGCCTTCTCAGCCTTTGCCAGTGAGATCCCGTGAGTCGATCAGAGCACAGAGCAGCTCAAGTCAGTCTGTCACACACTTGAATCCCAGGCTGACCCGGCAGCCCCGCACACGCGCACACACGCTCTGACTGTTGCCCTGACCTCGCAGATGGCTCATTGCCATTGCCTACTGGCTGGCCGGAGGCTTCATCAAGAGCGGCCTGGGCAACCGCATTGCCTACGCCATCGTGTCCGCCTTTGGCAAGACCTCCCTCGGTCTGACCTACTCCCTGGTCTTCGCCGAGGCCCTGTTGTCCCCAGCCATCCCATCTGTGGCAGCCCGCGCTGGTGGCATCTTCTTCCCTCTGGCCAAGGTCAGCCCGCAGCCCGCAAGACACCAATCACTCACGCACTCAGCAATCACGCACCTACACAGAGCAGGCATCCCCGCAGTGAATTGCAGGCCCGAGGACCTTGCTTCGTGTACTGAGTGGATCACGTGACGTGTGTTGTGTGCAGGCTCTGTGCCTGGCCTGCGGGTCAGACCCCGAGAAGGGCACTGCCAACCGTCTGGGCTCCTACCTCATGATCACGTGCTTCCAGACAACCTGCGTGTCCTCAGCCATGTTCATCACGGCCATGGCTGCCAACCCCCTGGCCGTCAACCTTGCGGCCTCAGCGGGTATCAGCATCTCCTGGGGCACGTGGGCGCTGGCTGGTCTGGTTCCAGGCCTTATCTGCTTGGTAAGCACACAGCGCCGCGTCAGCGCAGGTAGCCTCACATGTGCCAGCTCATTCACACACAGCAACAAGTACTACTAGCAGACAGCGAAGTGCGGCAGGTCGCATGCAGGTTGAGCCAGTGCAGAGCGACCGATGCGTGTGGCATGTGCTCCCAAGGCTCAGAATACCTGATGTCATGTCTGCAGATCTCTGTGCCTCTGATCCTGTACGTCCTGTACCCACCCAGCCAGAAGGACACCCCTGACGCCCCCGCTGCTGCACGCAAGGAGCTGGAGAAGCTGGGACCCCTGTCCCTCAACGAGAAGATCACTGCCGGTGCGTGTGTGTGTGTGTGTGTGTGTGTGTGTGTGTGTGTGTATGTCAATAGGTGCTTTCCTCATCACCGTGGCTCTGTGGATCTTCGGTGGCTCTATCGGCATCAACGCTGTCACCGCCGCTATCGTGGGTCTGACCATCCTGCTCGTGACAAACGTCACCACATGGAAGGTAAGGATCAGGGCACATTCCAGTACAGGGAGCTGACACAGCTTGTCATGACTGCTGTGCGTACGCGGCCAGTCAGAGGTTCTGGAAGCATCTTGAGCCACACAAGCAATCAGCTTGCAACGTTGGCTAGCACAGGGTATGAAGCCACACCCACGCTACACTGTTTACAGGGTCTGCAAAGGGGTGCTCGCCAGCAAGCCTAATGCAGGAGTCAGAAAGTAGCACAGGCTGCGAAACTGGGACGGATGCAAGCGCACCTTTGCTGCATGTATGTATCTGTGTGTGCAGGAGTGCCTGGCTAACGGCCCCGCGTGGGACACCCTCACCTGGTTCGCCGCTCTGATTGCCATGGCCGCATACCTGAACAAGTTTGGCTTCATCCAATGGTTCTCAACCAGGTGTGTTTATATCGCTCATGCACTTGTACACACACAGCTCGCGACATAGCTATGACCATCGCACAGCCGGCATGCCATGGCACAGCGCATGCCAAGCCGTAGCCCGCACGGTGTTGCCTACGTGTGTTGAGCGTGCACGTTTTGTGCGGGTATGTGCAAACATGCATGTGCTTGTGTGTGTTTGTGTGTCTGTGTCGCTCATACACACAGCGTGGTCAACGTTGTGAGCGGTCTGGGTCTGGAGTGGCAGGCGGCCTTCGGTATCGTGGTGGCTCTCTACTTCTACAGCCACTACTTCTTCGCCTCAGGTACGTGCACGCACGCACAAGACACACATATACATACACATCAGCGTTAGGCATCTACATGCGTACCTCGCATGTACAGGCTTCGCTGCAAGCAAGGTGTCTGCGTTGTGGGAGGCCGTTCGCCCTCCATCCTCTCTGTTCTTTCCTTTGTAGATAGGAATGAGGGGAGGTGACGGAGAGCGCACCTGCCTTGCACTGTGCTTGTTTGAGATGCACAATGCTCGGAAGTGTTCAATTGATTTCCTTTTGCTGTAGGCTCATACTCGGTCCTGTGTATGTGTCTGCTCCCTTGTCCCCAGGTGCTGCCCACATCGGTGCCATGTACACTGCCTTCCTGGCTGTGGCCACTGCCTGCGGCACGCCCGCCATGTTGGCTGCTGTGGCCCTGGGTCAGCTGTCCAACCTGATGGGCTGCTTGACAACCTACGGTATCGGCTCCGCGCCACCATACTTCGGTGCAGGATACGTGCCACAGGTGGGTTGAGTGCCGTGGGACTCTCACATCGTACAATGCACGAGCGCAGTGGCAGCCAGAGGA
>VFQQ010004238.1_pt1 | contig 12880 bp, 25 predicted proteins | sample 3512341 | NCBI WGS metagenome assembly VFQQ01 (sample SAMN10412373, study PRJNA504923) | tailings metagenome | isolation source: Relicate 2 Philex TSF1 revegetated site | place: Philippines: Tuba, Benguet | collected 2017-08-29 | reverse complement strand
GCTTTCCCCGCCATGCTGTCCAGCACGCGCCGCCTGCGCGCCCTTCGCACAGCAAGCAGGAGAGCCAGCTGGCCAGCAGGGGCAGCGGCAGCGGCAGCAGGCGGCAACCCCGCCTGCCGCCTGCCGGTGCGCCCACTGCCTGCCTTGCGTGCGGCATGCCAGGCTAGCGCAGGTGGCGGTCAGCAAGAAGGCCAGTCTGGTCACCACGGTGGCACTGATCCAGAGAAGTTGAATGCCATGGCGGCGCGGCTGCTCGCTGCAAAGCAAGCAGGCGCTAGCCGTGCCAGTGGCGGTGAGCCGGCAGAGCCTCGCTCTGCTGGCGGGAGCGCGGCCGGCAGTGCAGCCCAGCAGGGCCGTAGCAGCAGCACCACCATGCAAGGAAAAGATGGCAAGGGACAGACCACGGCTCGAGAGAAGCCGAAGGGGTTCAACCCCCTGGTGCTGCTGGTGAGTGGAACACAGGTCACGTGCAGCTTGCCCCGACCCAGTGGCTGGCAGGTGGCAGCAAAGCCGCTAGGAGGCACATACGCATGCCACCTGATTATGCTCTGCCGCCGTCACCGCAGGGCCGGGCGCTGCTTGCCGTCTTGCTGCCCTTCCGCCTGGTTGGCGCCATGCTGCACGCTCTCGTCACACTGTTGGAGGCAGCCTTCAAAGTAGCCCTGCTGCTCCTGAAGATTCCATTTCTTGCCGCCTCAACAGGTACGGGCGCTGTGAGTCGCGGGGACAATTGTAAGTGCAGTGCCACCGCCGTGTTAGCCGCGCCTTCGCCTTGCCTGCGGCGCTCAGAACTCAACTGCCGCCCTCCTACTGCCCACCCACCTGCCTGCGCAGTGCTACATGCCATGTCCATGGTCGCGGCCGGCTACGGCGCCTATGTTGTGATCTATGATGTGCTGGTGCTCAGTGACCTGCAGCGTGGGGCCATCAACGCCGCACTGTGGGCCGCCTCCAAGACCGCCACAGAATTTTACATTTACCGCCCGAGAAACACAGACTTGTGGCTGACCGTCATCCCCGGACAGTACGTCAGCATAGGAAACCTGGCGGTGAGTGCGATGTTTGGATATGTGCACCATGGCTGTTTGATATGGCCACAACTGCAAGACAGCAGCATACCACCTGCCAAACTGCCATCCACCCACCTGCAGTTCACCCTGATTGCTGCGTACTTCGTGTTGCGAATGCTGGCCGACTTTCTGCGCCCCTGACGGAGCGGCGCTGAGAAGGGCGGGGCCCGCTGCCGCTGTGCTCAGGGCCGCCACGGTCACCTGTGTTGCACCAGGGTACGTGGCAGGAGGCGTGCCGTGCCAGATCTCAAGAGGCTGCAACGACAGGGCCGGCGGCGGCAGTGCCTGTTCACCTTCCGCATGCCGTGGCGCAGCAGTCCGTGCCACGATCACATTTTCATGCCGCTTTGAGTTGTAAAGCTAACATTGTAAGAAGCATGAGCCAAATCAACAATATGACTAGTACAGCAGCACCAAAAAATTGCCAGCCGCAAGAGCGCCGGCAGCAGCGGCATGCCGTGCCAGCTTGGCACCGTCCCAGAGGCGCCCTTGATGGTGCCAAGAAATTGCCTCAGAGGCTTGCCCAGTGGTTGCCCCACGCTGGACACTGTCGGGAGCCAAGCAGCAGTTCCACGACCGCGCCTGAGAGCACGAACCTGGTGCGGCTCCTCGCCTTCGAACCCACGCTCGCACAGACATGCTGTCCAGCACTCGCAGCCTGCGCCCTCTGGGCGCCACAAGTTGGGGCCTCAGCTCTCGAGCAGGTGCAGGAGCAGCGTCGAGCGGCGCCCGGGCCCCCGCCCGCCGCCTGCTGGCTCCGCCCCGGCTAGCCTTGCGTGTGGCATGCCGGGCTGGCTCAAATGGCGGTCAGCAGGCAGAGCAGCCTGACGGCACCAATCCTGAGCAGCTGGAGGCCATGGCAGACCGCTTGCTGGCCGCAAAGCAAGCGGGCGCCAGCCGCCCGGGTGGCGGTGAGCAGGCCCAGCCTGGTGCTGGCGCCAGCAGTGCAGCTGGCGCACCCCAGCAGGGCAAGGGCGGTGCCGCTGCACAAGCAGATGGCAACAAAGAAGCACCCAAGGCGTCCGACCACTCAAATTTGCTGGGACTCCTGGTGAGTGTTGTCATGCAAAGAGGGAGCCAGCCGTGCGCCGCAGCCTTGAGCATTGACACCCACGCGTCTTAGTCTCCGCTCTGCTGCCACAGGGCCTGGCAATGATATTGGGCTGCTGGATGCCCCACCCCCTTGCCGGGGCCACGCTGCTCGCTCTCTTCATATCGACTGTGATTGACGTCAACATAGCCTTGCTGATATTCGTGCAAATCCCCACCTTCCTCGCCGAAAAAGGTATGCGCCCTGCGCTGTTTCGTTCCATCCTGTGCTGCTAGCGATGTAGAAGTGTCTGAAAGAGAACCCGAGTGGACGTAAGTGTCGGTGGTAGCTGCCCTATTGCTGATCTGTGCCTGCTGTGCTCTTCGTCTGTGCTGCCACCCACCACTGCTCACCCGCCGGCACCTGCCTGCGCAGGACTGTCCCTGCTGCTACGTGGACTGTCCCTAGCCGCTAGCTGCTACGGCATTTATGCTACATTTTACATGATGATGCTCGGAGTGAAGCGCCGGGCCATTAACGCCAAACTGTGGGCCCTTTTTAAGGCGGCAACAGAGTCCTCCTGGTACCGCCCGCCAAACTGCGATCTGTGGGTGCCTGTGACGCCCGGCTTCTACATCAGCATAGAAATGCTGCCGGTGAGTGCATGGTAGTGAAATGAACACAAGGAAAGGGGCAAGCCCTGCCGGGATTAGCTGGCTGCACATCCTGTGGTTTGGGCTGTGCAATTTGCCCTCCTGTGATTTGGGCTGTGCAATTTGCCCAATGTAGTGTGGCATCCACAGACCGTCTGTCAAATTGACATCCACATCCTGCAGATCCTCCTGGGCGCGGCTGCCCTTTTGTTTACATCTATGGCGGACTCCCTGAAGCAGCCGAAGAAACTGGACAAGGCGGATGAGAAGAATGGGGCGGTGCTGCCGGGCCCAACCGGAGCGGCGCAGTAGCGGCAGGGAGTCTGCTGCACGTGTTATGACTTGTCACAAGCAAATGTAATAATAGCGCCATGTAAGATGAAGTGAAATTGGGGAAGGGGGCGTGTGCGCCTGTCCCCAGCCGTGCACTCCATTTCTGCAAATGCGGCACCAGCTGGGCTGTGGCGGGGGCGGCACACGCCCCAAAGCCTTGAGTCGTGTGCAGTGCCTCCGTGCCCACGCCGGTTTGCTGCACATGTGGTACCAGTCCACGAGCATTCAGTTGGCTGGCATGCTACGGCATGCCTGCAATTGAGACCAATCCTGCGAGCGGCGGTGCCGCCCGTGCCACCTGGCGGCGGCAGCGGCGGCAGCAGCGGTGGCGGCAGGGAGCGCCGACCCGCCCAGGGGCATTCCGCATCTGCAACCATGCTGAGGCAGCACCAGATCCTGCGAGCTGGGGCCCGGCTGGGGCTGGGCTCCGCGCCCTGGGCCGCGGGGGGCGGCCTGCCCGTGTCGGCAGCCCTGATCGGGGAGCAATGGCGGTCGCAGAGCAGCCAGGCGGCGCCTGCGGACAGCGCCGAGGGCCCTGTGCTTCCGCCGTTCGACTATCAGCCCCCAGCCTGGACGGGACCCAGCAAGGAGGAGGTCCTGCGCCTCAGAAAGGAGCACCTGAACCCTGGTGAGCGCGAGCATGGGATCGGCACTGGGCTTGGGTAGGGCTTCTTGCCGCCGCCGCCGCCTGCTGCCGCCACTTGCTGCCCGACCCGCCCCTGCTCCCTGTCTTCCCTGCGCCGCAGCCATCTTCCACCACTTCAAGAAGCCAGGTGTGTGTGCTCGGAAGCGGGCCATGCCTAGTGCCGCACTTGTACCCTGTGGCATTGCTGGATGAAGGCAGCAGCTGCTGTCCCACCCCGCACTGCGCTCGGCCCCAACTGCCTTGATAAGCAGCTGATACCCCTTGCCTGTTTGTCCGCCTTCTCAGTCATGATTGTGGACGGCAAGATGCAGTACCTGTTTGACGAGACAGGCCGCCGCTACCTAGATGTGAGCGCTGACTTGGAATCACTTGGGAGTACCTTTGGCTGTGGACAGCGTGTTGCCGTCCCTGCCGCCGCTGCTGCGGTTCTGTGCTGCGCACCGCTGGCTGTGGGCTGCATCACCAGACTGCGCTCGCCTGCACGGCCGCCGTGTTGCTCCCAGCACGCTTCACACCATCATACCCTGCCTGCTCTGCAGGGCTTTGCTGGCATTGTGACCGTGAGCGTGGGGCACTGCCACCCCGAGGTGAACAAGGCGGTGATAGAGCAGACGCAGCGGCTGCAGGTGCGTGCGGGTGGGCTGTGCTGTGACCCACAGCCGGGGGTGCATGCTGTGATGTGCTGCGCCCTACAACCGAGTTGTGAGCATGGCAAGTTGGGAGGGCAAATGCAGTGGCGGGGGGTGTGGGGGTGGGGCAGGCACAAGAGCGGCGGAGGCGTGCAATGCTGTGGCTCAAGCGCTGGGCAGTCCAAATGTGACCCCACCCCATCTCCCCTGCAGCGCGCCACCACCATTTAGCAGCAATCTAGATGTCGGGTGGCAGGCAGCCGGCTGTGCGACAAAACGCACAGATCAACAGCAGGCAACCCCTGATTTTCTGCCCCCCTCCACCCCTTGCAGCACACCACCACCATCTATCTGAACGACCAGATCGCTGAGTATGCCAAGGAGCTGACTGACCGGATGCCGGGAAACCTAAAGGTCGCCTACTTTGTCAACAGCGGCAGGTGGGCTGGCGGCTGCGACTTGCGAGGGGGCACATGGCTTTGTGGGTGCATGTTGGGGTTGGCAAGTGACATGGGCGAGCATGCTGGGACATCCTTCCTGCTTCCGCCCGGATAGCTGCAAGCTCGTACCGATAACTCCTCCTCCTTGCAGCGAAGCCAATGACATGGCAATGATGATGGCCCGCCTGTACACCGGAGCGCACGACATTGTCACGCTGCGCAACGCCTACCACGGCCTCTCGGGTAAGCGCGGTATGCCTGCAGCGCGCCAGGCCGGGTGCAGGCCAGGCGGGTCACACGCCGTGCATGTTGCAGGCAAACCGACAGGTGCATAGCCACGATGGATGCATCTCGCATCACCCTGGCCCAGCAGGCACTTTGCAACATTTGGCTGCATTTTCACCAGCTCCGCTTCAGCCAGTGACTTCCCCTCCCCCATCCCAACCGCTGCAGAGGCCACGATGGGCCTGCTGGGGCAGCACACCTGGAAGTACCCCGTGCCCCAGGCAAGCGGCCAGCACAGCCAGTGCGGTGGAGTTGGTAGCATTTGTTTGGCACGCGTGGCAGTTGGTGGTTTCTGCCTGCACTGGTGGCACCGGGCTTCCAGGCTCCGTGCACTGGTGTCGCCTCACCTGTGGATCAGCGAGCCATGCTAACGGCAGGGCTTTGGCGCGCACCACGCCCTCTTGCCACCCAGCCTTTCGTTGCCTCAGCTGCAGATCCCCCTGCCGTGCCAACTGCAGGGCTTTGGCGTGCACCACGCGCTCAACCCCAACCCCTACCGCGGCGTGTTTGGCAACGACGGGCCGGCGTACGCTCGAGACATGGAGGACCTGATCAAGGCCGCAACACCGGGTGAGAGTGGTCGATTGGGCACCCAATTTGTCAACATACCAGCAACAACTGTTCTACAGTGCCCTGAGAGTGGTCGATTGGGCAGACCGTTGGGTGATGCTGGCACGCGGCATGCGGTCTGCACTGCTAATGTACCAAAGGGCTGCAGACCAGAGCCTTCATTTGCCCGCCTTCGTGCGATCCTAAACTGCTGCGCTTGTTGCACTTCCTTGTTTCCACCTGCAGGCCGGGTGGCGGGCTTCATCCACGAAACGATCCAGGGCGTGGGCGGCGCGGTCCCGCTGGCAGACGGCTACCTGCCCGCCGCATACAAGGTGAGCCAAACCTGGCCATGCTGCTGTCCGTTTTTGCCCTGCCGCCGTGGCAAACTCCACCACAGCATCATGCGCGCATGCTGGCTCCAGCCTAGAAGCCTTTGCAACGATTGAATTATGCTCCTGACCTGCCTGCACTCCGGTTCACACCACCGTCACCTTCCCGCCCGCTCGTTTTGCAGTTGATCCGTGACGCCGGTGGCGTGTGCATCGCCGACGAGGTGCAGACGGGCTTTGGGCGCACCGGCTCCGCATACTGGGGCTTCCAGAACCAGGTGAAAAGCAGAGTTGTGCAGTGAGCAGGTGGTGTGCTGCTGTGTGCGCCATGCTTCTGCGTGGCGCCCACATCGCTGCCCTGCCCGCGTGCTGCATTCGCGCTCGCACATCTGTCACCTGCATGGATTAAACCCTGCTCTCTTCTGGGCCTGTCACCTTGCATTTCCTTTGCTGATCTGGCTGCAGGGCGTCATCCCCGACATTGTCACCATGGCCAAGGGCATTGGCAACGGACTGCCGCTGGGCGCGGTGGTCACCACACCAGAGATCGCGGCTGTGCTGGCGCAGCGTCTGCACTTCAACACATTCGGTGCGCGCTCCAGGCTGTCCTGCAACACACCGTCAAACATCAGGCGCCGTTGAAACAGGCCTGATGATGGATTGCTGTTCTGCAGTGGCTCACCTTCCCCTTGCAAGCCATACAAGCAAACATTGCAAACCAAGCACGGCACTAACTCGCTCAGCCTCTCGCTTGCACCGCAGGCGGCAACCCGGTGTCCATGGCCGCTGGGCGCGCTGTGCTGCGGGTCATTGACCAGGAGCAGCTGCAGGGCAACTGCGCGCAAGTGGGCGGATACCTGCTGGACAGGCTCAGGTGCGGGAGTGTAGTGGGATTGCGTGCATTTCATGCAGTTTTGGCGTGGCGACCCAGCGCTCGGTGCATGCGAGGAGTTGGCAAGGTGCTGTTGATGCGCTCTTTCACGCAGGCAGCTGCAGCGGCGCAGCCACACAGGCGGCCTGCAGGCTGCTGCCGGGCTCCGGGGTAGTAGCCGCATTAGCAGTGGTGTGATCAGCTGCTGCCCGGCACCTCCCTCCATGCAGGCAGCTGCAGGAGCGGCACGACATCATTGGCGATGTGCGGGGCAAGGGGCTGATGGTGGGGCTGGAGATGGTCAAGGACCGGCAGACCAAGGCAAGAAGAAGATATTGATAGCTTATTTTGGGGATGGTTAGGGATGGTTGGCAGACCCAGGCGATTGCGTACTAATGGACTGAGGACGTGTGGCTGATGGTGGGGCTGGAGATGGTCAAGGACCGGCAGACCAAGGCGAGTGGATTAGGGTGGTTTGGGGATGGTTGGGCAAACAAGCAGTAGCCAGCCCATCGTTTTGTGCGCCCCCTAACCTATGCCAGGGCAAGCTGTGCACGAGTGAGGCGATGGCGCCTCTCTGTTGCGGCATGCCATGGCCAGCCCAGTGCTGCCGGCCCTGCCCCCACCCCACCCCGCTTCAACCCTCTCCCTCCCCCTCCCTCCCCCGCCCCTGCAGGAGCCGGCGGTGCAGGAGACGGCCACCGTGTTTGAGCGCTGCAAGGACCTGGGGCTGCTGCTGGGCAAGGGAGGTGCGCAGTTTTGGTGCTGAAGCACAGCCTTGGGCACTGTGCGCGCCTGTTTGGGCCTTGGTTGGGGCTGCTGATGGTCAGGCGTCGCATCCCCCAACGATTTGCTTGCTATCTAGTAATGCAGCTGGCTGCCTTTGCGAGCAGCACAGCGCGATTGGCATCTAAGCCAGCCTTCCACAGTGCTCCCGCCGTCATCCCGTACTGCCCTGCTTCCGCTTCTGCCGCAGGCCTGCACGGCAACGCCTTCCGCATCAAGCCGCCCATGTGCTGGACCAAGAACGACGTCAACTTTGCGGTGGCGGTGCTGGACCAGGCGCTGTCGGAGCTGTAGCGGCAGAAACTTTGCCGGAACGCGTGCCCATTACAGCAGTGCAGCAGTTGTGCTGCTCAGCCAGGCGCTGTCGGCGCTGTAGGGGCAAAGAATGGCCACTGCGCCATCAGCAGCAGCCAACCTCGCCCATGAGCAGCTGAGGTGCTCATCCACGCGGTGTCGGAGCCGTACTGGTGGCAAGGCGGCAGGTGTTGGCAGCTGCCCAGCCAACCGACGGGCGCCAGAGGCGCCCCACCCAGCTCCCTAGCCGGCGCCAGCGCAGCGGCTGAGGCCGCTCCTTCTGCTGCCACCCACCACTGCCTGTTCTGTCCTGGCGAGCCGGACGCTTGCTTGTACATTATTGCACGGTTGGTCACCTTATTTCATACGCTGCCATGCAACTCCAATGCTGTCAAGACATGACTGTGCAGTGAGTGGGAGCGTTGTTGCAGTGCAGCGGCAGGGAAGCAGCTTTTGAAGAATGGGAGGATGGTGCTGGTGTGAGTGCTTATTGGTCGATTCCAGCTGGCTGGCTGTGGCAGCATGCTTGCACGTGGCGCTGCCGCCGCCAAGCCCAGCAGTCCCTGCATGGCTGCCGGACCCCTCTCGGCCCCTTACAAGGGGCAGCAGCTGGCCCGTTGCCTCAGGCTCTGCTGTTCAAGCGCCGTCCTTCTTGTCTGCGAACCGCTCGTCCTTGTACAGCGACTTGGGCAGGAACTCGTAGTAGGCCCGCACAAACTCCAGCTTGGCCTTGGCGGCGGTCATGCCCTGCGGGAACATGATGTGGGATGCAATGGATGTAGAGGTTGGGTGGGCACCGCGGTGTGCATGCCCTCTCTCCTCCCTGCCTGCCCACACTCCCAAGCCGCTCCCGACACTTGCCTTGACAGCGGTCCAGGCGTCCCAGCGTGCGCGGCCCTCAAAGTCGAGGCCGCCCTTCTCAGCCCACATGGGCCGCTCCGCGGTGTTGTCGCCCGCCGTCGCCTGCTGGTGGTAGCTGCGCGACAATGGAATTGGGGTGGGGGCAGTGGCGGCAACATCAGCTGGGTCCTGCTGCCTGGGCGCTCAGATGAGACGGCCTGAGTTGCGAGGTCACCTCGCCACGGTGGCTGTTGCACTGCAGATTCCCTTGCTTCTGCGCTGCCGCTGTACCCCCATGCGATGCCCTCTGCCTCACCCGTACAGCACATAAAAGTCGTCTGGCTTGACGGTTGCGCCACCGGGCTTGCTGCACTCAGGCAATCAGGAGGCGTCAAGACTCAGAGGGGTGGTTTACAATAGCAGCGCATGCAGCAAAGCAGGGCTGGCGGCGGAGTGAAGCTGGCATTCTCGCACGCGTTGCTGCACCCACCTGATGATGCGCCAGTTGAGCTTCTCATACTTAGCCACCAGCGTGTCGTACTCGGCCGCATCGTAGCTCTGCAAGCCAAGCCGCGGCGGGAAGGGCCGTTGCGGTTACGGGGCGGCGCCAACATGGCAACATGTGACACAGCAGGAACCACGCTACCAAGCATGCTGCTACACCATTCTCCAAGCAAAGTTCCAGCCCTGCAGCGCACATCCTTGGCGTGGGGCGAGCGCTCTGAGGGCGTCTTGGCGTCTGCCGCCCCCGCCTTTGCCGCCGCCTCCGCCTTCATCTTCTTCAGCCGCGTGCGGGCCGCTGCAGGGAGTTATAAGTGTCAAGAGCGTGATCACACAGGCGCCCGGGCCGCGCGGGCAGCGGAGGGCGAAGCGGCCAGTGGAGCCCTCGTGAGCGCACCGCGCAGTTTCTGCCGGTCCTCGCCCGGCGTGTTGTCCAGGAACGAGGCTGTTGCGATGGCGTCCTCCAGTGTCTCAATCTCCTTGGCCCCCACCAGTGCGGCCACCGCGCTTGCCGCGTCCAGTGTCATGGCTGCAGTCCCCTTGCGCTGCCTTGTAGAGCCTCGGAGTGGTGATTGGAGCTGTCTGTCTGCGCGGGAAGGCCGGAGGAGCGCCGCAACCTTGGTGCACGGGGTGGTGAGCTGGCCGCCTGAGTTGACTTTGACCGGGCGGCATGAGTGCAAATGTAGCGCTGCATGGACATGCCTGTCCCTTGTAGGCCCAGTGATATTCTTGTGGTTCAGTGAAGCTTCTTCGCCAACGGCCAGGGTGTGAAGCTCTTCTGCTCCGCACCCCATCCCATGTGTCCCTTCATATTCCGGCAGTTGTCTTCATGCAGGGGTCTTTACTCTCCGGCAGGTGTTGTTTGCAAAACCAGGAAGCAGTGAAGCAGTTGATAGAATACAAAGTCGCAATGCCGCACCCCTGCGCCCCCCAATCAATAGGTCGGTGTCGTCGGTCGGTGCTGAAAGTCTGGCGGGCGGTTGGCGGAGAAGGGCAGCGTCGCCCAGCTGCTCGCCGGTCGGCGCCCGCCCTCGCACCGCCCTGCCGCTGCACGTCTCTCTAACGGCTGCCCAGTTCACTCCAGGGGCTCGTCCTTCACCTTGATGGCGGCGATGCGGCCCTCGTCGGCAGGCTGAGCAGACCTGCAGGACAGGGTCAGGCAATGGCACGGGGCGTTGATGCAAGAACAGTAGAACAGACTGATCAAGCTGCACAAAGGTGGCCAGCCAGCAACGCTAGCAGGCCCGCATTAGCAGCACCTGCTGTGCCACTCTCTCCGCATCGCGCCCACCTGCGAGTGCTGCGCCGGGCTCCCTTGGCAGGTGCAGCCTCCTGCTCGGCGGCGCCGCCAAACTTGGCAGCCAGGGCGGCAACCTTGCCGCCGCCGCGCGTCCGGCCCGAGCTGCAGCCGCCACGGTTGGCAGCTGCAGGTTCCTGCTCCTGCTCCTGCTCCTCTTCCTCCTCTGCCGCCGGCTGCTCCTCCTGCTCTTCCTCCTCCTCCTCCTCAGCTGCTGCCGCCCGCCGCCGGCCACCTCGCCGCGCTGCAGCAGCAGGCTTGTCCGCGGTGGCGCGGCGGCCGCCCCGCCGCGCCCGAGGCTGCTCCTGCTCCTCCTCTTCTTCCTCCTGCTGCTCCTGCTCCTCCTCAGCTGGTGCTGCCTGGGCGACCTCTGCCGCCTCCCTCCGCCTGGCCTTGATGGCCGTGCCCGACAGCTGCTCCGACACGGCCGGCTGCTGCGCCGCCGCACGCTCTGCACCTCCCTCGTCGTCCGAGCCATCCTCACTCATTGCCTCCGCACCGCCCTCCTCCTCCTCCTCGTCGCCGCTGCCCTCTGCGCCGCCCTCAGCCTCCCCGCTCTCCGCTGCCGCCGCCGCCGCGGCAGGGCCGTCGGCGCCCTCCTCCAGGGCCATGCCGTCCAGCTGGCGCCGCATGGCCGACACCTGGTCGCCCGTCTGCTGCGAGGCCGCCGGGGCGGCGCCGCCCTCAGCCGCTGCCCGCCGCTCCTCGGCGTGCCGCCGCGCCTCTGCCGCGGTGCGCTCCTCGTCTGCACGCTCCTGGGCATAGTCATCAATCTTCTGCTCAAACGCCTCAATCTCCGCCTGGGGGCAAGGGGGTGTGACAGGGGCAAGGAAGCTGGGCTGGTGAGAGGTGGGGCTGCGCAACCAGGCATGCAAGTTCTGGGCGATGTGGTGACTGGTAGATGCACAGCGGGTGTGCAACAGAAAGGCAGCATGGTGCTGGCGTGCACGACCAAAGTGCCACCAGGCTTGCAACCACTCATCAGCCGTGTCACCCAGGTCTCAAGAAATGGCATACAAGTCCACAGACCAGCCCGCTGCCCCCACCTTCAGCTCCGCCTTGTTGCTGCCCTTCTTGGCCTTCTGGACGATGGCCTGGATGGCCGCCGCCACCTGCGACAGGGGGTGTGGCCAGGCGAAAGAGCGGATGAGTGTTGCAGCCGGCATCGAGCATCACGCAACACCCCAGGGGCAGCAGCTGTAATGCATGTACAGCAGCCTGCCATGTTCTGCCGCAACCCGACGTCCCACCAGCCCAGCTGGCAATGCTGCGCAGTCGAACAGGCAGCCGAATTTCAAAACTAACAGAGAGCAGCCAGCCCGCACCTCTGCATCGTGCAGCGCGTGCTTGTAGAAGCGGAACGACTCGCTCAGCTTCTTCAGGCCCTTGTCGCTCAGCGGCAGCTGCAGGGAAAGGGGAGGGGCAGTGCGTGGCACAGCAAGGTTGGGAGGAAAGCTGGACAGGGGCTGCACACGGACACGGCGCAGGCTGTGCTGAACCGTGTGAACGTCGGGGATGCAGCCAGCACATGTCACACGACTCCTACAGTTTGCCGGCTGCCTCAACCCCAGCGCCCCCCGCTCAGCCCACTGACCTGGGTGAGGCAGAAGGCGATGGAGTGCCACTGCGCCGGCTCCTCGGTGGCCGCAAAGCGCTGGCACAGCTTCTCAATCAGCGAGTCGCCCTGCTTGTCCTTCTTGATGTAGCCCAGCAGCTGCGGGTGGTTTGATTGGTGGGAGGTGTGGGGAAGTGTGAGAAGAGGGTGCCTCTAATATGGCACCAGCGGGTGCAGTGGCAGGCGGCAGCTGGCTGGCTGGTCTGCATTTCCAGTGCTGGGAGGCAGGAGGGATGAAGTTGTAGCAAACGACAGCAGCTCCACCATGATCAAACGCCCCTTCCCTTGCCACCCCTCGCTGCCTCACGTGCTGCATGATGGCCTGGAACTGCGGCTTGCTCAGGCTGGCCTCCTTGGACAGGTTGGACAGGATGTCGGGCAGCAGGTTGTAGATGGGGGAGGTGCCCTGCGTCCGTGGGGGTTGGGGGGCCAGAGGAGCGCGGAGGCAGTCAGTGCCAGGGGACATTAGCACAGGGGCATGACAGCATCCAGCCTCTGGGTCTCACCCCATTTTTCTGCTGTGCTGCCAATGTGTGCACTGCCAACTGGGCCTCCGGCTCGTTAGTGGCTCTTTGAGTTGTGTCCCCCCACCTTGTACTCCTTCTTGGCCAGCTCGTGGAAGAAAAGCTGGGCCAGCGCGGAGATGCGGCCGTCCTCGTCCTCCAGGCACAGAGCCATCTTGGCGATGTGGCCCTTCACCTGCGCCAGG
>VFQQ010004236.1_pt1 | contig 12893 bp, 22 predicted proteins | sample 3512341 | NCBI WGS metagenome assembly VFQQ01 (sample SAMN10412373, study PRJNA504923) | tailings metagenome | isolation source: Relicate 2 Philex TSF1 revegetated site | place: Philippines: Tuba, Benguet | collected 2017-08-29 | reverse complement strand
AAATAGCATGTATCCTATTGTGAATTTAACTTTTAAAACAGTCAATGGCATAAGTCCTATAAGCGTTGCTCCAGCAGATACTGATAAAATAAAGATATATAATGGAAATACACCTTCGGGAACTTTTACATACCATGTATTTGGTTGGTAGTATGTTATTATGTAATAACTATAAATATTCTCTCTGATATCATATAATGAATTTATCATATTTGTTTATAGTTATAATCGTTATTTTGATTTGGACATTATGTAAAAAAGGTAAAAAGTGCATCAAATGTGGTAAAGAATTATCAAAATCAAAGAAACCAAAGATATTTGATCAGATAGAAAAATTTACACAGACCGAAGCAATGAGGACTGAACGTCTAGAGAGGACCGAGACATTTGATGTGCTGCCGATGAGTTTTGGTGCTAATTATTTTACTGTTGGCGGTGTAACTGTATCATACGGGAAAATATGGTTGGAAAGAAATCAGTCATATTTAGTGCAACTGCCGATTAATTATCAAAATCCAAGCAAAATGTATTTCTTCGCCACCATAGCAGATAACAATTGGTGTAATGCTTGTGGTTCATGGGGTGTATCGGCAGGTCCTAATGGTACAAGCACCAATACTTTTTGGATAGTTAGTAATGAATCTGTGGGAGGATATGTTAATTGGGTAGTTACCGGATTTACTTAATAGTACTTAATAGAGTATATCTATTTTATGATTGACTTTATTTTTTTGTATGTGAAATATCACAATTTTAATATAATTGGTTAAATATAATTAGCTAAATATAAGATGAATAGCATCGATGGGATTATCGTAGTATTAGTGCTGATATTTGCATATAAGATTTATGTGTCTAAAAATTGCAAAATTACAAAAGATGGGTTTGCTGTAGATACGACAAGCGTAAGAACAAACAGCACCTACAACTATTATCAATTTAATGGTATGACAGTATGTTACGGAGTGTCGCCGGTTATTAATACTAATCAATCAATGGTTATTACGCTGCCAGTTAGCTATGCAGACGCATCAATGATGTTTCCAGTTGCGAGTTTAGCAGATAATACAGGATCTCCTTCTTGGGGTGTTTCTGCTGCAGCCACTGGAGTTAATCAAATTACTATTTTTAATAATGAAGCGCTTCCTTCTAGAATAAACTGGCAAGTAACTGGGCTAACTACTGATAAATCTGGTAATGTTGGTGTCGCGGTTGATGGTGGATATACCGCATATGCAGATTGGAAGACTATTCCTTGTGATCCAGGTACTCTTACAAAAACACGTAGACGCACTTGCACAAATCCTGCCCCCGCATTTGGTGGGTTAAACTGCGACATATTGGGTCCAACAAGCGAAACAATTTCTTGCGTTATGCCAGTTAATGGCGGTTGGTCAGATTGGATAACAAATGGTTGTGATCCAGTAACTGGAAAAGTAGTTAGTAAAAGAACATGTACTAATCCAGCGCCCGCCGGAGATGGTCTACCTTGCGTTGGTGACGACACAAAAACAGAAGATTGTGCATTGACAACCAATCCTACCAGCAGATGGTATACTGTTGGTAATATCACTGTCTGTGTTGGAGTAACTCCACAACCTTTAACTTGGAATGGTGTAGTTAGAGTAACATTGCCGTTTAGTTACACAAGCGTTAATACAATGTTTCCCATCATTACTACTTCGATTATGAGTGCGGGCAGTACTAAAGTTGCTAACGTTACCCCAACTGCAAAAAATGAAATCACCATTTACGGCCCTGACGTTAGAGCGGGCGGCGGTATCAATGTCTATTATCAAGTTATGGGGTGGTAATTTTATTTCATACAAATAAACATCATTTATTATTACAAAAATAGATTTTAATGAATAGAATATAATTGCTCTAATATAATGGAATTAAGCGACGTCTTATTAATTTTGGGTGTAATTGTAATCATTTACGTCTTCTTTTTCAAAGATAAAAGAGATGGATTTGCGGCGATTACTGTTTCTTCGACAACCGATGCAACAAAAAATATGGGAAGTTTTACATTAGGCAATGTAGTGGTATGTTTCGGTAGATCCTATTTCGACTCTAATCCGTCAATTGTTATTACTCTTCCTGTTAGTTATGCTAGCGTGGCCAAAATGAGTCCAGTTGCTAGTCCTAATTATCCATTTAATAATACCGGTGATGGTAGCAGCGCATTTTCTATTGTTGCAGAAAGCCCCAATACTTTACGTGTTTGGAAAAAGGATTCAGTCAGCGGAAAGGTTATGCAATACGGATTTTATTGGCAAGTGGTGGGAAGTCTGACATAATAACAAAAAAATTACTTTTATTCTTAGTCTTTGCCTTACAGCTTCAGCTTCAGCCTCATTGCTATTTATTTTTTTGCTTTCGGTTTGTTTTCACTTACCTTCGGTTTAATCGTTATATCTTTCAGTCCAGAATCATCTTCATTTACCTTTGGTTTAATCTTTACATCTTCTAATTCAGAATCATCTTCACTCTCGTTTCCTCTATCTTCGCTCTCGTTTCCTCTATCGTCGCTTTCGTTTCCTCTATCTTCGCTCTCGTTTCCTTTGTCTTGATTCTTGTCTTTGTTCGAATTAGATGATTTTTCTTTGTTGTCTTTTTTTGGTGGATCTTCGTCGTCTTCGCTGTCTTCATCGTCTTCGCTGTCTTCTTCGTCTTCTTCAGAAACATATTCCTTACCTGACTTTACTTCATTACTTTTTTGGTTTACATTTAGAGAGATTTTAATTTTAGTTTTTACGGAAGATTTCTCATCATTATTTTCAGAATCAGATGATTCGCTATCAGATTCATCAGATTCATCCGTACTGCTCGAATCGTAATTTTCAAACATTTCTTTTCTTGATTTTGTATTTGCACATAGCTTAGCACTTAATTTAAGGAATAACTCAATCATCAACTTTCTCGTGCGAATTCCTACGTGATGTTCTTTTACATATTTATCAATCATAGTAAGATCATCAGGATTAGGTGAAACATCTCTTATAATCTTGATATGATAGTATCTTTTTTCCTTGTTATAAATAATCTCCGTACATTGATCTAGACCTAAAAATCCATCTTTGTTATAATCAAAGAAATGTTCATAAAATTCAGAATGTTGGATACTAAAGAATTCATTGTTAAATCGGACATTTACCCTTTTTCCATAATATAAGTTATTCATTCTATTAAATGAATTGTTCTTTTAAATGTGTGATTGTTCTTTTGGATGTATGTAAAAAAGAAAATTCAATTTTTAATCTAAGATTAATACATTATCGAATTCTTCATTCAACTCTTTTATCTCACTTGATTCATTCTTCGTCTCGTTCGTCTCACTTGATTCATTCTTCATCTCACTATCGTATCCTAGAAATATGCTGCACTGCGGTGTAACCTTTTCATCGTAATGATAAGTATCTACATCCTTTTCTTGTACAACACTATCTTTAATCACTTTGTTCTCTTTAATAAGCGTAGAATCAACTAGATATTTGATTAAATAGAAAAATAGTTTTTTAAAATCATTTTTCCCAAGATCTTTTTTTGAAGTCGCAATAATCTTGTTTAACATACTGATATCTACTTTTGTATCCTTTTTAGTGATAATATACTTATTATTTTCGTATTTAATGTCAATTAAGCATGATAAGTCTAGATAATATTCTTCACTTACTCCTGGAACAAAATATTCGATAAATTGCATGTATGTGCAATCATACGTATTGTTGTCAAATTCAACCGTACTCATCTGGTCATATACTTTAAATGTATTTGACATTGTCAGATAGTTGATAAATGCTTATTCTATGAATAAATGCTTATTCTATGAATAAATGCTTATTCTATGAATAAATGCTTATTCTATGAATAAATGCTTATTCTATGAATAAATGCTTATTCTATGAATAAATGCTTATTCTATGATAAGACTAATAAAAATTCACTTTTTAGTGGAAAATGCACGTTATATCCCCTCCACATCTATATATGACGTTATAAAATTTGCTATATAAAACTTTGTAATAAGTTACATATTTACCAATACCACGCCATCCTATAGAAAAATCATTATGATATAAGTCTAATTTTAGATCATTTATGTATCTTTCTAATCTTTTTATATCTTTATGACAAATAACATTATCCACTATGATAACGATACTCATTCGTATATTGCATTCTTCTTTATCTAATTTGAATTTATAGTATTTGAAACTATACATCTTTCTAATTCATAAAAAATCAAATTTAAATGCTGTAAACTAATCTATATCCGTTAAAATGCATAACAATCACACGAGAGTTGTCAGTTATGTATGTAATAATTGCAGAAACATTATCTATTTCGAATCTATAAGTGGTTGAATTTTTGAATTTATCCACCGATGAAAATTTACACTTATATGCAAATCTTGATGGTATCAGCTTATTTTTAACAATTCTGTTGTGTTTTTCGTATGAATGTAGATTTTTACGAGTTATTAACTTGTGATCTACTTCTTCTGGTGTATCCAAATCATCTAGAAATGTCATAAATGTATAATATTTGAAGTTGTACATATTTGTGTTGTTTGTGTTGGTAGTGTTTTTAGTAGTGTTGGTAGTTTCGGTATTGCTATCTTTATCTGGCAATAATTCACTTTTTTTGCAACATATCCTACATTATAGATATTAATTTTTGCTGCAAATTAAATAATTATTTGGAGGTTTTCTTGCATATTGATAGATAAGATGACGCGTATATCACAAATATGGTGCAAAGAAATTCTTTGCATGATGTTGCCAATATTTAATATAAAAAATGAATATTATGTGTGATAATACTTACTTTTGACGTGTGTAGATAGGAATTTTGTTATCGTGTTTGTCTTCGTCCATTGTGATTATCACAGGCTCCATGTACAACTTCAAGTATTACATATATCGTGCGAAAAACATAAAAGAAGGACCTCTGACATTTATTTACTTGATACGGGTAAAGAAGATATTGATGTGGAAACACATAGAAGACAGCGAAGTATCATTCAATGCTAATGATTATTGTTCCTTGGTAAATAGGTATATTCATATTAATAATGAAGAAACAAAAAAAGAAATCACTTTGCTTTTAAATGATCAATTGATAAATTATAAACATCCTTCTCAAAATAAGGGAATAACATGGATAATTGGAGAAAAAGTGCATGGATATCATTTTGATTATGATATATATGACGCGATAGATTATATCTTTACAGAATGTGGATTATTTTATGGATAGTTAAAATATGAAGATATAAATGAGTATTTATGAATTAAACATACATTTAACAAATAGAAATAGATAAATATAGATAGAAATATAGATAAATATAGATTAGTTAACAAAAATGTACTGTTTTAAATATTATCGTTATATTATTGTAAAAGATAGTGTAGATCCAGCTAAATATACCGATGATATAGAAAAATACCTGTGTGAAACAAATGGCGTAGGGAAGCATGAGGTGCTTATGTTGGAAAAAAGTAAATACAAATACAAATATGGCATTAAACACAGATTCTATCTGAGAACGTTATATAGAGGAAAAGAATACGTTGTGGCTTTGCATGGCGATTCTTTTTATTATGCAATAAATGCTTCCGTTGGTGGTGTATCGATTATGATGAGATCGTATAATAAAGAAGATAAAATAGAGCATGGTATGTATAACGAATACAGAAACATACCTGTTGAAAGTGATAGAAATATCAGAAATATGAATATTTTGGAATATCTTCAAAAGATAAACAATTTACGTTGGGATCTGATAAAAAATAACAATTCAGTCGTATAATTAGTAATATGATGAATAGTATAATTAATAATCTAATTAACGGTATAAATAACTATATAATGTATTGTTTTAAATATTACGTTTTTATTGTACGCAGCTGGAAGGATCTTAATGGAGATGAGGTACATATGTGTTTTTTGCTAAATAAAAAATATGTTAAAGCTATTCGAAATGGAAGTGAAGATACAAGTAGATATGATTATTCGAAACATATAATGTTAGAATATGATATTCATAAGAACGTTAAGTATATAGTTTTATTTTGCAATGATAGAGTTAGATATTCTTTTGAGGACAATTCTTTAGAAATACTAAAAAGTGAATAATATTAGTAAAATAGACAAGATACGTGAAAGATATAAACAAGATACTTGAAAGATATAAGATAACAGTAGAATAGATAAAAAATAAGCAAAATATGTATAATTTTAAGTATTATTTCATAGACGTAAAGAGAATGGGTATGTCATTTGATAACGGTAGGTACGAATACATTCGTCTTGTTAGATGTTATGTATCGGCGGCATGGGGCGATTATATGTATAATTTTGGTAAGATTGATACGTCGCAAACTTTGCGAATGATAAGAATCGATTATGGTAAACGCGGAAGGATGCAGGTGATTCAATCGAGAATGAACAACATAGATTTAGTATTTAGTAAAACTGCTTATACTATTAACTACCACATAGATGATATATTTAAATTTGGAGAATCATGCAGTAATTATGAGATAAAATTGATAGGAAAATGAATGATAAAATTTGATTATTTTTTGTGTAATTATTCAAAAACGCAACGTTTCTCTATTTTATAAGCGATATAAAGCATTTTATAGGTGTGTTATAAGCGGTAATGTATTCTTTTAAGTATTATAAATATGAAAGAGATAAATGGAGCATTAAAACAAGAGACGGAAGAAAAACAAAAGAATCGGGACTCAAAGTACATTTCATGTATTATTTTCTTGAAAATCCCATTTTTGCATATTCTAGGCCATTTTATATCAGTGTTACACAAAATGAGAACAGTAGAGTAACGAAATATTTGTGCGGTATTAGAACTACAGAAATAATATACAAAAGGAATAGCAAGAAGCTTATTTATACCGATGTTCATAAACAAATCACTATTTAGATTCTATTGCCAATAAAGTTAGACATTTGACTTGTCTTTAACTTATTTTTTTAAATTTGAATTGTCTATATGTAAATACGTATGTTATATCAATTGTGATAACTATACCAATTTTTCATGTATAATTTTAAGTATTACATATATATCGTTGATATATTTGGATGTCAATACAAAAAACTACCAGAATTTGCGGTGATTCAGTTAGAATGTTTTAATGTGGTTACAAAAAAGATTCATATATCCTATGCAGATGATCCGTGTTACACATATAGACATCCTGATGGTAATCTTTATAGATATTATCCCTTCGGGAGAATTCTTTATTTTAATATTTTGCATATGGATTATCGCAATATAAACTACATTAAAGAGTTTATTTTTAAATATGGCGATAGAATTGAATTAGAACAAAGAAGAGCATATAAAAAAAATCCTTATGTTGACGCAATGGGTAAAAAAATGATGTATACAAAAACTACGGTATATTCTTATAGAGCAGATCCGAGACATCCAATAAAAAAATATATGCAGGATATGAAGAAAAATTTTGCAAATCAAATAAAAAACTATGAATAGTTCTCTTCAATTAACTTATTTATCCAATTTGCGATAGTTTCTTTAAGAAACATACATTTTTCTTTTTGTGTAGTTACTTTATAATCAACAGATATATCCCAAGTTTCTTTACATTGCAGCGTTCTTATGTACAAATCCTCAGAATACTCCATTTCTTTACTTTTAATATATATGTTGGATATATTCTTATAACCAGAGTCGTTATCGCCGTATTCTAAACTTATATTAAATGTATATTTATAGTTTTGATTAATCCACATTTTGATGTTATCAGACACATATTTTATATTACAGTAATACAACGGTAGTCTTGATGATGGTTTATCTTCTCTTTTGTAGTATTTATCCTCACCACAAAGATTTATTTCTACATCTTGCAGTTTAGGTTTATCGACGCCTAATTCATCATATATAGACATTTTGTACAAATTAAGAAATTTATGAACATCATTAGCATCTTGATTTAGATAATATCCTTTTGAACAATCAAATGAATCCATAGATGCTTTAATAGTAGGAAAGATATTAGCCATGGATTTGGGTATAGTTATAATAACCCCTCTACAATCAAGATTAACATATTGATTCTCTTTGTCTTCGTCCATTGTGATTATGTGTTTTACTGCTTGTTATAGATATAGATAATCATTTTTTTAAAAAATGAAATTGGATCGAAATATATGTAAATGTCAAAATATGTACAATTTTAAGTATTATCGATACAGCATAGAAAATGAAATTTCTATATTGCCAAACGCATATGGATATACAGGTTTATTCGAATATTTTAAAAATGTGTGCGAATGTATAAAAAATTTCAGTATAGCAATAAAAGGGAACAAACTTGATATAAAACGTATTCATAGTCTTCCGCATATGTATATTATGAAATATACAAACAAAATAGATTTATCTATACAATTGTATCTTTGGCCACATACGTACTTTTTAGATCAAAATCACAGAATACTTCCTTTGGATTTAACCGACCGCGACATAATTAAATTATTTAATAGGAACATTTGTGATAACGCGTTGACTGAGCACTCGGGGATATGAGAACATAATCCTGCGATGTGCAATTAATTATTTAATTTAGAAATATCTCTTGCAATATGGTTAGTCCGCGATCTTAAAAGGTATGATGCATATTTTTTATTATGTCACATCTTCATCTTTTTTTGCAATAAAAAGTATAGACAGAGATATTTCTAAATTAAATAATTAATTGCACATCGCAGGATTTGCCGCAAACGTCTACAAAAAAGCATTTACAGCTTAGGCGCATCGCCCTCAATTAATTATTTTATTTGCGCAGGCGGATTGCATCCAAATCGTAAACGATGCAAGTACTTTTATTCCAGCCAATTAGTAGTTTAATTTCTTTGCCAAAATTGACATTATTGAGTTTTTCTAGCTTATTTTGTTCACAAAATTGCAAATATAGTTGAAAAAGATCATTAGCTTTAATTTTTCTAACAATGTTTACTATTTTGATATCCATCATATTGATAAGATTCTTTTTTTCTAATGTTGGCAATTTTCTTAATTTGTCAATATAAATAACAAATTCTTTGGTAGATTTCGAAACATTTATGTCTTCTTCACTAGATATTTCCTTAACATCTTCTTTTGGTTTAACTTCTTCTTTTGGTTGCGTTTCGTTAATAGTTGATTTAACTTCTTCTTTCAGTTTAATTTCTTCTTTCAGTTTAACATCTTTATTAATTTCATAGTCAAAATACTTCTTGAACTCTTCCATATGCCTAGTAGCCATTGATTTATTGCAAGAAGAACATATGGGTCGTAAATTGCTTTCTACGGTCTCACCGCCTTGTCTTTCTGACAATATATGTCCACATTCGAAGTTTTTGAAACTTATGTCTCTTCTGCATACATAGCAGTTAGCATCCATCTTGCCTTTAAAATATCTATCCCAAACATTATCGCGCAAAGCCTTTGGTATGGATTTCTTTTTATATCTTGGCTCTTCTTTCGTCAAATCTATTCTATTTTGCTTCTTTGCAAAGTTGCATATATTTAGTTCTTTATAATCTTCTAGGATATCGTTCATTGTTTCGATTAAATCGATTGTTATCACTCCTTTATTGTTAATAACTAGACATTTACCTTCCTCGGAATTTAAGTAAGCAAGCAGTTCTAATACCGTCACCGACATATTTTATTGTTACTTTGCAGTTTGTGTTCTTGATTTTGATATTATTCTAGCCTTTTATTTATATGCTAATTGGATTCACTTTTTGACAAAAAAATAAATGCTAATTATGATGTATGTGTCTATTTGTATTCATATGCATTTTCTCTATCAGATTTAAAATTTTGTCTGAATTTTCTTAAACAATACGAATCATGTGGAAATTTTGCATTAGAAATGTGATTTTTAGTAATACATTCAATCAATTTGTCTTCATGAGTATGATATTCTTCCATTTTATGTTTAATTGTACTTTTTGCTCTCCAACTAGCATAAGCTCCTCCGTATAAAGACTCCATAACTTTAGCATCTCGATATTCTTTATATAAAGAATTTAATTCTTCCATATATGGAACTCCGCAGTTATTTATTACTCCATACGATAGTCTTGGAAAATCCTTTCTATAACATTCAACAAATTTCTTTTCAGCTTCGTGCATTTTGTCGATAACTTCTTTCTTTAAAGATTCTCCAATTGTATCACTCATTTTAGTTAAAGTTGCTTAAAATACTGATTGTATATTTATCCTTTCACACCTTTGGTTTATGTCTCTGTTTTGGAGGTATCAATATTCACTTTTTGAAAATAATTAAATAATCGATGTATGAGGCATTTGCGTTATGGAGGATATGATGCAGAGAAATTCTTTGCGTCAATTAATTAATTTAATTATTTTTATCTCTGGTATGTCGGGGTGATGCTTGTAAAAAAATGAATATGTTTGTAGCTTAAACTAGTTTTGATTAGCTTTGTTCTTCGCTTATCATATATAACTTAGCTTCAATTAACAGTTATTTAGCTTCGGTTTATCTAGAAAATAACATGTATAACTTTAAATATTACTGCTTTGGAATAATGATTGATCCGTTCTTCAAAAACACCGAAATAGAGATAGGATCAGATGAATATCAAGAAGGTAACATTGCAAAAGAAATATGGCTATTTAATGTCATTGCACGCAGTAATATAAAAGAAATATCTATCAATACCTATTTTGGTAAAAATAAAGAAGTTAGTAAGATACATAGTTACTGCGATAATTTAAGGATTTATCTCACAGAAAGTATATTTACGACTAGCGGATTACTTATAAATTTTGCATCTGATGAGTTTAGTGTTGATTTAATGGAAAATATTTTTGATAATAGTTACTGCTATCCTCTTATAAATGATAGTATGTCAAAAATTGAATATAATTACAAGAAAATATAAGATTTGGATACTATTTTTGTAATATTGTACGTAATTTGGTTTAAATTCGATTTATCTGAACTATTTTTTGTTTATCTTGATTTATCTTAGGTTTATTATGTATAATTTTAAGTATTATAGTTATAGCGTATATAGTCACTTTTTCTCATTTGCTGAATTTAATTTGTACGAAAATAGTAAGTTTCTCAGAAGAAATATGTGTAATTATCATAAAAAAGGTTTAAATAACTACGGTGAATATGAAAAAAATAGGAGTAAAGTGTGTTTAGTGGATAATATTATGTTGGGAAATAAGAATTTTACGCTTACACTTAATACAGCACATTTGGCTAATGAGGTAATTTTAGATGATTATTCACATCAAAATATGCATATGACCGTTGCACTTTGGATAAGCAATACATATAGACAAGGATGGACAAAACACTTAAAAAAACTAACTCCGTTAAATGATCTTTAGAAAGGAATTTTCTCTAAAAAAATGATTATTTTTTGTTTAATACATTCATATTATCCTTATTTAGACCCTACCCTTATCACTATTGTTTCGGTCCATAAATTGCGTCGTTTTATATGTATAATTTTAAGTATTACCGATATACATTAACATTGATTAAGAGTAATAATCCTTGGGCTGATAGGAATATTTTATATGAACAATCTGATGATAATGAAGGTAAAAATCTAAGAATGTGCAATTCAAGAAATTATTATATGCATATATTCAATGATGCTGGAGAATATGAAAAAAATAGGAAGAAAGTATGTTTATCTAATGTTATATATTTAGATGGATATCAATATAGAATTAATATCTCTACAGATGGATTCTTAGAAAAAGGTCCCATATCAATAAGTATAATATATTACAGAAATATGGATATACTTTTTAGTGTTCGTAAGGAAGTTATGCATCTAATTCCTATTTCGCAGCTATAAAATTTGATTTTTTGATTTTAATAAAAGCAGTTGTTTATAAAAAGAAGTTCTATTCTTCATAAAAAAAGTCCTATTTTTCGCAACCTTTATGTATAATTTTAAGTATTACAAATATTGCAGTATACTTTCGTTTGACTGGGAATCGCTAGTAGTGGAAGCATATGTTCAACATGAAAGAACAAATCCTATTTTTGGTAAGTTATTATCAAAAAATTCAAGAAATTATGATATTGATCAGTTAAATAAGTTTGGTGAATATGAAAAATATAGATTTGATGTATGTATACGAAATGTTATAAATCTATGCAGAATAAATCATAGGATTGTTTTATATACTTATAAATGTAATCTTACGGGGGATATTAAAATTGTAGTGTCATATTGGGTAGATGATAAACAAATAGTAAAAGAAGATATTCAACGGAAACATTTAGTTCCTATTTCGCAATTATAAAATTTGATTTTTTGGTTTTTAATAAAAGCAGTTGTTCATAAAAAAAGGTTCTATTCTTCATAAATAGTCCTATTTTTCGCAACAGTTATGTATAACTATAAGTATTACAGGTATCAGGTATTTTTATATGGAGAAAGAACATTATTTGCGGAAACATACGCACAACGTATAAAGTTGTATCCTTCTTTTGATAAGATTATATCAGAAAATATAAGAAATTATGCAATCGATAAGTTAAATAAGTTTGGAGAATATGAAATATTTAGATATGATGCATGTGCCGCAAATGTCATAAATTTAGATAGAAAGAGACATAAAATCTTATTATGTACTACTCGATGTACTATTACAGGGATTATAAAAATCATTGTAGAATATTGGATAGAACCTGCACGAATGAAACGTGCAGATATTTTTGTGGATCATTTAGTTCCTATTTCGCAGCTATAAAATTTGATTTTTTGGTTTTTAATAAATCATTCATAAAAAGAAGTTATATTCTTCATAAAAGAAGTCAGTTTTTTGCAAAACCTTTAT
>VFQQ010004234.1_pt1 | contig 12897 bp, 13 predicted proteins | sample 3512341 | NCBI WGS metagenome assembly VFQQ01 (sample SAMN10412373, study PRJNA504923) | tailings metagenome | isolation source: Relicate 2 Philex TSF1 revegetated site | place: Philippines: Tuba, Benguet | collected 2017-08-29 | reverse complement strand
ACCGTCATCGGGCGCGGCTTTCTCCTCGAGGTAGTTCAAGGCTGCCGGCTCGGCCGCGGCCGGGGCGCTCGTGGTGGCGGCCTTGAACTTCGCCTCGAACTCGGCGCGCAGTTTCTCGGCCTCGGCCTTGGCGGCGACCGCGGCGGCGTCCTGCAGCGTCCAGTCGCGCTGGGTTGAGCGCCGGGCCAGCCCCGAGAACGAGAGCGGGTTGTCCGGCTGCGGCGCGTAGTGGATGATCTCCCACTCATCGCGGCCGAGATCGTTGAGAAACTTTTCCAGCAGCGCGGGCGTGGCGAAGCCCCCCTTGCCGCTGGTGATGACCTTGTATTCCCAAAGTGACATGAATGATTAAAATTGGCGAAGCCCAGCCATCCCAGAAGCCGCGCCGCCTGCCGAGTCTTTTCTCCATCCCGGCATTTTATTGGGTGACGGCGGCCAGAAAATGTCGCAACGCCCGGCCGGTGAGCCGCCCGGCCGGACCCAGATCGCTGATTTCGCAGGCGTGGGTCGCCCACGGCAGCTCCAGGAGGAAGCGGGGCACGCCGGCCTCGGCCAACCGGGCGGCCAGCCGCCGGCTGTGCCGCACCCAGACCAGGGTATCAATCGAGCCATGCACCAGCAGGGTCGGCGGGGTGCGGCCCGGTGCCACCAGCAGCTGCCCGCTTGCCGTGTCGTAGATTTCCTCCCGGCCTTCCGGCGGTCCGCCGAGAAACTGCTGCATCAGTTTCCGCGAATTGAGCGCGTCATCCTCCCGTGAAACCGACCAGGCAAACCGCATGTCATGCAGCGCATAGAGCGACACCACGCCGCGCACCGCCGGGTCGCCCAGATAGCCGACGGCCGCCGCAATCTGGCCGCCCGCCGAACGGCCCATCAGCACCAGCCGGTTGGCATCAATCTTCAATTCCTCCGCCCGGGCCTTCAGCCAGGCGACGGCCGCCAGTGCATCCTCGCGCTGCGCGGGCCAGGGGTGTTTGGGCGCGAGCCGGTAGGAAATCGCCGCCACCGCATAGCCCATCCGCGCCAGCCGGCGGTTGAACCCCGCCAGCTGCGTGCGGTCGCCCGCATCCCAGCCGCCGCCATGCACCATGATCACGCAGGGTGCCGGCCGGCCGTCGGCGCGCCGCACCGGATAAAAATCCAGCGCCCGCCCCGGCGCATAGTCATGGGTTTGCACCGGGCCGGGCGAACTCGCCGGCCGCGGCGGGGCCGCACCAAATGCCTGGGTCAGCGCCGGCTTCAGCGTCCGGCCGATCCACCAGCCGCACCCCGCCGGATACAGCAGCAGCCCCGCCGCCGGGAGGGCGAGCAGCAGCACCAACGCCGCCGACCGCGGAGCGACGGTGCTTTCCGACCATGCCGTCCAGCCGACCAGCAGGGGCACCACACTCAACAGCCAGCCAAACTCACCGGCCAGCAGCGCCAGCCGCCAGTTCAGCCAGCTCGGCGCGCGCCGCACCGTGAGCAGACCGAGGGCCAGCGACACCACGGCCGGCAAGGTCAGCAGGAACATGAACCTCATGCCCCATGCTACGCACGGGGAAAGCGCGGCGACGAATCATTTTCGTCGCCCGGCCCGGCGGCGGGCTGTTTTGCTCCCGACATGCGCCGGCTCGACCAACTCCTCGCCAACCTCGGTTACTGCAGCCGCCGGGAGGCCCGCGCCTGGGTCGAAGCCGGCCGGGTGACCGTCGCGGGCAGCGTCGCGGACGACCCCGGCCAAAAAGCCGCGCCCGCCGCGGTGCAGGTGGACGGTGAACCGCTCGATCATCCCGACGGCCTGCTGCTGCTGCTGCACAAACCCGCCGGCTTGGTGTGCTCCCACGACGAGCGCGAGGGGCCCAATGTTTACTCGCTGCTGCCGCCCCGCTGGCGGCAGCGGAACCCCGTCGTCACCAGCATCGGCCGGCTCGACAAGGAGACCACCGGCCTGCTGCTCCTCACCGACCAAAGTGCACTCGTGCACCGGCTCACCTCGCCCAAACACAAGGTGCCAAAAATCTACCGCGCCACCGTGGACCGCGACCTCACACCCGACCTGATTCCGCTCTTCGCCGCCGGCACCCTGCAGCTCGAAGGGGAAAAGGAACCCTGCCGACCGGCGGAGCTGAAAATCACCGCGCCACGCGAGGCGGAGCTGATTCTCACCGAAGGCAAATACCACCAGGTGCGCCGGATGTTCGCCGCCACCGGCCGCACCGTGCTCACCCTGCACCGCACCCGCTTCGGCGCACTCGAACTCGGCGACCTGCCCGCCGGTCAGTGGCGGGAATTGCCGCTGGACACGTTTAACCCGACATTCTGAGGGGTCGGAAAAACAATCCCAAATCTCACACCGAGCGACCTCACCTCTTTACAAATCTAATCTTAGTGGTTAATAAAATTGAAAGTCCTAGAGTATGAATAGGGTATCTAAATATGACTATTTTCTTTGCGCTATAATATTTTATATTGGTATTATTGGGGCCGTGTTTGGAGGTATAGCATACAAAGGCCAACGGATAGAAGGTGCTATAGCAAGGTTAGCAGGGTTGGCATTTATTGTATATAGCGTAATCCATTTCACAAAATTAAGAGCTAAAACAAAGGCATCAGGATCCACACCGGAAGTGAATCCACGCGCCAACCATAGCACGGTAAAAAAAGCGGCAATCAATAGCGCGCGGCATGCCAACCAAGATTGAAAATGCACCGGGACGAGCGGATGAGGTCGGGCCGTTAGGCGTTAGGTTTGGGTTTTCGCCATGGCGGTTTGTAATGGGCCCACAGGCAAACAGCTAGGCGTTCGGCCCATGCGCAAGCTTTGGTTAACCTTATCCGCCCGTTCGCCGGAGCTTAGCCATTCAAGCCGGCCCAGCTGGCGAGAGCTTCCCGTTGGATTTCTACTCGCTACCCGCTGCTCACTGCCCGCTACTACCCACCATGTATGACTTTCCCCTCACCGGCGCCCAGCGGACTTATTTGCGGGGCCTCGGCCAGACCCTCGCCCCGGCATTGAAACTCGGCAAAGGCGGCCTGACCCCGACGTTTTTTGCCGAATTGCAAAAACAACTGCGGGCCCACGAACTCGTGAAACTGCGCTTCCTCGGCGCCGACCGGGAGGAACGAGCCGCTTACTGCATGCAGATCGCCGACGAAGGCCGCTGCCTCTGCGTGGGAGCGGTCGGCCACACTGCCCTCTTTTACCGCCAACACCCCGAGCCGGCCGCCCGCAGCATCACGCTCCCCTGATTTTTCTGATGAAACCGCCCTCCCTCACCCCGGAACAAATTCACCACTACCGCGAGCACGGCTACCTGCTTTTGGGCAAGGTGCTCACCGATGCGCAGGTCGCCGCCATGCAGGCGGAGGAGCTGCGTTTTCGCACCGCGCCCATCTGGCCCGACAGCAACGTGAAGGCCGGCCAGACGATTTTCCGCAGCCAGATCCAGGCCTACTCCGCCGCCGTGCGCGAGGTAGGAATCAGCGGAGGCCATGTGCCCGCCATGCAGCAGCTCATCGGGCCCAATCTGATCTTCTGGTTCACGCAGTTTGTGACCAAGTTTCCCGACGCCGCCTCCGGCAAGAGCGAGTTTCCCTGGCATCAGGACAACGGCTACTCGAAGGGCATCGAGCCCGCGAACAACATCACCGTGTGGGTGGCGCTCGATGCCGTGAACGAGCACAACGGCTGCGTTTACGTGCACCCCGGCAGCCACAAGCGGGGGCTGTTGCCGCACGAAACCAAGGGCGAGAGCTGGCACCTGCATGTGCCGGTCGAGGGCAACGGCATCCCCGCGATCCTGCAGCCCGGCGAGGCCGTGGCCTTCACCGGCCTCACCCTGCACCGCTCGCTGCTTAATCACAGCGACCGGCCGCGCCGCGGCTTCTTCATGGAATACGCCGAGGCCAACGCGGTCGAGCACGCCACCACGCCCACGCCGCGGCCCTTGGTCGAACGCAGCTGCGTGTATTTTATCGGCGGCCAGGCCGACCTGGGCCGGCGGAGCAGCCCGCCGCCGCTGGCCTGAGCGCCGGCGCGACCGGTTCCTGCCGGCTTATTTGCCGGCGCGCTGGGCGCGGGCGCCCTGCTGGTAGGCCTTGCGCACGGAGGCGTCGTAACCTTTTTCCAGCGCGGGATAGATCGCCATCGCCGCGGCCAGCGCCTTCTCGTGCTCGGCCGTGCCGCCATACATCACGTGCAGATAGACGGAATAGTCGTCCAGATTGTTGAAGGACTGGGTGGAAGTCTGCTTCACGAACTCCACCCCGCCGATGGCGGTGAGGGCGCCGATTTCCTTGGATTTGCCCTTGAGGGCGCCGGCCGCGAGGCCGCCGAAGGGAATTTTGGACGCCAGCGCCTTGCCGGCCTGCTCGCCGGCCTTGGCCCCGAGCGCGGCGCCGGCCTGGGCGTTGAGGGATTTGTGCGCCCACTCCGTCAGGTTGCCGTCGTTGTCGTAGGGCAGCAGGTAGCGGCCGCTGCTGTCCGGGATCGGCTCCGGCGCAACGATTTCGACCGACTGCTCCTTCATCTTGGCGCTCAGCTCCATGACCTTGCCGAGGATGATCTGGGCCTTGATGAGGTTGCCGATGTCGCGCTGGGCGTGCGCGGACACGGCGGCAAGAAGCAGGGAAACGAGAAGCAGACGAAGACTGGTTTTCATAGGTGAGGCTGGGTTGGGGTGACGCCATGGGTTTTGCCGCCGGAGGACGCGACCACAAGCCGGATGAGGTCGGAATGCCTACGCAAACATGCGTAGCCGGCCGGAGGGGTTGACAGGCCATGAAGACCCGGCTTCGCTCCGGGAGCCGCCTCCAGCGAGGGGCTCAACCGCCACCACCCAAACTTTATGCCGACCCTTGTTGCCATTCCTGTTTGCCCCTCCGTGGTGGTTGCCGTTCCGGCGCGAAACTGATCCCGCGCCAGGGTATTTTCCAGGCCGCCCCACGAGGGCGGCTTTTTTGTTGTCCGCCTCGGCGCCGCCGCGCGCACGGCGTGCTCACCACCCCCATCCTGCATTCATTTCCATCAGCCATGTCTTCATTCTCCAACTTGGCCGGCCTCGGCTGGGACGCCGGTCACGCCCGCCACTTCCAGCCTTATCACGAACTGGGTTTGCAGCCGGCCCGCGTCGTCTGCGTGCACCGGCAGGCCTGCGAAATCAGTCTCGGGGCCGAACCCCTGACCGCCGCCTGCACCGGCCGGCTGCTGCACGCGGCCGGCACCCGGGCGGACCTCCCCGTCGTCGGCGACTGGGTGGCCGTGCGCGTGCGCCCCGGCGAAGCACGGGCCGACATCCACGCCGTGCTGCCGCGCCGCACCAAATTCGCCCGCCGGGCCGCCGGCTCCGCCGACGAGGAACAGGTGCTCGCAGCCAACCTCGACACCGTCTTCCTGATGATGGCCCTGGACGGGAACTACAATCTGCGCCGCCTGGAACGCTACCTCACGCTGGCACGGGAAAGCGGCGCCCAACCGGTGATCATCCTCAACAAATCCGACCTGCATCCCGCGCCCGAACTGCCGCGAAACGAAACCGCGGCCCTCGCAGCCGGCATCCCGACAGTCGCACTCAGCGCCACGCTGGACGATTGCGGCCCGGTCCTCGGTCCCTGGCTGCGTCCATCCGCCACCGTGGCGGTGCTCGGGTCCTCCGGCGTGGGGAAATCCACCCTCATCAACCGGCTCCTCGGCCTTCACCGCCAGGAGACCGGCGCGCTCAGCCTGGCCGTTGGCAAGGGACGTCACACGACCACCCGCCGCGAGCTGTTTGCCACTCCGGCGGGCGCGCTCATCATCGACACCCCCGGCCTGCGCGAACTGCAGCTCTGCGAGGTGGACGCCTCGGCCGTGGAGGATACTTTCGCGGACATCGCCGGGCTCGCGGCCCGCTGCCGCTTTGGCGACTGCACCCACACCGTCGAACCCGGCTGCGCGGTGCAGGCAGCGCTTGCCAGTGGCGCGCTCGATCCCGGCCGCTGGCGAAATCACCAAAAGCTGCTGCGGGAACAGGCCCACGCCGCCCGCCGGCACGACCCGAAGCTCGCCCGCGCCCATCGGGCCGCCTGGCGCAAAATCCATCTGGCCAACCGCAACCGGCCGGACCGGGAGGAGGATTGACGCCCGGCCGCAACCGGCCAATCCTCGCGCCACTATGTTCATCATCATCGGCGGTGACGGCAAGGAATACGGCCCGGTGTCAACCGAGCAGGTGCAGGCATGGATCGCGGGCGGTCGCGCCAACCTTGAGACCCAGGCCAAGCGCGTGGGCGAGGAGCAGTGGCGCCGGCTCGGCGATTTCGCCGAATTCAACGGCGCCGGGACCCCCATCCCGCCGGTCGCCCCGGCCGCCGCCGCCGGCCCCGGCGGCGCGGACCAGGTCAACGTGGACCCAAAGGCCTACGCCGAGGACCTGATCGGCCGCGCCGGCGTGCTGAGCATCGGCGGCTGCCTCGAGCGCAGCTGGAACCTGCTCAAGGCCAACTTCTGGCCGCTGGTCGGCTGCACCTTTGTTCTGTTCGTGGTGATGATGATCGCCCAGTCCATCCCGCTGCTGGGCCTGCTGGTCAGCCTCCTGCTCACCGGCGTTTTCTACGGCGGCCTCTACCTTTACTACCTGAAGAAAATCCGCGGCCAGCCCGCCGAGCTGGGCGACGTGTTCGCCGGTTTCAGCCTGGCGTTCCTGCCCCTGATGCTCGCCACGCTGGTCTCCACCCTGCTGACGCTGGTCGGCTTCCTGCTCCTCATCCTGCCGGGCATCTATCTGGCCGTGAGCTACGCCTTCACCTACATGCTCGTGATCGACAAGCGCCTGGAGTTCTGGGCCGCGATGGAGGTGAGCCGCCGCGTGATCACGGCCCAGTGGTTCCGCGTGTTCGCGCTCATCCTGCTCGGCGCGATCATCGCCGCCCTCGGCGTGATCGGTCTCTTCATCGGCGTGTTCATCACCCTGCCGATCATGATCGGCGCCATCGCCTACGCCTACGAGGATCTCTGCAATCCGCCGCCGAGGGCCTGAGCGGTTGCGCCGCCCGTGAAAAAGCCGCCGGCCCGCCGGCGGCTTTTTTGCGGGCTCACACAACGCGGTCGGTCCATTCCCCGCCGCCGGTGAAGGCCGCGAGGTTGGCGAGAAAATGCCGCACGAGCGCCTCGTCCTGATCGCGCCGGCCGCCGGCGGTGTGCGGCGTGACGTAGCAATTCGGCGTCGTCCAATAGGGGTGGTCCGGCGCCAGGGGCTCGGGTTCAAACACATCGAGGTAGGCGGCGCCGATCCGGCCGGAATGCAGCGCCTCCAGCAGGGCGGCATCGTCCACCGTCGTGCCGCGGCCGACATTGTAAAAGCGCGCACCGCGCTTGCAGCAGGCGAGCCGCCGGGCGTTCACATAACCGCGGGTGGAGGCGTTGTCGGGCAGGATGTTCACCACATGGTCGGCCAACGGGAGGATGCTGCTGATTTTCTCCTCCGGGATGATGCGCACGCCCGCCTCGCTGCGCGTCTGGCGCCGCACGGCGTAAACCGTCATGCCGAACGGGGCCAGCAGCTGGGCCAGCCGGCGTCCGATGGCGCCGTAACCGAGCAGCAGCACCGTCTGCCCGGTGAGCAGGATCGAATCATAGCGGCGCTGCTCGTAATTCCAGGCGTGGTCGCCCAGCTGGTCGCGATGGGAGGGCAGCAGGTTGCGGCCGAGGGCCAGCATCATCGCGAGGACGTGCTGCGCGCAGGGATCGGCAAAAACCTCCGAGGCATTGGTGAAGGCGGCGCCACGGGCCCGCAGCGTCTCCTTGAACTCCGGGGTGTCGTAGCGCGTGTAACCCGCCGTCGTCACCTCGATCCAGCGCAGCCCGGCATTGTTCAGGCAGTCGGCGGGCAGCGGCTGGCCGAAGGCCACGTCGGCCTTCGCCAGCGCGGCGTCGGGTTTGCCCGCCTGCAGCACGTTGCTGGAGACGGTCCCGGCCCACACCAGCCGGTGCGGCCGCGCGCCCTCGGCCAGCAACGCCGTGGCGGCGGGGTTGAACTTCGTGTTGCACCAGATCGTGAGGCTCATCGCAGCGGGTAGCACGCCGCGCCCGTTGCCGCCGCGCAAGCAAAAGCTCCGCCGGCGGCGCGCGTCACTTCGTCAGCTCGACCCAGACCTCGTGCGGCCGGTGCAACGACTCGGGCGAGACCGGATGGGGGTTCTCCGCGAAAAACCGCGGCCGGCCCGCCACCTCGATGCGCGCATCAATCACGATCCGGCGGCCGGCGCGGATGTCCCCGGGCAGATACGGCAGCTCGAAGGCGATGGGCGGATTGCCGGGATTGGCGATGCTCTTGTCCGCAATCACGATCGCCGGGGCGTCGGGGCGGGTGACATCCAGCAGCCGCAGCGTGAGCACGGCGTCGGGCGGCAGCGCCATCCGCACGCGGTAGTTCACCGTGCCGCTGATCACCGGACCCCGTTCGGCCGCCCCCGGGTGGCGGGAGTTGCAGCCGGCGAGGGCCAGCACGGCGAGCAAAAGCGTGACGACGGTTTTCATGCAGGTTCCTCGTGTGTGACTGCGGCCATGCTGCGCAGTTCCTCCACCCGGTCGTTGATGGCTGTCAACAGTTCCGTGTGCTCGCGGGCTTCGCAATCTTGCGTATGCACCAGCCCGCCCGCGAAGGGCGGCTGCTCGCCCGGCCGGTCGGCCCAGCGGCTCCACGCATAGCCGACCACCGCGGGATGCGCCACCGCCCGGCTCAGCGCAAGGCGGCCGCGACGGAGCATCCGCTCCACGGTCGTGAGGCTGCGCCCGGCCCGGCCGGTCGCCTCCCGGAAAAATTCTGGCCGCACCCAGCTGAAATCCGCCACCAAGACCGGCCGGGCCGACGGGCCGGCCGGCAGCTCCGCGTGGTCCAGCACCTGCACGTCCAGCGGCGCGGCCGCGGCGGCGGTGCGGACCGCCGCCGCAACCGGTCCGCCCCAACGGCAGCCCAGCACGAGGTGGTTCGGAGCCTCGGTGCGGATGGCCGTGGTCGTCGCCGCGAAATAGCGGCGGGCATATTCCCGCACCCACTGGTCCTCATCCCGGAGGTAGCCGCGGCTGGTGAGACCCTGCTCGCGCCGGGTGAGTTCGCGCAGGGCCTCCTTGTTGGCGAGCGAAACACCCCAGGCCCTGGTCAGGGATTCCCAACGGCCGCCGTGCACCGCAAGGACAAACTCCCAGGCCGCGTGATAGGCGGCGTGCCCCGGCTCCAGGCTCAGGCAGCCCTGCAACAATCCCGGACGATCCTCCGCCGCCGGCCGCGCCCAGGCGGGAAATTCGTCGGTGAACCAGCCCAGCAGGTCGCGGGCGGACGCCAGCGGGGCGCAGACTTCGGCCGCCCGCGCCTGGGCGCGCTCCGGCCACGCGGGTTCAAACACATCCGGCGCCCGGGCTCCCGCCAGGGCCATCAGTCCGTCGCCGCGGCAGAAATCCACCGCCGGCATGAAGGCGAGGCCCTCCTCCAGGTAGAGGCGGTCGCTGCCGCAGCCGAGCGCATTGAAACCCCAGGCGCGCAGCCGCGCCGCGGGGTCCCGGGCGGCCGGCCCGGCTTCCACGCCGTGCACGGCCCGCACAAAAAACGGCCGGTCCTCCGGATCGATCACCCACCACTGCCCGCCGTGCGTCCGGCCGATGCGATGATGGCCGGGCGTCCCGCGCAGGGAGCCGGGATTGAAATCCGCCGGGGCGTCGGTGGATTGCGCCATGTTCCGCGAGCGTGGGTGCCGTTCACAAAATTGCAAAGCGCGATTGCCGCGCCCCGGGCAATCCGTTTCCGTCGCCCCCGGCATGAACCCCGAACGCTTCGCCGCCCTGACCGCCGCCTTTCACCGGCTGCGCGTCGGCGTCGTCGGGGATTTCTCCCTCGACCGCTACTTCGACATCGATCCCGCCCTCTCCGAGCGCTCCATCGAGACCGGACTGCCCGTGCACAACGTCACACGCGTGCGCTGCCAGCCCGGGGCCGCGGGCAACATCGCCCAGAACCTCGCCGCCCTCGCGCCGGCCGCGCTGTGGCCGGTCGGTTGCTGCGGCGACGATGGCGAGGGTTTCGAACTGCGCCGCGCGCTGCAACGGCTGCCCGCCGTGCGGCTGGACCATTTTCTCACGCGGGCCGGCCGGCCGACCTTCACCTATTCCAAGCCCCTGCTGCACCATCCGGGCCGCCCGCCCGAGGAACTGTCCCGGCTCGATCTCAAGGCCTGGACTCCGGTCCCCGCCGGGCTTGCCACCGCGCTGGCCGAGGCTCTGCGCGCCCTCGCCCCGCAGCTTGATGCACTGATCGTGATGGACCAAGCCGGCGTGCGCGGTTGCGGCGTCATCGGGCCCGCGGTGCTGGCCGCTTTGGCGGAAATCTCCCGCGCCCACCCGCGGCTCATCATCATGGCCGACAGCCGCCATGGCCTCGGCGGCTTTCCCCCGCTCGCCTTCAAGATGAATGCGGCCGAATTCGCCGTCCTGACCGGCCGGCCCGGCGGCACGTTGCACCCGACGGACGAGATCGCATCGGCCGCGGAGCAGCTGGCGCAACGGCATGGCCGGCCGGTTTTCATCACCTTGGCCGAACACGGGATGATCGGGGCCGAACCTGGCCGGCAGGCGGAGCATGTCCCCGCGCTGCCGGTCGCCGGTCCGATCGACATCGTGGGCGCGGGCGATGCCGTCACGGCCAGCCTGACGCTGGGCCTGGCCACCGGGGCGGCGCTGCGCGAGGCGATGGAGCTGGCCCAGGCCGCGGCTTCGGTGGTCGTCCACCAGCTCGGCACGACGGGCGTGGCCTCCGCGGCGGATCTCCAACGCAAACTTTTCCCATGAGCACCGCTTCCCTGCCGGAAATCACCCTGCCCGCCCCGCGCCCGGTGCGCTCCGGCCACCGGCCGGCCCTGCTCGTTGCCGAGCTGCGCGGCATGGGCGATCTCGCCATCCTCATGCCCTTCCTGCAGGCGGCCTGCCGCCGCTATGAGGTCAGCCTGCTGGCCGTGCCCAATGCCGCGGGGCTCCTGCGCCGCTTCGCGCCCGAGGTGGAGCTCATTCCGTGCGTCGCGCCCTGGGCGCTGTTTTCCGGCGGTTGGGATCTGCCCCGGTGGCCGTGGCGGCGGTTGGGCGGGGTGGTGCGGGCGCTTCGCGCGCGCCGGTTTGCGGCCGCGGTCTCGGTCTGGCCGCTGGTCAGCGACCATCTTTTCCTGCGGCTCGCCGGCGCGCAGCGGCTCCTCGGTTTCGGCCGGCCCGGCGCCGGCTGGCTGCTGGACCGCAACCTGCGCCACGAGCAGCACACGCACCGGCCCGAGGCCTGGCGGCGGCTGGCGCAGGAACTCGGCCTGGCCGCGCTGCCCACGGCGCAGCCCCGGTTGCGCCCCGCCGCGCCCCGCCGGATCGTGCTGCACAGCGGCGCCTCGCAGCGGCTGCGCGTCTGGCCCATCGAACGCCAGGCCGCCCTGCTGCGCCGCCTGCGCGCCCACGGCTGGTCACCGGTCGTGCTGTGCGATGCCTGGCAGCTGCCCGGCTGGCACGCGCTCGGTGAAACCGCCGCCCGGCAACCCGCCGACATGGACGATCTCGTCGAGACCATCGCCGGCGGCGCGGCGTTTCTCGGCAACGACTCCGGACCCGGCCATGTCGCCGCCCTGTGCGGCGTGCCCACCTTCACGATTTTTGGTCCGCAGCTGCCGGCCTTGTTTGCCCCCGGCCACCCGCAGGCCGGCTGGGTCGAGGGCGGGCCCTGCCCCTACAAGCCTTGCTTCGACCGCTGTCGTTTTGCCGAGCCCCACTGCCTGACCGGCATCACCGCCAGCGAGGTGGAGCCCCGGCTCCTGCGGTGGCTCAGCGGATTGGAGCTTCCCCATGCTGAAGGGTAAAACCGCCGTCATCACGGGCTCCACGAGCGGGATCGGCCTCGGCATCGCGCTGGCCTTCGCCGCCGCCGGGGCCAATGTGATGCTCAACGGCTTCGGCGATCCGGATGCGATCGCCGCGCTGGGCAACGAACTTTCCGCCGGCGGGGTCGCCGTCCGGCATCACGGCGCCGACATGACGCGGCCCGCGGAAGTAACCGCCCTCATCCGCGAGACCGAAGCCGCCCTCGGTGCGGTCGATATCCTCGTCAACAACGCCGGCCTCCAGCACGTCGCGCCGGTGGACGAGTTTCCGCCGGAAAAGTGGCGTGAAATCCAGGACGTGGTGCTCAACGCGAGCTTTCATGCCACGCAGGCCGCCCTGCCGGGCATGAAGCGCCGCGGCTGGGGCCGCATCATCAACCTCGTCTCCGCCCACGGACTCGTCGCCTCGCCGTTCAAGTCGGCCTATGTCGCCGCCAAGCACGGCTTGGTCGGCCTCACCAAAACCGTCGCGCTGGAAGCCGCCGAGAGCGGCATCACCTGCAACGCCATCTGCCCCGGCTATGTGCTGACCCCGCTGGTCGAAAACCAGATCGAGGCGCAGGCCAAGGCGCACAACCTGCCGCGCGACCGCGTCATCCGCGAAGTGATCCTCGCGGCGCAGCCGACGAAGCGCTTCGTGACCATCGAAGAGGTGGCCGCGCTCGCGCTCTTCCTCTGCGGCGACGGCGCCCGATCCATCACCGGCGCCGCCCTGCCCATCGACGGCGGCTGGACCGCCCGCTGACCAACCCCGGTTGGGCAAGGGCGCAAAAAAGCCCGCGCCGGGCGGCGCGGGCTCGCTGGCGGAAGGCGGAACGCCTTACCAGATCTTCACGCGTTCTTCGGGAGCGCGCCACATCGGGTCGCCTTCCCTGATGTCGAAGGCCTCGAAAAACTCCGGCTGGTTCACAAGTGCCCCGACGGCGCGGAACTGGCCGGGCGCATGCGGGCCGACCATCACCTGCCGGCGCAGCGCGTCGTCACGGTAGGCCGTGCGCCAGCCCTGCGCCCACGAGATGAAGAAGCGCTGCTCGGCGG
>VFQQ010004232.1_pt1 | contig 12900 bp, 9 predicted proteins | sample 3512341 | NCBI WGS metagenome assembly VFQQ01 (sample SAMN10412373, study PRJNA504923) | tailings metagenome | isolation source: Relicate 2 Philex TSF1 revegetated site | place: Philippines: Tuba, Benguet | collected 2017-08-29 | reverse complement strand
GCCGCGCGTGGTCTGCCCGATCTCGCAGCCGGCCTCCACCAGCTTCTCGGCCACCGCCTCGATCAGGTCGAGCCGCGCGCCGGTCAGCTCGACCTTGCCGCCGCAGATGGCAACAGCCGCCAGATACGTGCCGATCTCGATCCGGTCCGGCACGATCCTGTGCGTACCGCCGCGCAGGGAGGGCTTGCCATGCACGGTGATATGTTCGCTGCCGATCCCGTCGATCATCGCACCCATGGCGACGAGGCATTGCGCCAGATCGGTGATCTCTGGCTCGCGCGCGGCATTCTCCAGTACGGTCGTGCCGTCCGCCAGCGCTGCCGCCATCAGCAGATTCTCGGTGGCGCCGACGCTGACCTGCGGGAAGCGGATGGTGGCGCCCTTCAGGCCCTTCTTGGCCTTGGCCTTGATATAGCCGTTCTCGACAGCGATCTCGGCGCCCATCGCCTTGAGGCCCATGATATGCAGATCGACCGGCCGCGTACCGATGGCGCAGCCGCCGGGCAAGCTGACTTCCGCTTCGCCGAAACGCGCCAGCAAAGGTCCGAGCACCAGCACGCTCGCACGCATCTTGCGCACGATGTCATAGGGTGCCACCGTCGAGGTGATCCTGCCGCCATTGAGATGCATGGTGCGGCCCTCGGGCGTACCGTTGCCGCCATCCATCGAGATGTCGACGCCATGCTGCTGCAGCAGATGCGCCATGGTGGCGATATCGGCCAGATGCGGCACATTGGAGAGGGTCAGCGTCTCCTCGCTCAGCAGGCTGGCCGCCATCAGCGGCAGGGCCGCGTTCTTGGCGCCGCCGATGCCGATGCTGCCTTCGAGCGGCTTGCCGCCGCGCAACCGAATTCTATCCATAACGCATTGATTCCAAAGGACTACCGGCAGAAATTGCCAGCCAGAGATAAATAGGGCACCGCTTGTCTAGCGCAAAGGGGACCGAATCGCCAGTGCGGCGCGATTGACGCCGCAGACTGTGGCGGGGACAGGGCAGCCGGGCAGAGGGCGGCCGGACCGGGACCGGATCAGTAGCTCTGCCAGGCCGCGGCGAGAAAACCGTCGAGCGCGGCGTGGTCCGTGGTGCTGAGCGTGGTGGTGCCCGGCACGCTGGCCGAATACGAGGCCATGGCAGTGACCAGCGCATCGACATCGGCGGCCAGCAGTTCCTGGCTGCCATCGGTGGTGCGGATGGCGTCGATTTGCCGGGTGGGATCGCCATACCAGTTGCTGAGGGTAACCTGGCTGGAGGCTTCGCCGATCACGTTGATGACGAGGTCGTTGCCAACATGACGGAGCCACAGCTGGTCGAAATTCACACCGGCCTGGAACAGGACGCGGTCCGTCGTTGTCGCAGCATCCGTGGCATTGCTCTGCACGATGTAATCCAGCCCGTCGCCGCGCGCAAACACATAGGTGTCATCACCCAGACCGCCATTCAGGCCGTCATTCTCGGTCCCGCCATTGAGGCGGTCGTTGCCATCCTGACCCAGCAGAATATCGGCACCGGCACTGCCGTATAAATCGTCATTGCCGAGCTCACCATATAGCGTGTCGACGCCATCGCCGCCGATCAGCAGGTCGGTGCCATCGCCGCCGTACAGCAGGTCGTCACCAGCGCCACCATTCATGCCATCATCGCCGGCATCGCCGAACAGCCGGTCGGTGCCATCCTGACCGAAGATCATGTCGTTGCCGGCCTCGCCACGCAACTCGTCGTCACCCTGCTCACCATACAGCGTGTCATTATCGGCACCACCCATCAGAAGGTCGGCGCCATCGCCACCATAAAGCCGGTCGTTACCGACGCCGCCATTCAGGCCGTCATTGCCAAGGCCGCCATTGATCACGTCGGCACCATCCTGGCCGAACAGGGTATCCGCGCCGGCATCGCCGTATATCTCGTCGTCGCCCAGCTCACCGTAAACCGTGTCGTCATCATCGCCGCCGATCAGCAGGTCGGCGCCATCGCCGCCATACAGCCGATCATTGCCAGCGCCGCCATTCAGACCGTCATTGCCAAGGCCGCCGGTCAGGATATCCGCACCGGCTCCGGCGAGCAGGGTATCGGCACCGTCACCACCCCAGAGGTCATCGTCGCCATCGCCGCCATACAGCGTGTCGTCGTCGGCGCCGCCGTTCATGTAATCGTTGCCGGCCTCGCCGTAGAGCCGGTCGTTGCCTGCACCGCCATTCATCAGGTCATTGCCGTCGCCGCCATTCAGCAGATCGACACCAGCATCGCCCAGCAACGTGTCAACGCCCAGGCCGCCCTGCAACTCATCGTCGCCGTCGCCGCCATACAGCGTGTCGTCGTCGGCGCCGCCGTTCATGTAATCGTTGCCGGCCTCGCCGTAGAGCCGGTCGTTGCCTGCACCGCCATTCATCAGGTCATTGCCGTCGCCGCCATTCAGCAGATCGACACCAGCATCACCCAGCAGCGTGTCGACGCCCAGGCCGCCCTGCAACTCATCGTCGCCATCGCCGCCATACATGCTGTCATCGTCGGCGCCGCCGTTGATGTAATCGTTGCCGGCTTCGCCATAGAGGATGTCGTTGCCCGCGCCGCCATCCAGGCCGTCATTGCCGGCACCCGCGGTCAGGCGATTGGCGCTGCCGTTGCCAATCAGCGTATCGACATAAGCCGTGCCCAGAAGATTCTCGATACCGTTGAAGCTATCGCCATCGGTCGAGGTGTTCGCGCCAAGATTGACGTTGTAGCCCGATGTGCGCGCCGAATAGTCTGCCGTATCCGTGCCGTCACCACCGATCAGCGTGTCGGCGCCATCACCGCCGACCAGGATGTCGTTGCCGGCACCGCCGTTCAGGGTGTTGGCACCCACGTCACCGACGATGTAGTCGGCATGCGCAGAGCCGATGATATTCTCGATCGAGGAGAGCATGTCCCCTTCGGCATCGCCGCCGGTGAAGATGCTGGTCAGCAGGCTAAGGCTGATGGCTGTCGTGGAATTGGCGTAGCTGACCGTGTCGGATCCGCTGCCGCCTTGCAGTGTATCGCTGCCTGCGCCGCCATCCAGAATGTCGTTACCATCGCCCCCGGACAGCATATTCACGCTGCTGTTGCCGGTCAGGGTGTCAGCATGAGAGGAACCGATCAGGTTCTCGATGCTGGTCAGCGTGTCGCCGGCGGCATCGCCGCCGGAATTGCTGTTTGTCGCCAGGTCGACGGTTACCGCAGCGGTAGAGCCGGCATAGCTGGCGGTGTCGGTGCCGTTGCCGCCATTCAGCGTGTCGCCGCCGGCGCCACCGGTCAGGATATTGGCATTGCCGTCACCGGTCAGCGTGTCGGCAAAGGCAGAGCCGGCCAGATTCTCGATGCCGGTCAGCGTGTCGCCGGCGGCATCGCCACCGGAATGCGTGCTCGTCGTCAGATTGACGGTGACAGCGGAAGACGATCCGGCATAGCTCGCCGTGTCCGCGCCATTGCCGCCCGCCAGGGTGTCGCCGCCGGCACCGCCGGCGAGCGTGTCGTCACCATCTCCACCGGTCAGCGCATTGGCAGCGCTGTTGCCCGTGAGAGTGTCGCCAAAGGCAGAGCCGGTGATGTTCTCGATGCTGGACAGCGTGTCGCCCGCCGCATCGCCACCGGACAGGGTATTCGCGGCCAAATTGATAATAACGGCCGCGGAAGATCCGGCATAGCTCGCGGTATCGAGACCGTCGCCGCCATCCAGACTGTCGTTGCCGCCGCCACCTTCCAGGATATCGTTGCCGATACCACCGGTCAGTGCATTGACATTGGCATCACCGATCAGCGTGTCGGCATAGTCTGTGCCGATCAGATTCTCCACATTCGACAGGGTATCGGTGTACTGCGCCCAGCCCGCGTCATATTTGATTGCCGTGCCGGTCACCAACGATGCAACAACAATCCCGGTTTCGCCGGCGAAGCTGACCGTGTCGTTGCCGTTGCCGCCATTGATGATATCGCTGCCTAGGCCGCCACGTAAAACGTCGTCGCCATCACCGCCACTCAGCGTGTCGTTGCCAAAGCCGCCGGCCAAGAGATTGGCGGCATTGTTGCCGGTGATGGTATCGTTCGAATTCGTACCGATAACATTCTCAACGTCGATGAGAGAATGATTGTAATTGCTTGAAGATGAATTCGAGCCAACGCCTGTGAGCAGATTGATGTTCACGCCGCCAGTGATACTGAAGCCTGAATAGTCAGCGGTATCCGTGCCGCTGCCGCCATCCAGCGTCACACCAGCAGTACTCGTCATCAGGTATGAGATGGAGTCATCGCCCGCGCCGGCCTTCACGCCCAGCGACATATGACTCAGCGTGTCGTTATAGGCCGAACCTTCCAGCCACTCGAAATTGGTGATCAGCGTGGTGTTACCGCCGGCAGTGACGCCAACAGTCGACCATGCATAGCTTAACGTATCGATGCCATCGCCACCATTCAGCGTATCGGCGCCGCCACCGCTCTGGATGGTATCGTTGCCGGCACCGCCAAGAATGGTGTTCACGCCTGAACTTCCGATCAGCGTGTCATTGAACGAGCTGCCAACCAGATTCTCGATGTTGGTCAGCGTATCGCCCTGGGCCTCGGCGCCGCTGCCAGTGCCGGTGGTCAGATTGACCGTGACCGCACCGCCGGTGCCGAAGGAATAATCGGCCCAGTCGATGCCGCCGGCACCATTCATCACATCGGCGCCGCCATTGCCGAGCAGCACATTGGCGTTGTCGTCACCGATCAGCGTGTCGGCAAAAGCTGAGCCGCTGACATTTTCGATACTGGTAAAAGTGTCGCCAGTGGCATGACCACCCGATGCCGTGCGGGCCGCCAGATTGATGCTGACAGCAGCGTTCGAATCGGAATAGCTCAGCGTATCGGTATCGGCGCCGCCATTCAGCGAATCGCCGTCCGCGCCACCGCGCAAGATATCGTTGCCAGCACCGCCGTTGATCGTGTCATTGCCGGCATTGCCGACCAGCGTATTGGCCAGTGCATTGCCGGTGATGTCATCGGAGAAACTGCCGCCGATGGCATTCTCGATATAGCAGTTATAGGCGATCGAGATATTTTTCGTGTTGCCGCCAGCGGTGTTGATGGAGCTGAAGGCGCCAGGATTCAGATCGATCACATTCCAGGTGGTCAGCGCTGACACGTCGATCGTATCCGTGCCGCCGCCATCCCAGATGCATTTCTGCGCATGCAGGGTGAAATAGCTGGTGTCATAGGTGGTGGCGCCGGAATTGTAGCTGGTATTGGCGCCGTAGACATATTGCAGCGCTGCGATATCCAGCAGCATCGGCGTGACCGGCGAGCTGTTCGGATAGCTCGGATGATCGTAATAGGACATCACCGTGTACTGGTGACTGTCCTGGCCGGCGGGCAGATACGGGCCTTCCGTGCCGCCGCCGCCGGCATTGTAGTTGCCGGGATGTTTCAGGCCGAGTGCATGGCCGATCTCGTGCAGCAGCGTGAGATAGCCCCAGCTGCCCAGCGAGGTGCCGGTATTGCTGTTGGCGATGAAAACGTCGCCGCCGTATTTGTTTCCGGCAAAGGTCTGGTTCGGATAATAGGCGAAGCCGCCGACGCCAGGATCCATTGTTGCATTGGTGAATTCGATACTCGCGGCACTGTTCGAGTTGTATGAAACCTCATTGATGGTGAGATTGCACACCGACTCATACATATCCATGATGCCGCGCACGGCGGTCTGCTGTGCGCTGCTGAAGCTGGTGCGACCGGCGAAATCCGCCAGGATCGAGAACCCCTCCGCATTCGCATAGGGTTCGAGATTGTAATAGCGCTGCGGGATCGACGTCATGAAAGCGAAGGTGATCGTCGCCCCGGTGCCGACGCTGCCGCCATTCCAGTAATTCGTGGAGCCCTGATTGAGCAGAGGATCGATGCTGCCGGGCGCCCCCAGCACATAATTCGGATCGCCAATCACGCTGCTGCTGGTGAAACCTGTGCTGGCGCCGCAGGCGGCGCAGCCGCAGAGCGCAGGCGAATGGATAGCGGCATCACTCTGCTGCGTCGAATCCCCCGCCCCTGTACTCACCATTGCCCCCGTAGCCGTCATCACACTCTTGCTTTGCGTGTGATATTGCCAAAGGGGCTATGCCAATACAACTTCAGAGAATCAGTCTATGCGTGAATTTCCCGTTAAACCGGCCACCTAAATCTTTCGTCCCAGGTTTAGACCAGAAACTTATCATAGGTTGCAATATTGGTAGTCGCCACACCTCTGGCAGCAGATTAAGGGCCCTTCCCCATGATCATGGCCTACACGACCGGTATTCTCAGCCATACCCCACTCTGGGTCTGGGCCCTACTCGTGCTGCTGGTCTGGCTCGGCAGCCTGGGACTGAAACGGCGACGCATGGCCCTGCGCAGGGTAGCGATCGTTCCGGCTGTCTTCATCATCTGGGGCCTGTCGGGGCTGGCCGCCCGGCCCTTCGACCCCGTGACCATCGCTGCACTCTGGCTCGGCGGACTGATGATCGGCATTGCGCTGGGCCTGACGACCGGACCGCGCCTGCCCGGTATCGACCGGACGCGGCGCGAGGTGGAGCTGCCGGCGAGCGCCTGGCCGCTGGCCCGCAACCTGATCATCTTCGTCGCGCATTATGCGCTGACCGTCGCCGCGGCCATTGTGACGGCGCAAAAAGCCTTACTGCTGCAGGCTGATATCGCCGTGTCAGGCGCCAGTGCCGGCTATTTCATCGGCTGGTTTGTGACGGTGCTGCGGCAGTATCGGGCCGCGCCGGCCGTTACAGCTTCGGCCCTATAGCTTGAGCCCTACAGCTTTGGCAGCGTGACCCCGCGCTGGCCCATATATTTGCCGGCGCGGTCGGCATAGCTCACCTCGCAGGGCTGGTCGCCCTTGAGGAAGAGGAACTGGCAGGCGCCTTCATTGGCATAGATCTTCGCGGGCAGCGGCGTGGTGTTGGAGAATTCCAGCGTCACATGGCCTTCCCATTCCGGCTCCAGCGGCGTGACATTGACGATGATGCCGCAGCGCGCATAGGTGCTCTTGCCCAGGCAGATCACCAGCACGTCGCGCGGGATGCGGAAATATTCCACCGTGCGCGCCAGCGCAAAGGAATTCGGCGGGATGACGCAGACATCGGTATCGCGATCGACGAAGGAGGCCGGGGAGAATTCCTTGGGATCGACCACGGCGCTGTCGACATTGGTGAAGATCTTGAACTCGCGCGCCACGCGGGCGTCGTAGCCGTAGGAGGACAGGCCGTAGGAGATCGTGCCCTCGCGCTTCTGCGCCTCGACGAAAGGCTCGATCATGCCCTGCGTCTTCGCCATTTCGCGAATCCAGATATCGGACATGACAGACATGCAGGGCCCTTTCAGCGCCGGAATCTCACGCCTTCGGGCTTAAGCGGGCCGCACTGGCGCGTCAAGCGCCGCCGGGAAACGGGGCCGGTCAAGCCGGCGTCATGACGCCGGACCGTCATCAGGGTCATCCGGCTCTTCGCTACCAGCCAGGCGGTCGCGGGCCTGCTGTTTGCGGCGACCGATATTGGCGCGCAGGTTGGCGGCCAGCCGGGCGGCGCGGGCGGCGCGCGCCTTCGCCGTGCGGCGGCGCAGGGCCGAAACCGCTTCATCCGGAGCGGGGCTGTCGCTGTCTGCCATGGCTGTTCAACCCTGTTTGCACTGCCGGCAGCGATAGCCAGCGGCCCTGTGGCCGTCAATCGGAAACACACCGGCCCGGACGCCGGACCAGGGCCGCGATCCGGGCCCAAGGCCCCGGAAAGTCAGACAAATCCCCGATTTCACAAAACCGGCCCGGAACCTTGCTAAAACCTGGGATGTCGTGCTTGCGCCAACCGGCCGGCTGTGGCAGTTTCCGCGCCCGACGCCGGCCGGGCTTGCAAAGGTCCGAGGGCCGGTTTGTCGTTTAAGGCCCCTGTTCATCCGGTTGGATGTAACACCAGGTCCGGGCTGCTGTAGCTCAGTGGTAGAGCACCTCATTGGTAATGAGGAGGTCGACAGTTCAATCCTGTCCAGCAGCACCATTCTGCCCCTACGCCATTCTTTTTACGCCTGCGTCTTTTGGACAACTTGCCGATGCCTGCATGGCGTGGCATGACCATGGCCGATCAGATCGCGCACCCTCAACAGATTAGACAATCCGCAATGGCCCGTGGCCTTCGTCTTGCCTTTCTGGCGCTGATCTCTCTCGGGTCGCTTGTCGCGACCCTGTATTTCGTCGGCATCGACACCGTCATCGACACCCTGGGCTCGATCCACTGGTCCAGCATCCTGCTGGCTGCCGTGCTGGTGCTGGCCAATTCGCTGCTCTCGCTGGTGCGGTTCCGTTCGGTCCTGAACGGCCTCGGTTTTCGCCCCGGCTGGCGCAGCCTGTTTTTCGCCCATTCGATCGGCCAGGTTTCCAACCAGATATTCCTCAACATCATCGGCCAGAGCCTGAGCCGCGCTGCCGCGCTCGCCGCCGACGGCGTGCCGTTCAGCGCCTCGGTGATCGCTACCTACTGGGAACGCATCCAGGCGGCCGTCATCCTGTTCCTGCTCAGCCTGGTCAGCACCTGGTATCTTTTCGTCAACATCCACTTCGACCTGCTGCCGGCCGGCTTCTCGCTGCTGTCGGTGCTGGCGACGCTGGCCTTGGTGGTGATCGTGGTTTTCGCGACCGTGCTGCGTCCGGCCGGAATGCTGGAAGGCCTGCCCGCCTCGCTGCGCGCGGCCGGCCACCAATGGCCGGGTGTGGTGATCACGCTGCTGGCACATGCCTGCATGCTGGGCGCTTATCTCAGCCTGCTGCGCGGCATCGGCATCGCGCGCTTTGACGGCGAGGTGATCGCCGCCCTGATCATCGTGATGTTCACCTCCAGCCTGCCGATCAGTTTTTCCGGCTGGGGCATCCGCGAACTGAGTGCGGCGCAGGCATTGGGCGCCATTGGCATCAATGACTCGGCCGCAGTTGCCAGCGCTGTCGCCATCGGTCTGCTGTATCTTTTTCTGGTCGTGATCTTCGCCGTCATCAGCACCGTGATCGTGATGCGGCATCGCAAGAAATACGCGGCGCAAAAGCAGCCGGCGCCTGTCGTCACCTCCGGCATAGACTGGGGCACAGTCGGCGTCACCATCGGCTGCATGCTCTGCGCCATGCTGCTGTTTTTCCAGTTGCGCGTTCCCATGCGCGGCGGCGAACTCACCGCCAATATCGCCGATCTGATCGCGCTGACCAGTCTCGGACTTTCGCCGCTATTCCTGTGGCGCTATCGGCGCGCACTGCCGCTGCCGAAACTGCTGCTGGTGGGCCTCGCCGCGGTGACAATGGTCTTCGCGGCTTCCCTGGCCTATGGCTACAGCCGTTTCGGCTGGACCAGCTGGGCCTTCTTCAATCGCGGTCTTGGCTGGCTGATCATTCTCGGCTATGTCACCACCGGCATCGCGATTGCCGTCACGACCGAGCGGCATCGCCGCATCCTGCTGTCGACCTTCATCGCGACCGGCACCACCATCGCGGTGCTACAGCTGGGTCTGATGACCGCCATGCTGTTCGGCATCAAATTCCATCCCGATATTTTCATGCTGCCGCTCAAGGCCTATGCCGGCAACACCAATGCCTTCGCCGTGCAGATGGTGATGACATCTTCTGCCGCACTCGCGGCCTGGCATCTGGGCATTTTCGGCAGGCGCAGATATCTGCTGCCGGTGATCCTGAGCATCGCCAGCGCGGCGATCTATTTCTGCCATTCGCGTGCCGGCCTGGGGATGATCCTGATCCTGCTGGCAACCATGATGCTGTTCCCGGCACAGAGCCGCCGTCGCAGCTTGCTGCCGGCCCTGATTTGGCCGATTGCAACGCTGCTGTTCTGCACGCAGCTGCACGAGATTTACCGGATCCTGACCGACCTGGCGATCACGCTCTTCGGAGACGGGAACACGGCCTATCTGCGCAATCTGACCCTGCTGCTGCAGGTCAACATCGAGCGCCAGTCCGGCGATCTCGAACGCTGGACCAGCATTACCGACGGCTGGGCCATGTGGCTGGAGCGGCCGGTCTTCGGCCATGGCCTCGGCGCCTATATGCATCACTATCTGAGCACCACCGGCGGCCCGCTGGTGATCCATTCGGTGCCGGTCTGGCTGCTGGCCGAAACCGGGCTGGTCGGCCTGCTGACCGTGGCCGCAACATTCGGCGTTGCCATGCGTGTTGCTTTCTGCGGCATGGCGCGTCCCAACACTGCCGGCTGGGCCGTCGGGCTGCTGGTCGCGCTGGTCACGCTTGGTGCGGCCGCGATCGTGCATGACTTCTTCTTCCAGCGCAGTTTCTGGTTCCTGCTCGGCCTGCTCGCTGCACTGCCGCAAGGGGCGCAGGCCATGGCCCGCAAGGCCTGATACACAGTTCGGGCGACAAGACGGCGCGGCAACGGTAAACTTGACCGGCATGACCGGCCGCAAGCCCTTTTCCGATGAGCCCGCACTGGATGCCGTGGCGGCGTACTGGGCAGGCAAGCGACATGGCCATCGTATGGCAGACCGTGCCGAGATCGATCCGCTCGACCTGCCGCCATCCATCTGGCCCAACCTGCTGATCACCGAACCCGCCGGCCCCGGCATCTGGCGCTATCGCCTGGTCGGATCGGCGCATGTGCAGCGCTACGGCACGGACTTCACCGGCAAGACGCTGCACGACATCATGCAGGGCAGCTACCGCGATTACATGACGCATATCTACGACGCCGCCTTTCACGACGGCGTGCCGGTCTATTCAGAAAGTGTCTTCCGCTGGGATGCCGAAGGATTTGCGATGACGCGGCGCCTGATGCTGCCACTCAGCCACGGCGAGGCAGACCGGGCGGCTCAGGTTCTCAGCGTGCAGGTCTGGCCCACCGCCATGCCGGTGCAGCCGCGCTCGATCACCGAACTCAGCCGCAGCGGTGGCTTCCGCGATGGATTCTATCTGCGGCTCGACACCGAAACATTCGAGCCGCTGCCTGATCAGGCACCAGGCGGAGTCACACCGGCGTAGCTGCGGCGTTACGGCATCTGCATGCGGACGGCGTATTGCGAGATCACCCGCAGCGGCACGCTGCCGGTATTGGTGACACTCACCACGGCATTGCCGACGGGACCGTTGCTGTAGCGATCATAGAGTTCGGTTTTGCCATTGGCCGGAACGCTCACCGCCGCGCCACCCGCCGGGATCTGCAGGCTGCCGGCAGCAGCGCTGCTGTTGATGATGACGATGGTCGTGTAGCTGTTGCGCTCTGCGACATCGATCTGCGTCGTTGCACCAGGCTGCACCACGTAGCTGCCGGCCTGTGCCGGTGCCGTGGCAAGACCTGCCGTGAGCGCGACAGCTCCGATAAATGCGGCGGAAAAGATGGCTTTTGTCATGGGCGGTCTCCAATGCTTCCGCATATTGCATCGCAATGCCGATGGCAGCGATTGAACAGAAGTATGGGTGCGATTGTCGAAACGCCAAGACCGCATACGTCGCAATCTCGCCACCCTGCGGCGAGCGTCACAGTTTTGAATGCAAGCGCGCTTAGTAATCTCGTAGAGGTTAGAATTCGTTAGTTTTTTTGCAGGATATGGAATAATGTTTCAGTTAACGCTGCACGCAGGGGTCGTCCTGGGGAGAATGGGGCATGGGGCAGCAGTACCCGTTTGTAAATTATAAGATCGACGGCAAAGTCGTCACACTGATCATGGTGTCCGAGTCCGGCGTTGCCACGCCGGAAATGGCCCAGCGATCCATGGCTGCCTTCAAGCAGCGGCTGCAGAAGGACGATGTCGTCCTGGTGGCCAAGGGCGTCAGCCTCGCGCCGATCTTTATTGGCGCCAAGCCATATGTCGAAAAACTGAAAGACGTGCCGCTGCACCAGATCAACTGGGGCAAGGTCGAAATATGACCCGCCGGCCGGTCTGACCCGGCCGCGCGACCGTCTTCACTGTTCTGGGACTGCCCCGCCGCCCAGACGTTTGATCTCTTCCGGCATTTCGTAGGCATCAAGTTCGAAGGTCGCGACATCGCTGATCGTGATCTCGTGCTGCTCGACCATGCTCGGATTGCGCGCCTGGATTTCACCATCCAGCTTGATGCAGCCGAGCAGATGGTCGATGCGCTCGCCGGTATTCGACAGCGGCAGGAGCAGGCGCGAATAGCGGATATACGGTCGCCCGGCGAGATGAAGCGTGTTGCAGCGATACTGCACCTTGCGGTCGAAGGCGGATGTGCAAAACGCTTCGTCGAAGAATTCGCGCAAGGGCGAGCGCAGCGCTTCATCCAGCCACAGACCGTGCAGCCGCGCCTGCACCAGTGCCTCGACATCACTGCCGGCCAGGCGATAGCGGAAGCGTTCCTCGGTGTGATCGACCTCGATGATGAACAGGGCGGGCAGCAGTGAGCGGATTTCGCCTGGCTCGATGGCAGAACGCGGCGGCGGGAACCGGTTGGTCTTTTTCGACAGCCAGTAAAAATACAGATGCCGCAGATCCATCTCGTCGATTTTTTCGGCGAAGCGCATGGTTTCTCCCTGCCCTGAGACGCATTCTTTCGTCCCGGCCCTACTATGCCCCAAAACCGCAGCAAGCGTTGCAAGAACCATATAATCGGAAAAACCGATCATTGTATCAAAAACAATCAATTTCCTCTATTTATTGAGCTTCGATAGGCTCTCTTCAGGCCAGACCTGAGGAGACATCTGCCATGACCGACAAGCCCGCAGCCGCACCCGTCCTGACCACCAGTGGCGGCGCCCCCGTTGCCGACAACCAGAACTCGCTGAGCGCCGGTGCGCGTGGCCCGCTGCTGTTGCAGGACGTGCATCTGATCGAGAAGCTGGCCGCCTTCAACCGCGAGCGCATCCCTGAGCGCGTGGTGCATGCCAAGGGTTCGGGCGCCTATGGCCGCCTGACGGTGACGCAGG
>VFQQ010004231.1_pt1 | contig 12904 bp, 25 predicted proteins | sample 3512341 | NCBI WGS metagenome assembly VFQQ01 (sample SAMN10412373, study PRJNA504923) | tailings metagenome | isolation source: Relicate 2 Philex TSF1 revegetated site | place: Philippines: Tuba, Benguet | collected 2017-08-29 | reverse complement strand
GCAAGGGAGCCACCAGCACCCCCTCCTTCAGCATGACGTGAGGCAGCCAGCCGCAGGCTAGCACAAGGGTGCCTGCTTGCGGCAGGGCGCTTGCCTCGCTCTGAGCGGCGCATTCTTTGCCAGGCCCGTGCCTTTTGGCCGGGTGGCTTAGCCAGGGGCTGACCGTGGCACGGTCGTCTCAGCTGCCCTGCTGCACCTTGTGCCAGTGTAGCGCACCACTATTTGCACCCTACTGCTCTGCCATGCACCACCTTTCCACCGGCTGGCACCGTATTGACCGTGCATGAGGCTCCCCACAGCTGCGGCCACACTCAGAGATTGTTTCAGATTGACGATAGTTTCCATGCGCCCGGCTGTAACTTTAGATTGAAGTGTGAGAAGCTTACAAGGAGCAGAGCCAGCGAGCACTAGGCTCATGTCTGCATTGATAAGATAGAATATGCTGCAAAAGGGGCAGAGGGTGATATTCAACGCAGCAGGCGGCAGGCCAAGTGGTGCGACCGGCCCACCCTGCCACGGCCTGCCTACCCCAGCCGGCCAGCCTGCTGGGCATGTGGGCATGCACATAGGGCCTGCATCCTAGATACACCCTCCCTCCTAGGTATCAGGTGTCGTCCTCGTCCATCGAGGGCAGCGCCCCGTTGTGCTCCGCCTGCTTGATAGCCGCCTCCAGCGCCCCCGAAGCAGACGCCGCCTCCTCGGCTGCACGCTGCGCACGCTCCAGCGCAGCAAATACGGCTGCTGCCGCCGCCTCGTGCTCAGCGTGCATCACCTCATCAGCCAGCATCTGGCCCATCTGTGGCATCGAGGTGTGGGACAGGCAGCGGGGCCGGAGGGAGAGTGAGAGGGGGTGTGGCTCGAAGCGCCGGCAGCCAAGTGCCCGTGCGGCCGCGCAGCAAGAGGGCAGCACGATTGGCCGCCCTTGCATACAAGCGCATGAGTAAACCTCCCAGGCAGGGCCGCATTCACCTGCTCCAGCCGCTGCTGGTCGATCTCTCCATTGCTGCCGACCCGCTGGGCCTCCACCGCTGCCGCCGCCTTCTTGTTGCCTCGCGTGCGCGAGCGCCAAGCTGCAATCCACTGCTGCGCGTCCGCCTGCCGCCTGCTGACACCCACCTCCCGTGCCGCCGCCTCAGCTTGTGCCGCCACTACGGCTGCCCGCGACACCGGCGCATTGCCGTTGGTGGCGCCTGCCACCGCTGCCGGCAGCTTCTTGCCGTCTGCAGAGCTGCTGCTAAACTCCAGCCCCAGGCGCTCCCGCACTTGGGTGATGGTGGGGTTGAGCGCCTGCGGTGTGAGTGGTGGGGGCAGGGTGGGGCTTGGCACCTAAAAGCATCAGCAGCGGCTCAGGGCTCCACAGCTCTCGCTGCCACCACAGCGGCCAGGCCACCAGCAGCAGCCTGCAAGTTCACAAGTGCCGCCTGCCGCCTGCATGTCCGCGGTGCGGCCAGCAGCGCAACCCCACTCTTTAGAACCAGGCTCAAGGCCATGCCAACTCAGTTGTGAGACCCAAATTGGCCAGGGCAACAACATTCCTTCTAAAGCAGGCTCAAGACTATGCCACTCGTAACCATGCCAGCTCAGCAGCCACCCACGTTTGCCAGCGCCTTGATGTCGTCCACCACCTTGCGGATGCTGGTGGTCGTCACGCTCTGCACCGTGCCACTCACGGTGCTCACTGTGCTGCTGGTGGTCTCAGCCGCCTTGCCCACCCACTGCGCCAGGGGGGCAAAGGGGTGAGGGAGGGGCACCAGAGTCGGTGCAACACTGGTGGGGCAGCCCGAGTGCCAAAACTGATCCCGGAACAACAGCAACTCTGTGCTGCAGCTAAAGCGCTGTGCAACTGCACGGCTGGCCTGCCCACAGCCTCCCACCACCTCCCAACTTCACAGGCCGCACCTGCACAGGCTCCTTCACGGGCTTGACCACCACCCCGGTCAGGTAGTTGAGCTGCTTGCCTGCAGCAGGGGCGAGGCGGAGGGTGTGGAGGAGGGCAGATGAGTTGGTGTTGGCCATTGGTGACCTGCTGCTGTGAGCTTTCCAAACTGAAGTGTTAAATGGCCGGCTTGATAGCAGGCAGTGTTCACTGAACCCTCAACAGCCCTGCGGCCGGTGCCTCCCATTCAACCCCCCTGCATCTCGGCCCACCTAGGATCTCAACTGCAAGAAGGAAGGAAGAACAGTTGGCAGCCTGATTCAGCGGTTTGATTTTGATAGGAGCAGGAGCACGACATGCGACAGGTCCTTGACTTGCAACCACCTCCGACCTATGCTCAACACAGCAGCACAGCTTCTGCATGCAACCTAACAAGCCGCCAACTTCCACTGCCCGACCCTTCACCAACTCACACTCCTTGCTGGTGCGCTGCATGTCCTGGAAGGTCAGCGGCATGTCCTCCTGCATCATCTTGGCCGCCTTCTCCATCTCCTGAGCAGCAGCCTCCATCTCGAGTGCCGCCCGCTCCGCCGCTGCCGCCGCCCGCTCCGATGCCGCCAGCACCGGCCGCAGGTAGAGCACGAAGGCTACAAAGCTGCCGGCTAGCGTGGTGATGGTGGCGCCCAGCAGCACCAGCACCGACAGCGGTGGCAGCGAAGAGAAGGCAGACGCCGGCGGTGGGCTGCCGGGCGGCGGCGGCGGTGGCGGCGGCGGCACTGCTACGTGGTGCTGCGGCTGGGCCGACGGTGGACCCGCTAACCTGCGGTTGGGCGTATGGGATGTAAATCATCCACTCAGCGGCACAGGTGAGGCCGGAGTTAGGGCTGCGGACTTCCGAGCTTGCTGGACGGCAATCGAAGAAGCCACTTGCCTATAGCCTGATCGTCTGCATCGCATCCCGGATCGTCTGCACGACCGCAATTGGCCTAGGCTGGGCGCTGCTGGCTGGGTGGTGAGCTGCCCAGCGGCAGCGGGGCCTAGGGCCGCTTGCAGGGCCTCCAGCAGCATCGCAAGAAGAATCGTGTATTGGAGATCGACGCTCCGCCACAGGTTGGATGGCTCTGCTGCGGCCGCCAGCGCCGCCGCGGCTTGCATGCGCTGAGGCTCCCTCCGATCCTCCGATGGGGCCTCTGCATTGCTCCAACAGCGCATCGCCCTGCTCCAGCCCACTGTGGCATCATGCATGCTTACAAGTCAAACAAGAATCAACAAGTAAACAGAAGGCAGAAGGCAACATGCATGTACAGCAGTATACAAGTGATTGGCAGGGCCGAGCTAGGCGTTTCGTGCTTCAAGCTGCGAGGCAACCGACGCGGTTCGCTGCGGCAGCGATGCGCTGCTGCTGCTGGGCCGCAGTGCCGCCCCTGCGCCTGCGCCCGGCACCGACCAGCCGGCCAGCGCAAGGCGCCACGACTTTTTCCGCTTCATCTGCTCTTGGATGTTGAGGTCTTGTATGGTGTCCGGGTATGGCTCATGGAGCGTCTCCGGGAGGCCCAGGGACAGGACCGCCGCCCCGAAGCACAGGCAGCCCAGGACCAGCAGCGGTACGAAGCTGCGGCGCAGCTGGTGCTGCAGGAAGGCAAACAGCGGGGTGAGGGCGGCGCCTGCCCGCCCAAACGCGTTGGAGGCACCCACGCCCTGCTCCCGCACCACGGCTGGGAACAGCTCTGCAAATGGGGAGATAGGAGTGGATGTGCGTAGTTGGCTCAAGCAGCTGGCAAGCTGGAGGACGGGGTTGCAATAACTAGGCAGGCAGGCAGGCACATGCGACGGCACTACCCAGCCGCCTACCGCCGCCATTCTGCGCGGTCCGTAAGTGCAACCCAACAATCGACACAACACCACCCACACCTGCTGTGTGGAGGAATAGGGTGGCGTACGCTGCAGCCAGGCCGAATCGCGCTGCCACCACCAGGGCTCGGCGTGCAGTACCGCCCACCACAGCAGACACCACCAGGCAGACCCCAGCTGCAGTTGGGGACAGATGGCACGTGGCGGAAGGAGGTTGAAAGGAAATGAAATTAACAGCACGAGAACAAGCGAGCTGTAGCGCATGCAGTGCATCCCACAGTCACTCCAGCCTACTTCACTCACCCTGCAGGAACGCCGCAACGCCAGTGGCTTTGCGCCCCGCCCGCTCAGCCGCCAGCCCTGCTGCTGCTATGCCGGGCACCTCATATGCAAAGCCGCTGAGCAGATTGATGTACACCGAATCGTCGCCCGCAGTGCTGCCGCCTGTCCCAGCAGCGCCGCCACCGCTGCTGCTGCCGCCGCCGCCACTCAAGCCGTCAGCCAGCAGCATGAGGCCGAAGTAGCCTGCGCCCGCCGCAAACCAGGCTGCCGCCAGCAGCACCAGGCGGCGGCGCAGCCGGCTGGAGGCCAGCACGTCTCGCAGGCCGCGCTGCAGGGGGCAGAGGAGGGGCATTAACACTTGCAGTGGAGACACTTACAGTGGAGAGACTGGTCGTGGGCAAAGGTTCGCAGCACTGCTAGTGGTTGCACCACAGCTCTCTTGTTTCCTGGCCTCCCAGGCCACCCATCGCCCGCACACCTGCGTGTTGCCCAGCAGCGCTGTGGGATCTGCCAACGGGTGCTCCGGTGGGCGGCAGCCATTGGCAAGGGCGACCGCAGCCAGCGCCGCGGTGGCCTCGCCCTGCGGAGCCGGCGCGCAACGGCAGCCAACTGAACGCCATGCACAGTGGCTGCAAGACGCTTGCAACGGGCCCCCGTGGGGCAGGCCTCCCCCCATCCAAGCTGATTGCACCTGCTACTCAGGCTTCAACAGCCGACTCTCCCTTTGCGCACCTTCCTGGCCTTGAGCAGCAGCCACAGCGGGCTCTCAATAATGAGGCTCCATGACCCTGTGTATGCCAGGCAGGCCAGGCCGCCGATGAAGGCCAGTGAGCGCCAGCCGGGCACCCACCACGCCAACAGCGTGGCCAGGCAGCATCCAACTGCGCGGGAGGGGCAGCGCGAGCGATGGCGGGTTGGCTGGCTGGCATCGTGGCAGCGACCGGCATGCGCAGCAGCTGCCATTACAGGCAGTACAACTGCACAATCAGCTCCAACAGCTCTTGAGTTGCATGCCCAAGCGTGTTACTGTTTCCCCCATCCCTGCCCCCCACCTGAGAAGAAGCAGTTGATGAGGAGGCCGGTGAAGGAGCGCCAGGAGGGCCCCGCCAGGTCTGCAGCCAGCGCATACGCCGCCACCCCCATGCCGCCCACGCCCAGCCCGCTGGCGCATCGAAAGGCAACGTACATCCACAGCGAGGGTGCTGTGCTGGCCAGCAGGCTGGACAGGCCGCACAGCAGGGCACCTGCCACCAGCAGCCGGCGGCGGCCTGCAGGTGGGTTGGTGGGTGGGAAGGCAGCAGGTAGGGCGCAATCCGAAAAGGAGTGCACAATAGGTTCATGAGCACAAAGCGACTGATGCAGCAATAGCGGCGGTGGCTGAATTCAGCTGCAGTGCGGTGATGGCTGCAGCAGCTGGGCAGCAACACTGGAGCAGCAGGTGCTCACCGTAGCGCTCTGAGCCCGCCTGCCACAGCACGCAGCCGGCGAGCACGGCGATGAAGAAGGCGCTGCTCTGCAGGTAGAGCACCCAGCTGCGGCTGCACACGAGGTCAAACTCTGCGACCAGAGAGCCGCCCCTGTGCAGGCAGGGCAGGCAAGGGCGGGCAATTCGACGAGCCGTGCATGCGAGGCGATTACCAGTACCAGCAGCAGCCAACCCTGGTTCTGGTAGCCAACATACGACAGCAAACATGCAGAGGAGGGGCTACTGGCACTGCAGCGCTCTGTGAACAGTACGTCTGCGTCGAGGCCGTGCCACTCACGTGGAGGGCCAGTGCCAGGCCTCCCTGGGCAAGCTGCACAGCTGCCCCGCCGCCAGCGCCTTGGTGCACACTTCGTCATCGCCCTTCACACACTCGGGCTGCGGGGGCGACAGCGTGCTGAACACCACTGCTGCCAGCGTTTGCAGCGCGCCCAGGGCCCATGCCGTGCCGACCTGCGCAATCCGAGTGGCGCATGCAAGTAGCCTGAGGCCAGCGGCAGAAGCCACACGCGGCTGGTGGCGGCGGGCCGCGGCGGCACTGCGAGTTGGCTGGCGAGGTTGTGCCCGATGTTCTCACAACGTGAGCGAGTGCCTACGGTGTTCTACAAGGTGCAGGGCGGCTGGCAAGCAAGTGCGAAGTACAAACCCTGAGGCCGGGCGCAAGGCACCAAGGCCGGGCTAGGAGCACATCCCCATTACCCCAACCTCACCACGAGCAGCTGGAGCTGCTGCGCGCGCCCAAACTCCTTTGTCAGAGTGAGAGCGTCATCGACAGAGAGCAGGCTAGCTCTCTGCGGCGCATCCAGATCAACCACAGGCATCGTGAGGATCCATGGAAATCACGCAGTCACAGTTTACCGTGCAACGCGGCCAGCCCGAGTCCAGAAGGTGTGGCGCCGACACGCTGGGCCGGCCCTGCGTCACCGTGACATGATCCCCCTGCGCACTCCCCTGCGCAACCGAACCTTGACTGTACTCATGGTGCAGCACAAGAGGCAGCAATGCTGAATGATGATATGCTAATTGCCCATCGGCCAGCCTGTACTGGTTTCCAAGCTGCATTGCCGCCGCGCTGCCGGCTTCCGAGTTGCCGCCCTCCAGTGCCAGCCCGTGTGCCCCGCTGCCTGGCCATCCTGTGCGTCAGCCCACGGCCTCAGAGAAACAAGTTGTTTTTAGGGAGGGCTACCGATGCCATTCTCTTAGCTTCAGCCACCAAAGTTACAGTCAGCAAGTAAAGCGCAGATAACCAGCGGCTTGCAAGTTGCACAGCCCAGCCAGGTTGTTTCATTTCACAGCCACCAGCTACCGCCGGCAGCATCGCTTTGTCTGTCGCTACCACTCCAGTCCAAGTGCATGGGGTCGCTGGGGCTAAGCTCTGCCTCGGCCCCGCCTCCATCGACCTCAGCCGACCTGCCTACCGCCTGCAAGTGTGGGGACAGGGTCGGAGGGAGGGGTACGAATGAAGCTGACAAACTGGAACCGCCTCGCCAGCCACCAAGTGAAAGGAGCAGAGGCCCAAGTCCAGAACCTACCTGCAGCGCTGCCACTCTGGCTTCCGCCAGCTGGTGCTGCCTGTCTGCTGCCCTGCGCTCCTCTTCATCCAGGATTTGCTGCGCCCGGGCCAGGTCCTCTTTGGCAGCTTGAACTCGGCGCTCAGCTTTGATTGCCTGTGATGCAGCAGTGGTGAAGTTGAGCACGGCACCGTCAGCAGGTGTGCACCGCACACCTCAACAGATGTGGCTGGGTGCCAGCTGCCACTCACCTCCATTGCACAGAGTCCCACAGTGTAAGCTTTGCGCACGTGTTTCTGATTGGGCATCTCGCCATAGCGTGCATCGCACCGCAGCTCGGTGAGCTGCTGCAAGCGACTGAGCACATGCCAACCGCGGCGGACAGGGGCGCCCGACAGATCCAGCCACTGCAGCTGGGTGAGAGTCTGCAGCGCCGGCGGGATCTCAAACAAGCCATCCTAGATGCTCAAATCTAGGCGCCGCAGGCCAGTCAGTGCAGCCACTGGCGCGAAGTCGGTGCGCCGTCTATTAGATCCAAAAGTAAGCTTGTTCTGCCGCAGGCTGAGTGCCGTGAGCGCCGTCAGGCGTGATAGCTGCGGCGGCAGCTGGCGCAGTAAGCAGCCCTTGAGCGACAGCACCGCCAGCGTGGCCGGGTTGCAGCGCTCAAGCAGGGGCCCAGCAATCACCCCAACAAAGAAGTTGGGGTAAGGGCCATGCTGCATTAAGGCGTCGAGCGTAACGTGCAGAGCCTGCAGCTGCGCCGGCACTGTGGCCGACAGTCGGGCAGAAGGGCAGCAATGCCAAGTCAGAGCAGATATCCAGCGGTGGTGCAAAAGGAAGGGAGCAAGCTGGCTGGCTGGCAGCAGCAAACAATGCCCTGCCCCACTCACCCGACAGTCCTCTCAAAATCGCAGAGGATGACCGCAGGTGCAGCGCGGTGGCTGCTGGCTCGTGCCGCTGCAGCCAGCGTGATGTATAGCACACTTCGCCAGGCTGCGCATCCTTGTTAACGCAGACTAGCCGGAGCACTGGCCACCACTTGCTGCTGCAGGCACGAGACGCTGCCAGCAGCGTGCGGCAGCAGGTAGCAAAGCGTGCTCGGTCTCGCTGCTTCAGCTGCGCGGCAATCAGCGCCAGCACGCCCGGCGGCAGGTTGAGCAGCGAGGGCGACTGCTGGCGCTGGCGCTGTGCTGGGCCGGCTGCCACGGAGGCAGCTGTGCTGGCGGCAGCTGCTGACGGTGCCGCTGATCCTCCTGCTGCTGCTGGCGCCATCTCAGCTAACGGCGCCTCCTCCGCCGGCGCTACTACTCCCGGGTCAGGCTTGACAGCTGCCGCCAGCTGGCTCTCTCGCACAATCATCAAGCTGATCAGCTGCCCGTCTGGGTCGCTCAGCGGCTCCTCTTCAGCTGTGAGGTCAACCACTTCTGCTACTCCATCGCTGCCGGCTGCTGCTGCTGCTGCTGCTGCTGCTGCGCTGCCGCCCAGCGCTGCGGGTGGCGGCTTCAAATATTCGGTGCTGACCCACAGCTGCAGCACCCGCAGGCAGAACAGCAGTGCCTTGCTGGCCTGCTCGTCGCCACCCTCAGTCTGCCGCTGCAGTTCACGCAGGCTTGCCAGGGCCGCTGCATCCAGCCGCCCCTGCTGCACATAGGTCACAGCGCGCGGTTGCAGCGGAACTGTGCGCACGTGTGTGTGCACCGCACCGCTGCGTGTCTGCCTGCTAGCCTCGCCCTGCTGCAGGCTGGGCTCGAGGTAGCGAGCAACCAGCTGCTGCAGCTCTCCTGGTGCAGCAATGGGTTGGGATGGGCAGGCTATTTGAGACATGCACTGTGGGCTAGTGTGAGGTCAGTTCTTGGTGCTGCTGCATGCCGTCAGGCTTTACCCTCCCTCAACACCACGCCTGTATTCAGGGCAGCCATCACGTGCTTGCCTGCGTCAAACGGCACCTCCCGCAGGGCCTCGTACTTGGTGCTGGCGGGATCGGGCCCAGCCGCCGCTTCCTCTGGCTCTGTCTTTACTGCAGCAGCTGCGGGTGCGGCGGCTGCGGCCTCCGCGGCTGTTGGTGTGGCGGCTGCAGGCGCAGCGGCTGCGGGCTCAGCAGCTGTGGATGCGGCGGCTGCGGGCGCCTCTGCCTGCCTGCCCTTCTGCCTGCCCCTCTGCCTGCGCCGGCCCCTCGCCAGTGCCGTTCATCTGCGCCGCCAGGGCCGCCTGGTACATAGCTACCCATTCTGGTATTGAGGCGACAGGTCGTGCTGTCTGCATTGTGCGAGCCATGATGCTGCGCGACGGGGCAGACCACCGGGGCGGAGACGCAGGGTCATATGTGAAAATCGGCGTGTGCCCCCCAAAAGCCATTCTGCTTCCTGCTCCTGATGTGTGCGCACCTTGCAGAGCACCGCAATGCGAACCGTAAGCAGAGGTAACAGCGTCTACTGCAGCGCCTGCTCGGAGGGGTGGACAACGGGAGCAGTGAGACGGAGCGCACGGGGCGGTAGCGCACGGCGGGGCGCGTGGGACGGCGGTGGGAGCCACGGGACGGCACGCCGCCCAGAGCGCGTGCCCACGCACCAAAGCAGTTCCAAACTGGCAGAGGCACAGCAGGGGCTGGGTCGGCGGTGCTTAGCTACTGGAGCGCCTGCCGCAAGCCGCGAGCCTCAATAGCAGTTTCGCACACCAGTGGGAAAGCCTGGTTGCTGCATGGGGCGGCGCGCTGCTCGCGCTGCGCCCGCCCCTCGCCGCGGACTCAAGCGGGTGGCCTGCAGCTTGCACCTGCACTTTGAGTTGATTGTTGCAGGTAGTTTATGGAACCAACATCCTTTGCCAAAGCCGTCAAGGGAAGCAGGCCCCTAACCTCACAAACTCATGCCATGCCGCCGGCGCTCGAGACAAGGTGAGCTGCCGGCGGGCAGGCCTCGCAGGGAGCTGCTCAGGTTGATCACAGCGTGTCATGCATGCGCATCAAGTAGCTCACAGGCAGGTGGGGGTGAGGTCTTAAGCGCCCTGAGCGCACGTGGTGTGCATGGAGCGAACTCGCTGCCCAACGCGGCGGCGGCCGAGCACGACATGGCCCCTGCGCACTGCTTTGTACGCGCCTGACCGGTTAATTCCAGGCCAATTGCGTCTATCTTTATACACAAGTGCACAAAGGGCATGCAGGCAGCTGAGGGCGAACAGGCAGAGCCGGCTTGGCGGGAGGAGGCCGCCACCGAAGCTGCCGGCGCTGCAGCAGCATGCGATGATGAGCAGGAGTGCGAGGACGAAGAGGGAAGCGACGAGGAGGACAGCAGCAGCGACGCCGAGGCGGACCGGCGCGAGTTTGGCATCTACCAGGCCCTGCCCGTGGAGCCTGGGGAGCCCGACTGGGATGCAGAGTGCCTGGATGTGCAGGAGTACCTACGGCGCGTCAGGTGGGCGGCGCCGCGCCGCTGGACAGGAGCGGCGGCGGCGGCATGCGTTGCTGCCTGAGTGCTAGTGTGTTGCTGTGTCCCTGCCTGGGTTTCACACCACACCACTCATGCCTGGCTTGCCACCACAGGTACGAAGCGGAGCACCTGCCCGACGTGGTGACGGCAGCGCCACCGTCGCAGCAGACGGCCGCCGATGCGCCCAACCCGCAGCGCGACCAGCCCACCAGCTTTGATCGCTTCCTGGCGGCAGACCCGGGGGTGGCGGCCTGCGACCCCAGCCTGAAGCCCAGCGCAGCATGGACGCTCGACTTCCTGCGCCAGTTCTCACAGCTGCGGCGCCGCCTGCAGAGGCACGTAGTTGGGGCAGCAGCACGTCGTGTGCATGCATGGTGTCTCCTGCTGCTTGGCTGCAAAAACACAGCAAGTGCATGCTTGTCTCACATGCGCAGTGGTGTCTTCAGGAGCCAGCCTACCTCCCACGCCTGCAGCTAAGAACCTGCCACCCTGCCCTCTGTGACGCGCTGTACTGCAGGGAGTTTGAGCTGACGTGCGGGCAGCCGGCAGCTGGGGCAGACCTGGGTGGCGGCCTGCGGCTTTCCCCAGCAGTCGCGGCGGCAGCTGGCAGTGCCCTGGATGCAGCAGCGCAGGAGGAGCTTGCGGCGCTGTCACTGGACCCGCCCTCGGCCCTCACACCCGAGCTGCAGCAGTTGCAGGGGCAGGACCAGGTGAGGGTTCGTGGGCTGCGGCTTTAGAATGACGAGGTTTCTGCCATCCCGCGGGTTCCCAGGTCCTCTGCCTACCCATGCTTTGTGCCTGCCCTGCTTGCCCACCTGGCCCTCCCCTGCGCCCTGCCCCCGCTTCCCCGCAGCTGCAAGTGCGGCGCCAGCTGCATGCCGCCATCCGGCAGGTGGTGCGTGAGGAGCAGCTGGACCCTGCGGCCGCCGCCCTGCTGTACGCGCTGTCCGCCCGCATAGAGAAGCCGCTGCACGCAGGTGGGGCTGCTGAAGCCAGGGTCGGGCTGGCAGGTTCCGAAGCGGCAGTGGCTGCACGCAGCAGGGTTGATTGCGCAACCACAGTGCAAATCACTGCACTTGCGGGCTTGCACAGGCTGGGCAACCCTTGCCTGTGTTTGCTTCTCCCCTACCCTCTATGCCTCACTTGCACACTCTGTTGCACACTCCCCCACCCGCTGTCCATCCCCGCAGGCACATGCGCGCTCTACCGCCAGCTGCTGCGCCTGTGCGCCTCGCAGCGCGCCGCACTGGCCAGCGCCGCCGACCCCGCGCTGCCGCACCTCAACATCATGATAGTGGTTGCGGGGGCCTACTTTGGGCAGGATGAGGAGCTGGCCACCATGTGGGACGATGATGAGTAAGGCAGGCAGGGGCTGAGCAGGCGATGCTCACAGTTGCTCCCAACACATCCCACCTGGCCAGGAGTGATGTGCCAGGAGGTGTGTGCCCCTCTCATGCTCCCTCAACTGCTCAGTGGTTGGTTTTCTGTCCTTGCATTATCAGTGTTGTTGTATATTGAACTACATGTCTCGGAACTGTTTCACACCCTAGATTTATGATTGAGCCCTCCTACACACATGTCAGTTACGACCGGAACAGTACAAGCTAAAAGGGATTAGCGGACAAAGAGGCAACGAGTTGGCAGTGGACAGAAAAGCAGTGCTGCTCGTGTAGGATTGCAAGCCGCCGGCTAGCCCAGCCGTGGCCGCGGGATGCCGCGAGGCGCCGCAGCGGGGGGCGCCACTCCTGGCTTGCGCTTGATGCCTCCGGGTGCCATGCTCATGCGACGCGCCTCGGCATCCGTGGGCGCCAGGGATGGCCGCCCCGTCTGCAGGTCGAGAAAGCAAGGATCAGCAGGATATTTGGTGTTGCGGTCAGCGCCATGCTGTGATAAGAGCTGCTGTCGCCAGAAAAAGCCTATTATTGCATGAACAAGGCAGCCCAGGCTAGCTGCCCCAGCCATAGCCCACACCCAGCACCAGCCGGCTCCCCACCAGCCCCTCACCAGCGCCGCCACGCCGCTGCCCCACTCCATGGTGGTCACGTTGCGCTGCGCCCCGCCCTTGGCCGCCGTCTCGCACTGGTTCACCTTGGCGGCGAAGCGCAGCGAGCACAGCGTCTCCTGCAGCACAGCGGGGCAGGCGGGCGCGTGTGCAGTTGGAAAGCAGTGCACAAGCAGCCTTTATCCTGCCATGCTCTTCCATGGCGCGCTGCAGCATCTTCCGCCAGGCAGTGCTAAACCAGCTTTGGCACAAATCAAACAAGCAGCATTCATTGTGCAATGCATCCTCTGCAATTCATCCCAATAAGGCCGCACCTGCACTGACTCGGGCTCGGGGTTGACGTTGACAAACATGAGCGTCTTGCCGCTGCCGCCCAGGCACGGCTGCAGCAGGTGCGTGAGCTTGGAGTTGCGGTACGGGATGTGCCCGCTCTTGGTGGCCAGTGCCTGCGGTAGGGGGGCACGGGGGGCGGGGGGC
>VFQQ010004229.1_pt1 | contig 12906 bp, 10 predicted proteins | sample 3512341 | NCBI WGS metagenome assembly VFQQ01 (sample SAMN10412373, study PRJNA504923) | tailings metagenome | isolation source: Relicate 2 Philex TSF1 revegetated site | place: Philippines: Tuba, Benguet | collected 2017-08-29 | reverse complement strand
ATACCATGCGAGAAGTGCGAGAAGGCATCGCGATTGGTGACGCTTTGGCGCGACGTGGCGCTGCCGCCGGGCATCTCCTCCCCCGGCTGGACGATCGGCGCGACGTCAATGGCGGGTTTGGCGGTGCCCCCGGTGATGACCAGTGACAGTGCGCCTGCTACGAGAGGCACCGCGGCCGCCAAGCCGATGATCGATAGGATGTGTCGCGGCGTGGCGCGAGGCATTGAGAACGCTCGATTGCTCAGGGGCACAACCAGCCAGAATACAAGGCAATTGCGTTCAGTCAGCACGCCGTGCGGGCAGGTTCAAGATAAAACCCTGCGACGGATTAATCCCGTAGGGTGAACGCCTTAGAATGCGATCTTGGAGCCCGCTATGATTGTGTCGAAATCTTCGACGCCGCGCGCCGCAACGGTAGCTCCGCCGCCGTCGACAAGGTCGAAGCTCGCCGTGTGGTGCCGATAGCCGATGTAGATCTGCATTTCCGCGGCTTCGATGTGCTGCACGACGCCGATGCCCCAGACATCCGCTTCATTGCCCGCGATCCGCGTCGCGGCGCCGGTCGAGTTCAGCGCGTCGAACAGATCGACGTTGTCCGTGGCGCAGATGAAGTCTTTGAACCAGCCATACTCGCCGTAGAAGGCGGTTGGGCCCAGGGCGTTGAGCTTCGCGAGCCAACCGAGTTTTGTGTAGATGTAGTGGGGGTCCTTCGGTGTGCGCGTCACACCGTCAACATCGACGATGGATTCGTCGTATGTGCGATGGCCGGCAGCAAGGGTGACGTTCAATCCCGTCCCGGTGTGCAGCAGCGATGCCGAGCCCACGACCGTGGACTGGGCAAGCCCGAGCGGATTGCCGATGAGCGGATCGGTGCCGTCGGTCAATTCCGTGTAGGCGACAGCGGCTCCGAAGTTAAAGTCGCCGCCTTCGTGCGTGTATCGGATCGCCACGTCCCAGACGTCATCGGCACCCCAGGTGGCGGACGCGACAAACTCATGATACTCGGGCGAGTCGTAGCGCACGAGGTCGGTCGTATCGCCGTTGAAATGATTGTAGACGTCGCCCCACACCAGGGGCGCGAGGGCGCCGTTGGAAAGCCTCAGATTGAAACCGCCGCCGATGTCCTGCACGCCTGCGTAGGCTGCGACACCTGTCTCCGACAAATCGGTTTCCGGCACGGTGTCACTCGCCCGGGACGCACGGCCGAGCGAGAACTTTCCATATTGCTTGCTCTCGATCCACCAGTGGTTCTGCCAGATGAACAAGTCGTTTCCACCGTCGACGTTGTCCTGGCTGACCAGATCCGAGAGGTTGTCGATGAAGCGGATCGTAATGTCGTAGCCGGCCCGCCATCCGGAGGCGATCTCTGCTTCGCCGGTGAAGTTCAGGTTAGTCTGGTCGTTCTTGTTGCCGACCACATAGACATTCCGCTCGAAGCCGTCATCCCAGCCCAGGAAGGCCTTGTTCACCTGGCCCGCGATGGTGAGCGAGACCTTGCGATTACCCTTGCGGGCGGTCGTTGCCTCAAGCTCAGCGATGCGTTCTTCGAGATCTGTGCAGCAGCTACCGCCTAGATCCGCGGCCGCTGCTTGAAAGTTTTGGAATGGACCCGCTGCCAAGCCGCTAGCCAGGACACACGCGCGAAACGCTTTTCCCATCGATAGTCCCCACAAAGAGCAACGCGCCGGAGCAAGCGAAAATGTCTGATTTGCGCGGGGGCGTCGACGGAAAGTCAGAGCGCGGAAGCTGCAACGTGTCGACTCGGCCGATGCCATTGTGCCTCACAATGTATTGTTGCAAATCATTCCTAACTATGAAGTTGCACGAACCGACGCAAGGAAGCAATCCTTGTTGCAAACAATTAGCAAATACAAAAGAAGCGCTGTTGCTCCAAATCACCATGTCCCGGTCGCCGGCCTTCGCCGGTTGCCGAAACCATATCGTGATTAGGCACTCAGACTATTCCCCCGTTTGGGGAGGTTAGCGCGGGGAGTGTCGCACGCAGACGATACGCACGCTTGCCGACTTCGAGATCGCCACCCAAAGCGATCTCGACGTTTCGTGCTCTTGTCGTGGCGCCGCCAAAAAAAGACGGTCGCGGGGAAAGCGCTACTTACCAGCGCTCACCTTATCCGGGGCATCGAGGCTGTCCGAACCCTCGAATTTGATGTCCTTGAGATCGAGAGCAGCGATCGCGCGCTCGAATTCCTTGGCCTGCGCGATCAGCGCGTCGATGCCGGCTTGTACGACCGCGTTGCCTTCCGGATTGTCGAGCCCGATCATCTGATCGTAGGCCTCGACGTTGTTGGCGCGATCGACGAGTGCCGTCATCTTGCTCATCGTTTTGTCGATGGCCGCCCGGACGCGTTCGTCTGTCTCGGGCGATTTGGCTTTTACCAGATCGGAGACGCTGGGCCCCGAAACGACGCTGCCGTCGAGGCGCTTGTAGGTGCCGAGGTAGACGTTCTGGATGCCGTGGGCGTCGCCGTAATGCGAATTGTGCGTGTTGTCCGAGAAGCAGTCGTGCTCCTCCTCGGGGTCGTGAATGATGAGGCCGAGCTTCATGCGCTCACCCGCCAGCTCGCCGTAGGAAAGGCTGCCGAGACCCGTGAAGACGGCCGTCAACCCGTCCTTGTCGTCCTTCATGATGAAGCCGCGAGCTTCACCCTTGGGGCCCCACTGCTCGGTCATCCAGGCGAGGTCCTCGACCAGCATGTCGGTCACGGTGGAGAGGTACTGACCGCGGCGGTCGCAGTTGCCGTGTGTGCACGCCTTGAGATCGTAATCGGTGGCCGGGCGGTTCCCGGCGCCAGGTCCCGTTCCGTTGAGATCCTGCCCCCAAAGCAAAAACTCGATGGCATGATAGCCGGTGGCCACGTTGGCCTCGACGCCGCCGGCTTCATGCAGGCTGCGAATGAGTTCCGGCGTGATCTTCGAGGCGTCGAGGGTCTTTCCGGCGACCTTCAGCGATTTGTTCGCAATGACGTCCGCTGCATAGAACTCGTTTTCCGGGTTCTCCGTGCCGTAGGACTCGGCGACGTAGTCGATCAGGCCCTCGTCGAGGGGCCATGAGTTCACGCGGCCCTCCCAATCGTCGACGACAGGATTGCCGAAGCGGAACGCTTCCGTCTGCATGTAGGGAACGCGCGCTGCGATCCAGGCCTTCCTGGCCGCGCCCAGCGTTTCGTCGTTGGGGGTCTTGATCAACGCATCGACCGCAGCCTTGAGATCGCGCGCAGCCTTGAGGCTGTCGCCATAGCCGGCTTCGGCGATGTTGGAGTAGTTGGTCAGCACGTCCTTGATCGCGGGCGCATCGGCGTAGGCGTGGACGGGAGCCAGCGCGAATGCCGCTGCGGCAGCGAGTGCCGCGAGAGACGAGCGCGCTGCGATGAATGCCTTGGGCAAGGACGGCCTCCTGAGTCGGTAAAGCTGACCAAAGCGTCTAGACTTATTGACGCAGCCAGTCAAGAATGCGAGAAGTCGGCCGTGATGTGGTCGCTTTTTCCGCTTTTTTCAAGGGTCAAGTGCCTGATTCTTGGCAGACATTTGAGCGGGAGAGGTTGTAGTTTGGAATTAGTCTAGATCGAGTCTAGAATACGAGGGTCTAAAAAGCGAAACCGTGTGAGGGTTGTGGCACGGGCGGAAGAACTGGAAAACCAATGCGCCTAAGCAAAACGACGAACTACGCCATCCGCATCCTGCTTGATTGTGCGATGGCCAATCCGAACTTGGTGAAAGTCGCTGAGATTTCCGAGCGTCGGGACATCACGCTCCAAAACACGTTCAAGATCGTACACCTCCTGTCGCGAGCCGGATTCATCCAGGCTGTTCGCGGCCGTCACGGCGGTGTCCGCCTATCGCGCCCCGCGTCTGAAATTCGAATCGGTGATGTGGTGCGGGCGATGGAAGCCCTCCACCTCGAGATCGAGCGCGAGGAAGGCGAGGCGCAACTTGCCGCACTCGATGAGCTGTTCGGCAGCGCGCTTGGGGCCTTCATCAGCGTGCTTGACGAGCACACCCTTGAGCAGATGACAAAGGCTCAACGCAAGGAGCCGGCGAGCACGCGCGCAAAGGCGAAGACGTCCAAGCGCACCAAGACCTTGGCTGTCTCGGGCAGCGGCGCACGCCGTCACCAGGCGAGCCACGGCTGACGGCCGTTGGAGGGGACTTCTGTACTTTGGAATTCTTCAAAACAAAGATTTGAATGATTCCAATAGCCTAATGTGTCATCGCCACACTTGACTCTACGGCCTGAAAGAGGTTGCTTACGCGCAAGGTTGCGCGTGCGCAGCTTGCTTACGATATCCTTTTCGGGGCCTTGAACCCCGACAATAGGAAGGCCTGATCGATGTGTTCCGAACTACGCCCGAAATGGGTGTTGCGCGCATGCTGCGCGCCTTTCTCCTCGCAAAATGCGGACTTGGCGGGCCTTCCGGCGGAGGGTCGCGATGCGTCGGTCTAACGTCGTTCCTCTCCCCGTTTCGATGCCCACTGTGCATACGCTGTCCGGCGAGCGTGGCGCAGAGCGCCTGATCGGCCTCGGCTTCCGCTATTGGGTCGCCGGTTACAAGTCTGGTGACATCGACCGCTGGGAAGACGCCTGGCGCATCTATTCGCAGGCTCTCGGTCCGAACGCAGCCCGCACGGCAGTGTCCGAATTGTCGGCCTGGGTCCGCGCCGTCAGCGCCGCGGCCCGTCGCGAGATCGAAGTCTGCTCGGGCGATTGCGCCGGCTTCTGCCGCGACGAATGTCTCGCGGTGTCGATGATCGCCGCCTGCCAGCACAACACCTGCCCGGCCATGCGCGCCTGCGCCTTCGCGCTGATCGAAAGCTCGCTGATCGACGAGGTCGTCCATCACGCGGAGAGCTTTGCCGTCACCATGCGCGGCCTCGACCAGATCCTTTCGCCGGGTTTGATCGTAAACGCTGCAGCCTACGCGTCGGCTTCCCACGCCGCCCCGAGACAATAGAGCGGCAAGGATGCATTGAAAGATGATCGTCTGTTCCTGCCAGCAAGTCTCTGACCTCGACATCGAGCTTGCGCTCCTCGACATCCTGAACGAGCCCGAGGCGCCGATCCCGACGCCCGGCGTCGTCTACCGCTACATGCAGAAGCGCATGCAGTGCTGCGGCTGCGCGCCGCTGGCCGTGGACGTGATTTACGCAAAGCTTGAAAACCTGGAGCGCAAGGGGCTCATCTGTCCCTACCGCAGCTTCTCCACCCGCGAGCGCCTGTTGCGTCTCCAGCAGCAGCGTCGCAAGCAGGGCGCCGCAGGCTCGATGTCTTCGGGCGAGGAAGCGGGCGAGTTCCAGACCGTCGAGTGACAGGGCGGCTTCCGCCAGCATCTGACCTCTTCCGTGCAAGGCCAGTCGGCCCTAAACATCGGGGCGCCGCAGACCCCGATCGCTTCGGGCTCTAGTCGCTCCGATCGTCGCGCCGCCTATCAGGCGCGGCGTGAATCGGCAGCGCAGGAAAAGCCCGAAGCGTGAATCGTCGGCCTGAAGGCAAAGTCCCCCGAGGAGAGTTTTCCTTTGACCCCAGCCCGACTCTTTACATCGGCCTTGATCGCTTCACTGGTCATGGTTGCCGTCAGCCTCGTCGCAGCACCTGCTGAAGCCCTGCCGATCCGCAAGAGCCACGCCACGATGGTGATCGACACCATCGACAAGTTCATCGTCCCGCGCGTCGACGCGTTGTCGGCCAAGACCGCAGATCTCACATCGGCCATCGATGCAGTCTGTAAGGACGGCGGCAGCGAGGCCGCGCGCAAGGCCGCGGCTATGGCCTACGCGGAGATCGTTCGCTCCTGGGCGGGGTTGGACTTCATTCGCTTCGGACCCGTCGCCCGCGAGCATCGGCTCGAGCGCATTTTTTTCTGGCCGGACCCCCGCGGATTCGCGTCGCGCCAGTTGAACGGTTTGATCGCGGCCAAGAAGCCGGAGTTGCTCGAGCCGGGCGCTCTGGCGCGCCAGAGCGTCGCCGTACAGGGCCTGACCGCGCTCGAAATCCTTCTCTATGACGAGAAAAACCCGCTCGGAACCGGCACGGACGAGACGGCGAAATACCGCTGCGCATTAGCCGCCGCCATCGCAGCTAACCTCCACACGATCGCCGAGGAGATCAGCGCGGGTTGGAAGGGCGACGACGGCTACCGGATGAAGATGCTGACGCCGGGATCCGACAACGCACTCTATAAGGATGCCTCCGAGACCGTCCGCGAGGTGGCCAAAGCCATGGCAATGGGGCTCGAGCTTGGTCGCGACCGGATCGTCCTGCCGGAGCTGACAGCCGTGACGGCCGACCCGCCGCGCCGCGTGCGGCTCGCCTTCGAGCAGGCCGGTCTCACAGGCGAATATCTGCAATCGTCGATCGTCGCCCTGAAAGAGCTGTACGAAACCATCGGCCTCGACGCCTACATTCCCGCCGACAAGCCCTGGATGGTCAAGTTCATCCCGGACGCCTGGAAGAGCCTCATTGCCGACGCCGCAAAGCTCGATAACCTGCGCGCCAACGAGCGCGGCTCGGAAGCCCATCTTCACGCGATGCGAAAGATGAGGTTCGACCTCAGCGGCATCCGAGGGATCATCTTCAAAGAACTCGCCCCCAACGCAGACATCGACATGGGAATCAACGAACTCGATGGCGATTGACCGGCGCCAGTTCCTGATCGGCTCGATGGTGGCCTTGGGCGCCGCCCGTCACGCACTTGCGGCCGAAGGACTGAGCGGCGCGGCAAACGCAGTCTACGCCTCCGGGGCTCGCCGTCCCGATGGCAGCTACGCCGTCCTTCTCATCGCTGAGGATGGCCGCCTTCTGCGCGAAATTCCGCTCTCTGCGCGCTGCCACGACATCGCGATCGATCACGTCGCGCGCCGCGGTGTCGTCTTCGCGCGCAGGCCCGGTTTCTTCGCGCTCGCCTTCGACGTCGACGACCGCCGCGAGCCCGAGGTGTTCGCGCCTCCACCCGATCGCCACTTCTACGGTCACGGCGTCTTCGCGAAGGACGGCCGGCTCGTCTACGCGACCGAGCACGACGTCGATACCGGTGACGGCGTCATCGGCGTCTATGACGTGACCGGCGGCTGGCGGCGCGTCGGCGAATTTCCCTCCTACGGCATCGGTCCGCACGAGGCGATCTTGCTGTCCGACGGCAAGACGCTCGCCATTGCCAACGGCGGCTTCAGCAACGACCCTGCGACGGGGCGCGAGAGCATCGGCATCGCCGACATGGCGCCCAACGTCGCCTTCGTCGACGTCACGAGCGGCGCGCTCAAGGTGTGCCACGAGGTTCCCTCCGCAATTAATCTCCTCTCCGTCCGTCACCTCGCCGAGACGTGGCGCGGCGACATCTGGTTCGGCAGCCAGTGGCAAGGCGGACTGGAGGACACGCCGGCGCTCATCGGCCGTGTCGGCCTCGATCGTCCGATCGCGTTGATGGAGCAGGCGGACGCGCTGGGTATGGCGCTCAAGGGCTATATCGGCGCCGTCGCGGTCAGCGCCGACGGCCGTCTGCTTGCGGCCTCTGCTCCGCTAGCCGGCCGCGTCGTCTATGCCGATGCCGAAACAGGCAAGATCGTCCACGACGTCAGGATCAAGGACAGTTCCGGGCTCACCCTGGGCGGCGGCGGATCGGAATTCGTCATGAGCTCCGGCGAGGGCGTTGTCCGGTTCGAGAGTGATGGCTCTAACGCCCTGAAAGTGTTTAACTTTGCAGGCGCCGAGTTCGACAATCACATCCGCCGCGTTTGACGCCGCCCGCGCCCGACTTTAGAAGCGTCGAAGTCTTCCGCCGCGGCCGAGACGACATGCGACTTTCCAATCTTTCCACGGACACCGGTCTTGTCGATGCTCCTGCGGGCAGCGGAGACATCGACGTCAGCCAGATCACGGCGGACAGCCGCGCGGTGACGCCGGGCGCGCTCTTCGTCGCGCTCTCCGGCACCAAGGCGGACGGCGCAAAGTTCATTGCCGATGCGGTTGCCAAGGGGGCCGCCGCCGTGCTGGCTTCCGAAACCGCTGCCGTTCCCGATGGGCTCGCCGTCCCCGTGCTGCGCGCGGCCGAGCCGCGCCGGACGCTCGCGCTCATGGCCGCCCGCTTCTACGGGGCGCAGCCCGAAACCACGGTCGCCGTCACCGGCACCAGCGGCAAGACGTCGGTCGCCGAGTTCACGCGCCAGCTCTTCGCCGCTGCCGGACACCGCGCGGCGTCGCTGGGAACCATCGGCATTGTGAAGCCGGATGGCGCCGTCTACGGCTCGCTCACGACGCCCGATCCGGTCACCCTGCATCAGACGCTGGCGTCGCTCGCAGGCGAGGGCATCACGCATCTCGCCTTCGAGGCGTCCTCGCACGGGCTCGATCAGTACCGCCTTGATGGCGTGAAGATCGCCGCTGCCGCCTTCACCAATCTCGGCCGCGACCATCTTGACTACCACCCGACGACCGAAGCCTATCTCGCCGCCAAGCTGCGCCTCTTCGAGGAATTGATGGTGCCCGGTAGGCCCGCGGTCATCAACGTGGATGGCCCCCGTGCCGAGGACGTGATCGCCGCCGCAAACCGGCGCGGATTGAAAATCATGACAGTTGGCGCTGCGGGGGAAACCGTGCGGCTCGCGAACCTGTCGCGGGACGGCTTTGCCCAGACGCTAACCATCGTCCATGCGGGCCATACCTACGACGTTCGCCTGCCGCTCATCGGCACGTACCAGGTCGCCAACGCGCTTGTCGCCGTAGGGCTGGCGCTTGCTGTCGGAGAGGACCCCTCGGTCGTCATCCCGGCCATAGGCAAGCTGCACGGCGTCAAGGGGCGGCTCGAGATCATCGGCGAGAAGAATGGCGCGCTTGCCGTCGTCGATTACGCCCACAAGCCGGAAGCATTGGAAGCGGCGCTCGATGGCGTACGCCCGTTCGTGACCGGACGTCTCATCTGCGTATTCGGCTGCGGCGGCGATCGCGACCGCGGCAAACGCCCGATCATGGGAGCCATCTCAGCCGCACGCGCCAACGTGACGATCGTCACTGACGACAATCCGCGAACGGAAGAACCTGCGGCGATCCGCGCCGAGATCCTGGCGGCTGCGCCCGGCGCCATCGAGATCGGCGACCGCGCGAAAGCCATCCACGCCGCGGTGCGCCTCATGCAGCCGGGGGATGTCGTGCTCGTCGCCGGAAAAGGCCACGAAACCGGCCAGATCATAGGTCAGACGGTGAGACCCTTCTCCGACCACGACACTCTGCGCGAAGCGTTGTCAAATCCCTGAACAAGATCAACAAAAGGGCGTCACGCGTGACGCGCATGGAACCGATTGATGTCGAAAGCCCCTCTGTGGACCTTTGACGACCTTGTGCGTGCCGCGGGAGGCCGGGGCGAGCGCGCATCCGGCGCGCCGGTCACGGGTCTTTCGATCGACACGCGCACGCTCGCGCCGGGCGATCTCTTCGTCGCGCTCAAGGATCAGCGCGACGGGCACGCCTTCGTCACCAAGGCGTTCGAAGCGGGTGCCGCCGCTGCTCTCGTCTCCGAAGCCTACGAGGAGCAGCCGAACGATGGGCCGCTCATCCGCGTGCGCGACACGCTGAAAGGGCTCGAAGGCATCGGCCGCGCGGCGCGCGCACGCCTCGCGCCGGATGCGCGCGTCATTGCCGTCACCGGCAGCGCCGGCAAGACCGGCACCAAGGACATGCTGCGCGCGGCACTCGCGCATTGCGGTCCGACCCACGGCGCGGACAAGTCCTTCAACAACCACTGGGGCGTGCCGCTGACGTTGGCACGCATGCCCGCCGAGACGCGCTTCGGCGTATTCGAGATCGGCATGAACCACGCGGGCGAGATCACGCCGCTCACCAAGATGGTGCGCCCGCACATCGCCATCGTCACGACGGTCGAGCCGGTGCACCTCGCGCAGTTTCCGAGCGTCGAGGCCATTGCCGAGGCCAAGGCCGAAATCTTCACCGGCCTCGAGCCGGGCGGCGTCGCGATCATCAATCGCGACAACACCCATTTCGAGCTTCTGTGCCGTCACGCCGAAGCGGCGGGCGCGCGCATCGTCGCGTTCGGTCAGGATGCCCGTGCCGACGTGCGGCCGAAGGTGCTGGAGCTTTCGTCCGAGGGCACGGTCATCGAACTCGACATCGGGGGCCGGGAGATCCGGTATCGGGTCGCGGTTCCGGGTGTCCATATTGCGCGCAACGCGCTCGCCGTCGCGGCCGCCATCGACGCAGCCGGGGCCGACACCCCCGAAGCGCTCGCGGTGCTGGCGACGCTGCCTCCGCCTCCGGGCCGCGGATCGCGCATGGAGCTTCCGTTCAAAGACGGACGCATCCTCCTGATCGATGAGAGCTACAACGCAAACCCGGCCTCCATGAAGGCCGCGCTGTCCGTTCTCGGTACCGTGCCGCGTAGGGATTTTCCACGCCGCATCGCCGCATTGGGCGACATGCTGGAGCTTGGTCCAGAAGAAAAAGCCCTCCACCTCGGACTCAAGGAAGCTGTTGACGCCGCAGGCACGGATCTGGTCTTTGCCTGTGGGCCCAACATGGCGCATCTTTTCGGCGCGCTGGCGCCTGCACGGCAAGGAGCCTGGACGCCGGGCTCCGACGAGCTGGGCGAACGTTTGCTCGCCGCTCTCGAACCGGGGGATGTGGTGATGATCAAGGGTTCGAACGGCAGCCGCATGGGTCCCGTGGCCGAGACCTTGCGCAAGACGCTGGGCGCTACCTAGTGTCCCGATCCCGAAGTTCGCCAGAGCTCACTGCTAGGCAGAGAGCGAACTTCGGAATCATAGGGACACTAGCAAGTATATGAATTGCTAGTGTGATTCAGATCGAGAAATTCGCTCGCTACCTCGCGGCCAGATACGGCGAATTTCTCGATCATCACACTAGGCGCGGGCGAAGGGACGAGGGGAAGGGGAAGACCATGCTGTACGAGCTCGTGAGCTTCAGCGATCAGATCGGTATTCTGAACGTCTTCCGCTACATCACCTTTCGCACCGGCGGCGCGATCTTCACGGCACTTCTCTTCGTGATGTTGTTTGGCCCCGGCATCATCGATCTCCTGCGTCTGAAGCAGGGCAAGGGGCAGCCGATCCGCTCCGACGGTCCGCAGTCGCATTTCTCCAAGAAGGGCACGCCCACCATGGGCGGCCTCATGATCCTCGCCAGCGTCACGGTCGCAACGTTGCTCTGGGCGGATCTCGCCAACGCCTACGTCTGGATCGTGCTGCTGGTCACGCTCGCGTATGGCGGCATCGGCTTCTACGACGACTATCTGAAGGTTACGAAGCAGCAGTCGAGCGGGTTCGGCGGCTGGGCCCGCCTTGGCCTCGAGATCGTGGTCGCCGCCGTCGCCGTCTACTTCATCATGGACCTCTCGAACGAAGAGCTCGCCGGCAAGCTGGCGCTCCCGTTCTTCAAGACAGCGCTCATCGATCTCGGCGCCATGTTCATCATCGTCGGCTTGTTGGTCATCGTCGGCGCCGGCAACGCCGTGAACCTGACGGATGGCCTGGATGGCCTCGCCATCGTCCCGGTCATGATCGCGGCCGCCACCTTCGGTTTGATCGCTTACCTGATCGGCAACGTGAAGTTCGCGGGCTACCTGCAGATCCACCACGTGGCCGGTACCGGCGAGCTGGCGGTGATCTGCGGCGCGCTGATCGGCGCGGGCCTCGGCTTCCTCTGGTTCAACGCGCCCCCCGCCATGATCTTCATGGGCGACACCGGATCGCTCGCCCTCGGCGGCGCGCTCGGCACCATCGCCGTTGCCACCAAGCACGAGGTCGTCCTCGCCATCGTCGGCGGCCTGTTCGTTCTGGAAACGCTCTCCGTCATTATCCAGGTGACGTCGTACAAGCTCACGGGCAGGCGGGTCTTCCGCATGGCGCCGCTGCATCACCACTACGAGCAGAAGGGCTGGAAGGAGAGCACGGTCGTCGTCCGCTTCTGGATCATCGCCGTCATCCTGGCGCTGATCGGCCTCGCCACGCTCAAGCTGCGCTAAATTACGCACATGATTCGCGTCTCGACCTTCAAGGATCGGACCGTCGCGGTCTTCGGGCTGGGTGCCTCGGGACTCGCCACCGTGCGCGCGCTCGAAGCGGGCGGAGCCCGTGTCGCCGCTTGGGACGATAGCGAAGCCGGCCGCAAGCAGGCGGCCGACGCGGGCGCGACGCTGGTCGATCTGGCATCCGCGGATTGGTCTGAGCTCGCAGCGCTCGTACTCGCGCCGGGCGTTCCCCTCACGCATCCCGAGCCCCATTGGACGGTCGTGAAGGCGCAAGCTGCGGGCGTCGAGGTCATCGGCGATGTGGAACTGTTCTTCCGCAAGCGCGCCGCGATCTGCCCGAACGCTCCCGTCGTCGCCATCACGGGCACCAACGGCAAATCGACCACGACGGCGTTGATCGCCCACATCCTGCGCGACCTCGGCAACGACGTGCAGATGGGCGGCAACATCGGCCGCGCCGTGCTGACGCTCGAGCCTCCGGCCGAGAACCGCATCCACGTGCTGGAGCTGTCGTCGTTTCAGATCGATCTGGCGCCGAGCGCCGCTCCGACCGTCGCCGTGTTGCTCAACATCACGCCGGATCACATCGACCGCCACGGCACGGTGGAGCACTACCGCGACGTGAAGCGCCGTCTTGTCGAGAAGGCGCAGGGCACGGCCGTCGTCGGCGTCGACGACCATTGGTGCGCGGACATCGCCCGGGATCTGGCGGCGCGCGGAGGAAGCCCGAAGGTTCGCCGCATCTCCGTCCGCGGGCCGGTCTCGGACGGCATCTACTCGCTGGATGGCACGCTGCACGAACGTACCAATGGCCACGAGCAGGAAGCACCGCTCAGCCTGGATGGCATTGCCACGCTGCGCGGACGCCACAACTGGCAGAACGCGGCCGCCGCCGTTG
>VFQQ010004228.1_pt1 | contig 12908 bp, 13 predicted proteins | sample 3512341 | NCBI WGS metagenome assembly VFQQ01 (sample SAMN10412373, study PRJNA504923) | tailings metagenome | isolation source: Relicate 2 Philex TSF1 revegetated site | place: Philippines: Tuba, Benguet | collected 2017-08-29 | reverse complement strand
TCAACAAAATCAACGGTTACGAAGAATGCGACGCGGCGATTCGGACGGGAGGCAAATCGAGGTGGTACAATTATTACATCAATGGCCTCCAATGGCTGGTCAAAAATCTTGACATTGACGGGCTTTACCTCGACGATGTGGCCTTTGACCGTACCATGCTAAAACGAATGCGGAAGGTGATGAACGCCGTCAAACCAGGCTGCTTGCTTGATTTGCACTCCAATACGGGTTTTTCAAAAGGCCCCGCCAATCAATACACCGAGTACTTTCCGTATCTCAATAAATTGTGGTTTGGCGAAAGCTTTAACTACGATAAAATGTCGCCCGAAAACTGGATGGTCGAAGTATCGGGTATTCCGTTTGGACACATGGGCGACATGCTACACAGCGGCGGAAATCCGTGGCGAGGCATGGTTTATGGCATGACGGTTCGCTATCCGTGGTTTACGGAAGGCGTCAGTTGCGACCCGCGCGATATTTGGAAAATTTGGGATGAGTTCGGCATTGCCCATGCCCAAATGAGCGGCTATTGGGAGGAGAACTGTCCTGTCAAAACGGACAACGCAAAAGTGTTGGCAACGGCGTATGTTCACCAAGGCAAAACCCTTATTTCGGTGGCATCGTGGGCACCCGAAACCGTAAAAGTAAAGCTGAATATAGACTGGAAAGCCATTGGCATAGATCCTGCAAAGGCCAAATTCAAGATACCCACCATTAAAAATTTCCAACAGGGACAGGCTTTTTCCAAAGATGATTTTTTGGAAATCACCCCGACGAAGGGCTTTTTATTGGTTGTTGAATAAAAAATGAAGCACATTTCGATAATGAATATTTTTAAAAAAATGGGTTTGGGGTTAACTGTTTGGGCAGGATTGTCGTCAGCTCAAGCTCAAGAGTTAGCCGTATTGGATTTGACAAAGGTTGAAAAAACAACCCCAACGGCGTTGCCAATGCAAGGAGTAAATCCTTCAGGAAATACGTTGGCGGTTACTAACCAGTACTTTGTCAAAAATGGTGAACCGTGGTATCCACTGATGGGTGAAATTCACTACAATCGGGTCAATCCCCAAGATTGGGAATCAGCACTTTTAAAAATGAAAAGTGGCGGTTTGGGCATTGTGGCGACTTATGTTTTTTGGAACGAACATGAAACCCAAAAGGGTAAATGGGATTGGGAAAAAGGGCGTAACCTGCGGCGGTTTGTGGAACTGTGCAGTAAACACGGACTGTATGTTTGGCTGCGAATTGGGCCGTGGTCTCACGGGGAACAACTGCACGGCGGGCATCCCGATTGGATAAACTCAATGAAAGGGAAGCGTTCTAATGACCCAACTTATTTAGCGGAGTCCTCTCGGTTGTTTCAACAAATTGGGGAACAAACAAGCGGTCTTTACTTCAAAAATGGCGGGCCTATTATTGGAGTACAGCTTGAAAATGAATATGCGTCTGGACAGGCGGAACACATCTCCACCTTGAAGAAAATGGCGCTTTCCAGCAAAATTGAGCCTGTTTATTGGTCAGTGACGGCCAATACGGTCTTTGATGATACCAAAGAAGAGGTGATTCCGCTCCAAGGGGGCTATCCTTACCGTGGTTGGGAAAAAGGCGGAGGAAAGGCCACGAAAGATTTTCTGTATGGCAATGACCAATGGATTATGACCGACGCCCTTGGCAAAGTGTATTATGATATTAAGCGCTTTCCAAAGGGCATGTGCGAACAAGGCTGCGGGAGTCAGGTGACGTACGCCAATCGTTTTGTGGTAGAACCTCACATAGTGGAAGCACACCTCCAAAACCAAATCGGTCGAGGGATGAACATGATGGGGTATTATATGTTTCACGGGGGTACTCAATCGCCAGGGCTGAAAGAACCGGGTTGCCCCGAAAATTACGATTTTCAAGCGCCTATCAGTGAATTTGGCTATTTGCGGCCTTCCTATAAGTACTTAAAGATTTTACACCATTTTGCCAATGATTTCGGCAAAGAATTGGTGCAAATGAAGGTCGTAGAGGCTCCAAATCCCCTGCACGATGAATTGAATACGGAGCAAGTGAGGTACATCGGTAGGGTCAAAGACAATCAGGGATTTGTATTCTTCTGTAATGCCCAAGTGCGGGTTCCGATGCCTGATAAACAGGTGGCTTTGCAGGTAAAACTTCCCCATGAGACAATTAACTTTCCGAAGTTTATGCTGAAAGGACAAACTTCCCCGATTTTGCCCTTTAACTTCAATCTCAACGGTGTTTTGGTAAAATATGCCCTTGCGCAACCTTTCGCCAAGGTTGAAAACGAGGGGAATCTGATGGTATTTTTTCAAAAACTCAATGGCGTTGAGCCGCAAGTGGCACTGGATAGAACCACGATAAAAGAGATGAAGTCGGCGGGTTGGTCACTTCGTAAAGAAGGTGGTTTGGATGTTGTTTCTTCTTCGCAATCAAGTGTCATTGAACTTAAAAATGGGGAAGGAAAGCGGGTTACGTTGGTGTTTTTGACGCGTACCGAAGCGGAAAACGCGTGGCGTGTAAACCTAAATGGGAAGCAGGTATTTGTACTTTCGGAAGCTGATATAGTGTTGAAAAACAATGAGATAGCCTTGTTTCAGTTGAAAATACCCACTTTCGCTTTTAAGATATTCCCTGCCAATACCTTAGCGCTCGAAACACCTAAGAAGAAGACTGAATCGACAGTGTTGGACAATTATACCGTAGGTGTTCCCCAAAAGCAACCAGCATTGAGCATAAAAAAAATGGCAACAAATACCATTGAAATCGGTAGTGCGGAGGCCTTTCCTGCTTATATCAATGATGTGTTTGTGAAGGTAGATTACCGAGGCGGGCAAGCAGAAATGTGGCAAGGTGAAAAACTTAAAACCGACCATCTTTTTAATGGAATTCCGTGGTTGTTGGGTTTAAAAAATTACCTTCCAAACGGGCCGCTGAGTGTGCGTTTAGCAGATTGGAACAACAACATAACGGGTATTTCGGCGGAGGTAGTCGAGCATATCAAGAAAACAGGGCCTTCTTTCAACGCCATAGAGGTAATTCCTCAGTACAAAACATCGGTTAGAATAAAACCCTAAACATCCCTTTTTTTATGTTAAAAATACTTGTTAAAATCGGTTTATGTCTCGCAGTTGCGGGGACAGTTTATGGCCAAAAACAACCGTTGAAGCTTTGGTACAAGCAACCCGCTTCTGCCACGACACCCGACAGCAAAGAAGGCTGGAAAGATGACCAAGAATGGCTCAAAGCTTTGCCGATTGGGAACGGAAACATTGGTGCAATGGTGTTTGGGGATGTAAATAAAGAGCGCGTTCAGCTCAACGAAAAAACGCTCTGGAGTGGTAGCCCATTTGACAACGATAATCCTGAAGCACCCAAGTATTTGGACGAAATCCGCAACTTACTTTTTGAAGGAAAATTTAAAGAAGCGACTGCGTTGACCAACAAAACCCAGATTTGTAATGGCAAAGGTTCGGGGCAGGGAAACGGCGCAAATGTGCCTTTTGGCTGCTTTCAAACCTTGGGTGATTTGTGGTTGGATTTTGGAAAACAGGCTGATTATCAGTCGTATTATCGAGATTTGAACTTAAACGAGGCCGTTGCCAATGTCAGCTATACCCAAGATGGCGTGACGTATAAACGCGAGTATTTTGTCAGTGGGCCTTTGAATGCGCTGGTAGTACGCCTGACGGCCAACAAAGCGGGAGCTATTAGTTTTACTGCCTCCCTCAATCGTCCTGAGCGGTTTACATCCGAGGCAGCCGACGGCGAATTACGGATGTTTGGCGCGCTGCACAACGGTCAAGGCGCAGACGGAATGCAGTATATGACGCGGCTCAAAGCCAAGTTGAGCGGAGGAACGCAGTCGTTTTTGGATAATAAATTGGTGGTCAAAAATGCCAACGAAGTGATTTTGTACCTTACGGCTTCTACCGATTATTTGCCCAATTATCCCATTTACAAAGGGCGAGATTACCAAGGGATTACGGCGGCCAATTTGAAAAAGGCATTTGCACAACCTTACGTTCAAACCAAAAAAGAACACCTTGCCGACTACCAAAAGTACTTCAATCGAGTGGCGTTGACGTTGAGCGAAACGGCCGACAATGTTCCAACAGATGAGCGACTTTCGACCCTTAAAACCACCGAAAATGACAATCATTTGTCGCAACTGTATTTCCAATTTGGTCGCTATTTGTTGATTTCATCGACCCGCGAAAATACCCTCCCCGCCAACCTTCAAGGGATTTGGGCCAACAAAATTCAAACACCTTGGAACGGCGATTACCACACCAATATCAACATTCAGATGAATTATTGGCCTGCGGAAGTTACCAATCTTAGCGAACTGCATCTGTCGATGACGCAGTTTATCAAAGACATCGAAAAACCCGCCACCAAATCGGCTTCTGTACAGTTTGGGCTACCAGGCTGGAGTGTAAACCCGATTGTGAACGTCTGGGGTTTTACCTCGCCTGGCGAGCACCCGTCGTGGGGATTGACGTCTGGGGCAAGTGGCTGGATCTGCCAACATTTATGGGAACACTATGCGTTTACGAAGGATAAAAACTATTTGCAGTCGGTGTATGGCACGTTGAAAAACGCCGCTCGTTTTTACAAAGCTTGGTTGGTCGTTGACCGTGAGTCGGGGTTGCTGGTGTCGGGGCCTGCGTCTTCGCCCGAAAACGCTTTTGTGGCTCCCGATGGCAGCCGAGGCTCTATTAGTATGGGACCCGCGCACGACCAAGAAATCATCGACGAGCTTTTTGGCAACGTCATCAGTGCGGCTGAGATTCTTAACGACAAAGACGCTTTTATTGAAGAGTTGAAAGCCGCCCGCAAAAAGCTACAGCCCGTAAAAATTGGTTCTGACGGGCGCGTGATGGAGTGGGCTAAAGAGTACAAAGAAGTGGAGCTAGGACACCGTCATATGTCGCATTTGTACGCGCTTTATCCTGGCAATGCGTTTAACTACAGCCAAACACCACAATTGGTAGAAGCAGCCAAAAAATCGTTGGAATATCGCTTGGCCAACGGAGGCGGAGCGAGCCAAACGGGTTGGAGTGCAGCATGGGTTACTAATTTTTGGGCAAGGCTAAGAAACGGTGATGAAGGGCTGAAAAACTTCAACATTATTTTGAAACAAAAATCAGCGCCCAATTTCTTTAATCTTCACCCACCTTTTCAAATAGACGGAAATTTTGGCGCAACGGCAGGTTTGGCCGAAATGCTTCTTCAAAGCCACGATGGAAACATTGAACTTTTGCCCGCCTTACCTATGGCTTGGAAAGATGGCGAGGTCAAAGGGCTTTGTGCCAGAGGCGGTTATGTGGTGGATATGAAATGGAAAAACGGGCAGTTGACCCACGCGCAAGTATCATCGAAACTAGGCGGAACGGTCAGCGTAAAATACGGCAAAAACATCAAAACAATCACGGTGCAAAAAGGAAAGCCAACAACCATTCCCCTTTAGACTTGCTATGACTATTATAAACTTGGCAAGTCTTTGATTTGTAGGTGGTTTGACTTGCCAAGTTTACTGTTTTTTTGAAATTAGAAATATGATTTTTTTAAATGAAGATAAAAGTTAATCTTGAAAATATAAATCTATATTTTTAGATTTGTCTATAAGAAGTCTTTTAGCTCTTCGATAGGTTCTGCTTCCTTTATCAATGCATGTAAATTTTTTACACTCTCTTTGTTTAAAATGTAATTCTACTCTTGCTTCAACAATAAGAAATTTGTATATTTCTTCATATTTTTGAATTTCTAATTCTTGAATAGGATGTTTAATTATGGTAATTAGTGTGCCCCACTTTTTTAAAATAATTTTATTTTTAGAGACATGCTTACTAGAGTATTTTATCCAATATAAAATTTCATCTATACTAATACAGTCTGTTTGCTCGTTATAAATATATTTTGATAAAACTGGCTGATTTAACTCTGCCTTACGAGCAAGAGCTGCAAAATTTATGTCATACACTTCAAATGCAGACTCATCAAATATGCTTTCTAAATATAAGTCAGGACTAGGACATATTGATTTTTCATTTGGTTCATTTAAAAAATGAATACATTCATTTCCAAATACTGTACCATCAACTTCTCCATTTGTCACAAAGCTATAATCCTCAATAATAATAGTAGGACAATTTACGTTTCCCTCTACAAACATACTTCCATGATTGTAAAATCCTAGAAACACTTCAGATATAGTCAAGTTGCCGCTAATGTTTATATCTTGTCCTCCTACTATTATATTTTTTGCAATTACATTGCCTAATACAATTAAATGGATTCCATAGTCAGTCTCGAAATTGTAAATATTATTAACAAATAAATCGCCTTTTATAATTATGCCAATAATGTCATCGCTATAGTGATCGTTGTCTAAGTTTAGAGACTCTAAAACTATATTTTCGTCGTAAAGAAGAAAATAGAAATCTTTGTTTGCATCAGCCCAATAATCCCAGAATACTCTTAGATTAAATTGATTGACTGGTGAAAAATCATTTTTTGCTTCAGGAAATTTTATTTTTTTTGGGGATGCCATTTTTTAAAATGTTTTAAGTCATGAATTCAAAGTATATTACTTTCTCCGATGCTATTGGATTAAAGCCTTATCCTATTTCGCCATCTTCATACATTTGATTTAAAATATCTTGTTTGATAATCACAGGTTTTGATCACGTATCATCTCCAAGACGAACAATAAAAACGTAATGTCCTTTCATTAGAAACTCAGCCATCGTGTGTAAATGACCAGCTTTGCCTAAAAATTGATTAAATTTTTTGGTCACAGTTATTTGTTTGAATAAAGAATCCTTTTGGTCTGAGTGTCAATAAATTCAACGTTTTGGTTTTTTATTTGCTCGCTGTCCATGCCTAAAAGGGCGAGCAGAATGTGCTTTTGAAGATTGTCGAAATAGGCATCAAAGTTGCTTTTTACATCGTAGCTGACAAAAATACTATTGACAGGCATAGCACCTGATACGTTTTTTCTTATCAAGTCACGCAAGGATGGAAGGAGGCTAAAGGTGAGCCCATCCATAGTTTTGTTTACGTTTACTTTGATTGTTTCCATGTCAAATAATGGTTTTAATCTAGGATGCAATTTAGGAAAATTAAGACAAAAAATGATTGTTTTTCAATATCACACACAGGGTACAGACTTGCCAAGTTTGGATACGGAATAGTATAAACTTGGCAAGTATTTGTGAAATTTAAGGATTAGATAAATAGGCAAAGGGCGTCTGAAATGGTCGTGAATAGTAGATTATAAAAAGACGTCCCTATACGTTAATTTAGATTTTAGGAGGCCGCATTAAATCGAAAGGTATCAATAAAAAAGGCATCATAGCGGATTTTGTACCGCTACGATGCCTCTGGCGCAAATCACTATATTGTTGTTTGCGTTGATAATCAGTGGCTTAGTGTATTGGTTGCTTTGACTTATTGATTTGCAATGGCTAATTGCCAAATTGATTTATCCAAGCTAAAGGTACCAATAGTTAAGGTAAGTATTTCCGAACATCAAAATCTACCGAATATATATCTTCTTTAAGTTTATTGGGTTGTTTCTGTTGCCTAGAGAAGTACAGTTTTTTTTCTTTTTGATGAACAAAAGGACAAAATTCTGCCATGCTAGAATTGATAGGTTGACCCAGGTTTTGGGGAGTTGTCCACTTACCTTCTTTTTTTATACTAATAAACAAATCTACTTCTCCATAGCCTGTGGAGTCGGACGAAAAATAAATAAGGTAATCTTCATCTGGACTCACAAACGGATTGGATTCTCTGGCGGAGGTATTTATGGGTAAACCTATATTTTTGGGAGTTTGATAGGCACCGTTTTTATATTCTGATACGTAGATGTCTGATTTGCCTATTTTATCTTCGTTTTCTTTCATGAAATAGATATTCTTGTTTTTGGTCATTGAAGCATACGACTCAGATTCTTCGCTGTTGATAAAGTTGCCAAGATGATATGGTTCGCTCCAACCTTTTTTAAGTCTTGTCACCGCCCAAATATCAAAATCTGTTCTTTGAGTAGCACGACCTGTGGTGCGGGTAGATTGGAAGAGGACAGTTTTTCCATCAGGGCTAAACATTGGGTCAATGTCTTTCCATTGGCCTTGGGCGGTCGAAAAGGAGGCTACCGTTGGGGAAGACCATTGTCCTTTGATTTTGTGCGATTCCATGATTTTTAGTGTGTCACGTTTGCCATTGGAACTCACCCAGAGGGCTATTTGTGAATCGGGCGAAATCGTGAGGCCAAAAACCCCACCGTTTGAGATGCGTTCTGGTTCAAACAGAGTAGGTTCGCTTTGAGCTTGACCATAGAAAAATGCCAAAAAAGTGGCTAAAAAGAGGAAGTATTTCATGAAAATTGGTTTTAAATGGCTGTTGTTAGAGGGAAAGTAGAGCCTAGGCTCTACTTTCCCTCTAACATTCCCACGTTACCAATAAGTTTCACATTTTTTCTTAGTTTCTCATACCCGCAATGCCCCTCTAAATCCTCTAGCGCTATAGTAAGATTGGACGCCATTGTGATAAACAAAAACCCTTCCAAACCGAAAATCCCCAAAAATAGCTCCGCCGAGTTTTCTCATATCGGGTGGAGTGAGCAGCCAACTTGAGGTTTTTGTATCAAATTTACCTAAGTTTTGCAGGGTTCGATATTGGTCTTCTGTCAAAAGTTCAATGCCCATATCCGTGGCCATGTCGATAGCACTATCGGCAGGTTTGTATTCTTTTCTTGCTTCTAGTGCTTCACGGTCGTAGCAGAGGCTGCGACGCCCTTTGGGACTTTCGGCTGAGCAATCAAAAAAAATGTATTCGTCGGTATGAGCATCATAGCCTACTACATCGGGCTCGCCTTCAGTTTCTTCCATTTCGTTGAGCGACCAGAGTTTTTCGGGGTTGGCTTGTAGTTTGGCTTGTATTTTGTCCCATTCGATGCCTTGATGACGGTTCATGTTTTTCTCAAAACGAGTTTTCAAGATACCAAATAGCTCTTCGCGCCGTTCTTGGGGTAAGTTTTTGTTGTTCATGGGCTTTATTTGACTGGATTGAGGATAGATTGTAATCGGTTGTGAGCCATATTAAGTCCTTGGGCAAAAGGCAGTTGTAATATCTGGTCGCGGAGTGCCACTGACTTGTAGATAATATGCATGGTGAGTTTGCTGGTAGTAGGCGAGAGAGCTTCAAAATCCAAAAACTCAAGTTGAGGGGCAAAAGGCGTATTTTCCATTTCAAAGGTGCGTGTGATTTTTTGGTTCAGCACAAACTCATGAATGACGCCATTGGAACGAAATACTACATTTCCTTGCGGATTACTCGTTTCGAATTGGTAGCTGCCGTGCACTTTGCTTTCGAGTTTTAAGACCTTCGTCCCCATCCACTGTGCTACGATTTCTGGCTCCACATATGCTTTGAAAAGCAGCTCGACAGGAAGTTCAAATTCCCGCGTGATTGTCAGCTCCTGTTTGCCGTCTTCGGCCTGTATTTTTGTTTTGTGTATCATGGTGAAAATAAGCTAATTGAAAGAGAGTTTGTCCTCTATTCTTTTGTTTTGTAGGCTTGCATAATGGCTTCGAGTTTGTTGAAACGCTCATCCCACATTTGGCGAAACGGCTCAATAAAGTCAGCGACTTCTTTCATTTTCTTGGCATTGATGTGATAGTAAATTTCGCGACCGTTTTGTTGTTGTTGGAGGAGTTCGCATTCGGTCAGGATTTGTAAGTGTTTCGACACGGTCGGGCGAGCAGTATCAAAATTGGCTGCGATAGCACCTGCTGTCATGGATTGGGTAGCCACTAGCAGAAGGATAGCCCTTCGGGTAGGGTCGGCTATGGCTTGAAAAACATCACGTCGTAGATTCATTGTGTAGTCATTTGACTACAAATATATGTGTAGCTATTTGACTACGCAATTTTTTGGTGAAAAAAATTCTAAAGATTAAAAATGCCCTTTTACGTGGTAGGATTTCAATAGGCTTTTTGAGTTCAAAAAGCATTTCTTAGAACTTTACAACAGAGAGCCTTTATTGTATTTGTAAGTCTCCGTATCCTTTCGCATAGATGTTTTTGTTTTTGTCATAAAAGGCATAATACAATCTGTATAATTTGCCAGAAGCAAACGTAGAACTTGGGATACCTAAAATAATCGAACTGTTACTAGAATGGAGTCTAATACTGGCTTGTTGGTATAGTTTTATATCAGAGTCTACGATAATATACTTCATAATTGTAGGCTTGGTGTTGGTTATTCCTAGAGCTACCTGTGAATTACAAGGGTTGGGATAGGCCCTAATATCGCTAACCAAAGGACTATCATTTTCGGTGGTATAATTTAGGGTATCTGCAAAGTCAAATTTTTCTATAATAAAATCAGGCCAATCACTTTCTATTTTCCAGTCGTCGACATCAACTTGACTCGGAACTCCAAATATGTTACGAGCCGTAATTCCGGAAATTTGGATTGTAGTGGGTGCTGGAGAGGATGGGTCACAAGCTAGGCATCCAAAAATAAGAAGGATCAAAAAGGAAGTAATGTGTTTCATTTTACTGTTTTATATAATCGAATATATACTCACAAGAATGTTTTAGGCTAGGGTTTGCTATATTCATCTTTATAATCCCCAATGTGCTTTTCGCTGTCTAAGATTTTTTTGTGTTGAGTTCGGTAATTGAATACACCCACTACAAAAAGGATAAAAGAGATGAAAATAAAGACGTATTCTATCACAAGCCCATAAGATACCTCCAACAGATTGTTGATAGTCAGGCCCGCAACTAAGAAATACATAGAAGTCCGTAAGAAGGCTAAAAAAGCAGTCTGATTGGACAGAATTGTTCTTTGAAGCGCTAGTTTTTCTCGCAAAATCAGGTCTTTGTTCATCGTAAAAAATCTGAGGCAGTAGAAAGTGACGCCTAAAGATACAAATTAGTCGGCCAACTTACCCATGGTGAAAGGAGGGAAGCAATCCCAAGTGAGTCCCAATGCGACTTGATGCCCTGAATCAACAAATCGAAAATTATAATTATCATGCCCATAAACGTATGACAACATAAAGCCCATTCCTTTGGCGTTTTTAAACGGAAAAACCCGAACAATGGTTTCTAAACGAAGAGGATTGACAGAGGCGTGAGGGCGGTGAATCCACTCTATATTTTGTTTGATGGTGTAGCGCTTTTGGGTGTCTTTTTCAAATACCTTCATAAACTCATAGCTTCCCAAAAATCGATGTCTGCCATAAATCTTGATGTCGTTGTCGGAGTAGCCGCCAAAATTAAAGATGCCCCAAAATAAATCGTGATAAAGCACATATCCTAAGCTAAATGATGATGTTTGGTGGGGAAGATTGTCATCGTCGAGCTGGTTGATACGGTAGTTGAGAATCAATTCGGAAAGATTGGTGGAGAAGTTAGCATTTTTCCGGTTCAAAATCTCAGATAGTTTGGTGTGAGGAGTAATGGTTCGATAAATACTATCACTCTCTGGCGAACCGTCGGCGTACAGTTCGGAGAATGCGCTGCCATCTTGCCCATTGGAATAATGCCCACTTTCAAAGGAAAAACTTACAAATTTGGCTTTTCGAGCATCGGCAGGCGTAAGCCTATACATATGCTGAGTTCCCAATAAAATCCGGTAAGAAGGCATCCGAACGGGGAGTGAATTGCTAGTATAAATCCGAACTTGTGGCCTAAAAGACACATACCAAGCTTGAGTATGTGTCTTGGTGTTTATATGCTTCAAAAAATCGTTGAACAAACTGTATCTTACGATTGGATTGGCATCAAGCAAAATAGATTCTTGTTTGGTATAAGAACTCATCAAACGAATATAGGCCTCCTCGCTGATAGGGTAAAACTGAACGTAGTCATTGAAGCTTTTTTGTCCAAAGCTTCCCATGCTAACAAGTACGAAGGTGATAAGCAACAGGTTTTTCATGGTGTTTTTACTCTAAAAGTATGCGTTTGATTTCGTCCACAATAGTAGGCTCTATATTGTTTGACTTAATTTCGGAATTGTCAGAATTATGATTGTGAAAAAATACAAAACTAACGCCTTCGTTTCTCAGTGCCTTGATCACCTCGGTTGTATTAAGTTTGGAGTTTGTTTCAAGATAATACAGCCCATTGAACAAGATAAAAGAGACCTGATGACTACTCAAAAGTTGTTCGACCGTAGTTTGAGTGGGTGTATCTAGGTTTACCACGGTCATGATATTTCCGTATTTAGCCATGAGTGAAAAATTTGAGAAATTTGATAACTTACCAATCAAGTGCAAACCTCTCAAGATACTCTTTTTTAGGGAGAAATGAGCTGTATCACCACAGCTATTTAGTCGATAATGGGGTGCAAAAAGATAACATCTCTACTAAGATTTTTGTGGGGCAGATATTGCTTTATCAGCTTCAAAACTTCTTCATCATGATTACTCCTGCCACAATCAGCAATAGACCTATGATTCTTCCTACACTGATAGATTGAGGTTGTGCACCCATGATTTGAAAATGCTCCATAAGCATTGATATCAACAATTGCCCTGTCACTACTAATCCGAAAGTCAGACCAGGGCCAATTTTGGGAAAAGCTAATACAATCACAGTTACATAAAAAGCCCCCAAAACACCACCCGCCCATGCGTAGGTAGGAGCCTCTTTGATGCCTTTCCAGGATATATTTTGAGAGGTTAAGAATATGTAAGCCACTAATGCCAAAACTCCAATGGCAAATGAAATCATAGAAGCATGAACAGGACTCCCGCCTGTTTTTGCTAATTTGTTGTTCATGCCCGCTTGCATAGGCAAAAATGCCCCCGCTACAAAAGCTAATATAATCCAGATGACGCGTTCCATATTGCTTATAATTAGAAGTTTAATGCAAGGTGTATT
>VFQQ010004226.1_pt1 | contig 12913 bp, 12 predicted proteins | sample 3512341 | NCBI WGS metagenome assembly VFQQ01 (sample SAMN10412373, study PRJNA504923) | tailings metagenome | isolation source: Relicate 2 Philex TSF1 revegetated site | place: Philippines: Tuba, Benguet | collected 2017-08-29 | reverse complement strand
CGCCCAATCCGAACAAGCCCTACGACATGAAGGAGCTGATCGAGAAGGTGGTGGACGAGGGAGACTTCTTCGAGATCCAGCCCAATTACGCCAAGAACATCATTATTGGTTTCGCCCGCATCGGCGGCCAGACTGTCGGTATCGTCGCCAACCAGCCGATGGTGCTGGCCGGCTGCCTCGATATCGACAGCTCGCGCAAGGGCGCGCGTTTCGTGCGCTTCTGCGACTGCTACGACATTCCGATCGTCACCTTCGTCGATGTGCCGGGCTTCCTGCCGGGCACGGCGCAGGAATATGGCGGCATCATCAAGCACGGCGCCAAGCTGCTCTACGCCTATGCCGAGGCGACGGTGCCGAAGGTCACGGTCATCACCCGCAAGGCCTATGGCGGGGCCTACGACGTCATGAGTTCCAAGCACCTGCGCGGCGACGTGAACTTCGCCTGGCCTTCGGCCGAGATCGCGGTGATGGGCTCCAAAGGCGCGGTGGAGATCATTTTCCGAGCCGAGATCGGTGATGCCGACAAGATCGCAGCCCGCACCGAGGAGTACCGCCAGAAGTTCGCCAACCCCTTCGTGGCCGGAAACCGCGGCTTCATCGACGACGTGATCATGCCGCACAACACCAGGAAGCGCATTTCCCGCGCCCTCGCCATGCTGCGCGACAAGCAGCTCGAGAACCCCTGGAAGAAACACGACAACATCCCGCTGTGATGTGGCGGATGGGGAAGTAGGAAATGTTCAAGAAGATCCTGATCGCCAACCGCGGCGAGATCGCCTGCCGCGTCATCCGCACCTGCCGCAAGCTCGGCATCAAGACGGTCGCCGTCTATTCCGAGGCCGACGACGGCGCGGTGCACGCGCGCATGGCCGACGAGGCCGTCTATATCGGCAAGGCACCCGCCGCCGAGAGCTACCTCGTCATCGACCGCATCATCGAGGCCTGCAAGGCGACGGGCGCGGACGCGGTCCATCCCGGCTACGGCTTCCTGTCGGAGAATCGTCGCTTCGCCGAGGCGCTGGAGAAGGCCGGCATCACCTTCATCGGCCCGTCCACGCACGCGGTTCACGCGATGGGCGACAAGATCGAATCGAAGAAGCTCGCCAAGGAGGCAGGCGTCAACACGGTGCCGGGGTATCTCGGCGCCATTTCCGGCCCGGAAGAGGCCGTGAAGATCGCCCGCGAGATCGGCTATCCCGTCATGGTGAAGGCTTCCGCCGGTGGCGGCGGCAAGGGCATGCGCCTCGCCTACAACGACCAGGAAGCAGCCGAAGGCTTCGTCTCGGCCACCAACGAGGCGCGCTCCTCATTCGGTGATGATCGCGTATTCATCGAAAAGTTCATCGAGAACCCCCGCCATATCGAGATCCAGGTCATCGGCGACAAGCACGGCAACGTCGTCTACCTGGGCGAGCGCGAATGCTCGATCCAGCGCCGGCACCAGAAGGTGATCGAGGAGGCGCCCTCGCCGCTGCTCGATGCCAAGACGCGGAAGGCCATGGGCGAGCAGGCGGTCGCCCTCGCCAGGACCGTGGGTTACTACTCCGCCGGCACGGTCGAGTTCGTGGCGAGCCAGAAGAAGGAGTTCTACTTCCTCGAGATGAACACGCGCCTGCAGGTGGAGCATCCGGTGACCGAACTCGTCACCGGTCTCGACCTGGTGGAGCTCATGATTCGCGTCGCCGCCGGCGAGAAGCTCCCTTTCACCCAGAAGGACGTGAAGCTCGACGGCTGGGCGCTGGAGAGCCGCGTCTATGCGGAGGATCCATTCCGCGGATTCCTTCCTTCGACCGGCCGCCTCGTGCGCTGCGCCTTCCCGCCCGAGACCGACGGTGTCCGGATCGATACCGGCGTGACGGAAGGGTCGGAGATCAGCGTCTTCTACGATCCGATGATCGCCAAACTCTGCACCCGGGGCGCAACCCGCGCCGAAGCGGTGTCTAAGATGTCGGATGCCCTCGACAACCTCCATATCACCGGCATCTCGCACAACGTACCCTTCCTACAGGCCATCTATTCGCATCCTCGCTTCCAGGACGGGCGGCTTTCCACCGGCTTCATCGCCGAGGAATTTCCCGACGGCTTTCATGGCACCGACCTGCCCGAGGCTCGCCGCGAACTCGCCGCCACCGTCGCCGCCTTCGCCCGCTTGCGCCTGCGCGAACGCGAACTGGGGACGAGCGGGCAGATGCCGGCCTTCATGCGGCCCGATGAGCGTGACTGGGTGGTGTCGCTGGGCGAGACTTCATGGCCCGTGCATGTCCGCCTGATCGAGGGAGGCGCCGAGATCGAGCTGGGCGGCCATGTCCGGACGCTGAAGAGCGACTGGAAGCCGGGCCAGTCGCTCTGCCGGGCGGAGATCGATGGTGAGGAATACGGCTTCCTGATCGAGGCACGCCCGCTCGGCTTCCGCATCGGTCATGGCGGCGCCGCGCTCGACATGCGGGTGCTGCGCCCGCGCGAGGCCGAGCTCGCCGCTCTGATGCCGGTGAAGCTGCCCCCCGACACCTCGAAGTTCCTGCTCTGCCCGATGCCCGGCCTCGTCGTCGCCATCCATGTAGCGGAAGGCGAACCGGTGAAGGCCGGCCAGCCGCTGGCTGTGGTCGAGGCGATGAAGATGGAGAACGTGCTCCGCGCCGAACGCGACGGCACGGTGGCCAAGGTCGCGGCAAAGAAGGGCGACAGCCTCGCCGTCGATCAGGTCATTCTCGAGTTCGAGTGAGCGGCAGGGTGGACGAACGCGAGACCGTCCACCTGCTCATCAGCGGCCGCGTTCAAGGCGTGGGCTATCGCGACTGGATGCGCGTTAAGGCGCGCGCTCTCGGCCTCGACGGCTGGGTACGCAACCTTTCCAGCGGCGAGGTCGAGGCCGTCGCCGCCGGCACGCCTGCCGCCGTCCGCAACCTGATCATCGCCTGCCATAGCGGGCCCCCCTCGGCCCGCGTGAGCGAGGTGGCGGTCAGTGACGCCGACCCGCCCGAGCCCGGTTTCAAGCGCCTGCCGACGGCACCGGCACCGTCCGGCGCTTGAACACGGTTTCGAAGCTGACCCTGAGCTGAGCGTCCACCTCCTGCAGCGTGACCAGTTGCCCCAATGCATGCATAGAGGTCACGCCGTGCTCGCTCACCCCGCAGGGTACGATCCCGCCATAGTGGCTGAGGTCCGGATCGATGTTCAGCGCCACGCCGTGAAACGTGACCCATCGGCGCACGCGCACGCCCAGCGCCGCCACCTTGTCCTCGCCCGCCCCGCCCGGCCGGCGCACCCACACGCCGACCCGGCCATCGCGCCGCTCGCCGGCGATGTTGAAGGCGTCCAACGCATGGATCAGCCAGCGTTCGAGATCGCAGACATAGGATCGGATATCCGCTCCGCGCTTCTTCAGGTCCAGCATCACATAGGCGACCCGCTGACCGGGCCCGTGATAGGTGAACTGGCCTCCGCGACCGCTGCGATGGACCGGGAAGCGGCTGGAATCCAACAGATCGCCGTCCCTGGCGGAGGTGCCGGCGGTATAGAGGGGCGGATGCTGAACCAGCCAGACACGTTCGGCCGCGAATCCCGCCCGAATCGCCTCCGCCCTCGCCTCCATTTCGGCGACGGCCGCCTCGTAGGGTGCGAGCCCTTCGGTCACGACCCATTCGACATCCGCGTTAACCACGCCTTCACCCTATTCGTTCACATTCCCGGGCATCGCCCATCGGGGAGCCCGTCCGTTGAAGTCCATCGAGAAAGTGAAGGTGGAGATCTCCGTCGTCCTCGGCAAGGCGGCGATGCCGATCCACCAGCTGCTGAAGATGGGCCGCGGTGCAGTCATCGAGCTCGATGCCAGCGTGGACGACTATGCCTGGATCTATGTGAACAAGAAGCTTGTCGCCCGCGGCGAGGTGGTGATCGTGGGCGAGAATGTCGCCGTTTCGGTCACGGAAGTGGTTCGCGGCGACGCATCCTGAAATCAACCTTACCCATTGAAGCGCCTCGGGTGATCTGCTACATCCCCGGGCCTTCGCGGTCGTGGCGGAATTGGTAGACGCGCAGCGTTGAGGTCGCTGTGGGGGAAACTCCGTGGAAGTTCGAGTCTTCTCGACCGCACCACCAAAACCTTAGAGAATGCTGACGCCCGCCTGTCCCGGTGACAGGCGGGCGTCAGCGTTTCGGGGGCGGAGGTCGGCGGGAAGAAATGTCGGATACGATGCGGGAAGCGGCTCTCGACTATCACCGCCGGCCGACCCCCGGCAAACTGGCGGTTGTCCCGACCAAGCGGCTCGCCAACCAGCACGACCTGTCGCTCGCCTATTCTCCAGGCGTCGCGGCGGCTTGCGAAGCCATTGTGGCCGACCCGGCGGAAGCGGCGAGCCTGACCGCGCGGGGCAATCTCGTCGCCGTCGTCAGCAACGGCACCGCCGTCCTGGGTCTTGGCAACATCGGCCCCCTCGCCTCCAAGCCGGTGATGGAGGGAAAGGCCGTCCTGTTCAAGAAATTCGCAGGAATAGACGTCTTCGACCTCGAGATTGCCGAGGCCGATGCCGATCGCCTGGTTGAGGTGATCGCGGCCCTGGAACCCACGTTCGGCGGCATCAATCTCGAAGACATCAAGGCGCCCGAGTGTTTCGTGGTCGAGCGGAAGCTGCGCGAGCGGATGAAGATCCCGGTCATGCACGACGACCAGCACGGCACAGCCATCTGCGTCGCAGCGGCGATCAAGAACGGCCTCCGCGTCGTCGGCAAGCGCCTGCAGGAAGTGAACCTCGTCTGTTCCGGTGCCGGGGCCGCGGCCCTTGCCTGCATCGACCAGCTGGTCGAGCTCGGCCTCGACAAGGATAAGCTGTTCCTGACCGACCTCGCCGGCGTGGTCTACGAGGGCCGCAACGAACTGATGGATCCGTTCAAGGAGCGCTATGCACGGCGGACCGGTGCGCGCGTCCTAGCCGATGTCATCGACGGCGCAGACGTGTTCCTCGGCCTGTCGGGTCCAAACGTACTCAGCCCGGACCTGTTGAAACGGATGGCCCCCCGCCCGCTGGTGCTGGCGCTGGCGAACCCGACGCCGGAGATCGATCCGATCCTGGCGCGCAAGACGCGTCCGGACGCGGTGATCGCAACCGGCCGGTCCGACTTTCCCAATCAGGTGAACAACGTCCTCTGCTTTCCTTTCCTGTTTCGCGGTGCGCTCGATGTCGGCGCGACGCAGATAAACGGCGAGATGAAGCGCGCCGCCGTGGATGCCATCGCCGACCTCGCCATGGCGGAGAGCTCGGACATCGTCGCGAAGGCCTACGGCGGCGAGGGCGCCTTCGCCTTCGGTCCGGAGTATCTGATTCCGAAGCCCTTCGATCCGCGGCTGATCCTGCAGATCGCGCCGGCCGTGGCCGAAGCAGCGATGAAGTCGGGCGTCGCCACCCGCCCGATCGCGGATATGGATGCCTATCGCCAGAACCTGTCGCGGTTCGTCTATCGCACCGGCTTCGTCATGAAGCCGGTCTTCGATCGTGCGCGCGCCGCTCCGAAGCGGGTGGTCTATGCCGAAGGCGAGGACGAGCGCGTAATCCGCGCCGCCCAGATCGCGGTGGACGAGCGGCTTGCACGCCCCATCCTCGCAGGACGTCCCGACATCATCCGCCGACGCATGGGCGAACTCGGCGTCCGTCTTGCCGAGGGACGCGATGTCGACCTGATCGATCCGCGCGACTATCCCGACCAGGAAGAGTACGCACTGCATTTTCACCGTCTGACGGAGCGCAAGGGCATGCTGCTCGATCAGGCTCGAATGGTCCTGCGAACCTCGACCAGCGCGGTCGCAGCGATGATGGTGAAGCGCGGCGCTGCCGACGCGATGATATGCGGCACGACGGGTCAGTTCGACAATCACCTGGTTCGCCTGCGCAATATTCTCGGCCTCAAGGACGAGGCCAAGGACCTCGCGGCGATGCAGCTCCTGGTCCTGCCGAACCACACGCTGTTCATCGCCGACAGTCACGTCCACGACGACCCCAGTCCGGAGACCATCGCCCACATCACCGTCATGGCGGCGGCCGAGGTGGAGCGCTTCGGGATGACGCCCAAGGTGGCCCTCGTCTCACATTCGGCCTTCGGCTCTTCGGCCCGCCCCTCCGCCGAGAAGATGCGCACCGCGCTGCGCCTGATCCGCAAGGCGGCGCCCGCCCTCGAGATAGAAGGCGAGATGAAGGCCGATCATGCCATCAACGAAGGCGCCCGCGAGTACATCTTTCCCAACACCCTGCTCAAGGGAACCGCCAATCTCCTGATCATGCCATCGGTTGATGCCGCCAATATCGCCTTCAATCTGGCGAAGGAGGTGGCGAGCGGATTCTCCGTCGGACCGATGATCCTGGGCCTCGATGCGGCCGCTCACGTCGTCACGCCCGCCATCACCGTTCGCGGCCTCGTCAATATGACGGCCGTCGCCGTCGTCGACGCGCAGGACAGCCAGTCACGCTGAAGAGAAATCAAGTTCAGGGAGTGAAACCATGATCCCCAACAAGATGCCCGACTTCGATTTCGGCCTGGGCGAGACGGCCGACATGCTGCGCGAACAGGTGGCCGCCTTCACCGCAGCAGAGGTGGCGCCGATCGCCGCCGAGGTCGACAAGGCGAACGACTTCCCGGCCCCCATGTGGAAGAAGCTCGGCGCCCTCGGCCTGCACGGGATCACCGTGGAACCGGAATATGGCGGCGCCGGCATGGGATATCTGGAACACGTGATCGCGGTCGAAGAGGTGTCGCGTGGTTCCGCCGCGATCGGGCTCTCCTACGGGGCGCATTCGAACCTCTGTGTGAACCAGATCCGCCGCAACGGCAACGACGCGCAGAAGCGGAAGTACCTCCCGAAGCTCATCTCGGGCGAGCATGTCGGCTCGCTTGCCATGAGCGAACCCGGTGCGGGGTCCGACGTCGTGTCGATGAAGCTGCGCGCCGACAAGAAGGGTGACCGCTACATCCTGAACGGCACGAAGATGTGGATCACCAACGGGCCGAACGCCAACACGCTTGTGGTCTATGCCAAGACCGACCCCGAGGCTGGGCCGCGCGGCATCACCGCTTTCATCATCGAACGGGAGTTCAAGGGATTCTCCACCGGCCCCAAGCTCGACAAGCTCGGCATGCGCGGCTCGAACACCTGCGAGCTGATCTTCCAGGACTGCGAGGTGCCGGAGGAGAACGTCCTCGGGCAGGTCGGCCGCGGCGTGAACGTGCTGATGAGCGGTCTCGACTACGAACGCGCGGTTCTCGCCGCAGGGCCGCTTGGCATCATGCGAGCCTGCATGGACGTGGTGGTGCCCTATGTGCACGAGCGCAAGCAGTTCGGCCAGGCGATCGGAGAGTTCCAGCTGATGCAGGGCAAACTCGCCGACATGTACACGATCATGAACGCCGCCCGCGCTTATGTGTATTCGGTCGCCAAGGCCTGCGATGCCGGCCGCACCACACGCAAAGATGCCGCTGCTGCGATCCTCTATGCCGCCGAGAAGGCGACCTGGATGACACTGGAAGCGATCCAGACGCTCGGCGGCAACGGCTATATCAACGACTATCCGACGGGCCGCCTGCTGCGCGACGCCAAGCTCTACGAAATCGGCGCCGGCACCAGCGAGATCCGCCGCATGCTGATCGGCCGCGAGCTCTTCGCCGAGACGGCCTGACGGCTACTCCGCGCCCCGGGCACTGTCGTGCCAGTGCCGCAGTACCGCGTGGTTCAGCGCCGCCAGCGCCAGGAAGATGACGATGCCGGCCACCGCGATCAGCACCAGCGCGGCATACATGCGCGGGATGTTCAGGCGATAGCCGGCTTCGAGGATGCGGTAGGCGAGGCCCGACCCCGCCCCCGCCGATCCGGCCGCGAATTCCGCCACCACCGCGCCGATCAGGCTGAGCCCGCCGGCGATCCGCAGGCCTCCCAGAAACAGCGGCAACGCATGCGGGAACCGCAGCCACAGCAGCGTGCGGATCTTGCCCGCGCCATAGAGTCTGAACAGGTCCAACAGGTTGCGGTCGGTCGAGACCAGTCCCAGCGTGGTGTTCGACAGGATCGGAAAGAAGGCGACGATCCAGGCACAGATCAGGAGCGCCACCGTCGTGTCGTCGACATAGATCAGGATCAGCGGAGCGATGGCGACGATTGGCGTGACCTGTAGGATCACTGCATAGGGGAACAGCGCCAGTTCGATGATCCGCGACTGGGCGAAGAGCACGGCCAGGAAGACGCCGCCCGCCGTGGCGACGGCGAGAGCGAGCGCGGTGATCTTCAGCGTGACGAGCAGGCTCGGCGCCAGGACCGGCCAGTCGGCGAGCAGGGTCTCGCCGATCAGTACGGGGCCGGGAAGGATATAGGGCGGGATGCCCTGCAGGCGCACCAGCATCTCCCAGCCGGCCAGAGTCAGAAGACCCACGACGAACGGGAGCGCGGCGCGAAGAAAGGAAAAAATCACTGGATATTCAGGATCTTGAGCGCCTTCTGCAGTTCGGCGATGCCGGCCGCGTACTGGCCGCGGCGGCACAGATCGACGCCGATGTCGCGTTCCAGCCGGCCGTTGAAGCTGTTGCCTTCGCCGCGGTTGGCATAGCGGTCATAGAGCGCACGGAGCTCCCGGCAGCGCTGCTGGTCGGGCGTTTCCTGCGCGACGACGGGCGAAAAGACGCAGAAAACAGCCAGAAACGCTAGTGCGTGACGCATGACGACCCCACCTCTGTTCGAGCGCTAATCTGACGTATAAACGCCGGAATGCCAGTCCCCATCCGTCCACCCGACCGAGCCGCGCTGGAGCGCAAGGCGCTGCGCCATGTCGCCCGCTATGAGACCTCGGCGAGGCATCTGGCGGCGGTTTTGCGCCGTTTTCTGGCCCGCCACGGCATGGTGGAGGAGGCCTGGATCGAGGCGGTCGTGGCGAAACTGGTGGAGCGGAAGCTGGTCGACGACCGGCGGTTCGCCGAGGTGCGGGGCCGCGGCCTGAAGCGTCGGGGTACCGCCAAGTCCTTGATCAGACGGGACCTTTCGGCGCGCGGCGTGGCGCCCGAGGATGCCGAGGGCGCGCTCGGCCTGCTCGAGGCGGAGGAAGGCGGCGACCGCGAGTCGGCGGAGAATTATGCCCGCCGGCGACGGCTGGGACCCTATCGCCAAGCCGAAAAAAGGGCGGAATTCCGCCTGAAAGACATGGCCGCGCTGGCCCGCCGGGGCTTCGGCGCGGAGATCGCGCGGGCGGTGATCGACGGCGAACCCGCCGACTAGCGCGGCACCCGGTCCACCGCCGAAATCACCAGCGCTGGCCCGTCCTTCACCATGACCACGTTTTCGCTGCGCGGCGTCACCAGCGCGCCGACATCGCTCTCGAAGAGGTCGAGGAAGGGCGAGCGGGATTTCCCCACCCCGACCGCCTCCTCGGCCAGCACGATCCCGACGGGACCGAGATCCGGCAGGCGGAGCGACACCGCCTCCACCCCCGCCCCCAGCCCCTCCAGCCGGGCGGCGCGCCCCTCCTCCAGGAAGGCCGCGGCGAGGCGCCGCGGGGGCGCCGGTGGAGCGAAGCCCAGGCGCCAGACCCCCTGCCCCTCGCGCACCAGTTCGAGGCCGGCGCCGGGGTCGAGGCCGAGGCGGACCAGCCGGTGGCGGCCCTGCACCAGTTCCTCGGCACTGCGCACCGCGCGGGGCGGCAGGCCGGCGAGGTCGAGGTCGCTGCCGACGGGCACGACGAGCAGCACGCTCTCGGGCCCCAGCCGCACGGCGGCGAGGCGGGCGGCGGTGAAGACGAGGCCGACTGCGACCTGGCGGGCCGGCAGCGGGCCGGGCGGCGCGGCAGCGCCCGTGGCCGCCGCCGCGGCGGGCGGACCGCCCTGGCGGTGCAGCACCTCGATCGCCGTGCCGGTCGCCGTCACGCGGTAGGTGAGCATAACCCCCGGCGCGAGGTCGAAGGCGAAGCCCTGGGGGCGGCGCTCGACGGCGGCGAGGCCGCGCGGCCAGACGGCGAGCGGCGGCGCCGGTTCGGCCAGGCTCACCGAATAGCGCCCGGAAACGGCGCGGAGCAGCGGAACGGGCTCGCGGGAGTGGATCAGGAGGCGGTCGGCCTCGGGACCCTGCTGCAGCGTGAGGCGGGTCTCGGCCAGCGCGGGACGGTCCGGCACGACGGAACAGGCCAGCACGACGGGCCAGGCCAGCACGACGGGACAGGCCAGCAGTGCGAGCAGGACGGCCCTAGGGCCGCGGCTGGCAGTACTGGCCGGGATCGGCAAAACGGCGGCAGAAGGCGTCCGCATCGGCCCGATTCGGGAAGGCTCCGACCAGCAGTCTATACGCGGTGCGGTCCTCGGCCACCTTCACGTCCTGGATCACCGGGGCGAAGCCGCCGACCGCATCGGGGAAGCGCCGGGCCAGCACCTTCCAGCCCACGAGTGCCGATTCACGATCGCCATAGGAGGCGAGATGGGCGAAATGCGGCACGTCGGGCGGGCCGGAGGAAACCTCCACCACCGGGCGGGCGGGCGGCGGCGGCGGGTCGAGCCGGGCCGGGCGGCTCGGCCCTTCGGAGGCGGCCGGGAGCACGGTGGGCGCGTTCCGCTGCAGGGTCGCCGTGCGCCCCGGATTGCCGCCCAGCGGGCGGACGGGGCCGGACACGCCGCCGATGCCGACCGCGACGGCGGGCGGCGGGGCGGTGCCGAGCGTGGCCGAGGGTTCGGCGGGGCGCAGCCGCTCCTCGCCCTCCGCGCCTTCGATCGGCTTCGCCTCAGGCAGGTCGCTCACCGGGCGGAAGCGTTCGCCCGGCACCTTCGGTTCGACCACGGCGAGCCCGTCCCAGCCGCGATCGGCGGCCAGCATGAAGAGCGGCCCGCGCGGCCGCTTCATCCCATCCTCGCGCGACGGCAGGCCGCACTGGCGCCAGGCCGCGCCCATGATCTCCGGCCCCACCGCCACGTCAAGCTCGCGCGCGATGCGGCAGAGATAGGGCAGGTGCTGGGCGTCGTAGCCGGTGTTGTAATAGGAGAGCGCGCGGTCCCAGGAGCCGAGCCAGTCGTGCAGCTGCGACAGGTAGCGCGCGGCGTAGCGCACGTTCGCATGCGCCTCCAGCATCTCGGCCGGACCCCGGAAGTGCTTCCGGTGAAAGTCGTAGCGGATCTGCATGCAGCCGATGGCGACGCCCGTCTGGCCCACCGCCACCGCCTGCTGGATGGCGCCGAGCGCGCCCGTCGCGGTGGCGGGATAGAGCGCCTGGCCTTCGATGTTGAGGGCGAGCGGATTGGACATGCCGCCCATGCGGCTTTCCACCGTGGCGACGGCATTGAGAAGGCCGCGGGGAATGCGGAACTGGCGCTCCGCCTCGCGCGCCGCCGCCGCACAGCCGGGTGCCTCCGCCCGGGCCCCGACGGGCAGGCAGGCCAGCACCAGCGCCAATGCGACGAACAGCCCCTTCAGGCCCATGCGCCCCTCGCTTCCCCTTCGCCGCCCCGGTCCGCGACTCGGCTTGCGGTCACCGCCATTATCGGGCTATTCGACTGACCGAAAGGTTAAGCAATGAAGATTTTTAACCATGCCGCCGCCGCGGCGATCGTGGCCTGCGGCCTCCTCCCCGCCGCCGGCGTGATCCTCGCCGGCCTGATCCCCGCCGCCCCCGCCCTGGCGCAAGGGACGGCCCAGCCCGCCGCCGCGCCGGCCGCGGCCAAGGCGGCGCCCGCGCTGGCGGTCGAACTGAACAAGGCCGAGCCCTACAAGGCCGGGTGCCGCATCTTCCTCGTCATCCGGAACGACATCGCCGCCCGCATCGACAATGCGCAGATGGACATGGTGGTGTTCAACAAGGACAACATCCTGGCCGAGCGCTTCGTCGTCGACCTGGGGCGCATCCGCCGGGCGAAGACCATCATCGCCCCGATCGACATCGACGGCACCAAGTGCGACGACATGGGCGCGCTCCTGATCAACGACATGCCGAACTGCAAGACCGACGCGGCCGATGTCGATTGCGTGGAACGGCTCGACGTCACCTCGCGCCACCGCATCCAGCTCAGGAAGTAGCCGGATGGCGGCGAAGCCCGTCCACGTCGTCGGCGGCGGCCTCGCCGGCTCCGAGGCCGCCTGGCAGCTCGCCCGCGCCGGCGTGCCCGTGGTGCTGCACGAGATGCGCCCGGTGCGCGGCACCGAGGCGCACCAGACCGAGACCCTGGCCGAGCTCGTCTGCTCCAACTCCTTCCGCTCCGACGATGCGGAGAACAACGCCGTCGGCCTGCTGCACCAGGAGATGCGCACCTTGGGCTCGCTCATCATGCGCAGCGCCGATGCGCACAAGGTGCCGGCGGGCGCGGCGCTCGCCGTCGACCGGCACGGCTTCTCGGGCGCCGTGCAGGCGGCGATCGAGGCCGAGCCCCTGATCACCATCGTGCGCGAAGAGGTCGCGGCCATTCCGCCGGCGGAATGGGACAGCGTGATCATCGCCACCGGCCCCCTCACCTCAGCCCCGCTGGCCGAGGCCATCCGCGGCCTCACCGGCGAGGACGCGCTCTCCTTCTTCGATGCCATCGCGCCGATCGTGCACCGCGACAGCATCGACTTCGACAAGGCCTGGTTCCAGTCGCGCTATGACAAGCCGGGGCCGGGCGGCGACGGGGCCGACTACATCAACTGCGCCCTCTCCAAGGACGAGTACAACGCCTTCCTCGATGCGCTGCTGGCGGCCGAGAAGACCGAATTCAAGGACTGGGAGAAGGTGCCCTATTTCGAGGGCTGCCTGCCGATCGAGGTGATGGCCGAGCGCGGGCGCCAGACGCTCCGCTTCGGACCCATGAAGCCGGTGGGCCTGACCGAGCCCGGGGCCGAGCGGCGGCCCTTCGCGGTGGTGCAGCTCCGCCAGGACAACGCGCTCGGCACGCTCTACAACATCGTCGGTTTCCAGACCAAGCTGAAGCATGGCGA
>VFQQ010004224.1_pt1 | contig 12916 bp, 21 predicted proteins | sample 3512341 | NCBI WGS metagenome assembly VFQQ01 (sample SAMN10412373, study PRJNA504923) | tailings metagenome | isolation source: Relicate 2 Philex TSF1 revegetated site | place: Philippines: Tuba, Benguet | collected 2017-08-29 | reverse complement strand
GCTGGTGGCCGACCGCTGCAGCCCCGACGCCCGGCCCCAGCTGGTGCTGGTGCGTGCTGAGGCGTTGCTGGGTGGCACGGCTCCGTTGCCCGCCTGCCGCCCGTTGCTGCCCTCGAGCGCCATGCTGGTGGTGGGGCTGCCCGCCGTGCTGATTGCGCCGGTGCTGCGAGCAGAGAAGGAGGATGTGAAGGATGCGGCCTCGCTGCTGCTGAAGCTGCCCTGGCTGGCTGTTTCATCCTCCTCGCTGCTCCCCGTGTCCTCCTGCTGTGCAGCCAGCGGGCGCTCGGCCGCCGCGGCCGCCGCCTGCGCCTGCTGCCACACAATGGCCTCGTGGTGCTGCCGCAGCTTGGCCCTGCGTGGGAGGGTGGAAGAAGGAAGGTGGTCAGGCGGGTCAATGATGCGAGTCTGCATGCAGACCGCAGCTCTGGACAGCAAGCTGGGCCGCGTTTTGCAAAGAAGGCTGCAGGTCAGTCGAAAAAACACTTCATGCTGCCATGCTCACATCTTGCGGGGTGACGGCGTGCCGCCCCGCAGCAGCGCTTGCGTGGTGGCCAGGGGCGACGTGCTGCCCTGCCGCACCGAGCCAAGTGTCAGGCTGGCTGCGCAGTCGACAGGTGGGTGGCAAATGCGCAGTGGGCGCTTTCAGCCACAGTCAACAAAGCAACGCCTGCTGCTGGACACGCTCGTGTGCACTGATCGTGTGAATTCAGCGGCAACTGCCACGCCACAATGCAGCCTGCACCAACCAGCTGCCGCGCGCACCTGAGCGCTTCATGCGTGATGCAAACGACTTGGCGCGGTCGGCACCCGACAGAAACACCTCGTCCGCCTCGCTGCACGGGGCAGTGTACAGCATTGAACTGTGTTGCCACCCATTGGGTAGGTAAGCACTGCTGGGCCGTCATTGCATCCCACAGCTAGCCTGCACAAGCCTTTTCATCCCAGATTCGACCCCCTGCCTGCGGGCTGCCCCAGCCACCCAACCTCCCACATGCCACTCACGCCAGGCGGTCCGGGTGTGCGGCCAGCTGGTCGTAGTCAGCTGAGGTCAGGCCCGGCAGCAGGTCCAACGACTCAGGGGAAGGGCCCTGCAGCAGCAAACCAGGGTCATGACGTGTGGGTAAACATTGCATGAAGTTCCATCCACCCAGTTTGCCACAGACACCCGCCAGCTGCATCTCTATATGATGAATGAACAGTGGGCAACGCTGCAGCCCCCCACCCCCACCCACCCGCATCGGCAGGCCCGCCTGCACGCGCTGCTGCTCCAGCAGCCACTGCCGGTGCTGCTCCAGCGTGGGCAGCGCCGGAGGGAACTCTGCACATGGAGCAGGGAGGCAGGTGGGAACAGTGACAAACAGACAGTGAGAACTTGCAGGGGCTGCGCTAAAGTTTGCACACACAGCATGCACGACACCTCAGCTGACCAGGCGGCCTGATTTGCAGGGGCAGCCCCACACAGCATGCCCCAGCGCAGCGCACCCGTCAGCGGCAGCTCGAGCGCGTCGGCCAGCAGGTGGCGCCACTGCGCAAAGTCGGGCACGCCCGCCTGCAGCCGCAGCGCCAGCTCCGTCGCAACCTGGGGGAGGGCCGTGTGTGGGCAGGTGGGCAGGGTGGGCAGGCCGGGCAGGCAGCCTGGCGGTGTTCAGCATGTTCAAGAGGAGCCTTGAACCCGGCAGGAGCAGCTGAACAGGGCCAGGAGAACTCCTTCTGTACCGGCGCCCCTGCCTCACCACCACAGGGTCGGTGCCGCGCAGGCAGTACACCTGGCCCAGCTGCCTGTCGTGGTGGAACATCTCGCGCAGCACCCGCCGCCAGGGGTACAGCGCCTGCGGCCAGGGTGTGGGAGTGCAGATCGGCAGATTTAGATGCGAGGCCACTAAGTAGACAAAATCCTCTTCAAAACCAGCACCACACAAGGTCTGTGAGGGCACAGCACAGCAGCTTGTGTCGAGGGCGCACCTGGCTCTTGCGCTCCCTGCGGCCCAGCCCCACAAACATGTTGCAGTCGCTATACACGCCGCCCAGCTCGCTGCGGGGGGGAGACAGGGCAGGAGGGCAGTAGGGAGGCACAACTCAGGGCACCCTGGCATGGACTGCACTCAACCCCTGCCATGCCCAACCTGGACCCACAATTGGGTGGCCAAATTTGTAACAAGCTGCAGCCACCCTAGCAGCCACCCTGCCATAACAGAAGCATACAAACAGGCATCTGCGCTGCCATTCCAAGCCACCCCCCGCCCCCTGCCCGCCCCACCTGTGCTGCAGCTCCTCCACCAGCCGGCTCTTGCCCATGCCGGGCTCGCCCTCCAGCAGCACCAGGCCGCCCCGCCGCTGCCGCACCAGGTCCACGCAACGCATCGTGATGGCAGCCAGCTCGCCGTCACGCCCTGCGCAGGGCGAGGTAGGCGGGCAGGGGTAAGCGCACTGGGCAGCAGCAAGTTTGAGGGGGCAACAGCACGAGACAAAGACGAGGCAGAGAGGCAGAACAGTGCAAAGGACTACACCATAACAAGGCCAAGGCGCGCACCGATCATGGGTGTGTGGGGCAGCAGGCCCACAGGCGCGGCGGCGGTGGACGCGATGGACAGCAGCCGGTCGCCCATGCTGAGCAGCGTGCCGCCGCTGCCCTGCTGCGCCTGCTGCGCCTGCTGTGGTCCGACGGCGGTGGCTTGTGCGCCATGCGCCAGGTCAGCGGCCAGCGCCTCCAAGCTGCCCTCGGCTGGGGCAGGCCCTGCTGCCGCTCCAATGGCGCTGCCCTGCCGGCTGAGGTGCGCCGCCGCTGCTGCCGCGGCAGCCTCGACGGCGGGCGGCAGGCTGCGTTGCGGCAGGGCCGAAAGGAGGGGCGACAGGCCGGGCCGCTGGCCGGACGCGAGCGCCTCAGCATGCAGGGAGGTAACCTCGAAGATGTCCACTGGCAGCTGGCGGCCCTTGACCCGCACCGCATCCAGCTGCTGGTACACCGCCTGACATAGTTAGCAAGGGGAGAGGGACAGGGTAGAGACACATGATAGTTTGGCGGAGCAGTTTGGAGCACATGAGCCATGCACCACGAATGCAAGCTTGGGCACCTGATGCGTGCAGGTCTTCAAACCCAAATGGATGGCACAGGGTAGCTGCGGCCCATACAAGCAAGCCCTGCTGCACCTTGTGCTTGGCCAGCTGCTGCGTGGTGGCGTCACAGTAAACCTCTGCGCCGCGGTCGCGCGCCCGCACCATCAGCCGCGCGCTGCAGGGCGCAGGTGTGACAGCAGGGTGTGTATGCACTGAAGTGCTGGTCCGTCAGGCAGGCCAGTCACTCCACCACACTGCATCCTTCCACACCTTCGCACCACAGCAAGTGCCCTGCGGTCACCTGAGGTTGATGGCGTTGCCGAAAACGGTGTACTCGGAGCGGCGCTGTGAGCCAACCATGGCGCAGAACAGCTGGCCGGTGGTCACGCCGCAGCACGCGCGCCCGCCCTTGCGCTGCAATGGACAGGGTCAACCACATGGCAAAGTGCGTTGGTTACATCACAGAGTGGCAACTGGCCTGCAGTCCACCCCTCCAATTTGTTGCTACTTCATCATCCACTGCCTCCATAACTACAAAAAACGGCACCAACCCCAAACTACACAACCCGCTCCATCCAGCCCTGCCAACCTTGACTGTCTCCACAATGGCCAGCGCCGCCTGGATGCCGCGCGCCGGGCCATCCTCGTGGGTGCGCCCCGGCAGGCCAAATGCGCAGATGGCCAGGAAGCCCTTCTCGTCGCACCGAAACTGTGGGCGGGACGGGATGGGTGGCAGGGAGTGAGTGCTAGGTGCCCTGATTCCCGATCTGGCTAAGAAGAGGTCGTAACCATGCTGCCATGCGGCAGCCATGCCATTGCAGGTCCAACAATCGAGCCTTCATGCCCCATAGCGCTCGCTCTCTCGGCCAGCAGCAGCTTGCCTGCAGGAAGGAGCCGTCGTGCTGGCGCATGCGCTTCTGCACCGCTTCCATGCACGCCTGCACGGCGGCCAGCCCAGTGCGCGTGGCGCCAGGGCCGGCAGCTGGTGGCGGCTCCAGCAGGGACGGGAAGCCCAGGAACAGCACCGTGCCCACGCTGCAGCAATAAAGAAGGGGCAGGGGTGGTTCAAGGAGGTGCGACGCTCGATGGGGGTGCAGGGCGCAGGTGGTGTGGCAGTGTCTGGAGCACACCAGGCATTTATGTGTGTGCTCCTGGCTCACCGCAGCTCGTTCACGTAGTCAATGTGTCCCGCCTCCACGCGCACCCGCACATTCTCAAGCAGGTGCATACGCAGCAGCTGCAGCAGCGTTGGGGCGAGATTGGCGGGAAGGCCTGGTGTGATTCTATTCAGAGCTGCACAGTTCTGTGCCTGCCCATGGAGTGCCATGACATAAGATTCTCCATGTTGTCAGCCAGCCACAGCACCGCCAGCCCGCATCGCCTGCACCTGCAGGGCATGGCCCTGTGCCGCCTCGGGCAGCGCGTTGAGCGCGGCTCGCTCACGCGCCACCTGTCGGGCGGCACGCTCCAGGGAGGTGGTCCCCTCCGCCTCTTGCAGCGCCTCTGGGGGCAGCTGGTACGGCTCCAGCACCTGCCAGTGCAGGACGGCACAGGGCACATGTGCAGGTTCAGGCATCAGGTGCTGCCAAGGCAGCAGATCGGCACCAGCAAGAGTGCTGCCATGCCCCAGCAACTCGACAGTGCCTGGGGGACCAGCGGCTGCCCCACAGCAAGGCGCACCTCCAGCAGGCGGGCATTGCCACCGCTCAGCGGCTCCAGCAGGCAGGCGCTGCCCGCCATGGCTGCCACCTCGGGAGACAGGATGACTTCGCCTGCAGGGCAGGCGGGCATGCGTGGGTGAGGCGACAGCTGCGCACGCTTGCCTGCACTGCAGTCAGCCAAGCTTCAAACGCAGGTAGCCATGAAAGGACTCGCCTGAGAGAGCGTCGTGCTCTGCTGCCTGCAGCTGAGCGATGGGCGGGCGGGGGCGCTGGGGCCCGTCGTCCCCCTCCACTTCAGCTGCCTGCTGCTCCTCAGGCTGCGGCGTGTCGCCAATAAAAAACTCCCAGCGCTGCGTGGACAGGAAACAACTGGCAGTAGTGAACAATAAAGCACAGGTGGTGGCAGCTACCCGCCGGCTGGCCGCAGGGTGGCACATGCAATCTTGTCCCTTCGCCCATCATATGTCAGCACAGGTGGCCTCAACCCACCGGGATGCTGGAGGCGTCATCTGCAGACTCCTGGCCTCCGCCTATGTGGAAGGCGCACACAGTGCCCGCCGCAACCATGACCTTCAGCGACAGCACAACCTGCATGACCGCCTGCTGCTGCGCCTGCTGCGCCTGCAGCGCTGCCTGGTGGCTGCCGTCGATGCTGGGCCGCGGGCCGGCAGGGGCGTCCAGGCTGGTGCGCAGTGTGTGCAGTGGGTCGCCGCTGGGGCCGCCGGAGCCCTGCCGACGCATGGGCGAGGGGCGGGCCAGAGGAGCAAAGTGCGAGGCGGTTGGCCGGACTTGCGACCCCGCAGCGCGCTCCGGCTGTCCAAGATGGTGGGAGGAGGGCGAGGGTCCTGGGGCACCGCCTGCGCCCGGCAGCCAAGGCCAGGTGCCGCTGGACAGCCGCTTGTGGCCGCTGCGCCTGCCAAACAAGCGGCTGCCGCTGGAGGGGCTGGCCACCTGGCTGGTGGTGCTGCCGGCCGGCAGGCCCAGCCCGCCTGCAGGGCGGAGGCCGGAAGGGTGCACTCGCTTCAGTGAGATGCAGGGGCATGCCGTGCCAGCACACGTCCAGCAGCCACAACTGGCAGAAAAGCCCTTGGCTTATTGGTGCCCATCCAACCTCTTGCCACTCACTGGACAGCTCCGCCAGGCTGTGTGCCCAAGGCGCCACGCTGCCCACGCTCATGCTGACGCTGCTGCTATGGCAAGGGGCGTCTGGGCTGCCGCCGTGAGCATGCCCCGCTTCGGCCGTGCCGCTGATGCTGCGCCCTCGCCAGGGCGCGGCAGCCGCGCTCAGCAGCCGGCGCAGCATGCTCGGCTGGCCAGCCGGTGCGTTGACGGGCACGCCTTCGCCTGTGGGCTCGCCTGCCAAGCCTGTTGCCGGTGCTTCCTCTGCTGCTTGCTCCCCCGCCGCCATCTGGCCGCCTGGCGGGTCTCCGCTGCCGGCCGGCGACAGCGTGTCCCCAGACGTCACTGTTGCAAGGGCATCGGCTGCTGCTGCTGCTCCACTGCGGGCCCGCTCGCCAGCCTCCGGCAAGCACACTCCAGAGGGCACGGCTTGGAGCTGTGGCCGCTTCCCTGTGCTTGGTCCCACCGGCTGCCCCTGCTGTGCATGCTCACGGCTGGAGCTGCCACCAGCTGACTGATAACTGGCCGAGCCGCCTGGCAGCGATGCGTCGTCACCCGCGCTGTCCCAGCCGTGCGACCGCCCGGATGGCACCACTGACTGCTGATCGTAATGCTGGCCGCTCTGCCGCTGCTGTGGTGGTGGCTGCCGCGGCGGCTGTGCGTGCTGCTGCTGCTGCTGCTGCTGCTGCTGTTCTGCCGCAATACCGGCCAGCATGTCTGCGACCGCAGGCGGGGCAGTGACGGTACGCAGCACGCCGCCGCCACCAGCTTCCGCCGCTGCCAGGCGGGCAGCCAGGGTGGAGGCAGGCATGGTGGGGTGGCGCAGCTGCTGGCGCTGGTAAAAGGCGCGCTGCTCCTGCAGCCGCAGCTCCGCTGCCTCTGCTATGCTGGCCGCGGACGGCAGCTCGGGTGGGCGCATCGCAGCCGCGGGGCCAGCCAGCACCGCCAGCTCAGCAAGGGCCTGCTCCTGCAGGCGACGCTCGCGCTGCTGCCGCTGCTGCCGCTGCTCTGCTGCTGCCGCATCGCTGCCGCCAGCTGGAGACGCATCTGATGCAGCGACGGAGGACTGGCCTTGATCCGTGGCTGCAATGGCCGCATCTGCTGCGGCATCCAGCACCGACTGCTCAGGCCCTGCCGGCCCACTGCTGCCAAGGGTCGAGCGGCCTCTTCGGCTGCCGCCGCCACTGGCGGAGCCGCGAGACAGGCGGCTCAGCACCGCTGAGGCAATGTTGCTCGACTGGCGCGCCAGTGCCCGCACAGGCATGCCCAGGTCGGCGCCAGCTGGCGCATCACCTACAGCCCTGCTGCTTTCGGCAGCGAGAGCTTGTTCAGGCGGCAGCAGGCTGGCGCTGTCTGGTGTGGACAGCGCCCTGACCAGCTTGCGCCTGCCAGTGCCACTGCCGATGCTGTTGTGCCGCGGGCTGCCGCTCACGCTGGAGTCTGCGCTGGCTGCTTCAGCAGCGGCGGATGGCAGGTGGACCTCACTGCGCGTGTTGCGCGGCCATCGCCCCAGCCGCTGCGACACGCCCGCCAGGGGCACCAGCGGCCCAGCCGCCTTGCCCAGCACAGTCGCCGTGACTCGTGCGCCGCCGCCAGCAGCCTTCACCGCCAGCCCAGGCGCATGGGCAGCCAGGAGGCCGGGCGCTCGCACCGCCAGGCCTGTGCCACGCACCAAAGCCTTGCCGGCTGGGCCCCCAGCCAGTACGTCCTGAGGAGTGGAGGCAAAACAAGATGTCCATCAACAGTGAGGGCCGGTCCAATGATGCCCAACAAGCAGGCAGCCGCAGTGATGTGCCCAAGTTGGCAACCGCAAGCACGGCCATCAACAATCACGATAGCCTTCACTAAGAGATATTACCCCTCACCCGCAGCTCCTCCAGCCGCTCCCGCAGGCCTGTGTGCTCCCCAGCCCTGGCAGCTGCAGCGGCTGCATCTGCGGCATCGGCCTCCGCTGCCCACCGCTCAGCCGCAGGGATGGACACCACCTCCCCATTGGGCAGCATGCGCATGCCACCTGCAAAAAGGATTCACATGCGCACTAGGTCGGCTTGGTGTTCGCATGTCTCAGCCATGCTAATTGTCTGCTCAAGTGTGCACAGGCAACTGCCCAGGACAGCCAGCACCTCGTTTCAGCAGTGACGCACCAAAGCGGGCGGCCAGTTGTGAGCCGCACGTCACAGCCCGCAGCGTGGCCGCCGCCAGACCGCCGTCGTCTGAGCCTGCAGGCAGTGCAGCAAATATGCATGCCTTTCTATTTCTGTTGCTATTCCCTAGTGGTCTGCTGCAAGCATTGCCACAATAGGCAGGCAGGCCCTAAGAAAACCTTGCAGACCTTGCTGTACACACTCAGGCAGGCGGCACACACCTTCCGCCTCCTCAGGCGTGGGCACAAACACGACGATCATGGAGTCGCCCGCAAACTTCTCCACATCGCCGCCGTACAGCAGCAGCAGGTCGATGACCTGAGGAGCGTTCAGGACTGGCATGAATAGTCCGCTATGGCCACTGGCATAGGGCAGGTAACGCTTGCTAAGCAGGCCGTCTACCAACACGAACACTGCCCACCACATGCACCATGGCCAGTTGCTCACAGGCCCAATGCACTTGGCGGGCCACCCCACCTTGGTGAAGTATCGGTTCATGCACTTGGTCAGCAGCTCCACGCCCGCACTGCCCTGCCCACCCAGCGCCTCGGTCAGGGCGGTAAATCCGCTCACGTCGGCAATCAGCATCGCAGCTGCAGGGGTTTGGGAGTGGGAAAGGTGGGCGCACAGGATGTGCTGTGGATGCTGTTTCCTGCACAAGCGGCAACAGCTGCCCATAACTCAACACATTGCATGCATTTTGCCCATGAAAATCGCAAAAGATCCCCAGCCCACCAGGGAAGGAGTCCATGCTTGGCCGCATGGCGCGGCTGAGGTGCACCGGCGTTGCAGTGGCGCGGGCAGCGATGGCGCGGCCCAGGCTGCCGTACACCGAGCTGCGGGCGTGGGAGCATTGGGAGTGGAAACCGTTGAGCTATGAACGAAGATAACCGCGGACACAAGAAGCAGCAATGCACCCCCCAAGCAGAGCAAGCCCCAAGCAAGACGTGCCGACACCCCACCTGCCGGCACCACCGTCAAGACTGGGCAGGGGGCCTGCTTGCAGGATCAGCTGGCGCAGCATGCGCGGCACAAAGGGGGCCAGCATGGGCCACATGCGGGCTGCAGGGCAGACGGGGGCATGTGAATGGTCAGCATTGCTACTGGACACCTGTATGCACAGCACGAGTAGCTGAGAAGCCTCCCATCCAGTGAGCCAGCACCTCCCAACATGCATCCTCACGTCATGCGCCCCCCACGCCATCTCACCAGCTGCCCGGGCGCGGTAGGCCACCTCCAGCGAGGACGGCTTGAGGGTGCGCGGCACCCCCAGGCTGGCGGCTGTGCCGTCGTAGGACCAAGGGCGCGCACCCTCCAGACGCATCCCGGGCGCCTCGGACTGCAGGAGCTCCAGCTGGTCGAGGGTGGTCGCCCGCGGCCGCTGCCGCTGCTGCTCTGCTGCCTCTAAGGCGCTGCCCTGCTCGGGCTGCTCCTGAGGCAGCAGTGCCGGCGGCGCCGCTGTAGCCGCTCCAGGCAGGGGAGGCGGCCGCATGCTCAGTGACAACTGCGCACTGCCGTCGCCCTGCTCAAGGGAGCTGCCTTGGAACCTGCCCCGCAGCAGCCATTGCCAGTCAGCAGGCTGCTGCCCTGGTGCAACTCTGCCGGCTGGGATGCCATCTGCCTGCTGCTGGTCCAGCGGTGCCTCAGCTGCGGCGCCACCAGGCAGCCAGCCGTCCTGGGCGGCTGTGGCTGGCGACGCCAGGGCGGCAGGCAGGCTGGCAGGCGTGCCCGGCAGCGAGCCCCATTGCTGCGATGCTGCCAGGTCGGCCGATTCGGCATCCAGCTGGGACTGCGACAGCGCCTGGCCAATCGCCTCCCGCAAGTTGACGCCTCGCGGCGCCGTCACCACCGCCAGGTCGCCACCTGCACATAAGTGAAGAATAGTGCATTTGTTTAATCAAATGTAGCATTCAGCATGCGGCATAAGCAGCCTCAAGCGGTGAGGTGCGCATGCAGTGACAGCAGGTGCCAGATGGCTGCCATGCAAACAGCAGGAAATCCAGCGGCGACACCTGTTGCTGCCCTGCACGTACCCGGCCCCACTAATTCTTCTTGCAGGCACTCCAGCCCATGCTCCGCAAGGTCCACGCCAGGCAGCAGCACACGGCATTCGGAGAGCCCCTCCCCAGCAACAGCCGGCGACTGCAGCTGCATGGGAGAATCAGCCAGAGGAGCAGGTTGCCTGAGAGACTGCCTACTGCGATTCTCACAAGACACAGCATGGCTGCCATGCCATTCATCAGCAGGAGGCCAGGAGGGCTCTGCGAGCGTACTGCATAGCGCTGCGCTGAATCGCTGCACCAGCAGTGCACCAGTACTGCCATGTCAGACAGCAGCCACCGACCTGGCTCAGCACTCCGTCCAGAGCGCTGGAGCGTGACGAATGGTTTGACGCAGCACTGGCGCTGCGCGGCACGCTGGGACGCCGCTGGCCTGCCCGGCTGCCAATGCTGTGAAAGGACTGTGCCTCCAGGCTGTACTGGGAGGCCGCGGATGCAGGCCGGCTGCTGCCGGCAGGTGGCAGCGGTGGGAGCCGGTCGCTGGCTGCCGACTCTGATCGCCGGCGCAAAGACTCCTGCAGCGCTAGCCGCGGGCCCAAGCCTGTTTCGCCGCCGCCGCTGCGCTGCCCCGCGGGGCCAGCGCTGGGTGCGCCGCCGCCGCTCGAGTGCTGAGGCGCACCGGCGAGCCCACCTGGCATCGGCGAGCTGCTCCTGCTGCTGCCATCCTGCCCGGCTGCAGCGGCCGCCAGCTCAAAGGGGCTGCGCGGCGCAGGTTGCACGAGCGGTGACAACGGCGGCGGCGCGGCAGCGACAGCTGTGGCGGCGGTCGCTGGAGGGCCGCCGGCGGCCTCCGGCTGGCCAGAACTCATATAGGTGTCATGTTCGACGGATTGTTGGGGCGGCAGGCGCTGGCAAAGCGCGCTGTGAACAGGCCTCGAGCGGCTTTTCGATTTCCTGCGACCGAGTCGGTCGGGACAATTGCGACAATGACAAACGTCTACAATCAAGCGATCAAGGGCCCGGCGGCTCCCTTTCGACACAGCCCAGCACGCAGCATGAAATGTTTGCAGAGAGCCTGTGTCAATCGCCCAGCACTTGCTTGACCATTGTCTGCACTTCTGTTGCTTACACCCCAAGGCTCGCCAGCTCCAACATTGGCCGCCTGAGGCTGGCACGGTTGCCCCTCGCCTTGCCAGGCCCTCTCCCGCTCCCAACCCTGGCTGCAACGCAGCCATGAGGGGTCTGCGTGAATCACTGAGGCTGCTGGCCCGCAGCAATGCGCTGCTGGCGTCGCTGTCACCTGCGGCAGCGAGCGGCGGCGGCGCCCTGGCGGCGGCGGCAGCGGCGGCACCCGCCTCGCAGGCGGCCACTGTCCTGCAGCGGGAGGCAGCAGCCCTCCGTCGCTGGGTGCACTGTGGCGGCACGCCGGGGCCCTGGCGGCAGCAGCTGGTGGGGCAGCAGCAGCAGTGGCTGGCGCGGCAACCGGGCGCAGCGGCGGAGCTGCAGTGCCTGCGGCGGCTGAGCTTTGGGCCGCGGCGTGCGAAGGACGTGATGGAAGGAGTGGCCCACAAGAACAAGAACTCCGGCTGGTACTATGTGAGCAGTGGGCAGCGACCTTGCTTGGTGGCATATGATGTTGGCTGCCGCTTCGCGACATCATGCCTGCTCCCAGCACATTGGGCGGCCAGTTGTTGCTGGAAGAACCATGCACCCGTTACCAAGCCTCAGGCGGGCCAAGGCACATCTTGCTTCCTGCCCACCCATCCTTGTGGCTGCCCTCCCTTTTGCAGCTGGCCACCGCAGTGGCCATGGTGGGCATGACGTACGCGGCGGTGCCCCTCTACCGCATGTTCTGCCAGGTGCGATGAGGATGCTTTGTCGGGGCGCCTGCCATCTCTCAAGCCGTTGTCTGGCTGTACGTTCCGTGCCGCTTTCAATCAACCCTTTGGCACGCTATGATGGCAGCATGGGTTTGCAGCTGGTAAGGTCATTTGCACTCCACCTAATCTGGCCCATGCCTCTCTTCCCCACAGGCTACTGGCTACGGCGGCACAGTGCAGGAGGGCAAGGTGCGGTTAAAAGGCCTCTCCTGTGACTAGGTGTCATCTGCGTATCACCGCACCTCGCTCTGTGCAAGCCAACTCACGCTGCACATGCTTGCGGTGTGCACATGGGTTGGTTCAGAAAGCCAGCACTGCGCACCCACGCCACCTGCCTGCTTTTCCCGCATTGCACTTGCGCTGTGCAGTCGGTTGAGGACAAGATCCGGCGGTGGGAGGAGAACCCGGATGCGGAGCTGCAGCGCAAGGCGGCGGCCCGCGAAATCACCGTCTACTTCAACTCTGACGTGGCGGGTGCGCCCGGTTGCGGGCAGCCCAGCCTGCCTGCTGAGCAGCCTGTGGCATGGCGTGCTGAAAATTGCAGCTGGCATTGGTTATGCTGCGCTCCCGCCCCAGCTTGCGCCTCGTCTTCACGTTCTCTGCTCCGCCTGCCCCGCACACCCGCAGACGGCATGCCCTGGAAGTTTGTGCCCACACAGCGCAGCGTGAAGCTGCACCCCGGGCAGTCCACCCTTGCATTCTACACCGCCGAAAACAAGGCGGACACAAGCATCACCGGTGCGTAGCGCAGCTGCTGTGCCTGTTGCTTGGGGTCTGTGGGCCACCTCACCCCTGGAACTCACATTGCGGTCGAGCCTTCTGCCCATTGCCTTGCCATGCACAGCAGACCACCCCTGACCTGGCCGTGGTGCTGTGTGCTGCCCCTGCTCCCCGCAGGCGTGTCCACATACAACGTGGCGCCCCAGCAGGCGGGCCAATACTTCAACAAGATCCAGTGCTTCTGCTTCGAGGCAAGCGTACAGCTGGTTGTTCTGGCCGGAGCAGGCAGCACTGCTGCTGTTTTGATACCACACCCGGGCATGAGACAGCTGGTCTAC
>VFQQ010004223.1_pt1 | contig 12916 bp, 15 predicted proteins | sample 3512341 | NCBI WGS metagenome assembly VFQQ01 (sample SAMN10412373, study PRJNA504923) | tailings metagenome | isolation source: Relicate 2 Philex TSF1 revegetated site | place: Philippines: Tuba, Benguet | collected 2017-08-29 | reverse complement strand
GAGGTCTACGGCATCAGCAAGACGCGCTGCTATCAGATCACGATGGCCATCGCGGGCGCGATGGTGGTCGGTGCGACGTACCTTGCCGGTTCGAAGCTCGCATTCTTCCCCGAGCTGCCGGTGCACCTGATGGTGTTCTCGGTCGCGGCCACGATTCTCGGCGGGATCGGGAACGTGTTCGCCGCCGCCATCGCGGCGGTGTTCATCAGCGTGCTGCAACAGGGAAGCGTGCTGGTCTTCGAGGCGCGCTGGCAGCCGCTGATCGTGTTCGGCATTCTCTTTGCCGTCATCCTGTTCTTCCCGAAGGGCGTGCGCTGGAAGGCGCGGCGGCTTTCGCGCGGCCCGGCGCCCGTGCCGGCGGCATCGAAGGCGGCCTGAGCCATGGAATTCATCGCCTCCAGCCTCTTCATGGTCGCCATCTACGTGATGCTTGCGACTAGCTTCAATCTCATCATCGGCTTTGCCGGCCTGATGAGCATCGCACACCCGATCTTCTTCGCGCTCGGTGCCTACGGGTCCGGCCTGATCGCGCGCGAACTCGGACTGCCGATCGCGCTCTGTCTCGTCGGTGGTGCGCTTATCGCAGGGCTCGCATCGATCGCGCTGTCGCTGCCGTCGCTGCGCGTGTCGGGCGACTATCTGGTGATCGCAAGCATCGGCTTCCAGCTTGGGCTGCTTCAGATCATCAAGAACGTCGATTTCACTGGTGGGCCGGGCGGCTTCTCGAACATCAAGCCGTTGTTTGCGACACACGGCGCGTCCGCGCTGTTCGGTGCCGCTGCGATTGCATGGGCCTGCGCATTCGGCGCCGTTGCACTGGTGCGGTGGCTGACCGGCGGGCCTTATGGCCGCGCCATCACGGCGATGCGTGACGACGAGGAGGCCTTCTCGGGTCTCGGACGCAAGGCCGTGCAGATCAAGGTGACGCTGTTCGCGATCGCGTGCGCGGTCGCAGGACTCGCGGGCGGCCTCTACGCACACAACTATCAATTCGTCGCGCCGGAGCAGTTCGACATCGTCGCGTCGGCCACGATCCTCACCATGGTGGTCGTTGGCGGCGTGCGTACGGTGTGGGGCCCGGTGTGCGGCGCGATCGTGCTGCAACTCCTGCCGCAGCTCATTCACTTTCTCGAACTCCCGTCGAGCATCACGGGGCCGCTGCAGGGACTGATCTTTACCGGCCTGGTTCTGACGTTCCTCTTCGTGCGTCCCGGCGGCATGCTCGGCTCGAGCATTCCGCGCGGCCCGGTCGTGACCAACAAGGCGGTCCACTGATGGCGAGCGTTCTCGACATCACCGGCCTGCACAAGCGCTTCGGCGGCATCGTCGTTGCCGAGGACGTCGCATTGTCGATCGCGCCGGGACAAATCCTTGGTCTCATTGGTCCGAACGGCGCCGGCAAGACCTCGCTGTTTAACCTGATTGCCGGCGTAGTGCGCGCCGACGCGGGCGAAATCCGTCTCAACGGCGCGCGCATCGATCGCATGGCGGTGCACGATCGTGCACGCACCGGCCTGTCGCGCACCTGGCAGCACATCCGGTTGTTCCCGTCGCTGACCATCAAGGAGAACTTGCTGGTCGCGCCGCGTCATTCACCCGACGAAACGCCGCTGGCCGGCGTTCTTCCCGGCACCGCGGAGAAGCGGCGCGAGGTCGAGGCCCGCGCGATGGCGCAGCTCGAAAAGGTGAAGATGGTCGATACCGCGAACCGCTATCCGTCGGAACTCTCATACGGAAAGCAGAAGCTCATCAGCATCGCGCGCGCCATGATGAACGACGGCAACTGCCTGCTGCTCGACGAGCCGATGGCCGGCGTCGAAGGCCCGGCCTACGACGCCATCAAGGACCTCGTGCGCGGTGAAGCCGAGGCCGGCCGCGCGATCTGCGTTGTCGAGCACAACATCTCGTTCATCCGCGACCTCTGTGACAGCGCGGTGTTCATGTTCAACGGGCGCATCATGGCGCGCGGCACGGTGGAGGATCTCGTTCGCAATCCCGATCTCACCGAACTCTATTTCGGGACGTGACGGATGAGCGATCTCCTGACGTGCAAGAATCTCGATGTCTACTACGGCGCCTTCCAGGCGCTGAAGGATGTGTCCGTGTCGGTGCCGGCGGGGCAGCGCGTCGGGCTGTTCGGTCACAACGGCTGTGGCAAGTCGACGCTGCTGAAAGCCTGCGTCGGCGTCCACAAGACGATGACCGGCGCAGTGACGTTCAAGGGGCAGGATGTGCTGCCCGGCGAGGTGCCGCGCAACTCGCAACTGGGCGTCGCGTTCGTGCCGCAGTCGCGCAACACGTTCAACGAGCTGACCGTGGAGCGGAACCTGCGCATCGCGGGGCTGAAGGAGAAGAACGAAGACCTCGCGTCTGTGTGGGACATCTTCCCGCTGCTCAAGCAGCGGCGTGAGCAGATCGCCGGAACCATGAGCGGCGGCGAGCAGCAGATGCTTGCGTTCGCCATGGCGCTGATGACGAAGCCGAGCCTGCTGCTGCTCGACGAGCCGACCACCGGCCTTTCTCCTGTGATGGCGAATCTCGTGCTCGACACCGTCGACCGCATCACGACATCGTTCAACATTGCGCTGATGGTGGTGGAACACAACGTGCCGCGCACGCTGCGCATCGTCGACCGCGCGCTCATCATGAAGAGCGGCCGGCTGCTGCAGGACACGCCGGCGAGTGCGCTCGTGGGTCGTCAGGACCTCTGGGAGTGGTTCTGATATGGTCCATGCGGATCGCCACGTGATGTGGCGCGTCGTCCGCGGCTGAGAATTGAACGTATCGAGGAAGGCATGTCGAACCCGCGCATTCCCTACATGATGTCCTCCGACCGCAAGCGGCTGCCGCCGATGCAGGAGGGAAAGCCGCTGATCGTCCACATCGTGGTCAACGTCGAGTACTGGCCGTTCGACCAGCCGCTGCCGCGCAAGCTCATTCCGGGGCCGCACGGCATGGACAAGATCCCGGACGTGCCGAACTTTTCGTGGGTCGAGTACGGCATGCGTACCGGCTTCCCGCGAATCGTGCAGGCGCTGAAGAAGCGCGGGCTGCCGGCGTCCGCGATGCTGAATGCTTCGGTGATCGACGTCTATCCGCGCGCCGCCGAAACGATGCTGGAGGAGGGCTGGGAATTCATCGGCCACGGCTGGACGCAGAAGGCGCTGCAGAACGAGCCGGATGAGGACGCCGTCATCAAGAAGTGCATGGAGAAGATCAAGGCGTTCACCGGCAAGCCGATGCGCGGCTGGATGGGCGCGGGCCTCTCCGAGACGATGGATAATGCGCGGCTGGATGGGCGCGGGCCTCTCCGAGACGATGGATACGCCGGATTATCTGAAAGCGAACGGCGTCGACTACACGTGTGACTGGGTGGTCGACGACTTGCCGTCGTGGATGCGCACGAAGCACGGCCCGCTCATCGCGGTGCCGTACTCGCTCGACCTCAATGACGGGCCGATCTGGGCCGGGTGGGGCATGGATTCCGACGAGCAGTACCGCCGCACGGTGTCGACGCTCGAAACTTTTGAAGACGAGCTGAAGACCAACTGCCGCGTGCTGGTGCTGCCGCTGCACCCGCATCTCGTCGGCGTGCCGCACGACATTCTCGTGGCCCGCAAGGACACGATCTTCGTCACGCCGTCGCAGATCGCGGACTGGTACGCGAAGGTCGAGCCCGCGCCCGCCGACATGAAGGTGTAGCCGGGACATCGCGCATGGCCGACCTGCCGCTCGCCAACATCACCGTGCTCGATCTCACGCTGCATCGCGCGGTCCCGACGTGCGTGCGCCAGCTTGCCGACTGGGGCGCGAACGTCATCAAGATCGAGACGCCCGGTGGCGCGAAGGGCGATGCCGTTGGCTCCAATCGCGACGGCCCGGACTATCAGAACCTGCACCGCAACAAGCGCAGCATGACGCTCAACCTCAAGAGCGAGGAGGGGCGGGCAATCTTTCTCAAGCTGGCCGAGACCGCCGACGTCATCGTCGAGAACTATCGCTCGGACGTGAAGCATCGCCTCAGGATCGACTACGACACTGTTGCCAAAATCAATCCGCGCATCATCTACGGCAGCATCTCGGGCTTCGGGCAGGACGGCCCGGACGCGACGCGCCCCGGCGTCGACCAGATCGCGCAGGGCATGGGCGGGCTGATGTCGATCACCGGCGAGCCCGGACGCGGGCCGATTTGCGTGGGCATTCCGATCGCGGATCTTACGGCCGGCATCTTCCTGTCGCAGGCCGTGTTGCTGGCCATCATCCAGCGTCAGGCGACCGGCGTCGGACAATGGGTGCACACGTCGCTGCTGGAAGCCGAAATATTCATGCTCGATTTCCAGGCCTCGCGCTGGCTGATCGAAAAGGATGTCGCCAAGCAAGCCGGCAACGATCACCCGACCGCGATCCCGACCGGCGTGTTCCCGGCGTCCGACGGCCACATCAACATCGCGGCGTCCGGCGACGCGATGTGGGTGCGTTTCTGCGAGACGATTTCGTCACCGGAGTTGCTGTCGCATCCTGAGCACGCGACCGGCGACCTGCGCTCGCGCAACCGCAAGGCGCTGAACGAACGCATCGCCGCGATCACGAAGACGAACACCAGTGCCTACTGGGTGAAGCTGATGAACGATGCGGGCGTGCCGTGCGGCCCGATCAACACCATCGACCAGACCTTCGCGGAACCGCAAGTTCAGCACCTCGGCATCGCGAAGCCGGTGAAGCACCAGAGGCTCGGCGACATCAAGGTGGTCGGCCAGCCGATCAATCTCACCAAGGCACCGCAGCCGGCCGAATATCGCCCGACGCCGGACCTCGGTCAGAACACCGATGAGATTCTCGGCGGCCTTGGCCACGACGCGACGAGCATCGCGGATCTGCGCGCGCGGGGCGTGATCTAATGCGCGAGACCGAATGGCATCGGGGGATGAAGCGTGTGGCCCGCGGCTGCCTCGTAGGCGGCCGCGATGGCAAGAACGCGCGCGTCCTGATGCCGCGCACCAATGAACTGAAGTCCGAGGGGCAGGCCGTTGCCGTCGCGGCCCATCGGCACGCTGATGGCGGGGACGCCCGCGAAGTTCGCCGGGATGCAATACGTGCCGGCGTCGTCCGGCATGTTGTCGCCGAAGGCGGGGGCCGCGTGTGGCGTGGTCGGCGACACGATGACGTCGACTGTTTCGAGACACTGCGTCAGTTCGAACGCGGCCGCCTCCATGCGGCGATCGGCTTGAAGGAGCTTCGTCGCAGGCAGCCTGGCGCCATAGTCGAGGTAGTAGCGCATCAGCTTGGAAAAGTGATCGGGCTCGCGGGCGTAGAGATCGGCATGGACATGCGCGGCCTCGGCTTCGACGCGCACGAATCCGGCGCGGCGGCCCTTGACGGGATCGTACGTCGGCAGCTTCACGGTGCGGATCGCGGCGCCGAGACGCTTGAGTTGGTCAAGCGCGGCATCGAACGCGGGGGCGATCGCGGCGTCGTGCTTCTCGATCTCGAAGCCGCCGAGCACACCGATGGTCACGCCATCGAGCCGTCCACCCTTCGCGGGCATGAATCCATTCGTCGGACCCTTGCGCGACTCCGTGCAGGCCGGATCGAATCCCGCCATTGCGGTGAGCATCAGCGCGGCGTCCTCGACAGTGCGCGTCAGCGGACCGACATGATCGAGGCTGTAGCTCAGCGGAACGACGCCGCGCGTGCTGATGAGGCCGTAGCTCGGCTTCAGTCCGACCGTGCCGCAGTACGATGCCGGGATGCGGATCGATCCGCCGGTGTCCGAGCCCATCGCGGCGCAGCAGAGTCCCGCCGCGACCGCGGCGCCGGAGCCGCCGCTCGAACCGCCGGGCGTATGCCCGAGGCGATAAGGGTTCTCCACGCGCCCGAAGTGCGGGTTGTTGCTCGTCGGCCCCAGCGCTCCTTCTTCCATGTTCAACTTGCCGAGAATGACGGCACCGGCCGCGCGAAGGCGCCGCACCAGTTCGCAGTCTTCCGTCGGCACGCGCCACGGACTGCCGCCAAATCCGTTGCTGGTGGGAACATCGGCGACATCCATGTTGTCCTTCACGGCGAGCGGGATGCCGTCGAGCGGACCGAGGCGCTTCCGGGAACTCGCGCGCTCCGCGGCCCGCGCGGCTTCGGCAAGCGCGCTGTCTTCGCAAATCGTCACGAATGCATTGAGCGCGCGGCCAGGCCCAGTCGCGCGGTCGAGAAATATGCGCGTCAGCTCGCGCGGATCGAGGCTTCCGGCCTCGATCTTGCTCGACAACTCGGACGCCGACATGAACGCAAGCTCGGACATGAGAAGGAGCCCCTTACCGTACATCGATGACAATGATCGCGCGCCCGAACGGCACGCTACGAGACACGCCCGCGCCTGAAAAGTGAGCGTCGTGCATGGCACTCGCGCACATCCGGCAAAGCCAGCGTGAGGATGAAACCTCGCGTGCGTCTCGCTGTTGGTTGTGCTCGCGCGTGCGGCACAAGGGCGCAGACGAAATCAGATGCGCGACGCGCGATTGATTGTGATTGGCTTGCTCGCACTGTGTCACGACCGCATAATCGAGGCTCCATCGAGCCTCGGTAGAAGTTCAGTGGATTTCCTGGAGGCTTGGATTTGGCGTTCGTTCAACTCTCAAACGTCGAGAAGAGTTATCGCTCGATGCAGGGCAGCGACTACACCGCTGTCCGCGATTTCAATCTGAAGATCGACCCCGGCGAGTTCTTCTGCCTGCTCGGCACCAGCGGCTGCGGCAAGACGACTGTGCTCAACATGCTGGCGGGATTCGAGCATGCGACGTCCGGCAACATCGAGGTCGGCGGCAAGCCGATCAGAGGGCCCGGCGCGGATCGCGGCGTTGTTTTCCAGGGCGAGGACTCGCTTTATCCGTGGCTCTCTGCGCTGGGCAACGTCGAGTTCGGCATGCGCATGCGCGGCGTGTCACGCGCGGAGCGGCTGGAGCGTGCGCAGCATTATCTGGAACTCGTCGGCCTGAAGGGGCAGGGTCACAAGCATCCGGCGGAACTGTCCGGCGGCATGAAGCAGCGCATTCAGATCGCGCGCGTGCTCGCCAACGAACCGCAGATGCTGCTGATGGACGAGCCGTTCGCGGCGCTCGATGCGCATACGCGCACCTCGATGCAACGCGAACTCGTGCGGATCTGGCAGGCGAACTCGTGCGGATCTGGCAGGCGACGAAGAAGACCGTGCTGTTCATCACGCACGACGTGGATGAAGCGATCATCCTCGCCACCCGCATCGGCATCATGCACGCCGGGCCGGCTTCCAAGCTGAAGGCGGTCATCGACGTGAACCTCAACGACACGGAACGCGATCGTGCGCACGACCGCTTCATCGAGGTTTACCGGGACGTGCACGCCAAGATCCGCGACGAGGTCGCGATCGCCATGCAACGCGCGCAATAGAGAACACCGATGCAGCGTTCATTCGGAAAGCTATTTGGTTACCTGCTCGGCTTCGGCAGCCTGTTCGTGATCTGGCACATCGCGTCGGTGTATCTGCTCAATTCCGTGCTGTTTCCTCCGCCGCTCCGCGTCTTCGCCAAGGCTGTCGAACTCGCACGCGACGGGACGCTTTGGGAGAATGCGAGCATCAGTCTGCAGCGCATCGCCCTCGGATTCTTCTTCGGCACGATGATTGGTGTTCCGCTCGGCCTTGCCATCGGCTCGTTCGCGCTCGTGCGCCGCGTACTCGAACCCTACACGGAGTTCCTGCGGTTCATTCCGGCGACCGCGCTGATCACCGTCGCGGTGATCTGGTTCGGCATCGGCGAAGGCTCGAAGATATTCCTCATCATCTACACGACCGTGTTCATCGTCATCATCAACACGGCGGCGGGCGTCAGCGCGGTTGCGCCGAACAAGATCCGCGCGGCGCGCTCGCTCGGTGCCAATTCGCGGCAGGTGTTCATGTATGTCGCGCTGCCCGCGACCGTGCCGTACATCCTCACCGGCATGCGCCTTGCAATGGGCAACTCGTTCGTCACGATCGTCGCCGCCGAACTCGTCGCGGCGAATGCCGGCCTCGGCAAGATGATCTGGGATTCCCGCCTCTACATGCTGGTCGACAACATCTTCGTCGCCCTGCTGGTACTCGGACTTTTGGGGTTTACGGCCGATCGCCTGTTCCGCTGGGCCATCTATGCCTTCGCGGGCAGGTACTCGCCGGTGACGTGAAGACGCTCCCGCACTCTAACTGGAGAAGCACATCATGATTGGTACGGTTAAAACTCTTCTGGCGGCAATCGCCGCACTTGGCTTCGCAACGGGAGCCGCAAACGCGCAGGCCCGGACGAAGATGACGATCGCGACGGGCGTCGATCCTGCGTTCTCGCAGTTCTACGTCGCGAAGGAGGCGGGCCTGTTCGAGAAGAACGGTCTCGACGTGACGATCAACACCGGCCCGTCGGGCTCCGCGATGGTGCCGTTCCTCATCAACAACCAGATCCACGCCGCCTACGGCAGCGATCTTGCGGGCGTTATCAACCACAACGTCGACAAGAACATCGTCGCAGTCGCGGACGGCACGTATCTGGTGCGCTGGCTGTCCATCGTGGCGCGTGGCATTCCGGACATGGCTGCGCTCAAGGGCAAGCGCGTTGCGGTGTCGAAGGGCACGGGCGGCGAGATCTTCTGGAACCGTGTTGTCGACAAGCTCAAGCTCAATCCGGCCGACTACAAGATCGTCGACATCGAGGCGCCCGAAATGGTCGCGGCGCTCGAGCGCGGCGACATCGATGCCTTCGCCACCTGGGAGCCGTGGCCGACGCGCGCCATCATGGGCGTGAAGGACGCGAAGATCATTCAGGACGCCGAAGGCATCTACAACAACATCAACTTCGTCTACATGAACCGGAGCTGGATCGAAAAGAACGAAGACACCGCCGTGCGTTTCATCAGGGCGCTGGTCGAGGCGAACGATCTCATCGGCAAGGATCGTCCGGCGGCGGCCCAGATGGTGTCGAAGTTCCTGAAGATGCCCATCGAACTGGCGCGCGAACTGATGCCCAAGGTCGAGTACAACATGACGCTGACGGATCGGGCCGTTTCGACGATCCAGATCTCGGAGGAGACGCTGAAGCGCCAGAACAAGCTCCCGGCGCCGATCGACTACTCGCGCTATGTCTATCCCGACCTGCTGAAGAAGGTGCGGGCGGACAACGTGAAGATCACCAATCTGCCGAAGTAGGCGAACTGGCGGTGCACCACACGGTGCACCGCCTTGCTCTTATTTCTTGCTCGGCGGGACGAGCGTGTAGTTCTTGCCCGCGACGGTGACGCTGACGCCCCAGCGGTTACACTCCACGGCGTGGATGAAGTTCTCGACACCGGCATTGAACACCGCCGGTTCTTCCAGATTGATCCCGTGGCCGGTCTTCGGAAGCATCATCAGGCCGCAGCGCGGGACGGTGCGCTTGAGGAAGAGCGCCAGATCGAGCGTCGAGTCGTCCTCGTCGCCCGCGATCACGAGCAGCGGCACGGGGATCGCGGCCAACTCCGCCTTGCGCTCGAACAGCGGCACGCGGCGGCCCTGCACGCCGACCATTGTGCGGGCGTGACCCTTCGCGGAGCCTTCGGCGAATTGCCGCTTGAACTCTTCCCAGCCACGCGGGTCCTTGTCGCGATACTGCACGCGCGCCGGTCCCGCGCAGTAGAGCTCCGCCATCGCCGGCATGCCCTCGCTCTCGATGCGGGCCGCGAACGATGCGCATTCCTGCTGGAAACGCTGCTTCGCGGCCGCGTCGGTGGAGGCGCCGCTGCCGCCGGCTGCGGCGGTCAATGACAGCGCCATATCGGGATGGCGGATGCCGAACTCGATCGCGGCGGTCGCACCCATCGACAGGCCGACGAGGTGCGCCTTCTTGATGCCGAGCGCACGCATCACGGCGGCGGCGTCGTCGGCGGCCCGCTCCTGCGAATAGGCATCGACCGATTCCGGAATATCGGAGGGCGGCCACCCGCGTGCCGCGTATGTGATGCAACGATAGCGCCGCGAGAAGTAGCGGATCTGCGGTTCCCAACTCAGATGATGGCCGCCGAATTCGTGCAGGAACAGGATCGGGTCACCGGACCCGGCCTCCTCGTAATAGAGTGTCACATTGTCGTCGGTCTTTATGGTCGGCATCAGTTCACCCGATTTCGCCTTGAGGCGATGTACGTTGTGCTGGTCGTGTCGCTTAGCATAGGCAATTCCACACGCCGTCGCGCGCATTGCCATGCGACCAAGTGCGCCCTGGGCTCACAGCAGCCATGCATGAGCGGCGGGTATTGCGCCGCTACAACTTCTGACGAGGGATGCGCGCGTCGCGGTGTTGCGCGCCGGCGCACGAAACTTCTGGTGCGCGCATTATTCGCGACGTGAACTATAGGTTTGGTACAGCGCCGCGAACTCGGCGGCCATTTCGTAGCACACCGTCAGCGTTCGCGTGGCGACGGTCCATTGTGCATGTGATGCACCGCAGGACTTCGCCTCGATGGTGACGGGCGCGCGCCAAACGAAGCCATCGGACGCACGGTCCGCGACCCGCTCCAGCAGCCCGATGAATTTCAGGGTCTGTGCGATCACGGCGTACCGCTCGCCGCTGTCGTGATAACGCACTGCGAACGGCGTGCGCTCCTGCGTCGTCCGGCGATGTGGCGCGAGCACGCGACCCCACGACCACTCGGCATTGCTGAAATCGCCCTGGCAACTCGCGCGCCGTTCGGGCGGCATCCCGGATTCGTCCGCCAATGCGGCGAATTTTACAGGATCGGCGCCCACCATGTAGCAGATGATCTGGTATGCGCGCTGCTGGCTCAGGCTGTGCTCGTCGTAGAACGCCAGCGGCGCATTGCTGGCGCGATCGCGGCGGTCGTGCAGAAACCAGCCTCGCGCCGCATCGGCGAGCACGCGTTCGGAAAACTCGTTCTTCATGCCGAGCATCGCGACGGTTGCGAACGAGTCCGCCGCGTCTTCTTCGCGGCCAAGCACCGGCAAGCCCATCTCGGTGATCAGCCCGTGGCCGAGTTCGTGCAGGACGACGAACAGGAGATTTCCGGCCACGAAGCGGACGACTGCGGTGCGTTCGCCAGCCGTGAGATGGGCGAACCGCGCCTCCGCGGCAAGTGCGTCGGCGGCGGCATCGATCCGCGGTTCAAGGACGGAGACTTCGGCGGCCGATGTGGCGGCGGGCACGGTGATGAGCGCAAGCGCAATGCATGCGACCAGCCGCATCGCTGTGCGCTGCCGCGTTCTTTGTTGTGCCATTGCGGTCTCCACACATGCAAAGCCTGACCGGCGCGTTGCGTGCCGGTCAGGTTTGCGTCTCATGCGGCTTACCGCTTGATGTTCGCCGCGCAGGGCTTGCGGCGGCCGTAGCCGTCATCCGTGAAGCAGTTGTCGCGGCTCTGCTCGGCGCGCTTCTGCTGGAAGCCCTGGGCGCAGGGACGCTTGCGGCCGTAGCCGTCGTCGGTGAAGCACTCGTAGTTCGAGGCGGTGGACTTCTGCTGCGTCGCGCTGGCGACGTTGGCGCTGCCGGCGAGAGCGACGAGGCCGACTGCGGCGATGGCGATCTTTGCGAACATGGTCATGGGAGTCTCCTGTTTGATGATACGTGGGTGAAGCGTTCAACTCCGAAGCGCTGGGCGCCCCGCTCACGTTCATCTGTGGGATGTCCCCGTGCCGATGTCCGTGTGCATTCGGATCATGCAGGGCATAGTGGTCCGTCTCCATCGGCCGAAGGGTCAGCCGCCTCATACCTATGTGTGAACTGATTAGGCCGTTGTGGTCGTGCTATGAGTCTGTCGTTCGCAGGCGGGGAGCACGATCATGGATGCGCCGATTGTTTATGTGATTGACGACGACGTATCGCTGCGCGAAGCGCTCGACAGCCTGCTGCGTTCGGTCGGGCTCGAAACGCGCACCTTCGGCTCGGTGCGTGAATTTCTCGACGCCGCGAAGTCCGAGCGGCCTGGTTGCATCGTGCTCGACGTGCGCCTGCCGGGCCAGAGCGGGCTCGACTTTCAGGATCAGCTCGCGGACCTCGGCATCCGGTTGCCGGTGGTGCTGATCACCGGCCACGGTGACATCCCCATGTCGGTGCGCGCCATGAAGGCCGGCGCGGTGGACTTTCTGGCCAAGCCGTTTCGCGATCAGGACATGCTCGACGCGGTGACCACCGCCATCGAGCGGGACCGCCATCGCCGCACCGCGGACGGCGCGGTGACCGGCCTGCAGGAGCGGTTCGCGACGCTCTCCCCGCGCGAGCAGCAGGTGATGATGCTGGTGACGGCGGGCAAGATGAACAAGCAGGTGGCGGGAGATCTCGGCCTCAGCGAGATCACGGTGAAGATCCACCGGGGTTCCGCCATGCGGAAAATGGCGGCCAAAACCCTCGCGGATCTCGTCCGGATGGCCGAAACCCTCAAAAGCAAGGCCGGCTAAGGGGTTTCCACTAACACTCCGGTATAATTCCCTGCCGCCCCCGATCAGTGCCAAGACATTCTGACGCGGCCCTGCCGGGCGCGGGCGAAGGAATGGCCGTGAGTGAGCTTCCCCTGATTTCCGTCATCGACGACGATGCCTCGTTGCGGTCGGCGCTGGTCGGCCTTGTCCGGTCGATCGGCCATGACGCGCTCGGTTTCGGGTCGGCCGAGGAGTTTCTCCAGGCCGATGCGGCGAAAGCCTCCGACTGCATCATCTCGGACATCCAGATGCCGGGGATGAGCGGGATTGAACTGGCGCAGCACCTCACCATGCGCAACGTGTTCACGCCCATCATCCTGATCACGGCGCGCGCAGACCCGGAGCTCAAGGAAAAGGCACTCGCCAGCGGCGCGGTCTGCTTCCTGCGCAAGCCGTTCGATGGCGAGGTGCTGATCCGCTGCATGGAAAATGCGCTGGAAAAGCAGGACGGCACGGATAAGA
>VFQQ010004221.1_pt1 | contig 12922 bp, 6 predicted proteins | sample 3512341 | NCBI WGS metagenome assembly VFQQ01 (sample SAMN10412373, study PRJNA504923) | tailings metagenome | isolation source: Relicate 2 Philex TSF1 revegetated site | place: Philippines: Tuba, Benguet | collected 2017-08-29 | reverse complement strand
TTTGGCTTTGCTTGGCTCCTTTGGCTCCACCTTTGGAGAAGCAAAGGTGGAAAAAGAAAATATCACCGGAATTTTGATTGTACCTGAAACATGATTAACAAAATTAAATGTTTTAGAGGTTTTTTAAGGGCTAACTATTTAAAATGTATTGTTTAACCGCAAAGAACGCAAAGACTGTAAATACGAAAAATTATTTGATAAATGAATGTAATTCCATTTGGTTTTTAAATCAAAGGGGCGTAGCCCCGGCATCTTAGTTGTTAGAAGGTTTTATTAAGCCGTTAAGGGCGCTAAACAAGCACAAAGAACGGGAAGCTTGTAACAATTGGATTTATAATACCGCTCTTATAATTTACAAAAAACAAAGTAAAGGCAATTACCCACCATAACTAAAACATGATTTTTATCAGTTTTCGAAAATATTACATTTAATAATCAGATACTTGAGCGCCTTAATTAGAATTTGTCTAAATAATAATTTGCGCTTTATGTGGAAATCTTACTTTTGCGCCATCTTATTTATAACAAATCTAAACATAAATATCTATGAAAAAGCAAATTGCAATTTTTACTACAGCTGTTTTAGTAACTTTTACAGCTTGTAAAAAAGAAGAAACCAAACCAAATGAAGAAAATCCTGCCCCAACCGCATATGATAGTTCGGGCTTTAACACCAACCGCGAAGCTTATGCAACAACTGCAACCAACTTTAATGGCATGGTTACAGAATTAAGAAAAGGACGCACAGTTGGCGGTGTTGTGTCTGAAACCGCATTAAACAACTTTTATACCGGTGGTTCGCCAACATTAAAATCTATTACCAGTACTTATTACGATGCCCAATTAATTGGCAGCAATGGCTGGTTTGCTAAGGCTGCAAACGCATCGGGTGGCGGTCCGTTTAACCCCGATTCTGCCGGAAGTCAAGGTGCTTACGGTGGTTATTTATTTGATGCCGACGGTTTTGAACCGGAACAAATGATAGAAAAAGGCATGTTTGGCTCAACCCTGGTTAACGAAGCGCTAAAATTATTACGCAATAACCCAACGTTGGCGCAAGTAGATCAGGCGTTGTTTTTAATTGGCGCAACCCCTCATTTTAAGAGCAGTAGCAATACCACCAAACATGGCACAGCGGCCGACCGCTATTTTTCTGTTTACATTGCCCGTAGAGATAAAAACGACGGAAATGGTTTTTATAACCAATTTAAAAACAACTTTATTAAACTGCAGGCTGCTGTAAAAGCAGGTAACAATGCAGCAAGAGATGAAGCCGTAAATGCCATTGCCGATATTTTAGAAAAAGCCAATGCCGCAACCATTATAAACTACTGCCATACTTCAATTTCTAACTTATCATTAACCGAATTAACCGAGGCACAAAAAGGTGCAACCCTGCATGCCATAGCCGAATGTCATGGTTTTGCCTTAGGCTGGAAAACCCTAAATGGCAAAAAAATAACCGATGCGCAAATTGATGAAATTATGAATTTATTAAATGCGCCTGTTACCGGTGGTGGCAAACCTGTTGTGTTTTTAACCGATAGGGTAAACCAAATTGGTAAGCTTCAAACGGTAATTACTACCTTACAGGGCATTTATGGCTTTTCTGCTTCGCAGGTAGAAGATTTTAAAAAGAATTGGATTAACGAGCAAAACAGATAATTTAAAAGCATTAGGCCAATGTTTCGTAAATTTATTAACCCAAAATATGTGTTGGTGTTGCTGGCGGTAACTACAATTTTTACCGCCTGCAATAACAATGCTAATAACAACGACAATGCAACGGCATTCGACCGAAAAGCCATGTTGCAAAACTATGCCGATCAGGTAATTATTCCGGCGTATGCGCAATTGTTGGTTCAAACACAGGCTTTAAATAACGCCTTAAATGGTTTTGTGCAAAACCCGGCCAGTAACACATTACAAACAGCTCAAACGGCATTAGAAGGTGCCTTATTGGCCTGGCAGCAAGCCAATGCCTTTAATTTTGGCCCGGCCGGCGAAATGGGCATACGCAAATCGCTTAACGAAGAAATTGGGGTTTTCCCTGTTTCAGTTATTAAAACAGAAAACTACATTAACAATGGCGATACGTCTTTTGCAAATTTCGATAGAGATACGCGTGGTTTTTATGCCTTGGATTATTTGTTGTTTAATAATGTTTCTGACTCGGTAATTGCGGCTTTTGCAAATACCAAGCGCAAAAACTATTTAATGGCCTGTGCCAATCATTTGCTGCGCAGCATAACGCCGGTTAACAATGCCTGGCAAGGTGCTTACAAAGCTGAATTTGTAAATAACACCGGTACCGATATTGGCAGCTCAACTTCGGTTTTTTATAACGAGTATGTAAAAAGCTTTGAGGCATTAAAAAACTTTAAATTTGGTGTTCCGCTAGGTTTACGACCCGGACAAACACAGCCTTTGCCTCAACATGTAGAGGCATATTATTCGGGCTTATCGGTTAAATTGGCATTAGCCCATTGGCAAGCTGTAAAAAACATGTGGAATGGTATTTCTATTACCAACCCGGCACAAGATGGTATTGGCCTAAAAGAGTACTTAAAAACCGTAACCGGGGGCGAAACTTTGGTGGGTTCAACCCAGGCACAAATGGCAGCCGTTGATTTTGCTTTTACACAGATAAATACCAACCAGAAACTGTCTGAACAAATATCCTCAAATTTTGAGAAAGTTAATAACGTGCACACCGAATTACAAAAACAAACAAGGTTTTTAAAAAGCGATTTATCAAGCTTAATTGGTGTTGCCATTACATTTAGTAGCGGCGATGGCGATTAACCCTTAACAACTATTGAAAAAAGCCCTTAACAACATATTGGTTTATAACACGCACGCAGCTCCGTTGGTATCTTTTAGGGTACTATTCGGGGCTGCTGCATTTATAAGTACCTTGCGTTTTATGCTGTTAGATTGGGTAGATTTACATTTTGTAAACACCCAAGTTCAGTTTAAATATTTTGGTTTTGAGTGGGTACATTTATTGCAACCAAACTTAATGTACGCGCTACATGTACTTATGCTTGTGGCTTCGCTGGGTATTATGCTTGGCGCCTTTTACCGCATAAGCGCCATTGTGTTTTTTGTTGCTTTTACCTATTGCGAGTTAATAGATATTACCTATTACCTTAACCACTATTATTTTGTTAGCATAGTGGCTTTTGTTATGTGCTGGTTGCCGGCAAACGCAGCCTTTTCGGTAGATGCGCGACTTTTTCCTAAAGTAGCCATTAAGCAAGTTCCGGCATGGACTATAAATATAATTAAATTTCATTTGCTGTTGGTGTACTTTTTTGCCGGTATTGCCAAAATTAACGCAGATTGGCTCTTGCATGCTTTACCATTAAAAATCTGGCTACCGGCAAATAGCAGCATGCCTGTTTTGGGCCCGTTATTAAGTTACCCAATTACAGCCTATGTGTTTAGTTGGGCCGGTATGTTGTTTGATATTACCATTGGCATTTGGCTAATTAACAAACATACCCGCTTTTGGGCTTGGTTGGTAGTGGTATTTTTTCATGTTTTAACCGGAATAATGTTTCAAATTGGTGTGTTTCCGCTGGTAATGATTTTAGGTACAACCATATTTTTCTCAAACCGCTTTCATCAAAAGTTTTTGCAGGTTTTTTTAGGTTGGCTTGAACCCACCAATGCAATAAAAACAAAAGACTACAAACCCTATTATAAATCGGCTATATTTGCAGCAGTGGCAAAGCCGTTATTGTTTGTTTGGGTGGTTTTTCATGTGTTGTTTCCGTTGCGTTGTTATGTATATCCGGGTAATATGTTTTGGACCGAGCAGGGCTACCGTTTTGGATGGCGTGTAATGCTGTTTGAAAAAGCCGGCACTGCTACTTTTTATGTTACCGATGCAATCAACGGCAGAGAAGGTGTGGTTGATAACAACGAGTTTTTAAATCCGCACCAAGAAAAACAAATGGCCATGCAACCCGATTTAATTTTGCAATATGCCCGGTTTTTAAAAAACCATTACCAGAGTAAAGGTGTTGCTGTTAGCAAAGTTAGGGCCGAGGTGTATGTTACCTATAATGCCAGGCCTAGTAAATTATTGTTTGACCCCACCCTTAATTTGCTTGATTTAAAAGATTCGTGGAAACACAAAGATTGGATTTTACCACTTGAATAAACTGGGTTTATATAGCACGGGGTTTAAAGGTGTTGTGTTGTTGCTTTTTATGGCAATGCACCAAACGTTGTTTGCCCAGCAAATGGTTATTGCCGGAAAAGTTACCAATCAGCAAGGTTTGCCTGTTGCAGGTGCTTTGGTTCAAACGCTGGCAGTATTGGCTCAAACCAAAACAGATAGTGCCGGACAGTTTTTACTTAAAACCACTGCCAAAAAGTTTACCATAGAAATTCTGGCTACGGGATATAAAAAAGAGCGCGTTGTGGTTGACATTTTAACTTTTGCAAACCATAGTATAACAGTTGTTTTAAAACCGCTTCAGCAACAATTAAACGATATTACCATAACCACAAATGCACAAAAAACCAATGGTATTGCCCGCTTAAACAGTGTAGATGGTTTTGGTATATACGAGGCAAAAAAAACAGAGCTAATTGTAATTAGCGATTTACAAGCCAATTTAGCAACAAATAATGCGCGTCAGGTTTTCGGAAAAATTCCGGGTTTAAACATTTGGGAGAGCGATGCTGCCGGCTTACAATTGGGCATTGGCGGCAGGGGGCTGAGTCCGAATAGAACCTCTAACTTTAACACACGACAAAATGGTTACGACATGAGTGCCGATGCTTTGGGTTACCCCGAAACGTATTACACGCCTCCGGTAGAAGCTTTAGAGCGCATTGAAGTGGTGCGCGGCGCAGCCGCGCTGCAATATGGCACCCAGTTTGGTGGCATGGTAAATTTTGTTTTTAAAAAAGGCCCTACCGATAAAAAAATAGAAGTGGTTAGCCGACAAACAGCCGGATCATATGGCTTTTTAGGAACATTCAACAGTATTGGCGGAACTACTGCAAAAAACAAACTTAATTACTATGCCTTTTACAGCGCCAAACAGGCCGATGGCTGGCGCCAAAATTCGGGCTTTTTGGTGCAAACTGCTCACGCAGGTTTGCAATATAAATTGCATAACCGCATTACGTTATTGGCCGATTACACGCACATGACCTATAACGCACAACAACCGGGCGGCCTTACCGATGCACAGTTTTTAAATAACCCCCAACAATCGTTTAGAAACCGAAATTGGTTTAATGTAAACTGGAATTTGTTTTCGTTGTCTGTAAACTACGATATTAGCGACAATACACGTTTAAATTTTCGCAATTTTGGCATTGCTTCCTCTCGTTTATCACTTGGAAATTTAGAGCGCATTAATGTTATTGATTTTGGTGGTAACCGAACCTTAATAACCGGCAATTTTAACAATTGGGGTAACGAAACCCGTTTGCTGCACCAATACCGCTTGTTTAACAAAGCCCATACGTTGTTGGTGGGCGCCAGGGCCTATTATGGCACAACTGTTTCAAAACAAGGAGATGGCGATAATGGCACCGGGGCAAATTACCGGTTTTTAAACCCCAATAATCTTGAAAACTCAGATTATACGTTTACAAACAAAAACCTGGCCGCTTTTGCCGAAAATATCTTTCGAATTTCGCCTAAACTTAGCGTTACACCGGGCTTGCGCTACGAGTATATTAACACTGCAGCCGCCGGGTTTTACCGCATTACAAGCAAAGATGCAGCCGGTAATATCGTTGGCGACACATCCATGTTTGGCTCAAACAGTAATACGCGCGCTTTTGTATTGGCAGGTTTGGGTTTATCGTTTAAGTTGAACCCACAGTGGGAGTTATATACCAATATTTCGCAAAATTATAGGGCCGTAAATTTTAACGACCTACGTATTGTTAATCCGAATTTTGTAGTTGATGCCAATATGAAAGACGAAAGTGGATACAGTGCCGATTTGGGTTTGCGCGGAGGAAAAGGTACTTTGTTTAATGTAGATGCCACCTTGTTTTTGCTAAAGTACAACGATAGAATTGGCAATGTGTTGCGTGCAGATAGGCCGCCTTTGTTTCAGGATTACCGTTTTAGAACCAATATTGCCGATAGCAGAAATACCGGTATTGAATGTTTTGCCGAAACTGATGTTTGGCAGTGGTTGGCTAAAAAGCAAACGCCACATGCATTGGTATTATTTGGCAATTGGGCATACGTAGATGCACGTTATATTAATACCAGCGACAAAGCCATTGCCAACAAGCAAGTAGAAATGGCACCCACGTTAATGCTAAGAAATGGCATTACGTATAAATTTAAAACCTTTGGTATAACGTATCAGAGCAATTATGTATCGGAGCATTTTACCGATGCCACCAATGCACGCATAGTTGCCGGTGCGGTAAATGGCATTATTCCGGCCTATTGGGTAAGCGATATAAGTTTGCAATACCGATACAAGCACCTTATTGCCGAAACCACCTGCAACAATGTGTTTAACGCCATGTATTTTACCCGCAGGGCCGATGCCTATCCCGGTCCCGGCATTATCCCCTCCGACGCACGCAGCTTTTTTGTTACGGTAGGGGTGAGGTGGTAGTGGGGGGTTGCCGATTGGGGCTCTATTCTTTCATGTAACTTAGACAAATCAGAAGAGGTTGTAGATACAATAATTAATCTTTTAGTAACTTAATTGTATGGCCATTTATGTTTATAAAATATATGCCTTTTGCCAATTCTCTGTCAATTTCTATCTCTATTTTGTTACTTTCTACCTGTTTTTTAAATATGGTTTTTCCTGCAATATCCGTTAGTGTAATATTTAATTGCTTGTCGTTATAACATTCTACTTTAAGTTGTGATCCAAACGGGTTTGGATAGGCAGTAACTTGTTTGTTTAAGATTTGTTGGTTTACCAAAACCATATTGCTAAAGGACGAAGAGCCATCTAAATCTACGCTTTCAAGTTTGTAATAGATATTGGTGCTTTTTGTAGCTGTTTCAAATTCGTTATCGTTAATGGCATATTGCTTTATGTTGTTGCTATGGTTTAAAGCATTTTGTTTTCCCACCCAATGCCAAGTTTTTGCATCATAACTTCTATAAACATTAAAATGACTGCTGTTTATTTCTTGAGTTGTTTTCCAACTTATGCGAATCGTTTCTAAATCAATCCATTTAGCGTTAAAGTCAACAAGTTTTACGGGTAATGCGTTAAACACAGAATCAGAAGCAATGGTTAGCTCACCGTTTGGTTCAAACATTTGAGTGCACCTAACAATAGGAAAACTGTTGCTTCCCATTGGGGTTAAAGAAGTACCTTGTATTGACCAATTATTTACGAGGGAATCTGGCCTCCAAACTAATCTCAGAACAGTATAATTAATCATATTTGGCAAGAATTCTGCTGAAGCATTTATATTAAACCTGCCACCAGAAATGTTATCGGTTTTTATTTTCCAGTAACCATTATTGGTTATTCGATTGAGGTTTAATACTTGCCAAAAAATAGAACTATCATATGTATTTATGTTTCCAGATGGTGTGTTTGCAATAAATTCTGCTAAAATGCTTCCGCCTTGCAATGGAGCCTGAGTATACTCTAGCAATAAATGACGTGCATGATTATTGGTAGGGTGTACTATGGGAAAAAGTCCAGTGTTGTTTCCTAGGTTTGTTTGTTTGGCAAAAAACCTTTTTAGTTTTCCATTGATATAACCGCTTTGATAAATTAATTGGCCAATTTGTGAGGCACTTGCTCCTATTATTAATGTGTTTGAATTTGTTTGAACAGGAGCGTTTAACAACAAGCTGTTTCTAACGATAACATCATTAATTAGTTGTTTTTGTGATGCAAGAAGTTGCAAGTTGAAGTAATTAGTTGGAATGATATTTTGAGGGCTTATGGATGTGTATAATACGTTTGTGCTGTCTTCTGCAATAAGATTATTTGTAATTATATTTCCTTTTATATCAACAGAGGCACCCCTTCTTAAAACAATACTATCTGCAGAAATTACATTGCCCGATGACAGTGTAAGGGAAGAGGATGCATTGGGATTACCTAACGACAAAAATGAATTATTTCCTGAAATAATTAAATCATTACTAAGTGTTAAAGGATAAGTATTGTGCGCAATGAATGCCGTATTACTTACATTAAACGAAGTTGGCATTATTCCGCTTCCATCAGGATTTGTTCCCCAGCTAGATAATTGGTTAAGTGCTAAACCTGTTTTGTTAAAATAGGTGTTTCCATTAAAAACAGGAGTAACTAAAATGGTGTTACTGGTATCTGTTTTGCCATATTTAGAGGTAGCTAAACGTCTGTACCACATTGGAAAAGTAAGCGAAGGTGCTTGATAGTGTTGCAAATTATATGTGCCATATGCATTTGTAAATGGTCCATTTATTCCAATATTGCTTTGTTGCCAAATAAATGAATACTTATTAGAAGTATCAAGCATAATTCTATCAAGTGATATTCCATTTACACTTCCTTTAACCAATTCAAATTTAATTTGTTGTGTATTTGCGGGTATTGCAGCTGTTATGGAGGCCCACTTTGAGGCAGGTGTAGGAGGATAGATGTCGTCTTCTGGCAACGCTGTTGTTATACCATCTACAGTATCAATGTTTTGTTTGGTTGACCATGATTTTAAACGCGTAAATACATTATTTACTTTTACCCATAAGATTAAAGAGTCGCCATAATATACAGGAGGATTTATTGGTGGATGTATGGTGTAGTGAACACTCATTTTTGCAGCCACATCAAATCGAATGGAATCGCCATTTAAGGTTGGTTTAAAAGGAGGAGAAATAAGCACATATCTTCCGTTTGCACTATTATAAGAAATAATTTGTCCGCTGTTCGAATCAATGCGCATGAAGCTGTTTTGTCCTCCTAAGTATGGTTTGTGTAAGTTCGACTGCCAACCAAATGGAATCCAATTAGAATCGTTAGGATTAGAGTGAGTAAAATCTTCAAATAAATACTCAGTGGTTCCATTTGGCCAAGAACCAATAAATTTATTAGGGTTAGTGCCAATTGTAAATTGATGAGATGAATCAATCCTATTGTTTGTAATAGTATCAGCATCATAAACGCTAATAAAATCAAATATAGAGTCGGAACAACCTATCGTGGTTTGTGCAAATAGCTTTACTTGATAAAGCCCCGATTGATTATAATTAATAGTTGGGTTTGTTTGCGTAGAAAGTGTATTGTTGCCTATACTCCAAATATTAATGGCAACGCTATCCGGAAAACCAACAGTAGTTGTATTAGAAAATACAAACAGATTACTAAGTTGATTTTGTGAGGGATTGTTTACAGTAAATCCTGCATTTGGGTAATTTGCAGATCTAATTCTTCTTTCAATAGAATCAATGCATCCATTGTGGTTGGTTATTAGTTTTATAGTATAAATATTGGGCTCATAAAATTGTTTGGTAAAGCTTTGTTGGCTTGTTGTATCTAATGGGTTTGATCCAATATACCACATACGGGATGTAATATTTGTCGTTGTATCGGCAAAAAACAAAGGCGTGCCGGCACATCTTGGCAATGAATCGAAAACAAAACCTGTTGAAGGTTTAGCACCAACTTGTATATTAATTGAACTAGAAGTATCAATGATTCCATAACCTCTAACTATACGCTTAAACCAAATATTTGAAGATATGGTATTAATTATTAAATCTTTTTTTGTGTAAGTGGCAAACTGATTGGCTGGAATAAATGTATTGGCCAAACCAGAATTTGAATACAGCCACAAATAACAAAAGTTTGTATCGTTTGGTAATGGAAAACTACCAATTAGTGTATCTGCGCCAAATCCAGGACAAATTAATTGATTTCCGGTAATAACATTATTAACTGAAATAAACCGATTAGTATCGTTATTTAAGCAAACAATAAAATCAGTTCCTCCCATTAAAGAGTCTTGGTAAACATTTGGCATAGCCAAACCAGATGAGTTGCTTCTACCCGTATAAACAAACGTGTTTTTACCTGTAAATTTTATTGAGTTAAGCATGTCAAAGTTACTTCCACCCATGTATGTACCCCAAATTTTATTGAGATCTTTATCGTATTTTACAATATATCCATCATAATCGCCTGCTGGAAAAAGCTGTGGAGCTCCACTAGTTCCAATGCTATTGTTGGTTGATAGTACAAAGCCACAAACTATAATATCATTGTCTTCATTAATATCTAAACTAATAACCCTGCCGCTAAAACCATTCCAATATCCCGAAATAAACTTTCCACTTGAGTCGAATTTAGAAACGGTGTTACTATTATTTCCAGCAATATAAATATTTGCATTGTTGTCGGCCTTAATTTTTAATAATTCTTGATTTGAGCTGAAATACGTACCCCAGATTCTTTGACCATTTGGATTGAATTTTGCAAGCATACCCTTTCCCCCCATACTCCCACAAGGTGAAAATGAAGAACAACCAGCAATGCAATTGGGGTTTAAATAAAGCTCGTGTGCATTTGGTGTTGCTATTCCATTTCTCGACATGGTATAACCTGCAATATAAATATTATTAGCTTTGTCTATTGTTACAGAACTTCCATATTCAGCACCAGCTGCCAAGCAATCAAGCCAACCACCATAGTAGGTTCCCCAAATGCGAATACCATTCTTATCAAACTTAACCAATATTGCATCAATTGGCGAAGCCATTGTGTTTTGATGTGTTCCATTTGTTGCGATATTGTTTTGTGAAGTAGATGATGCAACAAGAAAAATATTTGTATCAGCATCGTAAATGGTTTGCATTGGTATTATCCAATTATTCGAAATCCATGATTCATTACCAGCCCCACCATAGTAAGTTGACCACTGCCTAAATCCATGTATATTAAATTCAGCTATAAATACATCTGAACTACCACCCCCATATATTGACTGATGCACATTAGATGTTGCCATAATAGAATCACTGCCTGTAATGCCCGAGAATAATATTTTGTTTCCAATTAGATCTAATGAAATGCCATAATCAAAACCCTGGCCTCCATAATATGTCGACCATAGCATGTTACCATTCGAATTTAATTTAAATAAAACAGCATCAAAATTGGCCGAAAATGTTTGCTGAAAACTACCATTTGTAGCTATATGTGTTGTTGATGATGTAAAACCACAGCTATAGATATTATTCAAATTATCATTAACAATATCATAGGCATATTCATCACCTGTACCGCCAAAATAGGTTAACCAAGGTGCTGGATCTATTACAAGGGTTTGGCTTTTTAATATTTGATGTTTTGTTTCAAAACCATACAAAGAGCCATGTTTCTTAAAATAAACCGCTATTTCTGTTCTTTTTCCATTGTTTTGACCTTGTTCTGCATAAAATGAGTAAGGAATCTTTTCATATAAATGGCCATTGCTAGTATTAATTACTAAATTTCCTCCCTCTACTTTTATACTTCTAGCGCCTTTAATTTCGAACCTTATTTTATTAATATCTGCGCCAGGATGGAGGATGAAGTTATATTTAAATGATTTTCCTGTTTTTGGTTCAAATAAAAATTCAATATCAATATTCGGATATATGTTTTGGTACAAAATTTTGCTGTAATGATTGACGCCGGTAATGCCTTTTTCTCCGCAATTGGATGTGTAGTAATTTATATAGTCTGCCAATGGGTTGTGCGCAATTATTTTTGCATTTCCATTGGGTTCAAAAAAATCAAAATCAATGCGATGACTGTGAAATGTGTAGTTGAAACTATCTGAAAAATTGCCGGATATGTTTTTAGCTAAAATTCCTTCTAATTCTGATTTCTGAGCTAATTTTTTGGTTGTTTTATATATCTCATAACTAAACCCATTCTTACGAAGTTGAACTTTTAGTTGGTTGGAATTTAGTAAATACAAAACATCATTATTCGGCAACCCATTTTGGTTTATAATTTGACCTTTATTCTCAATAAAGCCATATTTATTTGCTTTTAATTCGATTGTTATGCTTAGTAAAGAAATTGCCAGAAACAGACATTTCAAACGATTTAAATAAACATGATGTGGCATAGAAAGCGAGAGTTAATTTAATACGAATTTAAATAAACTTATTAGAAAAACCAAAAATTGAAAGCGGTAAAGATTTTTGTATATTCGCCTCTATGAAATACATTACCATCAGCCTTTTAATGTTGTTTTTTCCCTTTTTTCAAGCTTGCAATAAACAGACTGTTTGTACGGAGGTTTTCAACTCGGTACAAATTGCCGTTACAGGAAAGTTGCTTACCGATTTTTATACCATTAGAGAAAGTACGGGTGAAAAAATACAATACTCCAAAAGCAATTTACCGGTGGGTGCATTTTCTTATACGGTGCTAGACGATACCTATCAAAAAAATCTAGCAGGCAAACAAGATACATTTTGGTTTAAAGGCTATATCAACGATTCGCTTGTGGTTAACGAGCCATTTGTTATTAAAGCAGACAAATGCCATATTGAATATGTTAGCGGCAATGTTGAAGTAGCGTTGTAACTTGTTCTTCCTCAAATCTTTAAAATTACATTATTCGTATCATGCTCGTTACCACCTCATTTATGGCCAATTCTTGTGACTAAAAAATTATAATAGTTGTACCTTAAAAAGCCATTTTGCCATACATCAGCAATGGATTTTTAATTATTTTGATGGTTTTAAATTGCAAGAAAGCCAAGATTTACTTACAAAATCTTGCAAATTCATACAAGTAAATTGTTATTATAACTACGATTGATTAACATCTATTAGTTATGTTTGAAATGTGTATTCTTCAAATCATTGAGCTTGCTTTTTATTAAGAAATTGTATCCCAAAATGCCACATCCCACGATTTTCTTTCCACTTTTTACTGCAAAAAGTGGAGCAAAAAACTTCGA
>VFQQ010004220.1_pt1 | contig 12922 bp, 20 predicted proteins | sample 3512341 | NCBI WGS metagenome assembly VFQQ01 (sample SAMN10412373, study PRJNA504923) | tailings metagenome | isolation source: Relicate 2 Philex TSF1 revegetated site | place: Philippines: Tuba, Benguet | collected 2017-08-29 | reverse complement strand
TGTGTGTGTGTGTGTGTGTATGTGTGTGTGTGTATGTGTGTGTGTGTGTGTGTGTGCATCATGCAGCGTGGTCGCATAGCAGCTGCAGACTATGACACAGAGCAGCACCTGTCTCTCACACGTGTGTGGGTGTGTGTGTATGTGTGTGTGTGTGTGTGTGTGCGTCACGCAGCGTGGTCACATAGCGGGTGTAGACTATGACACAGAGCAGCACCTGCCCCTCTTAGTACGCGCTGTGTACGCGGACAGAGCACCCCGTCTAGTCGTCATGATTCGAAACCCAGTCAAACGATTCTATTCAAACTACGCAGCGTGAGTGACGTCACACACACACATCACAACCTGCTCACACACAACACACTGCTTGCGGCGAGTGACACACACACACACACACACACACACACACATATAGACCCTGCTTTTGTTTCCTCCTTGTGGACTGGGAATGAATCAGGCTACGTCTGTGGAGACGTGTGTGTTAACTGTGTCATGTGCGTGTGCGTGTGTGTTAGCTGTGTCGTGTGTGTGTATATGTATGTGTGTGTGTGTACACAGTAAGGAGAACTACTACCCTCGGTACGGCCGTAACAGCACAGGGTTCACCAAGTATGTAAGGGAACAGATAGCCGCGTGGAATATGTGTATGTCCCGGGACTCACCGTATGGGGTGAAGGGAGATGACACACCACCCTACACGTGAGTGAGGCTTTGTGTATGCGCATAAGTGCACGCACAGATACGTGCGTACAGAAGCAAACAACGCACAGACACCAACGCACACACCTGCCTTATCATTCTAAGATAGGGTGCGCGCGCCCGCGGGTGACCTGTGGCCCCTGCGATCCGCGACATGCACAGACACAACAAACCACACACACACACACACACACACACACACACACACACACACACACACGTGTATGTCTCGTGACTCACCGTATGGATGACACGCCAGAAGCACGCACATGGATGACATGGCACACATACGCACACATACACACGAAGCTGAGCCTACACGGGACAGCACAGCGCCTTACAAATGTCAACCCTAACCCGACGACGTGCCTGCAAGTGTGTGTGTGTGTGCGTGCGTGTGTGTGTGTGAGTTTCAATCGGCCTTACAGAGCATACAGACAGGGGCGCACCCGTGTGTGTGTGTGTGTGTGTGTGTGTGTGTGTGTGTTTTCGCAGGCACACAGCCGCTGACTGTTACCTTCGCTTTGAGACACTGAGCATGAGAGAGGAGAAGGTATACTACCACTGTGACCAGGTGTGTGTGTGTGTGTGTGTGCGTGTGTGTGCGTGTGTGTGTGTGTGAGCGTGAGACATACGTGTGACAAGGGCTGGCGTGTGGCCGAGTGTGGTGCAAGAGGCATGAGACCAGTGCTATGCGCTCTATCTTTCTGTGGGCCTCTCACATGTTGCGTTCTCGCAGCTTGGGTGCACCTTCGTATGACTATTGCTGCGCACCAATGGCTGCAGTATGGCCCGTTGCCCTGCGCGCGGCATGCTCCACGCGGCATGCTCCACGGGGCATGGCCGTGTGCCCTGGCCCTCAACAGCTCACTTTCACGGCTTGTGTGATACTTTTGCTGTGTAATGACACGTGTGTTGCCTGCGTGTGTTGCCTGTGCTTTGTGACTTGTACGCAGTTGTTTCGTGGTCTGTACGCCCCGTACCTCCGCATATGGCTACAGTTCCTACCTCGCAGTCACGTGTTGGTAGTCAAAGCAGCGGATTACTTCGCCAACCCACTGGCAGTTACAAATCAGGTGAGCTAAAAACACCAGGGCAGCCGAGACTGACACAGCCCGCACCTGCCTGTGTTTATTTTATTTGTTTGGTTTTTTTACCACGCAGTGCGAGACGTCGCAGTGCCAATACTCAGTCGGGCGCTTTATGACGCAAAGCTCGTTGTGCTGCTTGTTGTGTGTCACAGGTGCTACGGTTTCTTGACCTGCCGTTGCTACCAGACATACCTGCCAACACGAAGTGGCTGTCAGGGGCTGGGAGTGTCAGTCAGAAGCAGGTACGCACACACACATACACACACACTCACATACACACACGCACACAGACTACCAGCACGCTAGACCATGCACTTATCATGGTGAGAACACCGCTTCTATGCGGCATGCATGCATGTGTGTGTGTTTGTGTGTATGTGTGTGTGTGTGTCATTACAGGCCGAGTACCTAGACCCCACCTCAGCACAGCGTGTGATTGAGGCAGGCGTGCCCAGACGTTTCTCCAAGGAGTTAGGCCACATGGAGGAAGCTGCCCTGAAGCTGCTCACGGATTATTACAAGCCGTTCAATGAGGACTTAGCTGCGTTGTTAGGGGACTCGAGTATACTGGAGTGGAACACGAACCCTAACGCAGAGTGATTTCTCGCATGGGTTAGGCCTTGCACAGGCACACGTTCTTGTGTGAGCCAAAAGGTCGTTGAAGTGAAACACAAACCCTGACGCAGAATGATCATTTGTACATGTTCTGAGTCATGGGAGTTATGTGCTTGGGTTATGCGATGAGGCTTTCACTTCAAACCCCATAGACCGTTGTATGGCTTACGTATGGGCTTCTTTGTATGCCAATGTGGTGGTTTGCTGTTCATGAGAGGCAAACGCATGGTTGTGATTTGTGAGGCACCTGTGCACGCCTTACGCAGAATGTCCATACACCTTCGTGTAAAAGTAACCGAGGCCCACTCGTCGTAGCTCTGAGCATGAGCTGACAGTAGAGTTTTCTGACTGCGGCGCCCACGCGGCTGTGTGGTTCACACAAGCACGAAATGATATAATACATGCCTGTCAGAGCCACACAACTGATAAATCACATGCCTGTACAAATGCCTTTGTCAACAAACCATCCAGAAGCCAGCACTGGTGAGACAAGCTGTCACACAAACAAAGGAACAAACAAACACTCAGGCAAACGAATTGCAGTCAAACACTGAGGTATGTAGTGCACAACAACATTTCGCCAACGGCTTGATTTCTTTATTCTTCCAGTCCCGTGCTGGAGTCAGCAACCGGTGCTGTGGAAAGCTCATGCCTGTGGGATGCGCATGCCTGTGTGCATATCATGTCTGTGGGATGCTCATGCCCGCGCGAATACCATGCCTAGTAGTTTATGTCTGTGGGTGGTTCCATCCCTCTCCGCAGTGCCTCTTCCGCCACAGCCCGTGCACCCTTCTCGTCCCCACTTCGTACGAGCGCGAGCATGTACAGGTTGCACAAGCTCCTGTTCAGCGGGTCATTGGGGCCCATGGCGGTTTTGGCGTATGACCACGCCTTGGCGAATACTTCAACAGACGTGCTCCATTCACCTGCATTAAGACACACACGTGGAACACACATGACACACACATTGCACACACACAGCCTTAAACATACGTGCTCCATTCACCTGCGTTGGCCTAGGCAATGTCACAAATCAAAGAATGTGTGTGTGTGTGTGAAGTGTCCAGGTACGGCACATATGAAGACCCACATTGCGAGGGACACACACAGAAACAGTCTCTCTCACATAGAAAAACATATGATACGCAGCATATCCAGTTCTTAGGTTTCTGCTCTCCCTCGCGCTATGTTTGACTCACCTGCGTTGCCATAGGCAGCCGCGAGCGCCAGGGCTGATTGTATGGTAGTCTCGCAGCCGATGCCCTGTGCTGTCACACCACGGTCGAGCACTCTCCTAAGTAGCGGGATGGCCCTGGCGTGCTGACCGAGCTTGGACAGGGCAATGCCTTGAGCACCGATAGCCTGTAAGGGGGCAAGGCAGCACAGGAGACCATGCACGGACAGTTGTGCACGGACAGTTGTGCTAAGGCAGGGTTACTGCGCTGCAGGACATGACCATGGCAAGAGCTGCATCAGAGACCCGAGCGCACAGGATTTGTTAGACAGCAGTGTTGAGCATGGACACAGCGTAAACAGCGGCATGCATGCACTGTGACAGATGGGTGCAGAGCAGTCACAAAACACAGCGACGGTCCCATGCGTGCAAGGGAGACCACATACCTTGTAATATGTGTGATGGTCCGTACCCAGATGTTTTTTCGCTAGCCGCACCCACTCTCTCGCAGTGGCCTCCGCTGCTGCGTTCTCCTCTAACTGAAGCTGGCAGTTTTGCAACTGCTCTAGGCACGCCAACATCGTCGGCGTGTTGTCATCCCCATACTCACGATCTGAGCGCCTCAAGCACGCTATGTACTTTTCAAGCAGGGGCGAGAGCGTTTCTGCTGGCAGGCAACTTGCCCATGCGTCACACATCACGGTCAACTCTAATGCCTGCATACTCATCCCATGCTCAGCCCCATACTTAGCCGACCTGATTTTGTATGCTTCGTGTGCAAGCGGGACAGCATCCGCGTACCTGCCGAGCTCCTTCAAGCATTTTGCTCCAAAGAGCTGGGGGAGTGCGATATGCTGACACCCTTCAGGCAAACGCGCGGATCGGGGGATAAGCCAGCGCCACTTGGCGTAAGACTGCTCATACTTTTGTGCAACGTAAAGCTGCTGGGCGAACTCTAGGTTGAGTGCAAGCACTGACTCGTGCTCTAGTGGCAGGGTCGTGATCGCCTCTTTGAGCGCGCCCTGCAGCAGCTGCAGCTGCGTTTCTATGCCCTGCGTCTCTCCCACCTTCCTCGATGCTTCGATGAGCTCTCGCACAACCCACCCCGTGGCCTCTGAACGCTGCCCCCCAGCCTCGAGAGCACGTAGGTGTGGGAAGGTCATGATCATGGCGGCCAGGAGGCCTGTGCCCACTGTGTCTCTAAGGCGCATGACCTGGTCTATCAAGCTGCCCTGTGTCTCTGTACTGTCTGTACTGGTGTGGCTATGGGACAGCACCTGGGGCTGTGGGTGGGGCATTGCGTGCTGGGAGGGGCTGCTGGTGGGCTCACTGCTGCTTGCAGTGCGTGGTGCAGGGGGTGGGGCTGTGGGGTTGGGCTGCTGAGGGAGTGTGGGGGTGGGTTGAGGATGAGCGAGGGTGTCTGTGTGGGGGGGGGGGGTTAACGGGGCAGGGGCTTGGGAGGCTGCTGTGGTGCTGCTGTCGGTGCTTGGGCCTGCGCGGTGGTGCGAGCCCTTAAGCCCTGCAGGGTGACAGAGGCGACCCAAAACGTTTTGAGGCAAGATGCGAAGAGAGGCAACAGGCAAAGCAGAGTGCACTGCGGCATAGCGTGCTCGCGAGGTTCAGTGGCCTCGGCCAATCACCCCGGGTCTGAGGTGGCTCGTCCTGCGAGGAGAACTCACCTTGTGAGCTGCTAACTGATGCAGAAGCAGGTGGTGATGACTGGCTGTGCAGGGAGATGTCGGCCAACGCATCCGCGAGCTTGTCGGTCTGCGAAGGTGCCCTTGTGCTTGCAGCGGACTTTGAGTGTGCTGCACTGCTAGCAGCCTGGCTGCCATGGTGAGTTGCTGAGACGTGGTCCTGCTTCTTGCGGCCTGCAAGGGCGGCACAGTCGTGAAAAATGTGCGGCCAAGTTGGTGTCGTCTGCCCGCGCTCTCGGTGCACGCGGATGGCTGCTGAGTTGATACACGGTGCCGCGCTCCAGCGAAACACAGATGCGCAGACTGAGACGCGGACTGAGCAGGATGACGCACACGGGCGCGCGGGGGGTGATTCACAGTGGCGGGCGCACTCACCCATTTGCTTTTGCTGAAGGCTCGAGGGCATACGTGAGTTTGCTCGATGCCGCAGAGAGGCGTGAGGCTAGGCACTGGGGCCGAAGGGCGTGGCACGGACCAACGTTCAGGAACGCCAGGGCCAACGGCAGATGTGGGGAGGCCGATGGACCTCCGCTCTTGCAGTGCAAGAACATCACACGCTTGCTTCGTAACATCGCAAACACACCAGGACAGCCTCTGCCGAGGAGCTCACCACCAGGGCTCTCATCAGCCACACCCGCGAGGATGCCTATTTATTGTGAGTGGCGCCGTCTGCCGCCCTGCGCGCTGTGCAGTTGTCACAGCATATAGGCAAGGAAGGCTGGGAGGCTGTGGCAGCCAGCAGGGAGGCAGCGCATTGTGCCTGGCTTACTAGACACGTCAAGGCCACATCCCGCAGCCTCCAATGCCACGCACAGCATCAGCGCACTGGCCCTACAGCGCGCCAGTGTCATTCTTGCAGCTTCCACAGGCGCAAAGAGCAGCACGACTCGGCAGACTGAGAGTGCTGCGTCCCGGTTGGGCCTGAGCCAGCAAAAGCTGCTGCGCCCAGGTTTCTCGCAAGAGTGCTTCGCCCAAGCGTGGACTTGAGTTATCAGGACCTGTCTGTGTGCTTGTCTGTGTACAGGAACTATCAAGTCTACCATCGATGGGATCCTTTACGCCTCTGGCGCAAAGGATAAGTTTGAGGGCACGGGCGGTGAGTGCACAGAGGCACAGCAGACCACAGACACTCTCCTTTGCCGCCAGACCAGCCTGTAAATGGGCTCGGCAGCTTGTGCACTGGTAGCAGCGCGGTGGTTGCTGATGTGGTCCATGGACATACACGCTAATGGAGACAACTGACTGCCCCTTGCTGTCCCTCTGCACGTGCCATTAAGCCTATACAGCTGCGCACTTACGTGCAGCAGATTGTGTACCTCAGGAAACAGCCCTCACACTCAGAACCATATATGGATACCCTTTGCATGTATGCTTCTTTGCCCGTGCTTGCAGTTTGGGGCTTCATAAAGGCCGAGCGCAAGCCCAAGGACGTCAAGGGCGCATCTCCCGGCGAGGAGAAGTGCGACGCATGCGACAAAGGCGCAGGCAGCGGCAGGGCCGGGGGTAGGAGCCCGGGCCCGTCGCGCACGAGGCCTGAATACAGGGACCGCAAGTAATGGCTTGGTGAGTCAGGGCTCTCACGCACAGTTGCATGCTCGGAGGCAGCATACGTTGTATGCGCACCATGCAGTGCGAGGGGTACGCACATGCGTCAGCCGGATAACGTATGCGGCTATGTAGCAATGCGGCCCTGGCAGTGCTGCAGTATGTATGGTGACGGGCTGCATTAGCTTCGTTGCACATGCCTCTTAAAGCCTCTTGCTACATCACATGCCTGTGCATTCTGTCTTCATGCCTGTGTGCAGGTCCCGGTTGGCCGCAGCGCGCACATGTCCACCCTCGCCCCGACTGACCCACTGCCAGTCACATCAGCGCTCAGCACACAACCGCAGCTTACTGACACGCATGCTGCGACAGGCTCAGTATGAACCACGCGGATTTACGCTCTCAGCACACAACCGCAGCCCATGCGCGTAAGGACGCATGCCGCGCCAGGCTCAGTGCCAGCCACGCGGACTGACAACAGCCCGCCGTATGTGGTTATGTGTGGAAGCTGCCAGCATGTGACAGAGGGCAGTGGGTTGTGGCATGGCAAGAGATGCGTGCTTAAGGTGCCTTGCGCCCCGTGTTGCAAAGGAGTTGATATCAGTTCAGAGCCATCGTTTCTTTGTGCTTAGCCTAACAGGCCCATGATTCCTGGTTGCGCAAGGTCCAGACATCCCTGGGTGCCAGCACCAGGATGAGAGAACGCAGTGACAGGTTGTGTGTGTTTGCTTCGCTCGTTTCCCATCAGAGTGGGGCCGCACGTGACCTGTGTTATACTGTGCTGTTTGGCTTTTGTACGAGGATACGATGTGCTTTGGCTGTAAGGAGATTAGTACTGTGTGGTCAAGGTGTGTTTCGCCCTGAACAGTAGCCTGACTGCAGGAAGGCATGGAAAGAAGGCAGTCAGGGCAGCCGACAGCGAAAGGCAGCGCCAGGGTGGGATTGACGCTGTAGTGCCCTGTTAGCCCGTTTGTCACAGCGGAGCACTGTTCGTACCTCAGCGTTGCACCCTCCGTCTTCACCCTAGCCTTTCCATCACTGCACCAGAAGGCATCAGCGCGCGCTGTCAGTGGCAAAGACTGTACTACAGCCAGGCATGTGTGCACAGGTTCTTAGGTATCACATTGCCCCCGATTATAATTGTTTGCTATCCGCGTGTCTGAGCTTTATGACCTCAACTGTGTATGTATGCTGTGTATGCATGTTGTGTATGTATGTGACTCAGAACTGCAGAACTGCAGAACGGGACTACTAGCTTGCGTCACACAGGACAACGGATAAAATAAAATAAAATAAAACAGAATCAAAACGGCGAGGAAGAGTGCTGGGAATTGCGTAGTACACTACGCAATTCACCAGGCCGCCCGCATGCAAGTAGTGTGAAGTGAGTATGGCGCCAAGGGTCACTGCATGTGCGATCAAATGTCTGAATGTGCGCGTGTGCATATTCAAGGCTTGCCAAGTCAGACACGAAGAAAACAGAGGTGCCCCGCTTGAATCACCACAAACACAATGTTTGAAACATAGGGTCACTGCAAGTGCGATTTTATATGTCAGCATGCGCATGTGTCATGAATTGAGCGCGCTGTTCAAGAACAAAACACATAGCCTCGCAAGTGTGACACGCAGGCAAAGCACATAAGAAGAGACGCTCCGCACAAATCAAACCCCTTGTGCGTGCAAGATGCAAGCAGATTCTATGCTGACTTCTTGTCTACCCTACAGATGTGTGCCTTGTCTGAGCGCACATGTACACATACTCGACATGCTCCCTAGCCATGCCCCTCTTTATGGCCTCCTTGCGCAGACTGTCCGCACCTTTCGCATCGCCCGCACCAAACAGTGCCTGCATGTAGCTCATAAACAGCATGTCATACCCTATGCTGTGTACATCGAGCACCTTGAGTACGGACTCCCAGGCCTTACTTAGCACGCTCGCTGCTACATCGTAACGCTCGGCTGCTAGAAAGGCATCGCCTAGGTGTACAACAACGTTAATGGTCTCGGGGCTGCGGTCACCATAGACGGCCTGGTGCTGCGTGAGGATGCCGGTGAGCAGGGAAATGGCCTTGGCGTTTTGGTTAAGCATTGTGAGGTTGAGCGCGTGGTACTTGACGGCCTGCAGCAGCAGCAGCGCACACGTAAGAACAAAGAACACAGTTGGACACAGACACAGCACGCTGCGCGCTGTATAGGTGCGCTGGAAGGCACACGTTCACATGGGCACAACTGCGTGGAGTCGCTTGAGCATATGATGTGATTTGGCAACGCTGGCATACCAATGCGCATGCTCATGGCTGCCCACGCAGCGACCCTAGATGCTCGTGTTGCTGACATACGCACACACACGTGCTCGCTGACCCGCCAAGCATGTTAAGTGTGTGTGTGTGTGTGTGTGTGTGTGTGTGTGTCGCGGGAGCTGTGTGTATTGCGGGAGCACAGCTGTTGAGTCGCTTGTGATCTGGCAACGTTGACAGACCAACGCTGGCATACCAATGCGCATGCTCGTGCGGCTGACACACACACACACACACACACACACACGTACCTCTCTGTGCTCGTTGCTCCCTCGCCCATGCAGCTTCTTAGCCATGGGCACCCAGCTCCTACACGTTACCTCAGCACCCCCATAGTCACCCACCAGCCTCTGACACGTGTGCACACGCTCCAACGTCTTGCAGATTGCCTCATCCCTTTCCCCTCCCTGGTTAGTGCGTTTCAGATACCCCAGATACAACTGCCCTAACGGGATGATACCGGCCGGGTCTGGAAACCCGGCCTGCTCGCTACAGTTAAGTATCGTGCCTATTGCATCCATGGCCTTTGTGTCCTGAACCCCGTGTGTGCGTACACGTACATCGTACATCTCCTTGGCCGGTGCAATCGCGTCTTTGTACCGGCCTAGGCGCATGAGGCACGTGCAGACTGTCATGCGTGTGTGGAAGCCCGTGACCCAATCGTCGTGTAAACGGTGAGATCGTGGTACCAGCCAGCGCCATTTGAGCAGCGCCTGCTCGAACTCGCCTGCTTCAAGCAGCATGTTGGCGAGTTCAAAGTTTATGTGTAGTATGGGGCTGGTTTCGAGCTCCAGCTGGTGTGTTGTTATGCATTCTTTCAGTGCTGACTGTAGGACTGATATCGCTGTATCAATGCACGTGACTTCTGCGTGGTGCTGTGCGGCCGTGCACAGGGCCCTGGCAGCCCACTGAATAGCCGTCTCGTGCTGCCCACACAGCCTGTACGCCTGCACCTGCGGCACTGAGTCCATGAAAGCTGCTAGGTAGCCCGTGCCCTGTGTGCTGTGTAGGTACATCATTCGTTCCCAGGCGGCCTCGTAGTGCGCTAGGGTGGGGTTGCGTGGGGGACCGACCTGGCCATCTGGATACATGATCGCCCTGGACACTTCTGGCGCAGTCCTGCGCCGGGTGCTGCTGCTTGCAGGGGGTGGGGCTGTGGGGGTGGGCTGCTGAGAGGGTGTAGGGGTGGGTGAGGGATGAGCGAGGGTGTTTGTGTGTGTGGATGTGGTGGAAGGAGCAGGCGGCTGGGAGGCTGCTGTGCTGCTGCTGCTGCTATTGGCGCTGCTGGCTGCGGTCAGTTTGGTCCGCGACTCTGTGCCTGCAGGTAAAGCACAGAATAGGGGCACGATTAGAGGCCTTTACAGGGTGGTATCAGGCTGGTATGCTGCAATGCATGCACTAGTGTACGCGGCTTGCGTGTGGGGCCTGACCTGCGCGCTTCTTTGTCTTCTCGCTCGTGCGAGCCTGTCCACTGGTACTCTCCAGGGTGCCGCTGCCTGGCGGTGAGGGTGCGTGTGGCTTGGCATGGCGGGTGGGGTCTGCAGCGCTATCTCTGCCAGCGCGTCCCCGAGGCTGTCAGCCTGCGTGCGCGCTGCAGAGGGTGCAGGGCGGGTAGAAACGACTGCGGCGCGGGCACCAGTGTCGATAGAAGGGCCCTGAGCCGTGGGGTGCTTCTTGCGGCCTGCGAGCAGGGTGCACAGAGCGCGCGCTATGCCAGGTCACGCACTCGTAGCTGACGCCGCTTCTGCTGCAATGCACCCTGGAGGCTGATCCCTGAATTTTTGCTTGCTGAAGGGCACCTGATGCTGGGCACGCTGCTGGCACGGGCTGCGGAGCTCAGCGGCTGTGCAAGCTGGTGTGCGTGGGTGCCTGATACATGGTAAGCGCACTCACCCATCTGCCTCTTGTTTGCTGTTTGTTTTCTGTTGATACGCTCCACTGTAGGCAGCAAACACTGAACACGCGGAAGGGACACACGCGGCAGTGCACTACGGCAGGTCACACTCCCTGTGGGCCCTGTTTACTTCAGCGCGCCCTGTCATACACTCACAGCAAGCACACAAGACACGTACACAGCACAAGCTCACAGAAGCGGGGTACTCTGCCACACGTGTACAAGTGTCAGCTTAAGCATAGCATAGGGACTACTAGCATACGCATACTCACAATCAAGCTCGCACCACTGTTTGTTTGTTTGTTTTGTTTTTACACTCCCGCCTAGCTGAGACAGTATTAGGGTATGCAAAGAATACGCGTCCCTAGGCTAAAGGAGCCGGGTATAAAATCCCGCAGCTCAAAGATATGTCAGTTAGTCCGACTCGGATGAGTCCGACTCGGAATCCGAGTGAATGAATTGAGGGCAAAGTGTGCGCTCATGCATAACGCTAGACAGAAAGCAAGCAACTCTTGACCACTACCACTGTAAGCGGAATGGCATCACCAAATGCCAATACGAACAACACTGGTCGCATAACACTCTGTGCAAGCAAGCCACGCACGCTTAAGACAAAGATACAACAAACGTCGGTCTCTGTCTGGTTGACTCAATATAGAGTCACATGCCAATCTGATTGGCACCACCACATGCTGAGATGGACAAACTAGTGTCACAGCACTCGCCTTCTGCCCCCAATCCTGCCCCAAAGGAACAAAGGAAGTTGGGCGAACCAAAAATTCGGTGGCCTGTCTTCTGTGGTCCAACACAGGCTGATCTGCCAGTCTATAGCTGTTCTGCTCGTCAGCTAGTCTATTGCCATTTTATAGAGCAGTGTCAACCTACTCCTCTGTTGTGCTGTTGTTGTCTCTAGGCAGTCCTCTCCGTACGCCTTCATCCACCACAGCCTCAGCGCCCCTCTCGTCCCCACTCTCCATCAGCGCGAGCACATACTGCTCACATAGCAACAGGTGCAGGGGGTCATCAGCGGTCATCGCGGTCTTTGCATAGCCCCACGCCTTGCTGAAGACCTCTAATGCTGTGCTCAGTTCACCTGCGTATGAAAGCAGACACACACAAGCCAGCTTGTAGTGTGCGTGTACTATGTGTGAGAGGTTGAGCGCGTGGATGTGGGACACACACACACACACACACACAGAGGGAGAGAAAGGGGAAAGAGAGAGAGAGAGAGAGGGAAAAAGAGAGCGAGAGAGAGAGAGAGAGAGAGGGAGATCAAGGAAAAGTCGACGTTGTTAGCATGCACAGCTGATTGGTCGTTTAAGGGAACGCGAATGCACGCACGATACGCGAATGGTATCCAACTTTCAGTGCGTTTGCCCGCGTGCGGCGCGCTCCCTAGCAAAGCGCTGCGCGCTCACGCGTTCATCTCACCTGCATGGACGTAGGAAGCGGCTAGCATGACCGCTGCTTGTACTGTAACATCTGTGTCTATCCCATGCGCAGTCACGCCGCGGTTGACCACTGTTCTGAGTAGCGGGATCGCACGTGCGTGTTGACCGAGCTTGGACAGTGCCAAGCCATGAGCGGCCAGAGCCTGCAAAAAGACACGGCGCACAAGACACCATCCCAAGCTGTGATCAGGGAGGCAGAAGTGGGCAGGGTCATGCACGGAGGGTGCGTATGTGTGTGTGCACATCAAGGCAGTGCTGGCATCGACAGGAGAAGGGTAACACACATAACTTGAGCAGGATGGGTTGAACAGCATACAAGTGACAAAAACTACCGTACTCCAAAGTATTGACGTATGGGTAAACCTGTAAATGTCAGAGTAACGTGTATGTTAGGGAGATCACATACCTTGTAGTACGTGTGATGGTCCGTACCCAGATGTCTCTTAGCCAACCGTACCCACT
>VFQQ010004219.1_pt1 | contig 12923 bp, 22 predicted proteins | sample 3512341 | NCBI WGS metagenome assembly VFQQ01 (sample SAMN10412373, study PRJNA504923) | tailings metagenome | isolation source: Relicate 2 Philex TSF1 revegetated site | place: Philippines: Tuba, Benguet | collected 2017-08-29 | reverse complement strand
GTGTTCGTGTGTGTGCGTTTGTGTGTGTGTGTGTGTGTGTGTGTGTGCTCACTCTGTCTTGCCCTTCTTCTTCTTGCTTAGGTCCAGCGTACCGTTCTGCGTGCAGTGACACACATACACACACGCACACACACGTGAGGCAAACGCACGCTACAACACATAACATGTCAACGCTTTGTGGCATAATACCCAGCACTGCATAGTGACGACACGTGTTCGCTGTCAACGCATTATACATAAGATATCACAGCGCAGGCTCGCAGTGCACAGCATGGAAACGACACAGCATTATTGCACAAACATGGATTGTGTGTGTGCTTACACTCACCCTTGCCTCCTCTGCCTCAATGCCAGCCTTGCGTATCTGTTCAAGATGATTCTGAATGTCCTTGACGGTCTTAGACATGGCCTCACGACGCGCCTGACACACACACACACATCACATAGATGAAGCCAGCCATAAATGGCGAACACGCATTAAGGCGCGGGCACACACGTTACTCCATCTAAGACCTCAATAGGCCGTCCCTTACCTTGACCAGTGCTGAGAGTTCCTTTCTCTTTGCTGTCTCCTCGTCGTACGGCACTCCAGCGTATGTGAGCTCAGCTCTCAGCTGTGGCAATGTCATACGCGAGGGCTTGACCCACACACCACTACCGTCATCCTCCACAGCACACCCGCCCAACACACTCAGCTCTACGTCATTGAACACCTGCGATAGACACACGCACACACACACACACATACACACACGTGGTGATCGCAGGCTCAAGCTCTTTCTCAGTTGTCTGCGTCCTAAGAGTGTGTGAGACATGGAAGGCATTTGTCTGTGTGTGCGTGTGTGGGTGTGTATGTTTGTGCGTGTGTGTGTGCGTGTGTGTTTGTCTTACAGCACTAACCTCTACTTCCTTCGCACTCGCCATCATCGCTCCCACCGAGTCAGTGTGTATGTGTATGTGTATGTGTGTCAATAGAGCCCCCACTCACCTCCACTTCCCTAGCACTCTGCATCATCGCTCTCACAGAGTCAGCTGCAGTCCCCATAGACCCCCGCCCCGTGCCGTCATCAGGGTGTGCGCGCATGTACTCAAAGTGCGCCGGTAGCCAGGCCGCCGCTACCGTGCAGCCGGGTGTGAGGCCATCGAGTGTTGTCATGGCCTGTGTGGGCAGGGGCTGGTTGAACGAGGCTAGGGACTTGAGTATGTTGAGAAGGTCTGCGGGCCTGTCCTCCTCAGCGAGGATTACTGTGTGGGCACACACGCGCACACACACACACACACACACACACACGCACACACACACACACACGCATGCATACACAGGTATGACTGCGCGCTTAGGTACATGTATGGTGATAGTTGTATTGCTTAATGAGTTGCCCATGCAAAGTGGAGGCGCGGCATGTGGGTACCCTGTGTGTGTGTGTGTGTGTGTGTGTGTGTGCGCGCTCTTACATAGCAGTGCGCTGAGTCTCTTCTTGGTCAGCAGCATGGTGGTGCCTCCAGCGTCACACATAGCCTGTGTGCACACACACATTCACATGCACACACACGTGCCCATACAGCATCGACTCCAGCACACAGATCAGCGTTCTATCTAGAAAGCAGGGTCCTAGGTACACCCCCACGGCACAGCACCCATGCAGTATGCCTGTATCAACACGCATACATTGTGTCGCAGGAGTCTGGTTTCAGCACACCGCCATATGGATAGCAGGAGCGCAGGCACAATCTCTGCCCACGGCACAGTCTCTACGTGCATGCCGTCCTGCATGTGTATCTCACCTGGAACGCCCCCAGTGCCTCATCAGTGGCTCTCATTTTGATGTGTCCGGAGCACATGGCTGCGTAGGCTGCGGGGCTGGGACGCAGGCCGTGTAACAGCAGCTCCTCACGTACACGTGTGAACTGAGAGGCGAGGAGGCTAGACGTGCCTGTTGGTGACACACACACACACACACACATACACACACACACACACAGAGAGATGAGCACTGCCCTTGATGCATACACAACTGCAACACAGATACACATGGAGAGGCATGTGAACAGAGGTGGCAGCGGACGATGTGACCAGCGATGGTATGTGCCTGAGCAACGCATGCAGTGCATAAGAACAGGCATGATGCACCAGGTAGACACAAGGCAGGGACCTTTGCCTGTCCCAACCTAAACTCCACCTTGACCATCAGGCCTGTGTGAACAGCACTAGCAGAAGTTACGTGCTATGGACAAACCAAGGCATGGCGCATGTGTAACCGTACGCGGGCTTGTATGCACACATACATTAAAACACACACGCGTGTACAGCACATGCCCGTACAGCCTGCACGCACCTGTTGCCGTGTCCTCCCCTGCTGTCTCTACCCCCTGTTCACTCTGTATGGATCCTGACACATCCCCTAGGCGTGTGCTGTCATCAGTGGCCACACCGTCACCAGTGGGGAGACCCGTAACTGCACACACACACACACACACGCACACACACACACACACACACACACACAGCTGAGCACATGTGCCAGCCCTGGCTTGCTTTTCGACACACGGGGCACAGATACTGGGCACGTGTGCGTGTATGGATGATGCGGTGTGTGCATGTGCATGTGTGTGTACACTGTACCTGGGTCCACAGACAGCACCATTCCCTCAAACAGTGCTGTCATGGTGTCAGCATTGGGAGGGTACAGGGTGGGCTTCTTGAACGCGTCAAGGATGAAGTAACGCGCACGACGCCATGCACCTGTGGCGCAATGATAACACAATACAACACAAACACTCAATCGCATGCACACACAACACGTATGTAGCCTTGAGCCAGCAAGACAAGAGCTGCAGCTGCTCCTGAGATGCGCAGGCACTTCGACAGACGGCCAAGGGTTCATGGAAGAGTATTGTGTGTGTGTGTGTATGTGTGTGTGTGCACATACCTGTAGCTGCCTCTGCCTTTATGATAGGGTTATAGTGTTGGGGGCCAGGGCGGTACCCTTGGGACTCTAGCGCCTGAAGCTCTTGATACGCACGGTCCTGTAACACACACACACACACACACACACAGACATGCACACCAACACACGCTCATGACAAGGCCTACTTGCTAATGAAACCGCGTGCGGAAGTTGGCAATAGTGCACAAGCTCTGGCGTTGTATTCCTGCATGAGCAGGTCACGGGGTACTAGCTGTCTTACCTTGAGTCCAGCTCTGGCCAGCTGTTCAATGACAAACGCGGCCAGGTCAGCATCCGCCACATACCCCTCTGTGTCGTACCCACGTTTGACTGTTGTCATTGCCTCTGCTATGAATCCCTTGCGGAAGAGCTCTCTGTGTGAACACACACACACACACACACACAAACACACACACACACACACACAGAGTCAAGCCCCAGGTTTGTGCATGTAGATCCGACGCCCAGCCCACGCAAGCCAGTCACCTGCCATGTGGTGTCATTGTGAGTATGTGCGTAAGGTAGTGAAGCATTGCTCGCGCTTTGCGGGGTCTGTGAACGCGCGGTGTGCGGAATTGGGCACACAAACTCACTTGCACAGCATGAGCCAGCCTGACTGTGCTGATAAGGGCCTGTCAGAGGCACCAGCATCAGACATGACCCGCACTTGAGCCTCCATGGACTCAAGCACCTATGTACACACACACATACACACACATACGTGCGGCCCTGCTCACGAACCAGTGGCGCGCTGTGCGACCTGCGCTCCTTCAGCATTCATGCCAGCTGCGTATGCTGTCAATGTCAAAGACTTCTCAATAGCGCATGGTTCAATGAGTGACCTTACCTGTTGTGCTGCTACCACGTCAGGTGGGTCTGCGTGATTGAGCAGTGAGAAGATGAGGATGACAAATGTCTCTGGGAGCAGCAGTACGCCTGTGTGGACACACACACACATACGCACACACACGCACATACACACACACACAAGGCATGTCTGCTTGGGCCCTACTGTTCAGCAAACGAGTGATGCGTGACTCGCGTCCACCATGCCTTGCGGCCAGTTGCACGCCATGTCTCTGGTAGTGCAGAGTGTGTGTATGTGTCGCATGTGACGCATACCTTCCTTGACCACACGCTCTGCCACGCCTAGGGCCTCATACGGCAACTTGGCGCGCACGTAGGCGAACACAAGCGCGTGGTAAGCTCTTGGGCCAGGCGGCAGGCCTGCCTCCCTCATCTGTGCGATCTCAGACTCCGCGAGGTCAGGAAGACCCCTGCCTGCTGCGTTCATCAGCACCCTGCGAAGCATTAAGCACACCGAAGCCGATCCAGGGACAGTCACACGCGCTCCGCTGTTGAGCGTCAAACAAACGCGGTGCTTGCATTGCTGTGGCTGGGCTGCACGCCTGCGGGAATGGTTGCGGGCTGTCCGTCCGAAGGGCTAGGCTACAGGGCGCGCGGGCGCTCGTTGTCCTTGCGGTGCGGCAAGGCGTGATTAGCATTTGCACTCGCCTGTGGAAGTTGAACCTTGCGGGGTCCTCTTCCACGTCCACTGGCTTGGCCTGTCTCTCTGCCTCCTCTCTTGCTGCCTGGGCACGAAACTCCTCAAGCACTGCAGGGTCAAGGAGCTGGACTGTGTCGCCTGACGTGGTGGGCTTGGGTCCGCGCTTCTTGGGCATGCTGCTGGGCTTGCGCTTCGTGGGCTTAGCTGCGGGTGCACAACACACGTGTGCACGGCTATAGCCCCGGCTTGGCGGCTGGGCTCTGCTGACTGCAGGAGGCCGCGTATGGCTGGCGATCCGTGTCGGAAGACGGCTGCTGATCAGCCAACTCTGCAGCGCTGCATAACCTACCTGCATCCTCCTCTCCATCTGCCTTGGCACCTGCGCGTAGTGGCGAGAACGATGGGCGTACGATTTGTGGGTCCAAAGCCCTGATGGCACGCGGCCAGGGTGACGGCGCAGATGGTTCAAACCCTTGCGCTGGCTGCCTGCTCTCACCTCTGACGCGGCGACCTGCGCCCACTGCTACGCATGTGCGATGGCAAAGGCGCTGGACTGGTGGCGGGACTACTCGGTCAGACGCGCCGCGGCGGACCAGCAGTCCACGGTGGCCTGCGCCTCCCAGCCTCATGGTGCACAGCTCTGCTCTATCAACACTGACACCTAACGCTGTCCGCCATTGCCTTCTTATTGTAGCGAACAACTTTAAGAGTCTCTTTAAGCAGCAAAGGGGCAAGAGGAGCGGGGAGAAGAAGGAGACCGCGCTGGGTCGCTCGCGATGGGTCTCCGAGTCACACTTCGTCGCGTGGGCTCGGTAGCGTACGCAGTCCTAAGGTACGCTGACGCTTTGCGTTTTCGTAGCGTAGTGTACAGAGTCTCAGGGTACGCTGTCGATTCGTCTGTTCTGCGCAGAGCTCTCCCATCTATGTCGGCTCCTTACTTTGTGAAGACATTGTACATAAGGAATTGGATTCACCGTGCATTACATGCATGTCATAAACAAGGCCCCGCATTAATTCTACACAAACTCCTCTCTGTTCAGTTCCCATGCAATTCACTCGCATCCTGCCCGTCATACCTGGCCGTCGCACCAGCAGTAATGAATATAGACAACCGAAGCGATAATAACGTAAGATGGTTCAGGCCTGGTACGCACGCGCAGTAGCAGTACTCACACCCGTCACGGCTGATTAGCCCACATGCCAAAGCAACACACAATCAGACTCCAAGCTCAGTCACTGGCAGGCATGAAAGAAGACTATCTGCGTTGCGCGTTGAACTACGCACAGCACGGAAAGCTCGCAGCGATTGTATCACTGCACGTCAGCAGTCCTGCCTCCCCGAGACAACACACACACATGCAGAGCTTGTCACTGGTGTCACAGACATGTCGCTGGCGCTTGCCGCAAAGGCTGTGGCATTGCGGCCTATGGTACAAAGCGCCTGTATGCATACGTCAGGCTGCACAGAGCAGCTATCTGGCCACGATACACCAAGCTGTTTCTGGCGCTCAACACCACCTCAGCAGCACCCTGTTCTGGCCTGTGCGGGCTTCGGCTGTTCTGAGAGCACCACGCCGCCTGCTGGGAGTCTGGCTGCGGCGTCCGCCTTGGGGAGCTTCTGTGCGATGTCTGTAAACAACTCGTTGACATTGGCTGCTGTTTTGGCTGAGGTCTCCAAGAAGAATAACCCGTTCTCTGTCGCGTACGCTTGGGCCTCTTCTGTTGGCACTGCACGCTGAGCCTCCAAGTCAGCCTTGTTGCCTGTGAGCATACGCACAGATGCAGAGGACACGGTTACGGCACTCTGCCGCACGCAATCCTGCTGGTTTGTTCTGCTGCAGCGTTCGCGTGCGTGGCTTCAAGTCTACGGCCACAGCGCCGTTGTGCTGCGCGGCATAGGCTTGACTGCCTAGGATGCTGCGGCGAGACGCTGCGTGTGTCTGCTGTGCGTTCAAGCTCATTTACCTGCTAGGGCCATTATGAGGTTTGGGTTCCCTTGCCGCTGCAACTCACGGACCCAGTTCTTCGCCCGCGTGAAGGAGTCTGTGCTAGTGATATCGTACACTATGATGGCTGCGGCGGCGCCCCTGCGCGAGGACACAGCGGAGCCAAAGGCAGCTGAGGAAAGGGGCGTCTCGGCTTGGCGCACCCTACAGAGCGCTGCCACTGCTCGCGCGTGCTGCTACAGCCGGCAACTGGGCACGGACCCACCTGTAGTACATAGGCGCCAAGCTGTGGTACCGTTCTTGTCCTGCGGTGTCCCTGCGAGACCACGCACCGGACCACATCATCCCGTCAGCCCAGGGGCATCTTCTGACCTGCTCCTTGCTCACAGGGCGTGCTCCTGGCACCCTTACCATATCTCAAACTTGACGTTGAGCTCTGGAATTGTCTTGGTGAGGAAAGCAGCACCCACGGTCGATGCCTGCACACCCGAACATGCCCACCAAGTGCGCGCGGTGTGCTATCAGCACGGTAGCGCTGCCAGGAAAGCCTCGTTATGACTGCGCAAGCGCTGCTGAGCTCTGGGAGCGTCTACGCGGAAAACCCTTCTACATAGCTCCTTTCATGTCCTGACCGCCTACGCGTGCCAGGACCTCACCTGGAAGTCAAAGAACTGCCCTTTGACGTATCTCAACACCAGGCTACTCTTGCCACTGCCCATCTCTCCAAGAAGCACCAGCTTGGCCACTGTTTGTTGCTGGAGGTCCATCCTGGCGCAGTAAGCGCTGCACAGGTTGCAACTGAGGCTTCTGGTGACACAACAAAGCAACACTGAGGGGCTTAGGGTCGCGGAAAAAAAAGGGCGCCTCCGGCAGTGTGACAGGTTCGGTACCTGCGGTTGGGTTGGGAACCCTTGCGCTGTCCACCACCCCAAGCGCTGTCCCACGGCTTGCACTGCTGCAAAAGACATTGTCATCAAAGCGCGGAAGCCGAGAGCTTCGTTTGTTCGCGAAAGGTACGTATGGTGCGTATATGCTGTATCTACGTACTCTCCACCAGCGTGTGCTACGTATGGCATGCGGCGCAGGGCCAGACATGGAATTGTTGCGAGGGCTCGCTGTCCTTTCTTGAGCAGCTATCTTTTCATATGTGCCATGCAAGGCGTGATCAGTCGGGTTTGGCGTGCTGGGTATGGCCTGGTGTGTAACGTGCAAGTGTGATAGGCACCGTGCGCCGCTTACGTTGTGCTATGCCTGGCATGTGGCACAGGCCCGGGTATGAGATTGGTGCGGGGGCTGCTCTGCTGTTTGTGTGGCGATCTATTCACGTGTGCCATGCAGGGCGTAATCACTCCGATTTTGCGCGCATGGTATGTAACAAGTGTGACAAGTGTGACGGGACCCCTGCAATATGTGTGACTCTTACAAGTAGTACTGCATCCGTGACAGAACTCGACCGCTCATGGGCTGCACTGCACATGCGCAATGCGCAAGATGTGTGGCAGAGGGCAGTGACCAGGAACCGCATACGGGGCAAAGCACACATGTGCGCAGGCCTGGAGGCTGGCTGGATGCTACACTGCTCTCTGCTCTGAGCGGACCCGGATACAAAGGACAACACGTTACACATGTTACGCCACGCAAAGACAATTACAGACGGAGCCCCATGATCGCAGGCAAGCCCCATGTACGGAAAGACAGATACAGGGAGACCCGTGTACGAGGAATCCGCAGAGCTATCAGAGGCACAATCAGGGCGAACAGCAGCCCGCGGGAGGGTGAGTGAAAGCATGAAGCGGGCACTCGCATGCCAAAAACGAGCATTTGAGTGTTGCGCATAACATCTGACCAACAAGAGTAGCCTTGCTCTTAGGTAGCGGAAATGCTTGCTGGCTTGCATGTCAGTCTGGTCTAGTCTCTGTCTACCCTGGTCTACATTGTGCCTACTCTCTACCTGGCCTGGTCGACACCATGGCCTACGCCCTGGCCTGGTCGACCTACCCATCCTCACTCATCATTACTCATCACTGCTACTCATAGCACGTCCACTCAATCTTCTCCATCCAGCAACCCATCTTCCCCTCGTCAAAACACCTCTCCACCACCGAACGGTCTGCTGCACTCAGCTGACCAGGGTGATAGTCAGGAATGAGCGTGAGCTTCTCACCCCACTCGCTCCTCGTACAAACACCACGGCACAAAGCCACGAGGTGCTCGGCAGTGTACTGGTGCTTGTCTGTGCCCTTGACGCCGCACAGTCTCCACTCTCTGAAGCACGTGGGTATGAGTGGAGGGAGCTGCTCGTAGTCGTAGTAGTGGCTGCAAAGCCAGCTGCAGTCGTCAAACGTTATCGCGGCCGAAAATGGGAGGCTCGGCAGAGCACGTAGCTCTGCGACTACGGCGGATGTGAGAGTCCAATGCAGCAGCTGCACGGTCACTGCCTGCTCCTCGCTGCCTGGCTCGCGGCGCCAGCGGAAGAGGGCCAGCAGCTGCAGCATCTGGCGGAGGGCTGCGGGCTGCTTGCTGACACTCATGCGCTGTGGAGCCTCGATCGTGATAGAGCATGTGCGGCTCACAACGAACGTGTAGTGCGGGAGCCGGTACTCGAGCTCGTTGAGCTGCTCTGATGTCATCTGCGCAGCGCAAACCACACGTGCAACACAAGACGCACACTGGTGCGATTTGAAAAGCACACGCTCACAATAGAGGTGAGGAACGTGCAAACTGCGCCACGCGTGCAGTAAGCGAAGACGAGCATGCAAGCTGAGTCATCTTGTCCATGCGTGTACGTCCATGCAGGGAAGTTGTGGCAACCCGCTCTGCACCATTGCCGTGTGTGTGTGTGTGTGTGTGTGTCTGTGTGTGTGTGTGTGCTAATTGAGCTCTCCCACCTTTGCAATAGCAAACGCGACGCGTTTTGCCTCTATGTCGTACTGTCCACGCGTGGGGTCAGGTAGGTACAGCAACTGTTGTACTGCCATCTCGCCTCCCACGTACAGGCTCTTCCAAGCCCAGGGCAGTGATGCCACTTGGGTTTCACTGGTCAGTCGCGGGTGCTGTATGGATGCATGGGCCACGCCATGCTCGGCGCGGCACAGCATGGCAACGTTGCTGTTGACCCCGAGTAGCTTGGGTGGGCGGATGGTCAGGTGCGGCAGTGCCGGCGCGGCCGCGGCGACTGCGGCGGCCGCGACTTGGAAGGTCGTCACGTGTAGGGCGCTGTCCAGCTGTACGGTGGTCCCGGCTGGCATGCTGCTCAGCTGCTGCAGTGCTGCCCCGATGCTCACACGTAGGTCCGCAGGTTGCACGTTGTTGAGGACGTCAAGCCGCACGTGACATGGCGCAGCAATGTGCCATTGCTTCATGCGCTGTACGACGGTGTCCGGCAAACCCTGCAGCGCACATGACAAGGTCCAGACGCGACATCCTTAGCAGCAACATAGAGCATTGCTCGTCGTCGACACGTGCGTGGTTCGTGTGCTCGCATGTGGGCCCCTTTACAAGCACCACTGGTGCTTGAGACTGTACGCACAAGTGCTGTTTACGACTTCATAATCACAAGTCATCATAACTCTGTCACACACACATGGCTTGCACACACGTGACTCACCCGTGGCCCTGCTAGGTCGAACGACAGCTTCATCATGGCACCTGCTCTGTTTGAACTGATGCGCACTGTGCTTGCTGCCTTGGGCAACGCAGCCAGATCCGCTGCGTGGATGCTCCCACCCCAAAGCCCAATCTCTCTGACCCCCCACACCTTGTCTGCGTGACTTCTATTCACCAGAGCCCCCCGCCATTCACATGTCAGGTGGGCCAGGTTGGGAACGTGGGTGTGTAGCAGAGTCAAAAATTCGTCGTCGAGCGCTGCGTCGATCTTGAAGTGCGTGAGGGTGGTGGTGGTCTTGGTGAACAGCTCGGGCCAGGCCGCGTAGCCCTGGTGGCCCAACACAACCAGCTCTGTCAGCTGCGCTGTGTATGCTGCGACGCTGGCCCACAGGTCTGTCACGCTGCACGGGCTGCCCTGGGCTTGGCTGGCGCGTGCTACTAGTGGATGTGGGTAAACTGTAAGAGCCTTGAGGTGGGGAAGGGAGGCTGGGGCTGGTAGTGTCCCGCATACGCGGGCGAGGCGCAGGCACTTGAGGTTTGGGAAGGTCGCTGGGATGCCCTGGAGGAACGGTGTGTGCACACCGTGCAGCTCTGGCGAGTCCATATCGCCGCCGTGTATGTGCAGCTCTGTGGCTGCTCGTCCTGCATATGGGGATAAGCTGAGCACGGCTTCTAGCGCTGCCGGATGGATCGCTGGCTGGCGCAGCACCAGTGTGGTGCTGCGTCCTTGGCCGCGGATGGCCAGCGCCACTTCCGCCTGTGAATAGACACACACAGCCATACCAAGACAGCCTGCTCTCGAACACGCCTGCTCTCAAACGCGCCAGTGCCCTATACTATGTCTGCAGACGTCAGATGTGCATACTGTCTGGCACGAGTGCACAAGCCTATGATGCCTGCCCTATGTCACCTGGGTCAGTCGACACCGCCAGTCCGCGTATGTGAGACCGTCATAGGCTAGCAGTACCACGTCTGTGTGCTCTGCGTCCTCCACGACGAATAGCCTGCAACGTTTGCTGGTGCGGTGGACGGCACGGCGCGAAGGGCCATCTAACGCCTTGTGCAGCGCCGCCGCCCAGGGCTGAGCTGAGTCCAAGGCTAAGAAAAGTTGGGGCTGGCTGGCTGTCGCTTCCTTGGTGCTGTCCATCTGCGGCAGGGTCTTGTGAGTGCTGCTGTGGGTGCTGGTCAGTCCAATCTATGAATGGGCCAGCAACGCCCCGGGCTTGCTGTCGTGTGCATCTGGGAATGCTAAGTAAGCGCACAAGAGAGCGCGAGAGAAGAAGAGCGACAGAGAAGGCCGCATACCGCAGAAACGGCAGCTGTCGCGCGCGGATTTCACACTCCACAGCTTGCAAGTATGGCTGCTCGTGCTCCAAGGCGCTGCGACAGGTGCAGTAGCTACGGAGACCTCGCAAGACTTCCCTCGGAGCAAGCAAGTGGGCAGTCCCCAGTCAATTCCCTCTCAGTCACATACGTAACTGCAGGTGGGCAGCGGCTATGGCAGTACTGCCTGCGGAGTGCCAAGCTCAAGCTTGTTCATGGTCATTGTTTGATCACCCAAACGCTTGCATAGTGCAAGGCAGTGTGCAGACCTTTGATCATAGACGCTTGCAAGAGGGGCTGAGGATGGTCAGAATCCGCTTAGAATGCGGCTTAATGCCACGGCGCACGTGTGTGTGTGTGTGTGTGTATGTGTGTATGTAAGTGTGTATGTGTGTATGGGCGGGTGGGTGTGGGTATGGGCGTTAGCGCAACTAGCGGCGGCCACATATGCGCGTGTCGAGACTGTTTTACGCTACGCACAAAGTTTCACGCTACTGTGTGTGCGTTTTGTGTCCTGACCTGTTGCTGCTTGCTCAGCTGCCCTGGGCTATGCACTACCTCGCACCAAGGCCACAGCCAAGGGACAGTGAAATGGGCGAGGAGGTGTGACACCAGCGAGCACACCTGTGACAACCGCCGCGTTGCTCGCTCGCTCACCTCCAAGAGCACGCAAGTCACTAAGCCATGGTAATCTGAGCAGGCTGTTCATCAAGCAGGAGAGGATGGCCCGAGCGAGTGCAGAGGAGCCCTGTTTCAAGGTCAATCCTCGCTTGGGCTACGCAGCAGTGCTCCCGACCAAGCCAGCATACACATTTGGCATCAAAGTCGACAGAACACCAAGTAAGTGTGGGACCAGACGATCCGACAGTACATGGCCGTACGCAGGCTCATCAGGTTCCCCTTGAGCCCATAGCGCCCCGCCCTGGCCTTTCCTGCGGGCCTGCCAGCACCTGATGGCATCAAGGCAGCCATGCAAGTCAGGGATACGGATGCTGGTGGCCTAGGCACAGAGAGACTGATCACCCCGCTGGTGTGTCACACACGTACAGGGGACCCAGGCCCAGGTCCCGGCGCCTACGACCCACAGCTCCCCTGGTCGCGCAAAGGAGGTGGCTTCGGCAGCAGCTGCAGGGGGATTGGCCTGGGCAATGGCAATCCATCGCCCCAGGAGTACAATGTAGGGAGCGCCGACCTGAGGCGGTCCGCGAAGTATACCTTTGGCGTCAGGTCCGTGCCTGACCACCTGAAGAGCCGGACGCCCGGCCCAGGCGCGTATGACCACTGCGGCGAAGGCAAGGACAAGACCAGACCTTCAGTACCTGCGATAAGCATATCGCACAGAACGGGGATAACTTCACACGAGCGGAAACCAGGGCCGAATGAGTACAACCCAGATTACAGGGTCAAGCAGCAGATGGGTGTCAGCCTGAAGTTCAGGTGCGTGACCGGGTGAAGGTGCACACGGCTATGTGTTGCTTCCACAGCAGTGCGCGCCTACTCCCCTGCGGCAGGACTGTGGGGGTCGTCAGCAAGACACAGCTGGTGTTTGCCTTCGCTGCTGCTCACGCAGGCATGAACGCTTCTACCCCAGCG
>VFQQ010004218.1_pt1 | contig 12927 bp, 16 predicted proteins | sample 3512341 | NCBI WGS metagenome assembly VFQQ01 (sample SAMN10412373, study PRJNA504923) | tailings metagenome | isolation source: Relicate 2 Philex TSF1 revegetated site | place: Philippines: Tuba, Benguet | collected 2017-08-29 | reverse complement strand
CACACATACACACACACACACACACACACACACACACACACACACACACACACAGGCGCGCGCGCGCGCACACACACACATACACACACACACACACACACACACACACACACACACACACACACTACATGTCCATAGTCGCAACTGTCAGCGGTGTCAGTCCCATTGCTGTCCTATGCTCCTTAGCCCCCTGTTGTATGGCCCCTAGCACACTCTTAGGCACACCCCTCGCTACACCTATCTCCCTGTAGCTACCCGGCACCTGCTTCGCTAACTGTACGTACTCGCTAGGCCGCATGGGCCACGTACAGTGCGTGAAACGTACAACAGACTCCCACTTGGGCAGGCCTTGCAGCGCTGTGACTGCCTGACGTGTGAGCGACCAGCGGTGCAGCCACACGCTGGATGCGCGCTCTGTGTCCTTGTCTGCGAAGCGCACTGCGCGTAGGATGGTTAGGAGTGTCGTGAGTGTGGTGTGTGTGTCTGAGTAGGGGATGTTTAACTTCAGGTTTGGGGAGTGCCAACGTGCATGTGTGAGCCAGGTGATGAGACGGGGTGCGAGGGTGGGGATGTGCTGCGTGTACACACATGACACACACACACACACACACACACACACACACACACGCACACAAGCTCATGTGATGCTGTTGACAGCGATAACGAATCGCTGAGTAGGCACTGTATGTGTGTGCGACGCGTGTGCGCGCGTGTGCCACGAACATACATGTAAAGGACATGATGCATGCTTCTGAGCGTGCACTATCCCTCACCTGCAGGTTCCGTGCATCAATGCTAAAGCTCGCAGCGTGCACACACACAGGCCTGTCCGCGCTAGGCCGCGGCAAGCACGCTATCTCACAACCCACACCCGTCACCCGAAAGTGCAACTCCTCCCACGGACACGCACTGTCTGCGTGTGTGTCGTGCTGCAACCGCAGCTCGTGCACAGTCAGGCTGCGCACAGCTGGCCCCAGCCGCAGCAGCTGCCCCAGTAGCGCATCCGTCAGCGTCTGCACGACTACCCCTAACCGTACTGGCTGTGTCAGTGTGTGTGAGAGTGTGTGGACGGTTTCTGTTAGTGTGTCGACCATGTGGTCGTCCCACCCCCACCATTCGGTTATCTCAATGAGTGGTGTGTTAGGGTGAGTGTGCGTGTCTGTTGTGGTGGGGGTGGTTAGTGTCGCCAGCTGCCGCAGGGCGTTACTGAGGGCGGTAGGGGAGTTGCCTGGGCGCTGCCAGGAGCCGGGAAGCACACACAGCTTGGGTGCGGTTATGTGCCAGTGGGGGAGACGTGAGGCAATCTGCGCTGACAAACCCTGCAGTGTGTGGACACACACACACACAGAGACACACACAACACACGTTTGTGAGCACGGTTGCACAATACACGACACAGTCGCAGACACACCCTGCCAGCATAGGGCTGGATCTGTGCGTCTGTGTGCTCACGCCCAGCTGTGTTCATCTGGCTGTGTGCGCGTTTCAACAGCCCATGTCGTGTGTATGTGTGTGCTTGTGTGTGTGTTGTACACCATCGCACCCACCTCCTCGTTTTCGGTGCTAAAGTGCATCGGCACCCCCCTCAGAGTAATCTGCAGCTTGCCTGCCGCACACAGCGGCAGCCGCGCTAGGTTGCGCCCGTGCACATCTGTCCGATGCCCCCCCGGGCCCCCCTGTCCTGTCCTGTCCTTATACGGCAGTGTAACGTGCGTCACACCCCACACTCTGTCTCTGTGTGTGTCCGTCTCCACGTTGCACGTGTGGAACGTGAGCCGCTGCAGGCTGGGTGCGTGATCTAGCAAGAGCCCTAGTACGCTGTCTGTGAGCGCTGTGCGTGCTGAGAGCTCGACCAGTGTGGATGGCGTGTTTGTGGGGCTGAACAGCAGGGGCCAGCAAGGTCTGTGCTGGCTGGTGGGGAAGTCAAGGGATGTGAGCTGTGTCGTGTACTGCGCTATGCTGTCACAGACACAGCCTTGCTGTGGCCCGTGTGGGCTCATTCTGAGCTGACGTAGGCACGGGAGCTGCTGGGGTGGTGGTAGGGTGGTGAACACCTGTGGTGCTAATGTGAGGCTGTGCAGGTAAGGGCACGTGAGTGCCACTGCGCCCACCAGCGCACCCACGTCTGCGTCTGGCTGTCCTGCCGCACCCTCAACCTGCAGCTCTGTGACCCCTGTCCCTGAGCCCACTAACTGCTCTGTGAGTAAGGTAGGTAGGGCGCTTGGCCAGGGCCCGCCCACCACCAGCCTCGTGGGCTGGTCGCCCCTGGTCAGGAGCGCGTGCCTGACTGCACTGAGCTGCTCACTGAGGCCCTGGGGTGTCTGTGTGCAGCCTATGGTCAGCTGCGCGTGCACTGCTTGGCTGAGGATGAGGTCACGTGACCCACGGCTGACTTGGAACAGCGTGGTGCGCAGCGCTGAGTCTGCGTGCTGCTGGAAGAGGTCCGCGAGCCACGCTGACGGGGCCTGTTCCTTTGGGGCCTCACAGCCGTCTGCGGGCTCGCCGCCCCACAGACCCACGCCGAAGGCGCAGCGCGGGGTGGCCTCTGACATTGAGCAGGCCTGTATGGCTCCTCGTGCTGGGTGGGAGAGGCACGGGTGGGTGCCGCGTCGCTGACTACGTCACTGCCGCACGTGTGCTGTCTGCGCACGCAATTGTTGGACCTGTGCTTATGAAACGATGGTGTGCATAGCGTATGATTCTGCAGAAAAGGGAGGGGTGAAAGCAGTGGCGAGCTGATGGCGGGCGTACCTGACTGGCGTTTCCGCGCGACTGTTCGAACTCGACAACCATCTTCGCCCTGCTTTGCTATAATAGTACAGCAGCCATGGCAAGCGGCAGGCGCCCTTTCTCGCTCGCCGCAGCAGTGTTCAGAATACAAGCAAACCCAGATGACCCGCAAGTGCCATATACCTGGCTCGTCCGCTTTCTCAAGACACAGCGCGATGGCAGACTACGCCAGGGCCTCTTTAAGAGCTGCCGCGAGGGCAGGGACACAGTGCTCACGACGGCCCCAAAAGCCACCCTGACACTGGACCTGAGAAAGCAGATCCCAGCAGCGCGCACCAAGCAGCTCACAGCAGCGCGCCAGGCGCTGCTCACCCGCGGCAAGCGGCCCACCAGCCTGGTGCTCAAGCTCAGCGCAGTCAGCCAGACAGACAACCCAGTTGCTAGCGTGGCAACGCACCTGTTCTGCGGCCCAGGCATCAACATCACAGAGCTGACACTGCAGGTGCGTACAGGGCACACTCAAAGTCTTTGCCTCAGCGATGTGTTAGCATCTACAGGCCTACTGCTGTAGACGTGTGTGTACGTATGTGTCCTGCACTCGTGCAGGTCACGACCACCGGCAACACACGCGCCCTGTCAGTGCTCCTTCAGCGCGCAGTATCCTGCTGCCCAAACCTCACCACCCTCACCTTCACACACTGCGCCTGCCCCCTCCCACCCCCCAGCGCCCTGCCCCAGCTAAAGCACCTCACACTGGACTGCAGCGCAGCCGAGGCAACAGCTGACGTGTGCAAGTCAGTTGCACCCTACCTACGTCAGCTGATCACGCTTCAGCTGCTGCCCAGCGTACAAGACATCGGTCACGTGTTCCACCCCACCGTTACCTCACACACCCTCACACACTTTTCAACAGGCAACGACCTCACAAGCAGACTCCTCAGCCTCGTGCGCAAGCACGCGCCCAGCTTAAAGTATCTTAGCGTGCAGGACATAGATAGAGATATCCGGGACAGGGAAGGTATGCCGGGGTTTCAGGAGGTGTGTACGTTTGAGACGCTGCACATACGGGGGTGTCAGGGTGTGGGTACACTGGGGTGGGTGCCGAAACGGAAGGATGGGCAGCGGTTGAGGGTTGAGGGGCCCAGGACAGAGATGGAAGTGTGTGTGGAGTCTGAGGAGGTGAGTTGTGACACACACACACACACACACACACACACACACACATACGCACACACACACACACGTGAATGACGAACAAACAGTTTGCTCACCCCTGTGCCATTCTACACACACAGACGCGGCTATTGCTTCTACCAAGTCCTTTGGTTTTGACACCAATTCGCAGCGTCTCGACCCCACCCTTTCCCATCACCTGTCAAACGTCATCACATGGCCAAGTGTATGCTCCTGTCTCGTGTGTGTGTGTGTGTGTGTGTGTGTTTGTACGCAGGGTCTCGACCCCTCCCTCTTCAACAACCTCCAAAACGTGGATCTGTGTATACGTCGTGTGCTGATCTATCCTGACGAGGACATCCCCTATCACATGTTGATAGATACGCTTGATGAAGTCTTGTGTGAACTGGGGGACGTGGAGGCACCGGGTGGGTGTGACACACACACACACACACACACATGCACGCACAGACACCCATACGCTTGATGAAGTGCTGTGTGAACTGGGGGATGTGGACGCACCGTGTGGGTGTGGCATAGATACACAGACATGCACACACACACACACAGTCAGAGAGAGAGAGAGAGAGAGAGCGACACACATACACACACAGGTACATACAGGAGCATACACACACAGGTCCCCACAGACGGATATACTTCGTATGTGTATGTTCACGTGTGTGTGTGTGCATGTGTGTGTGTGTGTGTGTGTGTTTGTGTGTGTTTGTGTGCATGTGTGTGTACACACAGGCACCATCATCGAGCTATTCGGTATCTGGGACTGGTCCCACCCCTACACACTCTCCACACTCCGCAGCCACTTAGAGCTAGGCTGTCTCTCACAGCTCTCACTCTTACCCTCCCTAGAGCTCACTCTAACAGACACACTGATGAGTGAGCTCACACAAATGGCCGAACACGGCCTGAGGCACGTGTCAGTGGACGGGCTGGCGTTGGACACGGACCACAGCCACACACACATGTGTTGGGATATGTTGAAGGTGTTGAAGGTGTGTGAGGTGGGGCAGCTCATGAGGCTGCCGGATCCAGGCAGACGTTGGGAGGAAGGGGTTGGCGGTGGTGGGGGTGTGGGTACGGGTGGTAATGGGACTATGGGCACACAGAAAGGTGTGGGTGTGGATGTGAGGGCGTGCAGTGGGCTTAGTGGCAGTGGCGCTGCTGGCAAACAGGCAAACACGGGTGCGAATGCGGGTGTGGGGCCTGGTAGTGGGGCAGGAGGCACACAAGCTCGTGCGGGTGCGAGTGCGGGTGCGGCTAGTGGGGTGCCTGGCACACAGCAGGGTCTGGGTACGGGTGTGGGTGTCAGTGAGGCAAGGAAGAGGTTCACACTGGCGTGTGAGGAGCTGCAGCTTGACAACACAAGTCTACACCAGGTGTGTGTTGTGTGTGGTGTGAGCACAGATGGCAGTGGCCTAAGCACACGTTACTCAGGCGCATGTACACTTGTTGCTGTCTTGCAATGGAAGCAGCACATCTCCTTCAACCCACGTGCAAAGGGAACACATGCGCACCTCAACACGTGTAAAGTACTCATGTTTCACGCGTGTGTATGTGTGTGTGCGTGTGTGTGTGTGTGTGTGTGTGGCTGACTCATCACAGGCTGGCCTGGACCGTGTGCGCTCCTGGCTGTCCCACACACAGCTAGCCCTACACAGATACGGCGATTCAGACGGCCTCACAATCACGCTTATCTGCCCTGGCACGCAGCCACCCACACGCAAGTGGGCCAAGGCAAGCACAAACACCACCACCAGAAACACCACCCCGGCCCTGTCAGACACACAGCTCTGTGCAGCATTACGTGAGCAGCTGTCAGTCCTGCGATGCGTCACACTCGCAGACACAGACACAGCACACGACACCAAAGTTAGGCTCAGCGGCTGGCCGCTCACACGTGGTGTCATTGACGCCCTACAAGGCCTGCCCAACTGGGCAGGGGGCCTTGACTTTCACACGAGCTGCACGTGGCCCGAGCAGCCGGCTGTGTACGCACGCCTGGCGCAGTGTGTGCCTGTGAGCTTCCGTAAGTGGCGGTTTGATGTGCCCAGTGCGCCTTTCGGCGCGCCGAGTGCGGAGCCGGCGTGGTTAGCGCCTGTGTTTGAGGGTGTGAGGGTACGCAGGGCGGGCAAGGGCCTGGGGTCACTGAGCCTTGTGTGTGATGCGCTGTACTTCAAGCTTCACAAGTATGGCAAGGGCTTGCCCAAGGTGAATGAGAGCGTGCAGCTAATACCATCCTGGGACATGTAGGGACATGTAGTCACGGCAGCGTGGTTAAGAGGGTGACCTAGGCAGAACAGCAGTGCAGACCGATGGTCAGGTTTATGTATTTATGGAAGCCCGAGGAGACGACGTGCTCAGGGCGATGTATACACCCCGTCCTTATAGGCGTTTCCAGCGGTTTTTAGGCCTGAACAGATAGCGATAGACTGGTGGTCAGGTTTACATGTTTAGATGCAACATGTGCGTGTCGTTGCCTAAATTGGAACAGATTTGTTGAATTGCGTTGCTATCTTGGCTCAGCTAAAAGTAGCACTGCTCACCTAGCTGCTTGTAACCTAGCTTTGTGTATGATAGTGGCGTATAAAGGCATGTAGTGTCGTTTTGAGCTACCCACATCGAGGTTCCGGGCATCGAGGTTCAGGTTAGCTGTGCGGACAGGGTATGCTCGTCTTGCGCGCCCTCGGGTGCAGGTACTGGGGCGGATTTAGGTTCAATGCCTTTGTGTGTGCCGGGAAAGCGTGTAGGTATTGGGTGAAGACTTTATCCGTGCGTAGGTAATATGTTTGTGTACTGTATATCTGCTGTAATGCCTCTTTACACATGCCGTCATACACGTTGGTGGCAAGCAGTACCGTAACCACGTGCGCACCCTGGAAGCTAGACAGTAGACACACTTTGTGCAGCGGGCACGCGGTCCACAGGCAACGCACACGAGCAATCCAGCAAAACGTCTGTTTCGTAACCCGTGCGCAGTATAGTAAACCGCGCAAGCAGTACAGCAAAACGTCTGTTTTGTAACCGCGTGCGCTTGTGAGTATCCTTCGAGCACCCTCTGCGCACCTTGGAAAGGACCCGAGCTCTCACTAAGCGATGCACACTCTGTAGGCAGCACACTGCAGCATGTCAGAGAGCCCAGCAGAGCAGCCCGTCAAGCAGTCCTTCGGCGCACAACTCTTCCCAGGCGCCCCACCCGCAGACGACTGCGCAACAGCCCCAGATCAGATTGCGCCTGACTCGTGGATAGCGCTCTTTGCCAGCCACGCGGATGCAGCCACCTGGATGGGCCTTCTGACGAGCAGCGCGGCAGGCAGAGACTTCACGCTCCAGCGCGCACCCAAAGCCAGCCTGCTGCTTAACTGCGGCCCAGGCCAGCAGCCACAGTACGCCAGGCTAGGCCAGGCGCTGGACAAGCGTGTCGCCGGCGGCCAGCACACAGCGGCGCGAATCAGCTTGCACCCAGAGGGCAGGTACCCTGGAGAGGCCGGCCTCCCTGCGTTCCTTGCGGAGTGGGGGGCCGGCGTGGCTGAGTTGCAGATCGTGTTCCAGGCAACCGCAGCAGCATGGTTGGACCCAGCAGGGACGGGCGAGGACGCTCCAGACAGCTATCCAGCAGTGCTGCCTGGGCCCCCGCACCTGGCCCAGCTCAGAAGCCTTCGTATCGCAGCCACGCTCTTGGACGCGATAGCCCCCTACGGTGCAGCTCGCCTTGGCCCCAAGCAGGAGCGGGTCATCGCCGAAGCTTCACGATTCCTACCGCAGCTCACCAGTCTTGAGCTGACCTGGGCCGGTGGCCCCTGGTGGTCCCTGGTATTCACCCCAGGCCTGCAGGCCCCACACCTCACCCACCTCACCACAGATACAGAGCTCGACGATTACCTGATGCGGCTACTACTGGACCGTGCTTCCAAGCTGGCGCACCTGAGCGTTTCAAGAATAGGTACGTGCTGCAAGGCATTCGCATCGCGCAGGTACGCACCTTCACGCACCTCTACGCTGCGTCCTTGCGCATCCAAAGCAGCAGCGCAGCCATTGCAGAGTCTTGTAGCGTGGTGCTGTTGTCACTGTATTGTATTGTACTGTATTGTATTGCTGTTGTCACTGTATTCATATCTGTGCGCAGGCAAGCGTTGGAACGTGTACGGCAGTGACAGGAGCGCTACCCTGCAGGACTACACAGACAAGCGTTGGTTAGTGCACGACGTGTGTGTGATGGAGAGTGGTGACCTAAGTATGCTGGCTAGGCTGCCACGATGTGAGGATGACACACATCCAAGACTCACATTAACAGGACAAGAGTACATGTGTGTCTACACAGCTCAGGTACGTTTGTCGCACATAAACACATACACATACATACAAACACACACACACAGCGCACTCGCGGACTTGGGCGCGCACACAGACATGTTACTTGGCATACGAAGATGTGTTGCGTTCATGCGTAGTACTACATAGACAAGCTAGGCTGTGACATGCCTACGTACGTGTGCCGAGCCCGCACCTGCGTGTGTGCGTGTGTGAGGGCCATACAAAACAAATGTGCCTGTGTGTGCACGTGTGTGCGAGTGTGTGTGTGTGTGTGTGTGCAGGGTATTGCCCCTGCCGTGTTGGACTGTCTCCCATCTTGGCAGTTCGACGACACGCGTGTTGTCCTTCGAGCCGATCCCGCCCTGTCCTACACCGACCATCCCACAGCCCTAAACACCACACTACAGCAGCTACAAGCAATGCAGACAGCGCCCGGTGCGACCTGTGTGGTTGAGCCGGCGGGCTGGAAAGATAGCACTGTTGGGCTGTTTCTCGGGCTGAGTCGTGAGGCCGTGCCTCAGCTGGCGCACGTGCGTATGGGACTGGGCCTCGAGCACTTATGAGGCAGGCTGCTGACTTCCCTTGTGCGGGAGGGGCAGCACATTCGTCACGTGTCGGGGAAAGACCTTGGTCTTTGGTCAGACCAGCATGCCAACGCACATTGGCCGTGGCGGGAGTTGCGGTTTGACGGGGTGCTGCACGTGCCCAGGCTCGTGCATCTGCCACGGCCAAGCGGCGATGGGGGGCCGAGTGTGGTGTTGTGTAACGACCTGACGTTCCACAGCGTTACCGAGCAGGTGAGGGCACACACACGCAGACACGCACGCACGCACACACACACAGACACACACACACACACACACACACACACACACACACACACACACACACACATCAGCTTACACCATCTCCTAGCGTACACTAGTACGGAAGTACATGTAGGTACTGCGTGTGACATCGCGTGCTTTGCTCTAATCGTTTCGTGTTGCAGGATGCTGTTGTCAAGCTGCGCGACTGGTTCCAGCATGCACTCATCGGGTCAAGGACATGGCGCGGCGTGGTGCGCATGCACGTGTTCAAGCCAAGCAAGTGTCAGGACCAGGCCCAGGCGCTCAGCATCCAGCTGGCCCTGCTGCGCGCTGTTCGTCTCGAGCCAGGCACACGCGTCGAGGTGCGTCTTAGCGGTTGGAAGCTGAAAGAGTCAGTTGTCGTTGCACTGCAAGGCCTGCCGGAGTCGGCTGGCACACTCCACTTGCATAACTGCAAGTGGCCAAAAGTGCACTACAACGTACATCCCCAGCTGCTTGTTGGCTGTGTGCCCTCAACATACACACACTGGCGTATAGAGACGGAGCGGAAGCACGAGTCAGCTGTCAGTGCTCTGCTAGCGAGTCTGAGTGCGCACAGGCGGGCTCTGTACCTGCCCCACGTGCCTGTGACTGTTGTGTTTGTTGAGCCCATAGTAGATCAGTTCACCCGGAAGAGCGATACAGACAGTGAGTGAACTGTACGCAGGCACGAGAACCAGAGTTGTGAGCCGCTTTCTTTCGATCTTACGTGTGCTGATCGCAAACTGACCATTCAGACGTCGGCGTTTCTGCCTTTGTGCGCGAGCTTCGCAAGGGCATGTCTTCCTGTCTGGTTATGATGCCATAACCGGCGTATTCGCAGACACATGACCGGCAGGCTTAGTTATGTTACTAACTGTGGTAACAGTGTGGTGACAGTAAGAGAGTGGGACGAGAGTGAGGCTGACCGACCTGATGTAACACACTTTGTTGCGACCTTTATAACAAGAGTTGTTGAGTATCCTTACGGTCTTGTATCCTTGTGTGTGTGGGTGTGTGTATGTGTTCTGCGTCCCGCCTCGCGTGCTGAGTGTGCACTTCTGGGTAGGACCTCATTTTCACGCTCAAACTCACGCTCACACAGACACGCACGCATCCTTTTTTTACACACAGACACGCACGCATCCTACGGCTGTGCTATGCCGTTGATTTAAACAGGCACATGTTAAATGATAGCCTCCCACACAAACTCAATAGGCACACTTTTGGCCACGACAATTTCCTGTAACCACTCGGCAGTTGCCACATGGAAGAAGGCAGGCTTCGAAAACAGTACGGCAAACTGTGTAGCAGGGTTCATGATTAGCCTCTCCTCAGGGCATCGCATCTACCGCATCAATCGCATTCACACAAGACAACTATGCCTTGCAGTAAGCTTGTTGTAGGGCTAGGGCTGGCGCGGTATCAGCCAAGGTAAACCGCAATGCGCAATGACTCGTGCACACGCCTCACAAGTCCTATAATCATGTTCTGAGGCAAAGGAGCCTACTGGATAAATGGCTAAAATAAGAATAATAATAAGTAAGGATCAGGACATCAGACACAACGAAGCGTACACTAAGATATGCATACAAAAGTCTACTCTAACACCTCAACTGTCCACTCTCATACTGTCCACAGCGCTCATAGCTGACTAATGTCACGCTCATAGCTGACCCGTCAGCGCAAAAATAAGGCTCACAACGAACAACTGCCATGTGTCTCAGCAAACCCGCAGGCATCGCTGACGCGACAAGCACCCACAACATGGAGTAAGGCGGTCGTAAAGCCGTCCATGAAAGAGCTGTGAGCTGTGTACCGCACATACATGCTGCTGTGTGCACACGTGCTTCTTGTGCCACCCTACTTGGCCCTGACCTTTACCCTGCCTACTGTTACCTCTGGGAAGAACTGGCCATCTATGACTAGTGTGACACTCTGTGCTGACTCGCCCTGATCCTCACACCGCTTGTTTAGACCCGCACAGATGCTGAGTAGCACTGCGTACTGGCCCTCACCTCCTAGTACTATTTCTGTGAAGCTGTGTGGCAGACACTCAGGCAATGTCTCCTGGTACTCAACTGGCGGCAGAGGCCACGTGCACGTGGACAGGTCGAGAGTGGAACCCTCGACCTTGCACCACTGCGGCAGACTCTTGAGTGCTCTCAGCACACTGTGTGTGAGTGGCCAGTGATACAGGCTGATGTGGACTGGCTTGCGTGTATTCTCACCACTGAATTGTACGGCTTCCAGGATGGTCGTTAGTGCTCTGAGCAGCTCGGCACACCGTGTGCTCGACCCGTCCAAACCCACCCTGCCGCACAGGGACACACGAGGCCGCCCACCCACCCACTCTAGCCACGCAAGTCGCTTGCGCAGCTTCTTTAGGCCGACCTGTGAGCACGTGCAAGAAGCACACGGACAGGGAACAGCTAAAGCAGGAATCGTGGGCAGGTGCACACCCATCCTTGGACGTACCAAGAGGAGGGCATGCCCTGCTACTGAGTGCTGTTCATTATACTAGTGCACATCAAAAGCCTTTGTGAGTGTGCGCGCATGTGGGTGTGATACAGTGCGAAAGAAGCAAGTCGAATGTAACTGTTTGTGTATAACTGTGTGTGTGTGTGTGTGCGTGTGTGTGTGTGTGTGTGTGTTATGTGTGCGCATATGTGTGTGTGTGTGTGTATTATGCCGCACTCACTTCCAATCCATCACCGTCCAGTACCAGGTGCCCACACTTCACCTTGCGTCGCGTAGCCCCACCCATGGGGCTCGGCAGCGTCATGAGCCGAGACACGTCCAAGGTATGGACCGTGAGCTCGTCCCATGGCCAGGCCGTGTCACTGCACTGGTACGACTGCACAGCGAGGCTGTCTACCGTCAGGCTGCGCAGCTGCGCGGCGCCTTCCAACGCCGCCGCCAACAGCCCCTCTGTCAGCGGCGTGTGCACGGCCAGGTCGCCGCTTGGCTGCAGGCCCCTGGCCGCGAGCATGCCTAGGCTCTGCGTGTACGCCCGCAGCATGCCTGGCGTCCAATGCCAGTCTTCCATGTACAGCACGGCACTGCACCCTTCTGCTAGCTGCAGTGTCTGACCCAGCTGATAGATTGACAGTACGAGGGCCGCTCTCTGGTCTTCTGTTTCAAGGTCTGGGCTGGGTTCAATCGTGAAGGATTGTGTTTTGATTCGATACTCGCCCAGACGGAGACAGACGTCCGTGTCAACACCCTGTGCGCACAACAACGACGAACACACACATACACACCCACACATGTGCACGTATGAGCAAAGCAGCTGTGAGGTGAGTCGAGTTAGAATTGTGTATGTGTACATGGAAGTATGATGTATGTAAGGCGTGTATGACGTCTGCGCTAGGATCTCTGACACGTTGGTAGGATGTCTGTCATGACATGATGAATGCGCTGACACTCACCCGTTCATCGGCCCACAGTAGGATGTCATCTGTGCTGATCTGCAGCTGCTGCCCGTCCTTGCAGCGGGGCAGGCAGGCCAGCGAGGCCCATGTGTGATCCTGCCAATCACACACATCCAACTCCCCAACCCCCCACACGAAGTCACTGTGCGAGTCTGACTCAAGCCCGAGGTCCCCAACTGCCAACTGCCGTAACCCCTGCACGTTTCTAACTAACGCGCCCAACAGCTGATCGTCAAGGTCTGAAGCTGTGCTGAAGCGCTGCAAGCTGTGTGTGGGCTGTAGAAACATGCTCGACCAATCTACTGAATCCTGGCCGTAGTCAAAGGTAAGTGATGTGAGCTGTGTTGTGAACTCTGAGATGCTTGTGAGGGTTGTGGTGTGTGTGGGTGTCTGATCATCTGTGCACAGCATGACTGTGAGTTGCCTGAGGT
>VFQQ010004217.1_pt1 | contig 12928 bp, 13 predicted proteins | sample 3512341 | NCBI WGS metagenome assembly VFQQ01 (sample SAMN10412373, study PRJNA504923) | tailings metagenome | isolation source: Relicate 2 Philex TSF1 revegetated site | place: Philippines: Tuba, Benguet | collected 2017-08-29 | reverse complement strand
CGCCATTTATCTTTCGAAAGAAGAGAGCGAAGGAAAAGCCCGTATTGCGCGCATCGAAACCGTCGCCTCGCGCCGGGGCGACCGGCCGTGGACCCGGCAAGCGGTGCGCTGACGGCGTGCGTTACGCAATGGGCAGGCCGTGCAGCTTTAGGAAAGAAAGCTTGTCCCAGTAGCCCCGCTGGAACGCGATGCGCCCTTCGCGAACCGTAAAAAATCCGCAGCCGCGCAGGCCCAACGGATCGCGCCACTCCAGCGCCACGACCTCGCCAGCGTCGTGAATGGCCTCCACGACACAGGTCATGTCGGCAGACGCAAACTCGCGTGCGAACATTGCTCGGATTGCGTCGCGGCCGAACAGCGGCTCTTGCACGACCTGATGGTTGACGGCGTCCGCGTGGTAAAGGTCAGCCAGACCATCGGCGTCGGCCGCATTGAAGCGCTCGACCCACAATTGGACGACCTCGACCGGCGACACGAAACCCTCCGCCATTTCCCGGAAGCGCGCACACCCCGAATGGGGGAGCACGCACCAACCCGATCAATACCGCCGGATCAGGCCGACGAGACGGCCCTGGATGTCCACCTGGTCGGGTCCGAAGATGCGCGTCTTGAACTCGGGGTTCGCGGCTTCGAGAGCGATGGTGGAGCCTTTCTTGCGCAGGCGCTTGAGCGTCGCTTCCTCTTGCTCGACGAGGGCGACGACGATGTCGCCGTTCTCCGCCGTGTCGCAGCGGCGGATGATGACCGTGTCGCCGTCGTGAATGCCGGCCTCGATCATCGAGTCGCCCTTCACCTCGAGCGCGAAGTGCTCGCCGTTGGTCAGCAGGTCGGGCGGGCAGGCGATGTCGTGCGAGTGGTTCTGGATGGCGGAGATCGGCACGCCGGCGGCGATCCGGCCCATGACCGGCACCGAGACCGTGCGGCTATCGATCATGTGGGACGGGGGCGGAGGGGCAATGTTTCGCGCCTTCGTGCCTTCGATGACGCTTGGCTGGAACCCGATGCGGCGCGGTTCTGCGGCGGACTGCGACGCTGCGCTTGAACTCAAGGTCGAGCTTTCCGGCAGCTTCAGGACCTCAATGGCACGCGCCCGATGCGGCAGGCGGCGGATGAAGCCGCGCTCTACCAAGGCGGTGATGAGCCGATGGATGCCCGACTTGGACTTGAGATCGAGCGCATCCTTCATCTCGTCGAACGAGGGCGGCACGCCATCGGCCTGCATGCGCTCGTGGATGAAGAGCAGAAGCTCTTTCTGTTTCGAAGTCAGCATTGTGCCTCCCGTGCAAGGCCCCGACATACCTGTCTGTCCAAGGCCGAGAGCATTCAGTTTCGTGCGCGTCGCGTGTGTATGCACATCACGATGCCCGACGTGCTGCATCGCAAGACTCACCTAAACAAATCGTGAATGTACGCTAATCGTTCTTGCCACGTTCTGCAAGCGGCAATGGGAAGTCAGGCTTTTGCAGCTTTTGCTTCGGCGAGGCGGCGCTCAAGAAGAGGGATCAAAGCCTCGGCGGCTTCATGGCGGAAGCCTTCATACGGTCCGGTCGTGCGATCGCGGTTCGAGAAGATGCAGGACGTGCCTTCGATAACCGTGCCCAGCAGATAAAGCGCGTGACGGAGCCCCTTGGCGCTCTCGGCGTGCGGTTCCACGCCGAGCGAGATCATGCAGACGTCGACGGCGCCGTCGTAGAGCTGCGTGAGGCCCGCAGCGACTTGCGGCATGTGGCTCGACATCGCCCACAGCTCGAGGAACAGCGGCGCAGTCTCCGGCGAGACCGAGTCGTCGATGAGCCACGTCACGAGCGCGCGAATGGGGCCGGCCTCGTGCGCTTCGAGCGAAGCCACCAGCTCGTCGAAGCGCGCACGATACCGCTCCAGAATCGCTTCGAGCATCGCTTCCACGAGCTTGTCGCGCGTCGCGTAGTGGTGCGTGACGTTGCCGTAGAAGACGCCGGCGCCATCGGCGACAGCCTGCAGCGTGAAACCGGAGAAGCCTTTCTCGGCGAGAACGGCGATGGCCGCGTCGATGATCTTGGCGCGGGTGGCCGCGCCCGTGCGGTTTGGCTTGACGGTAGGTTCGGACGGAGGAGGCATCCGGCGCTTATTTCATGAGATCGCTTCTGCAGGCAAGGACACGAGCCCCACCCTACGTAGAGATCCGCGGTCCACCGACACAAACGGCTAACAATACGTTTCGTCCTGTCACACGCATGAACTTGGTGAAGTCACCAAACCCATGTTGACCGGCACTAATGCCAAGCTTAGGTATTACCACCAGCATATGCGTGATTCGGCTGATTTCCGGGCGTTTCTGCCCGGCTTGTGTGGGCGTGGCCGGCTGCTCCCGATGTTGCGGGAGGCGAACTCCAGAAAACTGAATCGAGAAGCAGTCTGCGAACGGGGCCGTTCGTGGAAGCGGGCTGGTGCGCGCTTCCACGGTCCGGCGATTGGGGGACGAATGATTGCCTGCCGAGTGGGGCTAGCCGGTGCGGTGCTGGCGCTTGTAGCGATGACGGGTTCGGGGAGCGCGTGGGCGGCGAAGTCGGCGGGCTGCACGGCCGTCAACAACGGCGCGCTGAACGGGTCCATCGACAACGGCACATGGGGTTTCAGGTCGAATCCGATCAGGGGGTTCGTGACGGGCGACAAGCTTACGTTCAACGTCACCGCCAACCACACGGCGGCAACCTCGGTCATTCTCTCGAGCTACCTCTACAACAATGGCGTCTACACGATGAACCTGGTCGACGGCGGCACGGGTTTCACGAACATGGTGCTGATCGGTACGGGTACGGAGACTGCAGGCCCGCTCGACCTCTCGCCGACTGAAGCGGACGAAGTGGAGACCGACTTTAGTGTCGCCGCGTTCATGGGTGGCACCTTCAGCGGCTCGTTGACCGTCACATGCGATGGCCCCGACATTCCAGAGCCCGCGTCCAGCGACTCGCTGAAGCTTCGCTCGCTGCAGAAGAGCGGAACGAAGACCGGCGCGCAGGTCGCGGGCGGCGCCTACTCCGGCATCATTGGTGATGCCATCTCGCGGGGCATGACGACTGCGAACGGCACGATCCAGCCGCCGCAAGCTGGCGGGCGTCCCGCCGGAATCTCGGGCCTCGGCATGGGCGAGGGACGGAACGTTGAGACGGGTGCGGGCCGCCGCTCGCGGCTCACGCCGTGGGTCAACGGCCGCTTCAGCGAGAGCGGCGACGACAGCACGATCGACTGGCAGCATACGACCGTCGCAGCGGGTGCGAGCTATGCGGTGGCGCCCGACCTGCTCGTCGGCGTGTTCGGCGGGTATGAGAAGCTCGACTTCGAACAGAACGACATCGACGGAGATCTCGACGGCGACGGCCGCACGGCGGGTGCCTACCTGGCATGGCTGCTGGCGCCGAAGCTGCGTCTCGACGGCGCCATCGCCCACACGTGGCTCGACTACGATGCGACGGCGGGCACGGCCTCCGGCGATTTCGACGGCAAGCGCTGGCTGTTCCTGACGCGTCTCTCCGGCGACCACGTGGCGGGCCGCTGGACCTTCACGCCGTCGGCTGAAGTGTTCTGGCTGCACGAGACGCAGGACGCCTACACCGACAGCCTCGGTACGCTGCAGGCGAAGAACAGCTTCACCAATGGCCGCGCCAATGCGGGCTTGCAGGCGGCGCATGCGATCCCGCTGTCGCCCTCGACGGTGCTTGTGCCCTACGCCGGCATCTACGGCGATTACTACTTCGGCATGGACGATGACGGCACGGCGCTTTCGGTGATCGGCATCGGCGACGGCTGGGCGGCGCGTGCAACGGGCGGCCTGACGCTCTCCGGCATCGAGGGCTGGTCACTCATGCTCGGCGCCGAAGCCGGCAACCTCGGCGGCGAAGGACCGGAGTTCTGGACCGGGCGTCTCGGCGGGTCTGTGAATTTCTAAGTGTTGCGTAGATTTTCAAGCACGACATTTCAGAAGTCGGACGCATGTTGGTGGCCTCGGCAGAAATGCCGGGGCCATTCAATGCGTGAGACGTTCGATAGTGACGCTGTCGCCCACCTTGGCGGACGGGGCGCCGGGCTCGCGCAGGATCAGGCAGTCGGATACGGCGAGGGCGCTGAGCAACGAGCTGTCTTGTGACGGCATCGGTGCGACGGTGAGTTGGCCATCGGCACTGCGGCCAAGCTTAGCGCGCATCAGGTGCAGGCGCGGGCCGTTGCCGTCGAGCGGCTGCGTCAGGACGGCGGTCTCGTTTTCGCTCGCGTCACGCGGCATGCCCAGCAGGGCGTGGATCAGAGGTACGAGGAAAACGCGCGCCGTAATCAACGCAGATACCGGATTGCCGGGAAGCCCTAGCACGCGCATCCCGTTGAGCTTGCCGAACATGAGCGGCTTGCCGGGGCGTAGCGCGATTTTCCAGAACGCGAGGTCGAGGCCCTGCTTCTTCAGGACCGGGCCGACCAGATCATGATCGCCCACGGATGCGCCGCCGATGGTGACCAGGATGTCGGATCCACGCGCGTTGGCGACACGCCGGGCGAGATCATCTTCATGATCGCGTGCAATGCCAAGCGGACGTGCGACGCCACCCGCGCGGGTGACGAGCGCTTCGAGGCCGACCGGGTTTGACGACACGATCTGATCGGGTCCAGGCACCGAGCCGGGGGGCACCAGCTCGTCGCCGGTCGCGAGAATGGCGACGACGGGGCGGCGGGCGACGGGCACCTCGCCGTACCCCATGGCAGCCGCGAGCGTCACCGTGTGGGCGTCGAGGCGATGGCCACGCTTCAACAGGACGTCGCCCTGCGAGAAGTCGTTGCCGGCGTGGCGAATGTTGGCGCCCTCGGCAGTGGCGTCGATGGCGGTGATGACATGTCCGTCGCGCGTCACGTCTTCCTGAATGATGACGGTTCCGCATTCAGGAGGAACGGGAGCCCCGGTGAAAATGCGGACAGCTTGTCCGGAAGCCACTGATCCTGTGAAGCCGCGGCCCGCGGCGGACTCGCCGATGACGGTCCATTTCGTTCCAACTGGCGCGGCGGCTTTGCCGTAAACCGCGTAACCATCCATCGCGGAGGCGGCGAACGGCGGCTGGGTGTATTTGGCGGCGAGGTCCTGCGTCAGCACACGGCCGTCCGCTTCTGTAATGGGCACCAGCTCTTCAGTCGGTGGCGCGATCCCCTCGAGGACGCGCGCGAGTGCGGTTTCGACCGGAAGCAGGGCCATGCCCTCAGCTCCCGCGTGCGGGAGAGACATAATCTCCCGAACGGCCGCCAGTTTTCTGCGCAAGGCGGATGCCTGTGATCTCCATGGCGCGGTCGGCGGCCTTCAGCATGTCGTAGATGGTGAGGGCGGCGACGGAAACGGCCGTGAGGGCTTCCATCTCGACGCCTGTCGGACCGGTGACGCTCACCTCCGCGCGGACATGCAATCCAACCGGCTTCTCGCTCGGCGCGAATTCGACAGCCGCCTTGCTCAGCGAGAGCGGATGGCACAGCGGGATCAGCTCGCTCGTCTTCTTGGCAGCCATGATGCCGGCGATGCGCGCGGCCGCGAGCACGTCGCCTTTCTTGGCGTCGCCCGAGATGACAAGGGCGAGCGTCTCGGGCTTCATGGAGATGAAGCCTTCGGCAATCGCGGTGCGCTGGGTTGCCTCCTTGCCGCCCACGTCCACCATGCGAGCGCGACCCTTCTCGTCGAGGTGCGTGAGCTTGCTCATCAGGCGGCCTCAGGAGCGAGGAGTGTGCGGGTCGCAGACGTGACGTCGGCCTGGCGCATGAGACTTTCGCCGACGAGGAACGTGTTCACACCGACGCGCTTCAGGCGCGCGATGTCAGCGGGCGTGAAGATGCCGCTCTCGCCGATGACGATGCGATCCTTCGGAATACGCGGCGCCAGTTGCTCCGTCGTCGCGAGCGTGGTCTCGAAAGTTTTGAGGTTGCGATTGTTGATGCCGATCAGGCGGCAATCGAGCTTCAAGGCGCGATCCAGCTCTTCGGCATCATGCACCTCGACGATGGCGTCCATGCCCCAGTCCTTGGCGGCGCCCGCGAGATCGGCGGCGAGGGCGTCATCCACCTCCGCCATGATGATCAGGATGCAGTCGGCGCCCCAAGCGCGCGCCTGGACGACCTGATAGGTGTCGATCATGAAATCCTTGCGCAGGACCGGCAGCGAGACGGCCGCGCGTGCATGTGTCAGGTACTCGGGCGCGCCCTGGAACGACGGACCATCGGTGAGGATGGAGAGGCAGGCCGCGCCGCCGGTTTCGTAATCGCGGGCGAGGGCCGGCGGATCGAAATCGGCACGGATGAGGCCCTTCGAGGGCGAGGCCTTCTTGATCTCGGCGATCAGCGCCGGTTTGCCTGCGGCGTGCTTGGCTTCGAGCGCGGCCGCGAACGGGCGCACGCGCGGCGCCGAGCGCGCATATTCGGCCAGCACCTGCAGCGGCAGCTCGGCCTGCGCGGCGGCCACTTCCTCGCGCTTGTAGCGGGTGATCTTTTCGAGAATGTCGGCCATATCGAGCTTTTTATCAGAGGTCCAAGGGGTTGCTAACCGCCGGGCGGCTAAAGCGAAGTCTCCAGGATAGCACGCCAGCGGCTGATCGCATGGTTACCGCGCGGTTCTCAAGCCGCCTGCTGGCTGACGGATACGAGCTTGTCGAGTGCTGCGGCCGCACGGCCGGATTGGATGGCGTCTTCTGCCAGCGCGACGCCCTCGACGAGCGACGGGGCTTTTCCAGCTACCACCAAGGCCGCGGCGGTATTCAGCAGCACGATATCCCGATACGGGCCCGGTGCGCCGCCGAGCAGCTCCTTGAGCGCCTTGGCGTTGTGTGCGCCGTCGCCGCCCTTGAGCTCGGCGAGCGACACGCGCTGAAGACCTGCCTCTTCCGGCGTCACTTCGAAGGTCGTGATCTTGCCGCCTTCGAGCGCGGCGACCGTTGTCGGGCCGGTGGTCGACAGCTCGTCGAGGCCATCGTGGCCGTGCACGATCCAGGCTCGCTCGGAGCCCAGCGCACGCAGAACTTCGGCGATCGGCACCACCCATTCCGGGGAAAAGACGCCGACCACATGGCGACGGACATTGGCAGGATTGCAGATGGGGCCCATGAGATTGAACATGGTGCGCACGCCAAGTTCCGCGCGCGCTTCGGCCCAGGCCTTGAAGGCCGGATGATGGGCGGGCGCCCAGAGAAAGCCGACGCCCGCGTTCTCGATGGCCTTCTGGATGAGGGCCGGGCCGCAATCGAGCTTCACGCCCAGCGCGGAAAGAACATCCGATGCGCCGGAGAGCGAGGATACCGAGCGGTTGCCGTGCTTGGCCACCTTGAGGCCAGCGCCGGCGGCCACTATGGCGGACCCGGTCGAGACGTTGAAGGTGCCGTGCCCGTCGCCGCCGGTGCCGACGATATCGATGGCGTTGGGATCCGCCGAGACGGCCGTCATCTTGGCGCGCATGGCGCGCGCCGCGCCTGCGATTTCGTCCACTGTTTCGCCGCGCACGCGCAGGCCCATGAGGAAGGCGCACTTCTGGGCCGTCGTGCCTTCGGCCGTCAGCAGCTCGATGGCGCGCGCCATTTCGTCGGACGAGAACGTCTGTCCCGCGGCAACCGTTTGCAGAATGCCCTTAACCCCGGCCGCGGTGCTCATGTCCCCCGTGCCTTTCGCTCAAGCCGCGTCGCGCGGACGCGAGGCATTACGCCGGCGCGGCGAGAGGCCTGCGATCTCGAGGAAGTTGGCGAGCAACGCGTGGCCCTGCTCGGAGGCGATGCTTTCCGGATGGAATTGCACGCCGTGCACGGGATGCGTCTTGTGCATCAGGCCCATGATGATTCCGTCGCTGGTCTCGGCGTTGACCTCGAGGCAGTCGGGAAGGCGTTTCCGCTCGACGATCAGCGAGTGATAGCGCGTGACCTCGACGCGGGGCGGCAGGCCCTTGAAGACGCCCTTGTCGGTGTGCGTGATGGTCGACAGCTTGCCGTGCATGGGCTCCGGTGCGCGGATGACCTTGCCGCCGTAGGCCTGGCCGATGGCCTGATGGCCGAGGCAGACACCGAGGAGAGGGATCTTCGAGCCGGCCTTCTCGATGAGCTCGAGGCAGACGCCGGCCTCGTTGGGTGTGCAGGGGCCAGGCGACAGCACGATCGCCTTAGGCTTCATCTTGATCACCTCGTCGGCGGTGACCTTGTCGTTGCGGATCACCTCGGAGGTAGTGCCGAGCTCGCCCAGAAAATGTACGAGATTGTAGGTAAAGCTGTCGTAGTTATCGATCAGCACGAGCATGGACGGGCGCCTCGCGGGACTGGCGGACGCCGGACTGTCCTGACGTCGCAATGACCTGATGTGGGTGTAGAAACACGGGGCGCAAGCGTCAAGCGCGGCCGTCCCCAGGGTATCGCCGCCGCAGGGGCGGGAAGGGCTCCCCCCGGGGGCCGGAACCAACTATAAGGGGGGCCATGACCCAGCTTGACACCATGAAGCCGAACCCCCGCGTCGCCGTCGGCGCGTTGAGCATCGCCAATTCCGCGCCCATCGTCGTTTTCGCGGGCCCCTGCCAGATGGAAAGCCGGGCGCACGCGCTCGAAATGGCAGGCGCGCTGAAGGAAACCGCGAGCCGCCTCGGCCTGGGGCTCGTCTACAAGTCGTCCTTCGACAAAGCCAACCGGACGTCGCTCGGCGGCAAGCGCGGCATCGGGCTCGATGCCGCCATTGAGGTGTTCGCCGAGATCCGCGAAAAGCTCGGTCTGCCGGTCGTCACCGACGTGCACGAGAAGGACCAATGCGCGGCCGTCGCCCCCGTGGCGGACGTGCTGCAGATCCCGGCCTTCCTATGCCGCCAGACGGATCTTCTGGTGGCGGCGGCGAAAACGGGCCGTGTTATCAAGGTGAAGAAGGGGCAGTTCCTGGCGCCCTGGGACATGAAAAACGTCGTCGCCAAATTAGTCGGCTCGGGCAATCCGAACGTGCTGCTGACGGAACGCGGCTCGTCGTTCGGCTACAACACGCTTGTGGTCGACATGCGCGGCCTGCCGCAGATGGCCGAGACCGGCGCGCCGGTGATTTTCGATGCGACGCATGCCGTGCAGCAGCCGGGCGGGTTAGGCGGCAGCTCGGGTGGCGACCGCCGGTTCGTGCCCGTTCTGGCGCGCGCCGCAGTGGCCGTCGGGGTCGCGGGGCTATTCATCGAGACGCATGAGGCGCCAGACACCGCGCCGTCGGACGGGCCGAACATGCTTCCGCTGCGGGATTTCGAGCCGCTGATGAAGGATCTGATGGCGCTCGACGCGCTGACCAAGGCGCGCGCGGCGCAGTAGCGTCAGGTGCCGAGGAGCGGCTGCAGCAGGCGCGCGAGCCAGCCCTTGAAATGCGGCTTGTGCTCGCTGGCCATCAGGCAGATGCAACCCTTCTCGGGACAGGCGACGGGCGTGTGATCCGTGCCTTCGTCGATGTCGGACACGTCGCCGACGTCATATTTGCCGTGCTCGTCGCTGTAGCTGCCGCGCAGCACCAGCGTCATTTCCTGGCCCACATGGCCATGCTCGGGAAGCGCCGTTCCGGGCGCGATCTTGAAGAGCCGGAGGTCGCCGCAGGCGCCCTCCGACAGGCGCACGCAATGGGTCCAGATTCCAGGGGCGACCCAGTGCCAGGCCATCTGATCGAGGCACGGGCCGACGCACGTCACCAAGAGCTGGGGGATTTCGCCGGCGCTCAGAACGCAGGGCGACTTCGAGGTTTCGTGCTCGGCTTCGGCGGCGCGCATGGCGATCACCGGCGGCGGCGTCGCCATCGGCTGCGGATCGAGCGTGTCGAACAAGGCGACGCCGATCTTCTGCATCTTGCGCACTTCCGCGCAGCACTTCGGGCACATCGCGAGATGGGAAGCGATGACACAGGCGAACGCCTCCGGCTGGCTGCCAGCCGAGCAGCACATCAGGGAGGAGATGTCTGGGTGATGCGTGATCGTCATCTATCTCAAGTCCTCAAGCGCATCGCGGATCTTCTGATATGCAAGGCGCATGCGGGATTTCACTGTTCCTAGCGGCAAGCCAAGCTTGGCTGCGATTTCGCTGTGCGACAGACCTTCCACGAAAGCCAATGTCACGACCTCGGCCTGATCGGCGGGAAGCTGCGCCAGCATGGCCCGGACGCGCGCTCCGCGCTCGCGTTCTGACAGCTCCTCATCCGGAGCCGGATCGGGCGAGGGCTGCTGATCGTTGTTCTCCGGCAGCGGCTGCCATGCCACTTCCTTACGCAGGCGATCAATCCTCAGATTGCGGGCGATCGTAAAAATCCAAGTTGTCGCACTGCCTTTGTCGTCGGAATACAGCGACGCCTTCCGCCACACGGTGAGCAAGGTTTCCTGCGCAAGCTCCTCGGCGGTGCTTGCATCGGCGCCCTGACGCAACATGTAGGATTTGACGCGGGGGGCGTAAGTCTGGAAGAGCGCCTTGAAGGCGTCGACGTCGCCGTTTGCAGCCACCCGTTGCAGGAGATCAGCCATAGTCCTCGGAGCGTTCACGGCGAGGGACCGCAGGACGCGACCCCCTTCTAGAACCTGGAGCATACCGGAACCTCGCTGTCGCGCCAGCGGCGTGCACAAAATCAGGGCGCTTGCCGTATTTCATGACGCTACGCAGACGGTGCGGCATTGGATTTGCCCCTAGGGCCGCCCGGCGCCGCAAAGCCTGTGGACGGAAGGGAGGCGAACCTGTGAAGATGGCCCCCGCAGCCCAACAACCCGGTGGAAAATGCCGCAGCTCACGCTGACCGAAATTGCCCTTTTGCTCGCTGCGATGGCCATCGCGCCGGCGATCGCGCGGCGTTTCGGAATCGGGACCGTCCTGGGCTATCTGCTGGCCGGTATCGTGCTCGGTCCGTACGGCTTCCAGCATGTGTTCTCGAGCCACGACGCGCACGAGATCCTGGAGCTGGCCGAATTCGGCATCGTGCTGCTCCTTTTCCTGATCGGTCTCGAGCTGAGGCCGAGGCGCCTTTGGGCCATGAGGTCCGCTATCTTCAAGGTGGGTGGGGCGCAGGTGATTGCGACGGCCGTCGCGTTGGCGGGTATCGGCCTCGCTTTCGGATTGGCTTGGCAGGCCGCGCTTTTCATTGGTTTGGCGCTTGCTTTGTCATCGACGGCATTCGCGCTTCAGGTTCTGGAAGAGCAGGGGGATCTGGCGGCGCGGCACGGGCGCCTCGCGTTCGCGGTGCTGCTGTTTCAGGACCTCGCCGCCATTCCGCTGATCGCGCTGGTGCCGCTATTCGCGTCTCGTGCCCCCGAGCTGCACGAGGCGATGGATCTGACAGCTGCCGCGCGCGGCATTGGGATCATCGTCGCCGTCGTGCTGGCCGGGCATTTCGTTCTCGACAAGTTGCTGCGCGTCGTGGCGCGCACGAAGGTCAAGGAGGCCATGACAGCCGCGGCGCTGCTGTCGGTCGTCGGCGTGGCCATGCTGATGCAGATGGCGGGCCTTTCGGCGGCTCTGGGCGCGTTTATCGCGGGTGCGCTGCTCTCGGAAAGCTCCTATCGCCATCAACTCGAAGCGTACCTACAACCCTTCCAAGGCTTGCTCCTCGGTCTCTTTTTCACGGCCATCGGCATGTCGCTCGATGTGCGGATCATCGGAGCGGAGCCCGCGAAGGTGTTTGGGCTCGCCGCGGCGCTGGTGGTCGTCAAGACCGCAATCCTTTACGGGCTGGGGCGCTTCGTCGGCCTCGGCGATCGCCCTTCCCGGCGCCTCGGCCTGTCGCTGAGCCAGGGTGGTGAGTTCGGGTTCGTGCTGCTCACGGCCGGTGTGGCTGCAGGCGTGGTGACCAGCACCACGAGCAACTTTCTCGTCGTCGTCATCACGCTCTCGATGGCGGCAACGCCTCTGCTGCTCGCATTGGACAAACTCGGGGCGCGTCTGAAAAAGGGGCCGGCGCCTGCTTACGACAGCCTTCCGGCGCGTGACGAACACGTCGTCATCGCCGGGTTCGGGCGGTTCGGGCAGATCGTGGCGCGCGTTCTGCGGGGCAAGAAAATCCCGTTCATCGCGCTCGACATCTCGGCGGAGCAGATCGACCTCGTGAAGCGGTTCGGCTCGCAAGCCTTCTTCGGCGATGCGAGCCGTGCGGAGATCCTGGAGGCGGCGCAGATCGCAAAGGCGCGGGCCTTCATACTCGCAATCGATGACGTGGAGGCGTCTTTGCGGGCGGCGGAGCTGGTCCGGCAGCGTTATCCCGACGTGCCGATTTTTGCCCGTGCGCGTAACCGCAATCATGCCCACCGGCTGCTCGATCTCGGCGTCACCAACATCCAGCGCGAAACGTTCTTGTCGGCGCTGGAGACGACGCGCGAGGTGCTGGTCGGTCTCGGCTACAGCGAGCGGGAAAGCGAGCGCGTGACGCGGACATTCCGGGAGCACGACGAGCGCCGCCTGATCGAGGACTACGCCGACTACAGTGACATGGAGAAGCTTCAGGCGAAGGCGCGCAGCGACGCCGCCACCCTCGAACGGCTGTTCGCGGAGGACGCGGAAGAGGCCGAGGAGAGCGACGACGCCAAGCCCGCCAAGCCAAGCAAGCCTCCGGCCGCTGAAAAGGCGTCCGGACGGGTCGAAACGGCCGCCGAGTGAATGCCTTGATCCGCTTCATTTTTTCACGGGTCTGTGCGCCAAACGCAAAATGCGGCGGTTTTTCAGAGGGATGTCGGCGCGTCGCGGGCTCAGCGCGGTAGACGGCGCGGCGTCCCCCCGCTAAATGTGCCCGCATAATTCATGCGGGAAGGACTGAGCGAGCATGGGCGAGGCGCAAGACACGAAGCCGGCAACCAGCACCCGGGAGATGGCCAACGCGATCCGCGCTCTCGCGATGGACGCGGTTCAGAAGGCCAATTCGGGACACCCCGGCATGCCGATGGGCATGGCCGACGTGGCGACGGTGCTGTTCACCGAAGCGCTCC
>VFQQ010004215.1_pt1 | contig 12931 bp, 10 predicted proteins | sample 3512341 | NCBI WGS metagenome assembly VFQQ01 (sample SAMN10412373, study PRJNA504923) | tailings metagenome | isolation source: Relicate 2 Philex TSF1 revegetated site | place: Philippines: Tuba, Benguet | collected 2017-08-29 | reverse complement strand
TGGTGGAGCTGGGGGGATTTGAACCCCCGTCCGCAAGCCTTCTTCGAGCAGTTCTACATGTGTAGCCGTCTGATTTGGGTCTCGCCTCCCAGGTCGCGCAGTGGCACGCTACAGGGGAAGCCAGCATCCTTGAATCTCACACTGCGTCAAGGTGCCCGACGCCGTGCCAGCCGATGTGAATTACCTCGCAGCCGGGAGGTCTTGCGACCCCCTTGCCCAGCCCATCGGCCTGCTGTTGCGAGGCTCACCGGTGTTTAAGCGGCGAGTGCGAAACGTTCGTCGTTTGCAGTTGGTTTTTTTCTGCGGATTTACGAGGTGACAGAACCTCGACATGCCCTGCTGCGCGTCCGAACCCACGTCGAAACCAGTGCAGCCCCAGGAAGACGGATTTTAAGGCAGTTGCAGCAATTTCAAGAGCTGCAGCGGGGAAGAAACTTCCGCGTCCGCCTGCCAGCTTGCCACGTCGGCGCCGAAACCCAGGTAACCATACCGTGCAGCCACTGTCTGCATGCCCGCCGCCCTGCCCGCCTGGATGTCGCGTTCGTCATCCCCCACATAGATGCATTGGCCCGGCGCAAGCCCCAGCCGGCGCGCCGCCTCGAGCAGGGGTTCGGGATGCGGCTTCGAATGGGGCGTGGTGTCACCGCTGATCAGAACCGATGCGGCATCGAAAAGCGGCATGGACCGGGCCAGTGGAACGCTGAAGCGCTGCGACTTGTTGGTCACGACACCCCAGGGCATTCCGGCCGACACCAGTCGGGACAGCAGGTCGGGCACGCCATCGAAGGGCTGTGTGCGCTCGGTCATGCACGCCTCATAAGCGCAGAAGAATTCTTCTTTCAACGCAGGGTAATCCGCGTGATCGGGCGCGATGTCAAACGCAACTCGCAGCATCCCCCGCGCACCCGAGCCAGCGTGTGGCCGGTACAGCTTAAGTGGAAGAGAGGCCATGCCACGGCGCACACGCATGCCGTCCGCAGCGGAACCGAGATCGGATGCGCTGTCGATCAGCGTGCCATCCAGATCGAACAACACGGCTTGCACGCCGTGAAAGAGACCCCCGCTCATGGTTTGCGGGTGGCAAACAGGTAGTTCACGCTGGTGTCGCCGCTCAACCAGTAGCGCCCTGTCAGCGGGTTGTATTCCATGCCCCGTGTCTGTTGCAGATCCAGGCCTGCGTTCCGGCAATGCCCGGCCAGTTCGCTGGGGCGAATGAACTTGGCGTATTCGTGCGTGCCCTTCGGCAGCAGCTGGAGCAGGTATTCCGCGCCCACCACGGCGAACAGGAACGCCTTGGCGTTGCGGTTCAGGGTCGAGAAAAACACCCAGCCACCGGGTTTGACGAGGGTCGAGCACGCCCGGACGATGGAGCCGGGATCGGGCACATGCTCCAGCATTTCCATGCATGTGACCACATCGAACTCGCCGGGTTGCTCCAGCGCCATCGCCTCGGCGCTGATTTCCTGGTAGCTGACGTTGGTGGTTCCCGCCTCCAGCGCGTGCAGCTGAGCTACCTTCAAGGCCTTCACCGACAGGTCGATGCCTGTTACGCGGGCGCCCTTGCGCGCCATGGAATCGGACAGGATTCCCCCGCCGCACCCAATGTCCAACACCTTCTTGCCGGCCAATCCGGCCAAACCGTCAATCCATCCCAACCGCAGCGGATTGATCTGATGCAAAGGGCGGAATTCGCTGTCGGGGTCCCACCAGCGATGGGCGAGATCGGAAAACTTGGCCAGCTCGGCCGGATCGGCATTGACGTTCGGATTCATGCGTTGATTATCGCCAGCACAATAAAAAAACCGCGCCGAAGCGCGGTTTTCTTGATCAGAACCGAATCAATCAGTTCTTGCGGGTGCCGACCACTTCGACTTCCACGCGGCGGTTCTTGGCGCGGCCTTCGCGGGTGGCGTTGTCGGCCACCGGCTGGGTCAGGCCCTTGCCTTCGGTGTAGATGCGGTTGCTTTCGATGCCCTTGCTCACCAGGTAGGCCTTGACGGCTTCGGCGCGGCGGTTGGACAGCTTCTGGTTGTAGCCAGCGGCGCCGGTGGAGTCGGTGTGACCCACAGCGATCACGACTTCCAGAGCAATGCCGGACACCTTGCCAGCCAGATCGTCCAGCTTGGCCTTGCCTTCGGGCTTGAGCACAGCCTTGTCGAAGTCGAAGAAGGCGTCAGCTGCGTAGGTCACCTTGGACGCCACGGGAGCCGGTGCGGGAGCAGGAGCCGGTGCCGGAGCAGGTGCGGCGGCGGGAGCAGGTGCGGGAGCGGCCGGAGCAGGTGCGGGAGCAGCAACCGGAACAATCGCGCCGTCGCAGCCTTGAGCAGCGGTGGCAGGCGTCCAGTTGGCATCGCGCCAGCAGAGTTCATTGGTGCCGTTTTTCCAGACCAGTTCGCTGGTGCCATTGCGCCAGTTGTCGATGGTTTGGGCGCCGGCGGCGGTTGCCATGGCGGCGGTTGCCAACAGCATTGCCACTTTGTTAAGTTTTTTCATGGTTTTCCTCTATATAGGCCGCAGACAGACTGCGTAACAAGAACGACGCTTCAAGTGACCACCACTAAAAACGCTGGAATTTATTGTGCCACAAGCGCGCAATGCCAGACGGGCCGGGCAATGCGGTGTTGTCACCCGATACCACGTGCCCTGTCATTCGTTGTGGACGTACAACAAACTAACCAAAGCGGTGTAGGAGAACACGCCGCTTAAAATCTTCGGTTGCCTTAAGGCCCATCCAAGCACCACATCACCTCGCTCATGACACAGTTCGCCAAAGAGACCCTGCCCATCAGTCTTGAAGAGGAAATGAGGCGCAGCTACCTCGATTACGCCATGAGCGTGATCGTGGGCCGCGCCCTGCCCGATGCGCGAGACGGTCTCAAGCCTGTGCACCGCCGGGTTCTGTTCGCCATGCACGAGCTGAACAACGACTGGAACCGGCCTTACAAGAAGTCGGCCCGTATCGTGGGCGACGTCATCGGTAAATACCACCCGCACGGCGACAGTGCCGTGTACGACACCATCGTTCGCATGGCGCAGGATTTCTCGCTGCGCCACATGCTGGTGGATGGCCAGGGCAACTTCGGCTCGGTGGACGGCGACAACGCCGCGGCCATGCGTTACACGGAAATCCGTCTGTCGAAGATCGCGCACGAAATGCTGGGCGATATCGACAAGGAAACCGTCAATTTCGGCCCCAACTACGACGGCTCGGAAAAAGAGCCGCTGGTGCTGCCCTCGCGCCTGCCCAACCTGCTCGTCAACGGCTCGGCCGGTATCGCGGTGGGTATGGCCACGAACATTCCGCCCCACAACCTCAATGAGGTGGTGGACGCGTGCCTCCACCTGCTCAAGAGCCCCGAGGCCTCCATCGACGAGCTGATGGAGATCATTCCGGCCCCCGACTTCCCCACCGCCGGCATCATCTACGGCATCAATGGCGTGAAGGACGGCTACCGCACCGGCCGCGGCCGCGTGGTGATGCGCGCCAAGTGCCACTTCGAAGACATCGACCGCGGCCAGCGCCAGGCCATCATCGTTGACGAGCTGCCCTACCAGGTCAACAAGAAGACGCTGCAGGAGCGCATGGCCGAGCTGGTGCACGAGAAGAAGATCGAGGGCATCAGCCACATCCAGGACGAGTCGGACAAATCGGGCATGCGCCTGGTGATCGAGCTCAAGCGCGGCGAAGTGCCCGAGGTGGTGCTCAACAACCTGTACAAGCAGACGCAGCTGCAGGACACCTTCGGCATCAACATGGTGGCCCTGGTCGATGGCCAGCCGCGCCTGTGCAACCTGAAAGACCTGATCCAGGTGTTCCTGGAGCACCGCCGCGAGGTCGTGACCCGCCGCACGGTGTTCAACCTGCGCAAGGCGCGCGAGCGCGGCCATGTGCTGGAAGGCCTGGCGGTGGCACTGGCCAATATCGACGACTTCATCCGCATCATCCGCGAATCGCCCACGCCCCCGGTGGCAAAGGCCGAACTGATGGCGCGCCCGTGGGACAGCCAGCTGGTGCGCGAGATGCTCACCCGCACACGCGCCGATGGCGGTGTGATCAACGCCGACGACTACCGGCCCGATGGCCTGGAAAAGGCCTTCGGCATGGGCAATGACGGCCTGTACCGGCTCTCGGAAACCCAGGCACAGGAAATCCTGCAGATGCGTCTGCAGCGCCTGACCGGCCTGGAGCAGGACAAGATCGTGGCGGAGTACAAGGAAGTCATGGGCGAGATCGACGATCTGCTCGACATCCTCGCCAAGCCCGAGCGCGTCTCGACCATCATCGGCGAAGAGCTGATCGTGGTGAAGCAGGAGTTCGGCCAGACGAAGCTGGGCGCGCGCCGCAGCGAGATCGAGCACAACGCGCAGGACCTCGCGACCGAGGACCTGATCACGCCGACCGACATGGTCGTCACGCTCAGCCACAGCGGCTACATCAAGAGCCAGCCGCTGTCGGAATACCGCTCGCAGAAGCGCGGCGGGCGTGGCAAGCAGGCCACCGCCACGAAGGAAGACGACTGGATCGACCAGCTCTTCATCGCCAACACGCACGACTACATCCTGTGCTTCTCCAACCGGGGCCGCCTGTACTGGCTCAAGGTCTGGGAAGTGCCTGCGGGTTCGCGCGGTTCGCGCGGCCGGCCCATCGTCAACATGTTCCCGCTGCAGGAAGGCGAGAAGATCAACGTCGTCCTGCCCTTGACGGGCGAGATGCGCAGCTTCCCTTCCGACCGCTATGTGTTCATGGCCACATCCATGGGCACGGTCAAGAAGACCGCGCTCGACGAATTCAGCAACCCCCGCAAGGCCGGCATCATTGCCGTGGACCTCGACGAAGGCGACTTCCTCATTGGCGCCGCGCTCACGGACGGCCAGCATGACGTGATGCTGTTCAGCGACGGTGGCAAGGCCGTGCGTTTCGACGAGAACGACGTGCGCCCGATGGGCCGCAACGCGCGTGGCGTGCGCGGCATGATGATCGAGGACACGCAGAGCGTGATCGCGATGCTGGTGGCGGAAGACGAAGAGCAGAGCGTGCTGACGGCCACCATCAATGGCTATGGCAAGCGCACGCCGATCGCCGAATACACCCGCCACGGGCGTGGCACCAAGGGCATGATCGCCATCCAGCAGAGCGAGCGCAACGGCAAGGTCGTCGCAGCCACGCTGGTGCACACGGACGACGAGATCATGCTGATCACCGACAAGGGCGTGCTGGTGCGCACCCGCGTGTCCGAAATCCGCGAAATGGGCCGTGCCACGCAAGGTGTGACGCTCATCGCGCTGGACGAAGGTGCCGAGCTCTCCGGTCTGCAGCGCATCGTGGAGAACGACGCCAACGTGCCGGAACTGGGCGACGAGGGCGCAACGGACGACGCGGGCACCGAGCCGTGATGGCGCGGCCCTACAACTTCTCCGCCGGCCCGGCGGCCATGCCTGCGGAAGTGCTGCAGCAGGCCGCGTCTGAAATGCTCGACTGGCACGGCAGCGGCATGAGCGTGATGGAGATGAGCCACCGCGGCCAGGAGTTCGGCGCGATCCTCAAGTCGGCAGAAGCCGACTTGCGCGAACTGCTCGCGGTACCGGAGAACTTCCGCGTCCTGTTCATGCAGGGTGGTGGGCTGGGTGAAAACGCCATCGTGCCGCTGAACCTGTCGCGTGGCGAAAACGTCGACTTCGTGGTGACCGGCAGCTGGAGCCAGAAATCGCTCAAGGAAGCGCGCCGTTATTGCACGCCCCGTGTGGCCGCGAGCAACGAGGCCGACCACCACACCCGCCTGCCAGCACCGGCCACCTGGCAACTCGGCCGCGATGCCCGCTACGTGCACCTGTGCAGCAACGAGACCATCAACGGCGTTGAAGTACACGAACTGCCCGACCTGAAGGCCCTCGGCTCCGATGCACCGCTGGTCATCGATTTTTCCTCCCACGTGGCCTCGCGTGCGGTGGACTGGTCGCGCGTCGGGCTGGCCTTTGGTGGCGCCCAGAAGAACCTCGGGCCGGCGGGCGTCACGCTCGTGGTGGTGCGTGAAGAGCTGCTCGGCCACGCGCTGCAGGCCTGCCCTACGGCATTCGACTACAAGACCGTCGCCGACAACCAGTCGATGTACAACACGCCACCCACGTATGCCATCTACATGGCCGGGCTCACCTTCCAGTGGCTCAAGCGCCAGACCGAAGGCGGGCTGCGCGGCGTGGCGGCCATGGAGGCGCGCAACATCGCCAAGGCCGAGCTGCTGTACAGCTACATCGACCAGTCGGCCTTCTACAGCAACAACGTCTCGAAGGACTGCCGCTCGCGCATGAACGTGCCGTTCTTCCTGCGCGACGATTCGCGCAACGAAGCCTTCCTCACCGGCGCGAAAGCCGCGGGCCTGCTGCAGCTCAAGGGACACAAGTCCGTGGGTGGCATGCGCGCGAGCATCTACAACGCCATGCCGATCGAAGGCGTGCAGGCACTGGTGGCCTACATGCGCGAGTTCGAAAAAACACAGGCCTGAACCACGATGACCCTTCCCTCGCAGTCCGAAGCCCTGGGCGCTTTGCGCATCCAGATCGACGCACTGGACCAGCAGTTGCTGAGCCTGCTCAACGAGCGCGCCCGCGTGGCCGAGCAGGTCGGTGACATCAAGCGCGCAGAAGGCTCACCCTTCTTCCGGCCAGACCGGGTCGCGCAAGTCATCGAGAAGATCCAGGGCGCCAACGGCGGCCCGCTGCTGAACCAGCACGTGGCCTCGATCTGGCGCGAGATCATGTCCGCCTGCCTGGCACTGGAAGCGCCGCAGCGCGTCGCCGTGCTCGGGCCTCAGGGCACGTTCTGCGAACAGGCCGCCATCGAGTTCTTCGGCGGCGCGGCCAACCTGATCTACTGCGCCAACTTCGACGAGGTCTTCCACGCCACCGCCGCGGGCACGGCCCAGTTCGGCGTGGTGGGCATGGAGAACTCCACGGAAGGCGTGGTCGCCCGTTCCCTCGACCTGTTCCTGCGCTCGCCCGTGCACGTGGTGGGCGAGGTGAGCCTGCTGATCCGCCACAACCTGCTGCGCCAGATCAACAACCTCGAGGGCATCGAGGTGGTCATGGCGCATCCGCAGGCGCTGGCGCAGTGCCAGAACTGGCTCACGCAGCACCTGCCCAACGCCGAACGCCGGGCGGTTTCCAGCAACGCCGAAGGCGCGCGGCTGGCCGCCGAGAACCCGGCCTGGGCCGGCCTGGCGAGCGAGCGCGCGGCGGCCCAGTTCGGGTTGCACATCGTGGCGCACGCCATTCAGGACGAGGCCTACAACCGCACGCGCTTTGCCGTGATCTCGCTGCCGCAGACACTGGCCATGCCGCCGGCTTCGGGTCGTGACTGCACCAGCCTGGTCGTGTCGGTGCCGAACCGGCCTGGCGCCGTGCACGACCTGCTGGTGCCGCTCAAGAACAATGGCGTGTCGATGACGCGCTTCGAGTCGCGCCCGGCCAAGTCGGGACAGTGGGAGTACTACTTCTACATCGATCTCGCCGGCCACCCGTCCCAGCCTCACGTGGCCGCCGCACTGCAGGAACTTCAGGGTCTTTGCGCTTTCTACAAGGTGCTGGGCGCATACCCGGTGAACGAATGATGTTTGAACAACTGGGACTGATCGGCTGCGGGATGATGGGCGGCTCGTTCGCGCTGGCGCTCAAGCGCGCCGGGCTGGTCAAGCGCGTCGTGGGCTACAGCAAGTCGCCCTCCACCACCGAACGTGCGCGCCAGCTGGGCGTGATCGACGTCGAAGCGCCTTCCGCCTTGCTGGCCGTTTCCGGCGCCGACCTCGTGCTGCTGGCCGTGCCGGTCTCCGCCACCGAGGCCACCTTCAAGGCGATTCGCCACCTCGTGCGCGGCAACGTGCTGATCATGGACGTCGGCTCCACGAAGCGCGAGGTGATCGACGCGGCGCGCCGCGTGCTGAAGGACCAGGTCGGTGTGTTCGTTCCCGCGCACCCCATCGCGGGCAAGGAAGTCGCCGGCGTGGAGCATGCCGACGCGGACCTGTACCACGGCCGCCAGGTCATCCTCACGCCGATCGAACGCACGCTGACCGCACAACTTGAAAAAGCCGCCCAGCTCTGGACCGCCCTCGGCTGCCACGTCAAGCAGATGTCGCCCGAAGCGCACGACGCGGCCTACGCCGCCGTGAGCCACCTCCCCCACCTGGTGTCCTTCGCCCTGATGAATGCCATCCAGGGCCAGGCCGAGGCGCAGGACTTTCTCTCGCTGGCCGGCCCCGGTTTTCGCGACTTCACCCGCATCGCAGCCAGCGACCCGGCCGTGTGGCGCGACATCCTCATGTCCAACCGCGAAGAACTGCTGGCCCAGTCGCGGCATTTCCAGCGCGCGCTCCATGCGCTGGAAACGGCCATCAACGCCGGCAACCCGGACGCCCTCGAAGCACTGATCGACCAGGCCAGCAGCGCACGCGCGCGCTGGCGCATGACCGCCGTCAAGCCCCGCAGCTGAGCGCCGCGGCTGGCGACGCTCACCCTCTTCCGCGCATGTTTGCCATTCCCCACCTCGACATTCCGCCGCTGGCCAGTGCCGGCGGCACCGTTCGCCTGCCAGGCTCCAAGAGCATCTCCAACCGCGTGCTGCTGCTCGCCGCCCTCAGCGTGGGCCACACGGACATCACCGATCTGCTCGACTCGGACGACACCCGCGTCATGCTCACGGCCCTCGGCGAGCTCGGCTGCCGCATCGAGCCGCAGGCCGATGGCGCGCTCCGCATTCACGGCCTTGGCGGAGCGCTGCCCGTGGCCCGGGCGAAGCTGTTCCTGGGCAACGCCGGCACCGCCATGCGGCCCCTCACGGCATCGCTCGCCCTGCTCGCCACCCGCCACGGCGGGGAGTTCGAGCTCAGTGGCGTGCCACGCATGCACGAGCGGCCGATCGGCGATCTTGTCGATGCCCTGCGCCAGCTGGGCTGCCCAGTCGACTGTCTGGCCAACGAAGGCTACCCACCCCTGAAGCTCGGAGACGGGCAGTCCCACGCACTGCAGCTGCACCAGGCCATCCGCGTGCGCGGCGACGTGTCCAGCCAGTTCCTCACCGCGCTGCTGCTTGCGCTGCCGCTGGTGGCGCAAGAGAACGACATCACCATCGAGGTGGTTGGTGAACTCATCTCGCGTCCCTACATCGAGATCACGCTCAACCTGCTGGAACGCTTTGGCGTGAACGTGCGGCGCGACGGCTGGGAGCGCTTCACCATTCCCGCGGGCAGCCGCTATCAGTCGCCCGGGCGCATCGCGGTCGAAGGCGATGCGTCGTCGGCCAGCTACTTCATCGCGCTGGGTGCGCTCGCGCCTGCCACCCCGGGCGCCGAGGGCATCACCATCGAAGGCGTGGGCCTGTCGTCGATCCAGGGCGACATCCGCTTCGTCGAAGCCGCGCGCCTGATGGGCGCGCAGGTATCGGGTGAAGCCAATCGCCTGCACATCCGGCGCGGTGCCTGGCCGCTCAAGGCTATCGAGCTGGACTGCAACCACATCCCCGACGCGGCCATGACGCTCGCCGTGATGGCCCTGTACGCCGACGGCACCACCACGCTGAGCAACATCGCGAGCTGGCGCGTCAAGGAAACCGACCGCATCGCCGCCATGGCCACGGAAGCCCGCAAGCTCGGCGCGACGGTGGAAGAAGGCGCGGACTACATCCGCATCACGCCGCCAGCCCGTCCGCAGGACTGGCGCGCCGCGTCGATCCACACTTACGACGACCACCGCGTTGCCATGTGCTTCTCGCTGGCCGCGTTCAATCCGGCCCGCCTCCCCGTGCGCATCGAAGACCCGAAGTGCGTCGCCAAGACGTTCCCGGACTACTTCGAAACCCTGTTCCAGGTCTGCACCACCCCCACCGAAGTCATCCCGGTGATCTGCGTCGACGGCCCCACGGCCTCGGGCAAGGGCACCCTGTCGGCCGAGGTCGCCGAACAGCTGGGCTACCACCTGCTGGACTCGGGGGTGCTGTACCGCCTGGTGGGCTTCGCGGCAGAAAAGGCCGGCATCTCCACCGCGGAACCTGACCTGAAGGATCCGGAGAACACCCGCCGCCTGGGCGAACTCGCCGCTGGCCTGCAGGTGCGTTTCGAAGGCATGAAGACCCTGTTCGAGGGGCGCGATGTCACCGAAGACCTGCGCACCGAAAGCGCCGGCATGGCCGCCTCCCGGGTGTCGTCGGTGCCAGCCGTGCGGGAAGCCCTGCTGGGCCTGCAACACGGCTTCCGCCAGCTGCCGGGCCTGGTGGCCGACGGGCGCGACATGGGCACGGTGATCTTCCCCGACGCCCCGATGAAGGTGTTTCTCACCGCCAGCGCCGAGCAACGCGCCGTGCGGCGCCATAAGCAGTTGATTTCAAAGGGAATTGCTGCTAATATCGACAGTCTTTTGGCGGACCTGAAAGCGCGTGATCTGAGGGACACCTCCCGCACACACGCACCCCTCAAGCCCGCCGAAGACGCCCTGGAACTGGACAACTCCGGCATGGACATCGAGCAATCGGTCCAGCAGGTTCTTGACTGGTGGCAAGGCAGAACGGCGTTCTCGGGGAACCGGGCGCGCTGATTGATGGCCCTGACGGCACAGCCGGGCGTTCCCAGCCCGCAGGCCCGAAGGTTCTTTTCACTTAACCCCGCGGTGTCACGCACCGCAACGTCAACGCCGCCCACACGTCGATCCCTGCGCCAGCCGGCCACCCCGGATGAACGCGCCGACGCTGAGTGGTTTAGGAAATTCAATGTCTGAATCTTTTGCCGCCCTGTTTGAAGAGTCCCTGAAACGCGCTGAAATGCGCTCGGGCGAAGTCATCACCGCCGAGGTCGTGCGCATCGAGCACAACCACGTGGTGGTCAACGCTGGCCTGAAGTCGGAAGCCTATGTGCCTCTGGCCGAATTCAAGAACGACCAGGGCGAACTCGAAGTGCAGGTCGGTGACTTCGTCTCCGTGGCCATCGACTCCGTGGAAAACGGCTTCGGCGACACCCTGCTGTCGCGCGACAAGGCCAAGCGCCTCGCTTCCTGGATGTCGCTGGAAAAGGCCCTCGAGTCCGGCGAATTCGTCACCGGCACGACCTCCAGCAAGGTCAAGGGCGGCCTCAAGGTCATGGTCAACGGCATCAGCGCCTTCCTGCCGGGCTCGCTGGTCGACAGCCGTCCCACCAAGGACCTCACCCCCTACGAGAACAAGACCCTGGAATTCAAGGTCATCAAGCTCGACCGCAAGCGCAACAACGTGGTGCTGAGCCGCCGCGCCGTGGTGGAAGCCTCCATGGGCGAAGAGCGCGCCAAGCTGATGGACACCCTGAAGGAAGGCGCCATCGTTCACGGCGTGGTCAAGAACATCACCGAATACGGTGCGTTCGTCGACCTCGGCGGCATCGACGGCCTGCTGCACATCACCGACATGGCATGGCGCCGTGTGCGTCACCCGAGCGAAGTGGTCACGGCCGGTCAGGAAATCACCGCCAAGATCCTCAAGTTCGACACCGAGAAGCACCGCGTCTCGCTGGGCCTGAAGCAGATGGGCGATGACCCGTGGATGGGCGTTTCGCGCCGCTACCCGCAAGGCACCCGCATGTTCGGCAAGATCACCAACATCGCCGACTACGGCGCGTTCGTGGAACTCGAGCCCGGCATCGAAGGCCTGGTGCACGTCTCCGAAATGGACTGGACCAACAAGAACGTGGCCCCGTCCAAGCTGGTGTCGCTGGGCGACGAAGTCGAAGTCATGGTGCTCGACATCGACGAAGACAAGCGCCGCATCTCGCTGGGCATGAAGCAGTGCCGTGCCAACCCCTGGCACGAATTCGCCGAGCAGACCAAGCGCGGTGACCGCGTCAAGGGCCCGATCAAGTCGATCACCGACTTCGGCGTGTTCGTGGGTCTGGCCGCCGGCATCGACGGCCTGGTGCACCTGTCCGACCTGTCCTGGAACGAGCCCGGCGAAGCCGCCGTGCGCAACTACAAGAAGGGCCAGGAAGTCGAAGCGATCGTGCTGGCCATCGACGTGGAGCGCGAGCGCATCTCCCTGGGCATCAAGCAGCTCGACGGCGACCCGTTCACCACCTTCGTGTCGGTGAACGACAAGGGCTCCATCGTGACCGGCAAGGTCAAGACCGTGGATGCCAAGGGCGCCGAGATCGACCTGGGCGAAGACGTGCTGGGTTACCTGCGCGCCAGCGAAATCAGCCGTGACCGCGTGGAAGATGCGCGCAACGTGCTGAAGGAAGGCGACGAAGTCAACGCCGTGGTGGTGAACGTGGATCGCAAGACCCGCAACATCCAGCTGTCGATCAAGGCCAAGGACGCCGCCGACCAGCAGGAAGCCATGGCCAACCTGAGCCAGCAGTCTTCCCGCGAAAACGCCGGCACCACCAGCCTGGGCGCCCTGCTGCGCGCCAAGCTGGACAACAACCAGAACTGAAGCGGACCCGGACCGGCGCCGGGTTGAGCCACCCGCCCGCAAGGGCGGTTCTCTGCCCGGCGCCGCTTCCCCAACGCCCCCTATTCACACGACATGACCCGCAGCGACCTCGTTGAAGCTCTGGCCAGCCGCTTTGGCCAACTCACCCACCGCGATGCCGAGTTCGCCGTCAAGGCGATCCTGGACGCCATGGGCGACGCCTTGGTGAAGGGACATCGCATCGAGATCCGTGGTTTTGGCAGCTTTTCCGTCAACCGTCGTTCACCGCGCATCGGGCGCAACCCGCGCTCCGGCGAGAGCGTGATGATTCCCGAGAAACGCGTGCCGCACTTCAAGCCGGGCAAGGCCCTGCGCGAAGAGGTCGACAAGAAGACCGCCGAGATTCTGGGCCGCGAAACCCAGAAACGTGCCTGAACAGGCCTGCTCGCTACAATCGTCCGACCACAAAGGGGACGACGTGAAATACCTGATGTGGCTGCTCAACGCAGCCATTTT
>VFQQ010004212.1_pt1 | contig 12934 bp, 12 predicted proteins | sample 3512341 | NCBI WGS metagenome assembly VFQQ01 (sample SAMN10412373, study PRJNA504923) | tailings metagenome | isolation source: Relicate 2 Philex TSF1 revegetated site | place: Philippines: Tuba, Benguet | collected 2017-08-29 | reverse complement strand
GCCTGGGCGCCTCGGTCAGCCTGAGCTTCCAGCAGATTCAGAAATACGAGAAGGGTCTGAACCGTATCGGCGCCAGCCGCCTGCAGCAGTTCGCCCAGATCCTGAATGTGCCGCCGTCCTATTTCTTCGAGGACATGCCGGGCATCGAGCAGCAGCCCACCGCGCGGCCCGAACATGCCGTCGTGTCGGAAATCGAGCAGGACAAGAGCCCCGTCTCGCGCCGTCAGGCGCTCGAACTGGTGCGCAATTTCGGCAAGATCACCGACCCGATGGTGCGCGACCGTATCTTCCAGCTGATCAAGGCCGCTGCGGCGTCCTACAGCGGCAAGCCCGAAGACGAGGAAGGCGGCGAGACGCCGGCCCCCGTCGAAGCGTAAAGCGCAGCGTCGCTGACGTGATTGAAACCGGGCCCGAGAGGGCCCGGTTTTTTTATTGTCGCCACCCGTTCTCCTATCCGTAAGGACTACAACCGAAGCGCAGCAAGGCCGCCGCTTCTTTTACCTCAGGTGTATAGACTGCCTCCGTTAACCAACGCCAAGGAGGCAGACATGACCTATCAACCACGTATTCATACCGGCACCTCATTCCGGCGCCTGCCGGATCAGATCACCGTGCAGCACGGTCCGCGCGCGCAGCTTGGCCAGTTTTTCCTGGCTGCCGACAAAGCGGCGCGCGAACGCGGCGTCACGCTGAGCCTGAATGCCGATTTCGATTACCTGCGTAACGTGAACAATGCCAACAAGGACAGCTGGGACAGTCTGGCGCCCAGCTTCAACAACAGCCTGAGCGATATCGACGGCAGCAACGGCTTCTGCATCATCGGCCGCAACGAAGCCGGCGATGTGGTGTCGACGCAGGCGGCACGCATCTACGACCTGACCGGCACATCGCTGGCGGATTGCGTTTCCAGCTTCCGCTTCTTCTATGCCGATCCGGCGAAGATGTGCGAACCCGGCGAGACCTGCAGCTTCACGTCGCCGAGTGCGACGAAGCTGACGGGCCGCATCGTGTTTTCCGGTTCGACCTGGATCCATCCCGACTATCGCAAGCGTGGCCTGCCGGCGATCCTGCCGCGCATCAGCCGCGCGCTGGCGCTGACGCAGTGGGATACCGACTACACGATCAGCTTCGTGAAGTTCATCCTGGTGGAGAAGGGCGTGGCGAAAGCTTACGGCTACAGCAATGTCGAGCCGGCGCTGGAATGGCGCGCCCCGGATGGCAAGATGCGCTATCAGGGCGCGCTGATCTGGATGGACCGACACGAACTGCTGGCCGACATGCAGCGCTTCCCGGAGCTGATTGCCCCGAAGGACGCACGCATTGCACCGGCTGCCGACGAGAATCGCGCGGCATTGAATTGATGCATCGCGCGTAATTGCGGATGTGAAAGCCGGCCGAGAATCAGCCGGCGATCACACGACTGCTGTCCGTGAGAAAACCCAGCTCAGCCCTGCGGCTTGCTGTCGAAGGACAGCGGGATCGCCAGCTGCACATTCACCAGCGAACTGCCGGTCAGCATGCGGCTGCCATCGGCCTGCTTCCACGGCAGGATCATGCGCTGGTAACGCCGGCGGCGCGGATCGTGATCCGGTTCCTCGATGATGGCATCGATATCGTCGAGCGCGGGACGGCCGCTTTCGAGGCAGGTGCGATAGCTGCTTTCGACCCAGGCGCCATAGGCGCGGTCGGGCTGGTCGGAGACGCGACGGCCGGCCACCTTCTGCATCTGGAAATTGTCGTAGATGGTGAAGCCGTTGCCGCTGGCATTGACAAAGAGTTCGTTGTTGCGCGGCTCGACGAAGACCGTGCGCTCGATCAGTCCGCTGCTGTTGAGGAAACGCTGCACGGGGTCGGAATAGGTACCGCCCTCGAAGCGCCAGAGTTCGAACAGGCCGCTGAGATTCTGATGCGCGTGGTAAAGCCAGTCGCTCGGCCGGTGCGCATGCGCAATGAACTGGTCGCGCATGCGCGGCTCGCGCATCGGCGCCAATTCATCCAGCCGCGCGAGCAGACCGTCCGCCTCGACGAACACATCCTCGAGCCAGCCGCTGGCATAGAAGACCAGCGCCACCGGCTTGGACTGCACGGCCTTGCGTAAATATGGCTTGAGCGAATTCACGATCGCCTGGCTGACCATGCCGGCGCGGAACTGCATCAGCGTGACCTCGTCTTCGACCACCAGCCAGACATAGCCGAGATTGCGCGCGGCATAGGCGGCGAGATCGAAATCGGGATCGGTATGGCCAAGCCGTTCGGCCAACGTTGCCGACGGCCAGCGCCACCAATGCCCTTGCGGGTCGATCAGATAATTCATCCCATACCCCTGTCGCGCCTGCCTGCGAGCGACCGGCAAATTTTACGGTAGCGCCTGAGTTAAGTCGAGGGGGCTGGCTGCAACCCCAAAGCCGCAACTGGGCAGCGCGAGCGCGGTTGCATAGACTGCCGGTTGTGGCGGGCGTCACAGGTGGCGGCACCGCAAGACAATGCAACCGACTTGCAGCCCGGCCTGTGCGCTCCTAAATGAAGATCCGTTCCGACCCTGAGGCTCTCCCAACATGACGACCATTATTGCTGTCCGTAAGGACAACCAGATCGTTCTGGCCGGCGACGGCCAGGTCAGCCTGGGCCAGACCGTGATCAAGTCGAATGCGCGCAAGGTGCGCCGGCTGGGTGACGGCTCCGTGGTGGCCGGTTTCGCCGGAGCAACCGCCGATGCCTTCACGCTGTTCGAGCGACTGGAAGCCAAGCTGGAACGCTATCCCGGCCAGCTGGCGCGCGCCTGCGTGGAGCTTGCCAAGGACTGGCGCACCGACCGTTACCTGCGCCGTCTGGAGGCGATGATGGCGGTGGCCGACAAATCCGTCTCGCTGGTGCTGACCGGCACCGGCGATGTGCTGGAACCCGAAGACGGCCTGATCGGCATCGGCTCGGGCGGCAATTACGCCCTCGCGGCCGCACGCGCGCTGATCGATCGCAGCGACATGGATGCCGAGGCGATCGCCCGCAAGAGCCTGCAGATCGCCGCCGATATCTGCGTCTACACCAATGGCAACATCATCGTCGAAAAACTGTCATGACCTCCTTCTCCCCGCGTGAAATCGTTTCCGAGCTCGACCGCTATATCGTCGGCCAGCATGACGCCAAGAAGGCGGTGGCGGTCGCGCTGCGCAATCGCTGGCGCCGGCAGCAGCTGCCCGAAGGGCTGCGCGAGGAAGTGCTGCCCAAGAATATCCTGATGATCGGTCCGACCGGCGTCGGCAAGACCGAGATTTCGCGCCGCCTCGCCAAGCTGGCCAATGCACCTTTCCTCAAGGTCGAGGCGACCAAGTTCACCGAGGTCGGCTATGTCGGCCGCGATGTCGAGCAGATCGTGCGCGACCTGCTGGAAGGCGCGCTGACCATGATCCGCGAGAAGAAGCGCAAGGATGTCTCGGCCCGCGCCGAGCTGGCGGCGGAAGAGCGCCTGCTGGATGCGCTGGTCGGCGACAAGGCCAGCGTCGAGACCCGGCAGAAATTCCGCAAGATGCTGCGCGAAGGCGAACTCGACAAGCGCGAGCTGGAGATCGAACTGAAGGATGCCGGCGCCGGCGGCATGCCGATGTTCGAGATTCCCGGCATGCCGGGCGCGCAGATGGGCATGGCGAATATCCAGGACATGCTGGGCAAGGCCTTTGGCGGCATGCGCGGCAAGCCGCGCAAGACCAATGTGGGCGATGCCATGAAGGCGCTGATCCAGGAAGAGAGCGACAAGCTGGTCGATCAGGACAACCTGGTGAAGGAAGCCATCGATGCGGTCGAGCAGAACGGCATCGTCTTCCTCGACGAGATCGACAAGATCTGCGCGCGCAGCGAATATCGTGGCGGCGGCGATGTGAGCCGCGAAGGCGTGCAGCGCGACCTGCTGCCGCTGATCGAGGGCACGACCGTCAATACCAAGCATGGTGCAGTCAAAACGGACCACATCCTGTTCATTGCCTCGGGCGCGTTTTCGCTGGCCAAGCCGAGCGACCTGCTGCCCGAACTGCAGGGCCGCCTGCCGATCCGCGTCGAGCTGAAAGGCCTGACGCGAGAGGATTTCAAACGCATCCTGACCGAACCGGAGGCCAGCCTGCTGAAGCAGTATACTGCGCTGATGGGCACCGAGAATGTGACGCTGAGCTTCAGCGACGATGCCATCGATGCGCTGGCGCAGCTGGCCGCCGATGTGAACGAGGGCGTGGAAAATATCGGCGCGCGCCGGCTGCACACCATTCTCGAGCGCGTGCTGGAGGAGATCAGCTATTCCGCCGCCGACCATTCCGGCGAGACGATCAGGATCGACGCGGCTTATGTGCAGCAGCGCGTCGGCGATCTTGCGAAGAACAGCGATCTGAGCAAATACATTCTGTAGCTTGACCTGCCGCTTCGGCCGTCGTCTTCTTGCCCTGGAAACAGGGAGCGAAGACTGATGGGCGATCTCAAGGGACAGGTGGCGCTGATCACCGGCGGTTCGAGCGGCATTGGCGCCGCAACCGCGCGGCTGCTGGCCGGACGCGGCTGCAGCGTGGCGATCAACTTCTCCAAAAGCCGCGCGGCTGCCGAAAAGGTGGCGGCAGACTGCAAGGCCGCTGGCGGTGCCGCGCTGCTGGTGCAGGGCAATGTGGCCGAGGATGCCGATTGCCGTCGCGTCGTGGACGAGACCGTCGCGCATTTCGGCCAGCTCGACTATCTGGTCAACAATGCCGGCACCACCAAGTTTGTCGCGCATCGCGATCTGGCCGGCCTGTCGGCGCAGGATTTCCAAGACATTTTTGCCGTCAATTCCATCGCGCCCTTCCAGATGGTGCGCGCCGCCGAAAGCCATCTGCGGGCCCGGCGCGGCGCGGTGGTGAATGTGTCGTCAATTGCCGGCGTCTACGGTACTGGCTCGTCCATTGCTTATGTCGCCTCGAAGGCGGCACTGAACGGTATGACGCTGAGCTTGGCCCGCGTGCTGGGCCCGGAGGTGCGGATCAATGCGGTCTGTCCCGGCTTCGTCGAGGGCGAATGGCTGCAGCAGGGCATGGGCGAGGCGGCTTATAAGGCGGCACAGGAAACCTGGCAGAAATTCGCGCCCCTCGGCACGACGAACAAGGCCGAAGACATTGCGCAGAGCATTGCCTTTTTCCTCACAGCTGCTGTCAACGTCACCGGCGAGACTTTGCTGATCGACAGCGGCATGCGGCTGGCGCAGCCGCGCGCGCCCTATCCGCCGAAGACCTGACTCCGTTCCTAAACGTCTTTCTCGATTTCAGCCTGCGCGCGGGCTTCCGTCAGGCTGAGCGGCAGCGGGCCAGGTTCGGCCTCGTCCATGCGGATATCGGCGATCACCGGCAGGTGGTCCGAGATACGACGCGCCAGCGGGTCGGTCCAGCAGTCCAGCAAAGCATGACGCGGCCGGCAGTAGATGCGATCGAGCATGAACAGCGGCCAGGCGGCCGGAAAGCTGCGCAGCCTGGTGCGGCCGGGCAGAACGGTGGCGAGCGCGCGACGCACCGTGCCGTAGACGAACCAGTCGTTGAAATCGCCGAGCATCACCGTGGTCAGCCGGCCGGTGCCGGCAATCGCCGCCAGCATGGCGGCCTGCTGACGCCGTTCGCGCAAGCTGAGACCGAGATGCACCGAGGCGAGATGCAGCGGGCCATGGGGCGTCTGCACCACCGTCTCGATGGCGCGGCGCGGTTCGCGCCGGCGGACCGAGAGATCGTGGATGGCGATCTCGGTCAGCGGCCAGCGGCTGATCAGCACATGGCCGTAATCGCCATCGGGCGTCACGATGGTCCTGGCCTCGGCGGCATGGCTGCCCAGCGTTTTGGCCATATAGGCAAAGGCATCGCTGTTGCGACCGCGAGAATCGATCTCCTGCAGCGCCACGATATCGGGTTCGTGCCGGCACACCAGGGCTGCGATGCGCGGCAGGTCGTAGACCCCGTCGGGTCCGACACCGGCATGGACATTCCAGGTCAGGATGCGGACGGTATTAGGTCTGGGGGGATTCTGTCGCACCGAATTTATCCCGCAGACGCGCGACGATCAGCTGCATGATGTAGGAGAGCCCGGCCCAGAGCAGCAGGAAGCCGGCGATCAGCGCGATATCCAGCAGGGAGGGATTGCGCATCATCTCGAGCAGCCGACCGCCCAGAACCGACATGATGACGATGCCCGGCGCGAGGCCGAGGAAAGTGCCGATCGTGTAATCCAGCATGCGGATTTTCGTCGCCCCGGCCACCAGGTTGACCAGCGTGAAGGGTGCGGTGGGCATGACCCGCATGGTGGTGACCGCGAGGATGCCGTTACTTTTCACCTTGCGGGCCACGCGGTTGATGCGCGGGCCCATGACGCGGCGCAGCAGGTCGGCACCGAGCCAGCGCCCGGCCGCGTAGGTCGAGAGCGCATTGGCCATCGACCCGGTCAGCGCGATGCTCAGGCCCTCCCAGGTGCCGAAGGTGATGGCGGTGGCCGCGATCAGCAGCGTGATCGGAAAGGCGATGAATCCGGCGGCCACGAAGATGCCGACGACGAGGGGGAACGACAGCGGGCTGTCGGCGACGGCACGAAAGGCGGCAGCCAGCCGTTCCGGCGAGGCCCATTCCGCCAGCGGCGTATAGCGCCAGGCCAGCACCAGCGCGATCACCGCCACCACGCAGAGGCCGATCACCAGCAACGAAGAAATACGCCGCTGCGGCACCGGCTCGTTACTGGGATCGAGCAGGTAACGGTCGGCCTCCAGTGGACGCACCGGGTCGGCGACCGCGCCAATCAGGTCGAAGCCGGACGGCATCTCGTCCCGGATCGGGCAGAGCCGGTGGTCGCGATCCTTCAGCGCATCCAGCGTGGCGAACAGCGAGCCGGTCTCTGCCAGCAGCGTCTCGACCTCTTCGGCCGTGGCGCCGCAATGTTCGGCGACCAGGCGGTTGCGGGCCCGCGCCACCGCGGCGCGCTGGTCGGGCGTGGCCGCCTCGATGACCAGATCGCATTCGGTATCGACGGCAAGCGAGCGGTTGCACAGATTGGCCGAGCCGACGCGCAGCAGACGGTCGTCGACCGCCATCACCTTGGAATGCACCATCACCTCGGCATCACGATCCTTCACGCTGCCGTCATTCTTCAGGCAGGGATAGGCGAAGCGTACGCGATCCTGAACGCCAGCCGCCTCGATGGCGCGCTGGAAGCGGATGCGGCCGGCCAGCATGCTCTGCTGCTCCAGCCAGGTATGATGCGTCTTGGGGGCGACGATCAGCACTTCGAGTTCGCGTTTCTGCTTGAGCCGCTCGACCAGCCGGCGCGCCAGCATCATGCAGGTGAGAAACTGGTTCTCGATATAAAGAATGCGGTCGGCCGCATCGATCATGTCATGGAACAGCGCCTCGACCTCGCGCACCTCGGGCTCGGGCCCGTAGCGCGGTTCGGTGCGGGCGATGCCGACCGAGACATCGCCGGTGAAATCCGGCTGCACGGCGACCGGCCAGGGATGGCGATCGCCGGTGCGGACATGCGGCGGGGCAGACGGCAGCAGCTCATGCGTCACACGATACCAGCGGCCGCGCACCAGCTGGCCGAGCGCCACCGCCGCCGCGCCGTCGACCATCATCTGAACATCATGGAACGGCGGATAGGGCTTGCCGGCGGGATCGACGCGCAGCGCGTTGTGCAGCTCGTGCCTGTCGTTGTCCCAGCGGCGGATAGTGATGTCGAGACCGCCGGAGAAGGCCACGGCATCGTCGATCACCACGATCTTCTGATGATGCGACGCGCCGATGGGCAGCACGTCGTCGAGGCAGAGTTCGATCTGGCGCGGCGTGTTCCATTGCAGCGCCAGCGCCGGCATCAGCTCGCGTTCCAGCGAATAGACCGCCGAGTAGTAATCCCACAGCAGCAGCTTGATCGAGAGCTGCGGCCGGCGGCGCACCAGCTCGGTGAGGAAGGCGCCGAATGGCACCGGCAGGTCGTCGCCCGTCTTGCCATCGGGGCCGACCAGTGGCGTGCGGCTGTCGATGTCCCAGCCGGTGATGATCACGGAATGGCGGGCGTTGCGCAAAGCCTGCCGCAGCGCACCGAAATAGGCGGCGGCATCGACCAGCATGGTGGCGCGGCTGGCGGTTTCGCGGCGCCAGACATTGGCGCCGGGACGCAGAATCCCGTCCATCTGGTCTGACGGATCGGTTTTTTCCGGACTTTTTCCGGATCGACTTTCTGGGCGACGGGCCCGTACAGCCTGCACGACTGCCTCCTGGGTTGCGGAGGCTTAACGTCTCATCCGGGCTTTGGTGCCAAGCTCCAAGTGACTGACCGCGCGGAGAATGCGGCGGTTTTGCGGCACTGATGCCGGCACGGCTCAGCCGCGCAGCAGTTTCAGCATCTGGTCCAGCCGGGCATCGTCCAGGCCGTTGATCCGCCGCGCCAGTTCGTTGGCCAGCAAGGTGGCCTTGGGCGTCAGCCCTGCCGTGTCGATGGTGATGCGCGGGTGAGACAGTTTGGCAAGTTCGGCCAGTTCCTCGGCATCATCCCAGATGATGTTGAGATAGCCGCAGATGCGTTGCAGCAGCAGCCAGCTCGGCCGGCCGCGATGACCATGTTCCAGCGCGGAGAGATACGCTGACGACACACCCAGATCGGCGGCCATCTGCTTCAGGGCGATGCCGCGTGCCTGGCGCAAGGCGCGGATGCGGGCCCCGAACGGCGTCATGACGTCGCCCGCCAGACCGGACGCACGGATCGCGGGAAGGTGCATGGACGGCGCATGAGCCGCATCCTAATATCACGGCGTGCTGTTACGCCACCTCTTCGCCGTCTGCCTCGTCCTTCTGCCCGCGGCCATCCCTGCGCCTGCGGCCATGGCGCAGTCCGGGATCAGCATCGGCTTCCGCACCAGTGCGCCCTATGTGATCCGCGCCGCCGACGGCACGCTGAGCGGCCTGGAATACGACCTGGTGATGCTGGCCGCCACGACGGCAGGAATGCAGCCGCGCCCCGTGGTCGCACCTTTCGGCCGCCTGCCGGAGGATTTCCGCCGTGGCGCGCTGGCTGCCTTCACGCCGGCCAACCCGGCGATGAACCTGCCGGGCTGCATCAGCGACACCGTGCTGACCTATCGCAACATGGCCTTCAGCCTTCAAAGCCGTGGTTTCAACATTGCATCGCCAGCCGATCTCGCCGCGCTGGACGTCACGGCCTTCCAGAATGCACAGCTGCTGCTCGGGCCCGCGGTGGCGGCGCTGGCGCAGACTCCCGACCGTTATCGCGAAGTGGCGAACCAGATGCTGCAGGTGCGCGCGCTGTTTTCCGGCCGCGCCGATGTGGTGCTGGCCGAGCGCCGCATCTTCCGCTTCATGATGCGCAGTCCGGAGGCCGGCGTCGATACATCGCTGCCGCTGGCCGAACACGATATCTTTCCGGCCACACTCTATGGCGTGGCATTCCAGAAGCCGGATGACTGCGTCAGCTTCAACCGCGGGCTGGCGGCGATCCGGCGCAATGGCCTCTACGACGAGCTGCTGCGGCGCTGGGATAGCGCGCCGCAGGCCAGAAGCGGTGCGCTGCCTGCCATGAAACTGCCGGGTTAGACCGCAGCCCGTTAAGCGGCAGAGAGCCCGGCCAGTGCCTGTTGCTGGATCTCGACGGCGCGCGGATAGCACAACCCGCGCCATTCATCGCTGTCGGGATAGAACGCGGCGCGGATCTGCGCCTTGATCTGGCGGCCCAGCGGCGAGAAGACATCGCCGCGCAGATGCAACCAGTTGTCGGCGATCACCGAAAGCCGCACCTCTTCCGAACTCAGCGTGCCGACCTCGATATTGACCGCCACCGTGGTGGCCTGGGCGCAGAACCGCGCGATGCCCATGCGCAGGTTGCCTTCGATGATCGGCGAGTCCGACTGGCCCATCGCCGGCGAGGTGACGGCATCGCCGAACCAGGCGCGCGCCAGCTTCAGCGAGTCAGAGTCGACCGGATGGCGGCAGATCATCTCCGAATAGCCGAAGGGGCCGAGGCCGGTGTGATAATCCAGCACGCAGATGCGCTTGGCCTTTGACAGATATTTCTCCGAGATCGCCTTGATCGTTTTGTGCGACCAGCAGGCCTCTTTGCCGCCATAGAAAATGCCATCGGCATGCGTGTGCTGGCCACCGACGATGGCCGCCGTGGCGGCTTTCATCCCGACGCGCGCATAATAGTCGGCGATCTTTTTCTGGATGCCGGCGGCGATCTCGTTGTCCCAGCTCTGCGGCACCAGCCAGTCATGCACTTCCGCATAGGCCGGATTGGCCGGCGGCTGCTTGTTGTCGAAATCGATGAAGTTGCGGTTGATGTCCATGTTGTCTTCGTTCACGCGACGACCCCAGGAGAAACCGTAGGGGTTGCTGCCATGGATCGACATCATCGCAGTCCCGGCCGGCAGCTTCGTGGCATGGCCTTCGCTGAACCAGCCGACCTGACAGCCCGAGCCGTAATAGCCTTCGATGCCATGCGTGCCCGAAATACTGACCAGCACGGCGCGCGCATCCTTCGGCCCGAGCCAGGCGATGTCGGTGAACAGATCATCGCCGGCAATGCCGGTCATCGGGTGCCGGATGCTTTCGATCTCGGCGCCGGCGGCTTTGGCGGCGTCGAGGAATTTCTGGCGTGCGGTGGCGTAGTCGGGCGAGAAATACTGGTGAATCGACATGACGGACCTGTGGGGCTTACGAAAAATCGCTGCCACCTTCCGCCTGTGCCGCGCGGTTGGCAAGCGTGACAGGATTGGTTCGTAATGGGCCGTGTCTAGCGGCGCGCTTTTGTCGGCAGCTCTTCGCGCTGCCGCCGCAGCAGCACATAGAAGGCGCCGGCGCCGCCCATTTCCTTGCGCGCCGGCGCGACGCCGAGAATCTGGTCGCGCCAGGGCCCGCGCCGCAGGTAATCCGGCAGCCAGGCGCGCAGCACGCCGCGGCCCTTATGCATCACTTCAAATTCATTCTCGCCGCTTCTGGCGCTGCCCTTGCCGGTGATGACCAGCAGGCAGCGTTTCTGCTGTGCGATGCCGTCGCGCAGGAATTTTGACAGGGCGCGTTCGGCATTGGCCAGCGTGAGCCCGTGCAGGTCAATGCGGGCTTCCACCGGCAGCTCGCCGCGCTCGAAGCGCTGGCGCAGCCGCTTGTCCATCTGCGGCAGCGGCTTTTCGGCATGACGCCCATGCGCGGCCAGCGGCGCTTTCTGCTTCGCTTCGGCTTTGGCATAGGCCGCCGCGCCGACACCTTCGGGCCGGAAGACCTTCGGCAACGGCGCCAGCGGCTGCGACACGACATTCGCTGCTTTTTTCAGCGGCCGCGCCGACTGCGCCACCTGTTGCCAGACGTCCTGGTCCGGGATCAGCGGTGTCGGTTTGACGGGTGCCTTACGGGGTGCCATCCGCGATGAGTACGATATGAAGCCGCCGCGGTCCATGGGCGCCGAGCACCGGCACGCCTTCGATATCGGCGGTGCGCGACGGTCCGGTGACAAAATTGACCGTGCGCGGCCAGTTTTCCACGCTGCCAAGTTTATCGCGCAGACGGGCGAAGGCGTCTTCCAGCGAGCCGGTGATCTGGCTCGCCTTCATCACCACGATATGGTGGTCGGGCACGAAATGCAGCGTGGTCGGCGTCGTGCTGCTGGAATGCAGCATGAGCGTGCCGGTCTCGGCGATGCCGGCAAAGGCCGGCGTCACGCTGACCAGATCCTGGCTGCGGCCCGGACCATAATCGACCTGCAGCATCGGACGTTCGCCCCAGGGCAGGTTTTCCAGCAAAGGATCGGGCGAGACGCGCAACTGCGACGGCAGGTTGTGTCGCGCCAGATAGTCGGCCACCTTGCCCGGCACATCCTGCTCGGATGGCACGCTGTCGACCGTGACGGTCAGCGCCTCGACCTTGGCGGTGAACAGCGCCACCTGTTCGGCATGCGGGATCTGCGCGCGCTGCGGTACCAGATTCGGCTTGCGCGCAGCAATGCGCTCAGCCACGGCCTGCGGCCGCGCCGGATCGTCGACGGTGTGTTTCAGGCCGGCACGCAGCGTGGCGAAGATGCGATCACGGGAACTCATCGCGCACCGCCTTTCTTGTTCGACTTGTACTGGCTCATGAAGGTGCTGGCCGATTGCGGCGCCGGGAAGTCGCGTCCGTCGGTCCAGCCGCCCGCGAGCGGTAGCGACGAGAGCCTGCCCTTGTCCTTGCCCAGCAGATTGAGCAGGCCGATGGCAACGCGCGCACCGAGGCGATACAGCCAGGGATGTTTCGCGGCAAAGGCCCAGGCCTCGATGCCCCAGCGCTGCAAGGGCGGCGTGATCTGCTTTTCATGTGCCTGTTCGCGCCACCAGCGCATGATATCGGGCAGCGGGATGCGCATCGGGCAGACTTCCTCGCATTTGCCGCAGAAAGTGGAAGCATTGGGCAGATGCCGCGCGGTTTCCAGTCCGATCATATGCGGATCGAGCGCGGCACCGATGGGACCGGGATAGACCCAGCCATAGGCATGGCCACCGACCGAGTGATAGACCGGGCAGTTGTTCATGCAGGCGCCGCAGCGGATGCAGCGCAGCAGCGGTTCCAGCGCGGTGCCGAGCATTTCGCTGCGGCCGTTATCCAGCAGCACGACATGGAATTCTTCCGGGCCGTCCTTGTCTTCCGGCCGCTTCGGCCCGCAGCTGAGCGTCGTGTAGCAGCTCATCTCCTGCCCGGTGGCGGAGCGCGCCAGGATGCGCAGGATGGTGGAGAGGTCTTCCAGATTGGGGATGACCTTTTCGATGCTGCTGACCGCGATATGCATCTTGGGCAGCGACTGCGTCAGGTCGCCGTTGCCCTCGTTGGTGACGATCACAGTGGCGCCGGTCTCGGCGATCAGGAAGTTGGCGCCGGTGATGCCGACATCGGCCTGGAAGTAGCGGTCGCGCAGCACATGGCGCGCT